>FTKL01582707.1_pt1 | contig 61573 bp, 68 predicted proteins | sample 2434061 | NCBI WGS metagenome assembly FTKL01 (sample SAMEA3914816, study PRJEB12502) | metagenome | biome: forest; material: soil | place: USA | collected 2011-09-16 | depth 0.3 m
GTCCTTCTTGCCCAGCAGACTAAACTCCGAGGCAGTGCTGTTGTGGTGCTGCGTATCGAGGACGCTCAGCGTCGAGCCGAAAAACTTCTGGAGGTTACTAGCTGTACCCGTCACACCAACGTTCCACACCAGGATAACCACAATTAGCCCAGCGACCATCGGCCAGCTCGGCAGATACAGTGGGTGAGTGGTCTGACGCTCGTAGGCCAGCGGAGCCTCGAGGCGTGGGAAACGATGAAGAAGTGGCGCAATCAAGCGACCACACTTGCGATAAAACTTTCGTGCCGGTCGCGAACACATAATGCGCGCAACCAATAACACGGCCACTGCAACATATACCGTCGAGTAATGCGACAGTACGAGCGCCACACCAAACGTGCCGAATAGCACAAGTCGTTGCTGCCTCACGAGTGCCCGGTTGGTCATGACCAAAGCGAGCAAGCCATAGAAGAAAAAGGCGACTTCTTGCCGCGTCATGAACATCAGATCGCGCAAAAACGGCACCTGCGCCACAAAGAAAATCGCCGCCAAAAAGGCGAGTCGTGGCGTCAGATAACGACGCGCCAACATGTACACGGCCACCGGCATGCAGGCAAAAACGATCTGGAATACGACGCGCAGAATGTACTGATCCGGCACGTGCAGGAGTAGTCCACTCAGCATAGTCGGGAGCATCGTGATGCTCAGGCAAGCATTATAGGCATCCTGCAGATAAGCCATGCTCCAGTTGAGATGGTCCTTCGTAATCTGGAAAACGTGATATTCCATCAGGACGTCATGTCCAGACAGAATCCATCCGCGCAGCGATGTCAGCGTGAGGATTGTCAGACCTATCCAGAACAACGTGTACGGATAGAGTGAAGGCGGGACGCCACGTCTAAAGGCGAGTAGTGCAATTATGTTCACGACGCTTAGTACTAGTGCGCCGAGCGAAACTATATTTGAGCCACCGTCATTCAGCATAAATACGCCGACGATGCCACACGCCAACGTCAGAATCGGAAGCACATACAGGAGTGCTTTGAACCCTGACATTCGACTATACTGGCGGCTGATGGGCAGACTTATCCCGACATTTGCGCGACGCTTGTTTGCAAGGAATAGGAGTAATAGACTCGATCCGATGACCGCACCTTGGACCATCATCGGCCGCAGCGGTTCAGAGACGCCAAACAGAGGCGACATGACCGTGAGCGCAAGGCCTAACGCATACAGATATGCGATGCTTGTGCCCAAGCTATAGAGCAGCTCTTCGCCGATACTTTGCGAACGAACGCCAAGCAGACGGAGCAGAAGGAATCCAGGGATCAAAAGCGAACACACTGCGCCAAGGATCACCGCCCCAGCCGAACCGATATAGTCGGTGAGGAACGTCGCAAAGGCATACAATGCAATCATCACCGTGATGGCTTCGATTACCTGGCGATGGGTATATTCGCGTTTAGCCACGTTTGCTCCTGAGGCCGACGATAACGCCAACAAGCATGCCCGCATCGCGGGCTGCCATAACAATTGGCGTCGTAACGACCAGCCACCATTTCTTGCCCGAGCGAAGCGCGGCGACGGAACGACGCGACAGTAGGCCAACTAGTAGTACAATGCTCGCGGCGGCAAACCAGCCGTTCAGCAGTCCGGCGACAAGGCCGAGCACCAATACGCCGTAAATACCGCCGAGCGCAACGTACTGCCCAAGGAACATACGCGCCTCACCGCTGCCGATGCTGTTGCGCTTGTGGACCTTGTAGACACGGCGCAGTGTCTCGGCACCGTGGCGCCAGGCGACGACAGCCGATGGCACGAAGACTGGTTTGTAATATTTGTGGAGTTCGAGGAAGAAGAGCGTGTCTTCGCCGGCGAGCGTTAGGTCTTCTGGGTAGCCCTGTACTTTCTTCCATGCTTGCTTGCGGAAAGCGACAGTGCGGCTGGAAAGCTCGGTCTCGTTTGTTTCGGCCGCGCGCGTCGAGGCGTCGTACAGCGCAGCGTAGCTCTGACCGACCCAGCTTGTGCCCACTGGCTTCGTAAGGCCGTAGACCAAGTCAGCGCCGCCGCTCAGGATTGGGCCAGTGACGTCAGCCGTCCAGTTCGGGCTCAGCTCGCAGCCACCGTCAGTAACAGCGATAACGTCGTACTTGGCCTTGGCGATAGCAACGTTGCGTCCACGAGAAATGTTTGCGCCTTTTTCGACAACAACAATGGTCGAGATGCCGCTTGTCTTGCCCCATGCTTTGAGCAGCTTAACTGTGTCGTCACTCGAGCCCGCATCACACACAACCACCTCGCTTGGTTTCATGGTCTGCGTGGCGATAGACGCGAGAAGAGTCGGCAAACCAGCCGCTTCATTGAAGGTTGTAAAGATGAGTGAAACTGCATTATTCGCTGCCATAATTTAAGCCTCTGGCTCCTTGCTAATGGTTCGCTCCAGTACTGCAACGTACTGATCAATGAGCTTAGACCAAGCGTATGAATTGTGTACTTTCTGGTAGGCACGGTCGCTGAGCCTCGCGGCTTTGGCAGGATTATCGAGCAAGCTTTGGATGGCCTTGCCGAGCGCATCAACATCTGCGGGCGGTACAATCAGCCCGGTCTTCTTGTCGTCGATGACCAGAGGAATTCCGCCAACGTCAGTGCCGATGACAGGTGTGCCACAAGCCATTGCCTCGACAAGCACCATGCCGAAGCTCTCGGTTTTACCCGTGCTTGGCAGCACAAATACACTGGCGTTTTGGTACTGGCGCACAAGCGCCTTGCCGTGCAGGACGCCATGGTAGACCACATTCGGCAGGTCTGACCTCGAAGCGACTTCGCCCACAACATGCAGTGTTACGTTAGGCATGCTAGCCATAACATTCTCGAGTACGTCGAGGCCTTTATTGCCACTGACGGCATTGCCCACGAAGAGAACGCGCTTGCCGTGAGCCTCGTGCGTCGGCTTAGTGAAGAGTTTAGTATCGACACCGGGCGTGACGGTCGTTGACTTGAACTGGTAGTGTTCCAGGAATGTATTGCGCACAAAATCAGATCCAGCGATGATAGCTCGCGACTTATTGAGCGACAACGGTAGGATAGACTTCTCGTACACCTTGATGAGTGCGTCCTCGACCGTGCGGCCCTTGATCATGCTGCCGGCGTGGTACGTTGCGATCACCGGCACATTGCCAGCGGCGGCCGTCGCGACGTCGGCCATGTAGGGGACAGGAGCGTGCGTGTTGATAACAACAGGCTGCTCTTTCTGAATAATGCTGCGCAGACGGAAATACCAGCTCACACCAACCGGAGTTTGTGACAAACGAAATGTCGGTTTCAAACGGTAGACGCGCATGCCGTCAGTATCGGTCATCGAAGCCTTATCGCCATCGAGTGCCGAAGTCACGATGACGACGTCATAACCCTTTGCTTGTATACCTTTTGCCATCTCCATAGTGTAGCGCTCGACGCCACCAGTCTTTGGCGGGAAGTACGGCGTGACGATCATAACCTTTGGCCTAAGGGCAGTCGGCAACTCGCCATTAGTGACGTAGTGGACATTCTCTTTGCCAGAGATGTATTGCAGGACGCTTTCGAGCTTCTCCCAGTCACCGTGGCCTTCAACTTCCCACGAGTGGCCCCACAGATGGAAGATGCCGCCGTCCTCTTGGACTTTGTCGAACATAGCTTTTGCGAGGTTTTCCCAATGGAAAAGATGTGGGACTTTGAGCGGATTGTAGCCAGCAAACTTGAAGATTTTCCAGAGATCCATGTAGTGGTTGTAGGTGTTCACGCTGGTGTGTGATTCTTGCAGGGGCGCCTTCAGGCCAAAATAAAATCGCTTCACGGTACGAGCGTACGTAAATCCAACTTCAGCGGCCATGGCGACATGATGCTTGAGGTAGTTGCCGCCAGGATAGCAGAAGCTTACAACTGGCTTGTCAAGGATCTTCTCGAGATATTTCTTGGAATTCTGCATCTCGCGGCGAGCTTGCGTGTCGGTTACGGCAGTCAGGCGAGGATGGGTCATAGTGTGAGCGCCGATTTCGAAGCCGTCAGCATCGATATCTTTGACTTGCTGGTCGGTCAGCCGATCGGCTTTTTTAATTTCGTGATCGCGTGGAGACACATAAAACGTACCTGGCACATTGTACTTCTTGAGCAATGCGGCGAGTCGGATGTCCAGCTTGTGGCCATCATCCCAGCTGGTGGTGACGATTACTTCTTTCATGATTTTTCCTTTTTATCTGTCGCCTGGTAGGTTTGCTCTAGTTCAGCAACGACTCGGTCCCAAGTGAAGTGATCCATCGCATACTGAGTCGAGTACGCCGACATCTTCTTCCTGAGCGCTGGGTCTTCCAAAAGCTCAACAATAGCTGCTCTAACCGAAGTTTTAGTCGGCTTTGGCAGCATACGGACAAGTGACTTATCTAGATTGTAACTTGCGTAGCCGGGATCGTCAGTAGTAATGACAGGAATGCCCGTCGCCATCGCTTCTTGGACCGAAAGAGGAAACCCTTCGCCTGTCGACGGCAGCACAAACAAATCTGCTGTGCGGTAAAGCTCCGCCAATTCCGACTGAGGTAGCTTGCCGAGCGCCGTCACGCCTTTGGGAAGCTTTTCGTCCGTTTCGCCACCAGCCAACGCGAGGTGGTAAGCGGCGCTGTGCGCGGCGATCACCTTGTCGAAGCCTTTCTTCGCAACAAAACGCCCAACGAACAGAACGACGTGCCCGCTTGTCGGCAGTCCAAACTTCTTGCGAGCCGCGGCCTTCTGGCTTGCGGTTGGCGGGAAGAATAGCTGCGGATCAACACCGTTGGGCATACGCTGAATCTTGTGCTCAGGAATATGGCGGCTGCGCAGGAAATCAGTCACGTCGTCGTTCAGAGTAAAAATCGTCGAGCTCTTGTTGAACAGAAAACGACCGCTCGTTGCGTAAGCGATCTTTTGCGCGACGTTCACAAGGCCGATCTTATGCTGCACATACATAATGTGTTGCGTCAGGATAAACGGCTTGCGTAGCAACCATGCCGCTAGCCCAGTCGCCAGAGACGACATGTAAAACACATCGTGTGCGTGGACTATATCTGCTCGGCGAACCGCCCGGGCCGCCTCCCACAGAAGGCGCGGCGAAAAGATCGGCTGCGGCACGCCATGCTTTTCGAGCGGATTGAGCGCACCAATGCGTATCACACGCACATCACCGTCGAGGCCCGACTGTTCGTTCGGGCTGACCTTGCTGGTTATGACCGTCACATCGTGGCCAAGTGCGCTCAGCCTCTGAGCATGATTACGCGCAACCAACTCAATACCACCAGTGTGTGGTGGATAATAATGAGTAGCTATAACGATACGTCGGGCTAGCACGAGCGTCCTGTTTACTCTGCGGCCTGCGGAGCTTGTGGTACTTGGCGGATGTCCTTGCGGAGTGAAACACGCTTCTTGAACAGCTGTGTTCCATTACGGAAACCGTCCTTGAAAGTACCGAGCTTAGTCTCGCCCATACGTGGACGATAGGTGATAGGCACTTCGTCGCAGCGGAAACCCTTGGCATATGCCTCGATCTTCAACTCCTGCGAAAATGGCATACCGCCAGCGACAACATCAAGCATTGGCCAAATTGAGCGTTTGAACACCCACATACCAGACTGCGAGTCGTTGAATGAAACGCCGAACAGGACCTTTGTCGCGGTACTGAGCAGCTTGTTGCCAACGACGTGAAGACGAGTCATTGCAGCCGGATCGAGCGTTGCCATGCGGTCAGTTGTAATAAAATCAAGATCATTTTCGGTCAGATGATTGACCAAAGAAATAATTTCATTAAACGGATAGGTCATGTCGGCGTCGCCCGTCACAATAATGTCACCTGTCGCGTTCGCAAAACCAGCCTTGTAGGCGTTACCGTAGCCACGTACAGGCTGAACGATCACGCGTGCGCCTGCCTTGCGCGCAATGTCGGCTGTTCCATCGTGCGAACCATTGTCGACCACTAATACTTCCAGCTCATATCCGAGGTCACGGACTTTCGTGCTGGTCACTTCCTTTATGACATCCTTGATGCCTGCAGCTTCATTTAAAGCTGGGATAACGACTGATATTTTCATACAGTCCTTTCTAGCCAGTAGTTTATTACTTCGCTTCTGCCCACTAACGTCACCTGCACGAGGCCCTGGCTAATTCCGGCCGGCACAGTTACGCTGGGCGTCACAATTTGCGACTGTTGATCCGTCAGGGCTATTGACCCTTCGCCAAGGGTGACGGTCCCCAGGGAGTCGGTGAAGCTAATACGATAGGTGTATGTCGCATCGTGACCCTCTAGGTCACGAATCGCGAAGGCAAGGGACAAGCCCTGACCACCATGTACCTTCTGCGGTAGCTGCATCTGGGCGGCGTTTATAAAGTACAACTCCGTTACGTGTGATTCGTGGCGTGAGGCAGCCGTGCTGAGACCGCTTGCTGCGCTCGCCGGTAAAAAGGAAACGGCCGTGCCGAAGAAGGCGACGGCAGATATCAGAACGCTTGCCCAACGGGAAAATCCCGCAGGCATTCCGAACACAACATCAACCCGCCTTTTTTTAGGCCCCGTCATAAAAGCTCCCTTTTTTTCAAGCCGCACCAGTCACGCGCCACACGTAACAAATATGTTGTTGCTTTTATCAAGAAACTATCATCATATGGACATGGTTGCAAGCACTTTTTGCAGATTTGAGCAAAAAGCGCTAGACAAAGAAAATAAGTTTGTTATATGGAGTATAGCGAACGCGCTTTACTCGTGCAAGTGCTTATGCTTCCAATAAAATCGAGACTGGCCCGTACGCGCCGCCGAAAATGAGCGGGGCGCGTACGGGCGTGTGTCAGTTGGTCGGGCGGTCGCGGCGAATGTTGACCGTGCGCATGAACTCACGCATGTCGGCGGTCATCTCTGCGACCGGAATCGCTGGGTCCATGAACATCTTGGCACCCAGATCAGTGGCCGTTGCGTTCAGAGCCTCGTCGAGCTCACGCTCGGGCCACGTACCCGCGAAGATGATGTACCAGTCGGTGTAACCGGGCCGGTGGATGACCTCGAACCGACCATTCTGCCGAACTCGCTTGGCGAGCTTGGAGCGCAGTCGAGTCCTGAACTCTTCCGTGATCAAGACGGCTGCACCGGCGAAGGCGACGCTCACGAACCGCACTCGGCCCGATCGCTTGGTCGCCTTCATTGCATGCACAACTCGTTCCAGTGGCAATGGAATTCCTTCCCCAGGAAAACTGACCGTCCATTTATAAGATAAACCAAAAAATAAGTCAAGAAGGGTTGGCCGCACAAACCGTAACCGCTATACTAGTTGCATATGACACGGCTTCCAGTTCCAGGATCAGACAGCGGCGTTTGGGGTAGCATTCTCAATGACTTCTTGGCAGTGGGCCACAATTCCGACGGAACACTCAAAGTCACGAAGGCAGACGTGGGACTCGGCAACGTCGACAATACGTCGGACGTCAGCAAGCCGATCTCGACCGCCACACAGAACGCCCTCAATGCGAAGGCAAATGCCACAGATGTTGGCGCAAAGATTTTATTGATTGATAATGCGGCGGCGCTCCCCGCAGGCACACCGGCAGGCGTGGTTGTCGTCGTAAAGTCATAAGACTATGGCAGCGCAACTGCAGTTTGGTCCCGGAAACAGCGTCGGCTTCGGTACAACCGGAACAGGCACCGGAACCACGGCCACATTTAGTCGTACTGCTCTCTGTAACGCCGTCATCGGCGATTTGCTTGTTGCCTGGATTCATAACCAAAGCGCAGGCGTCACCGGCACAATCACGCCGCCGACCGGCTGGATTCGCTATGGCGCGGCTATGGGCACAAGCACGTGGGCCATCTCGCGCACCTCAGGCGTTTACTACTATCCCATCAAGACTCAAGCTGACCTCGACAATATTCCCGCCAGTGTCCAGTGGACGTTCAGCCTCGCAGGTAGCCGCGTCGCCTGTGTCGTCGCTCGGGCGACCGGCATTAATCTAAATAGCATCGAAGACTCCGCCAGCACAGCATTCCAGGGCGGTAGTACCAACCCGCTCACCATCACAGGCATCACGACTGTCAGCACGACAACACTTCTCGTGGGTGGTCTGCACCACCAAAACTCCGCCAGCACAACCGCCCCAAGCACAACGGCGTTCATGTCGAGCTTCCAGGAGTACCTCACCGTCGCAAGCGACACGTCCGTCGCCAACACAGGTGGCGCTCTGGGCTATACCTATCTGACAAGTGCAGGCGCGACAGGTAACGTCACGGGCACATTCAGCACCTCTGTGGCTGCAGCCGGCGGTGAACTCGTAGCATTCAAGGCAGGGAGCTGGACGCTTCCGGACATGAGCGTCACGCGGCCAACTGCCATTGGCGTGGCGACTACGTTCGCAACGCCGAGCGCCGTCACAACCTTTGCCGTCAGCAAACCAAGCGGCATCATCGACGGCGATTTGCTCGTCCTGGCGGTCTCCGCACAGACTCAAACTGCGACCGCCGACTTCAGCAGCAGTGGCTGGACGCGCATCAGCAAACCTTTTACCGGAAGCTCATCAACCTACCGCCTCATGGCTTTTTACGCCCGGCCAGTCGCCAGCGCCTCAGCCCTCAGCTCGACGACAAGCTTCACATTCACTTCGACAGACTCAGGGAGCGGCGGGCGAGTAGCAGCCGAGATGTTCATCGTACGAGGAGCCGACCTAACCAACATCACCACAGCTACGTCGCCTTTTGGCGTTGCCGGTACGCTCCGCACGGTTACGGTTCAGCCTGACGCCCCGCTGACGACTAATAACCTGCTACTTACAGCATATGGCGCACAGTTCACATCAGCCATCGACTACACCATCCAGACTGGCCCAAGCGGCATGACGCAACATGTCTTCTTGCCGTCATCAGTGACGGCTGTGAACAAAACCATCCTAGCCGTGTACCGCCAAGACACAGAGGCGGGGAGTCCCGGCAACAAATCGCTCACATGGAACGGCGTCCAGTCGCAGACCAGTGGTGTCGCCGTCGCAATTCGCAGCAATGGCATGGCCACACCAAACCCAGGTCAGGCGCTCCACTACACAAGCGCGCCGAGTACGCTTGCCACTGGGCACCTCTTCTACACGAGTGCGCCAAGCACAATGAGCACACCGAAAGAAATCCGAGCCATGCCTACCGGCTACGCATCGGTCACGGCCATGCTCGCAAGCACGCCATTCTATATTGCGCACCGCGGCGGATCAGTCGACTGGCCAGAGATGAGTCTCTTTGCATACACTCAATCCGCCTTCTGGGGTGTAGGAGCGCTCGAGATTTCGATGCAACGCACATCTGACGGTGTGTGGTTCGGACTGCACGACGAAACGCTCGACCGCACGTCTGGCACGACTAACTTCTACGCCGCACAGCATACTTGGGCAGAGGTACAGGCCTACCAAATTAGCGCGGCCAACACGACCGATACCACTCAACCGGCTCGACCGTACATGCGCTGGGAAGAGTTGATGAGCGTCTATTACGGCACGCACGTCATCATGGTTGACCCGAAGAATGCAGTCGGCTTCATGACTGAACTTCTCGATATGATGGACGCCCAGCCAGGCTCGCCAACGACCCAATTTGTCGCTAAATACTATGGCGTTGTATCCGCGTGGCCAGCCGCCGCTCGAGCTCGCGGCTACAAAGCCTGGGGTTATTTCTACCAATCCGACTCTGCCAACTTCAACGCCTACCAAGGTAACTGGGACATTCTGGGTATGGACTTCAATGCCGACCAGGCGACATGGACGACCATCCTCAGCTACGGCAAACCCGTCATCGCGCACACCGTCCCCGACGGCGCCGCCGCGACAACTGCCCTCAACTTTGGCGCGGCAGGGATGATGGTATCCGGTGTTCAAGAAACGATTCCACGCTCGGCTAACCCTTCTGGATAGGGTCGACAAAGAACGCTTTCGATGATACTATAGCTGCGAGTCAACTGCCCCTCAACCAGAGGAATAATTGTGGGAATCAGAGTAGAGCGCGTGACGCCCTGGGGCGACAGGCTGCTCATCAGGTTCGCTGAACCGTTCCTGAATACAGACAGCGGCAACCGAGCCTTCCGCGTGCTGTTCATGCACGTCAATAGTGGCTACAGCGCCGACGAGGACCTGCGCACACTGGAGTTGGGTTACGCAGCCAAGATCTCGGCCATCAACACACGCGCGGCGCTTCAGGCCGAGCTGGACCGGTACGCCGATGTACCCATCAAGGTGACCTTCGGCAAGCTCCAGCTCGGGGCCACCGGTCGCGGTCCGGCAATTAGGACCCGTGCCGACCTCCGGGCCGCACGCCAGGCTGGCCGTACCCCGTGGGTCCAGATGAAGGTCACCGCGAGCATGCCCGTCATTCACCGGGACCAAGAGCGTCTGCGAAAGATCGTTCCCGGCGGCGTGTACCACATCAACGACGACCCCTACAGCTACTCGGTGTCCGTCTACCTTCATGGCGACCACGCCAACGCTAACCCCTGGAGGCTGATGAACGACCTGAAGCCGCGAATCCAGGCGGCCATCGTCTAACCAAGGAGGCACGCGACTGTCACCGATCCGGAAACGCTCCGGGTCGGTGGCGACCGACAATAAAATTATTTTGCTATCATGGATGCAATGGAAACGCTCAAAGATCTGCCGATACTTTTCTTCGCCTCGCAGCCCGAATGGCACAACTGGCTCACCAAAAACTACTCCAACCCAGCCGGCGTCTGGCTCAAGTTCGCCAAGAAAGCTTCAGGCATCGAATCGATCAACCACTCGCTCGCGCTGGACGAAGCGCTCTGCTTTGGTTGGATCGACGGCCAAGCCAGCCCTTACTCAGCCGACACCGAGACATACTATCTCCAGAAGTTCACTCCACGCCGAGCTCGTAGCATGTGGTCCAAGCGCAACATCGAAAAAGTCGCTGAGCTCACCAGTGCAGGTCGCATGCAGCCGCCTGGCCAAACCGAAATCGACCGCGCAAAAGACGATGGCCGCTGGGATCAAGCCTACGACACACCCACCAACATGACCGTTCCTGGTGACTTTGTCGCCGAGCTCGAAAAGCACCCGCAGGCTAAAGCGTTCTATGCCACACTCAACAAGACAAATACCTACGCTATCCTCTGGCGCCTCCAAACGGCTAGAAAGCCAGAAACTCGTGCCGTGCGCATGCAAAAGCTGATCGCCATGCTAGACGAAGGCAAGAAACTCCACTAAAAAATGGTATGCTGAAGGGCATGAAACGACGTGATTGGACAGATCGAACCGGCCGACTTAGCACGATTGACTTAGAACTCCTGGCGGATTCGCTGAAGGAACGCATCTATGCGTCACTAGCGCTTCTCGCTGTGCTGCTGACCGTCGACCCAGCTCACAGTAGCGCGACGCACGCCGCAATCGTCGTTGGCGGGACTGCGTTATCGCTGTGGCTTGCGAGTATCGTAAGCTCACAGATGGCGCACCGTATGGTCTTTGGCCAGCCAAATGCAGAACACGTCGAGAAGGACAAGCAACGCCACGCGCCGCTTCTCGCGTCGGCCGTGCTACCGCTTATCCTGATAGGCTTATCGAGCCTTCATGTTATGTCGCTTGAGCGGGCGATCACTATTTCTATATGGTCAATTCTGCTCGCGCTCATACTCTGGTCTATCTCGTCGGCTCGTTCGATGCATGCCTCTCGACTCGCGACATTTGTGCTGGCGGGCATACTCCTGCTCATTGGTCTGGGCGTCGTGGCGATGAAGGCACTCCTAACGCACTAGCTCGTTGCAGCTTCCTCGCATCCATAACCCATCACGAAATGACCATGCTCGTCGTCTTGGCCGGTATGAAGAACTCGACTCGCGCAGAAGAGCACGCCACTTGTGCGAAGCCCTTGTCGCGGCGGAATAGCGATCGACTTCGAGAGCCTCGAGGTCACCGCTTTGTCTTCGCAGTGAATATAGCCGCCCTCACTGGTAAGTTTGGTCGTGACAGGGTCGACATCGACGTATGCTAGGGTCCGCGCATGTTGGTCGCTCACGTTCAATAGCAATCGCCAAACCAAGCGCTCGGCCACGGTTGTCGTGTCGCCGGTCAACGCCGTAGCGGCATCGCTGTCCAAATGAAACGGCGCGTCGCCACGCTGCTGCACAAGTGACATACGAATGAAGTTGAACTGGAGCTTTTTATCCCGAACAACGAGACCTGGCATCGATGCCGCGAACGCCTCGCATCGAGGCAGATTTGTATCGACAGAACCTCGACCCCGCATAGCAGGGAAGTAGCCATAGCACTGATTGTCATCGTGTTCGCATTTGCCGCGCAGCTCAATCTCGGCCGCGCGCAAATCAGCTTCCGAGCAAGCCAGATCAAACGTAATAAGCCAAGGCTGGAACGCCCGGTCTAGTGGTTTTACGCCCATGGCTACTCGCTTTCCGGCGGTTGTGCGTCAAAGGCCTGGATGTAGTCGTAAGCTCGCTCCCACGGAGAGTAGGGGAAGTACTCTGGGGGACGCAGATTGTGGTCGCCAGCAGCGATATATCGCGGCAGGCCTTCCTTTATGACGATTCGCTCAAACTCCCAGCCTTCGTACTTTTCTTCGTAGGCTTGGCGAGTCAAGCTGAGAAGCTCTTCTTCGTGCGTCCATCCGTTAAAGTCGAACGCCCAAATGCCATTGCTAGCATAGAGGTGATTGCCCGGCTGGTCGTTCTTTGGCCGAATATAAATTAATTCGAACCCTTCTTCTGAGTGTAAGCTCAGGAACATATGCGCCAGAATATGGCACGCTCCCGACGCAAAAAATGCCTTATCTTCCCGTCGCCACGCCAAAAACGGATCGTTCCGTTCCTTGAGCGAGCGGGCATACAAAAGCCCTGGCTCGTACATATAGCTTTTTCCTCCACATGTTTGTTTTTTTATAAGCCTCTCACAGCTTGATTCTCAATATAGTCGGGGTATTCACAATTAGCAATAGCTCTTTCATTTGTGCCATAATAGGTGCAAGATGAAGCGTCCAATTGCCGATGACACCTCTTACTATCGTGACGTGATGCGCATCCTGCGAATCGCAGGAACGTTTTTGCCACTCATTGTCGTACCCGTGGGGTTGCTTGTTCGTAATGGGCTCCTCGACAACAGCTTCTACGTAAGCGATGCCTGGTTTGCTGCAGTCTCGATCGCTCTTATTGTGACCGCGATTGTGCAGTATTTCCTTACTCGTTTTCGACCTACCCCAGAGAACTATCTTATTCTGTCGGTGACATATCACGTACTGGGCGTCGCGTTCATCCTCACAGTAAGCGGCTTTCTGACGCCAGTAGTCATATGCTGGATCGCCTTAATGCTCGCCGTTGATACATACTTCGGGACGGTTGCTTTCGCCTTGAGCGCTTTAGTGCTCGCAATCACGGGGGCGATTACCCTGCCGTTGCACGGGATAAGCACGAACGAATACGCGCAGGTCATCCTCTACTGTGGCTTCATTATTGCGGTCGGCTTTACGGTTTCGCGTATCCGCACGGTCACAGATCGAGAACGAATAGCGCTTTATAAGAGCAGGGAAGACGTAAACTTTCAACGTGAACGGCTCATCACGCTCGTCAACAGCATGGGTGACGCTGTGATCGCAACCGACGAAGAGGGGACGATCAAACTCTTCAACGCCGCGACGCTTAACCTCCTCGACACCAACGTGACTCTTACGAACAAGAAGATCGACCGCGTTCTGCACCTCTACGACGAAAATGGCACGCATGTTCGCGTCCTCGACCAAGCCAGGACGAAGAAAGGCGTCTCCTCGCGAACCGATCTGGTGCATAAGTTTAGCGACGGCGAACAGATGAATCTCTATATCAACTTTTCGCCAATCCAGCTCAGCTACCAGGGCGCGGGCGACAAAGGTTTTATCTTCATCCTGCGCGACATCACCAAGGAAAAATCGCTCGAAGAAGAGCGCGATGAATTTATATCTGTTGTCAGTCACGAGCTCAGGACTCCAGTCGCCATCGTCGAAGGCAACATTAGCAATCTGCGGATCCTGCAGGATCGCGGCGCCGCCAAGGACGTCCTCAACCACGCGCTCGAAGATGCTCACGAACAGATCATGTACCTCGCCAAGATGATCAACGACCTCAGTACATTGTCGCGCGCCGAACGCGGCCTCGATAGTGCCGTAGAGCCTATCGATACCACTGAGCTTCTGACCGAAATCTACAAGAACTACACCGATCCCGCCCAAAAGAAAGGCCTCACACTCGACCTCGATCTCCAGCCGCGCTTGCCGCACGTCACGACGAGCCGACTGTATCTCGAGGAAGTCCTCCAGAACTTCCTCACCAACGCCATCAAATACACCAAAACCGGCAGCGTCACGCTTGTCGGCCACAAAACCAAAGAGGGCGGCGTCTACTTCGCCGTTAAAGACACCGGTATCGGCATAAGTAAGAGCGATCAACGGCATATCTTTGAGAGATTCTGGCGCTCCGAGGATTACCGCACCCGCGAAACAAGTGGCACAGGCCTGGGACTCTACGTTACCAGAAAGCTGGCAGGAAAATTGGGCGTCGAGATTAAGTTTGAGTCCCGGCTCAACCACGGCTCGACATTCAGCTTCGTCATAAAGACCGAGCCGAAAAAGGACGCCTAAAGTCTTGTATCAGTTACGCCTCTTCAAGCTACTCCTCGAACCGTCACTTCTGAGCGGCCTCGGCTCACTAGTCGCCGCCTGCGTGATGGTTATTGTGCCAAATATGGCATACCTTCAGACGCAATCCTTCGTCTACGATATCTTCTACGGCCCGCACGGCCTCGCGACGACATTGCAAAATGCACAGGGGAGTGTCGAGGGCATTGGCGCAGCGCTGTCAGAAACACCGTTCACCTATCTCTTTGGCATGTTCGTCTTGTCGGTACTTGCGGGAGCGATCACATTTGCCGTATTGCAGGGGCTGCATCGTCTGTTTGTGGACGTCGCTGAACCAGTCAAAGAAGTCCGTATCGCAGGTTCATCTCGCAGCTCAGTCGAAAAGGAAATCGGCATTCGCGTTGGCCTGCGCATCATCTCATTTGCCGCGTGGTGTATCTATTGGTTTGCGACCGTCAAAATACTCTGGCCATTCTGCGTCCTGACGTTCGGAGCGGGTCTCCTCGAATTCACGACGCTTCAAGGCCTAAGCGCTATAGCCTTGAGCGTCGGCCTCATGACTATCGGGCTTCATTTGCACATTGTATTCCTACGTCTCACATTGCTGAAACCGCGCGCCTTTGGCGGCGAGCGTTCGATCGAGCGAACGCTTTACTAGCGACGGGCAGTCGCCTTTGGGTTGGGCCGCATGTCGTGCGTCATCACGGGGTAGCATACGTTGCGCCCCTTCCAGTTCACGTCGCCAAATTCATACGTGATCATACTCGCAATGAGCAAGATCAGTTCCTGCACGAGTGACAGAGGCATCAGAAGAAGCGTCACCGGCCACGTAAACTGGTGCGTCCGGACAATAACAAGCACATAGCCAAGCCACAGCACGCTACACGCCACGATAGACGGCACGAGCAAGCGCGCATCGTGTGGCGAGGCGAGCAACGTCACAAACGGCGTGATGAAAATAACACCGAGCAAGATCGACGCGAACAGCACCATGAGCGGCTGGCGTTTGAGCGTAGGATAGAGGAATCGAACGGCTGTTTCAATCTGGCTGCTCCACTTTTTGGCTGTCGTCACACCGAGCTCATCGTTGCTGACGATGAAACGATACTGGTCGTGCACAAACAAAATGCGCGCGAAGTACGCCTCTGGCACAATCTTTTGAGCCACCGCATCAAAACCGCCCAGCTTTCGGAGCGTCGTGCGGCGCACCATCCAGCACTGACTCGCTACCGGCACACGCCGCGCAGTTACCGGCAGTGCAATCTGCCAGTAGTAGCGCAAAGTGGTAAACAGCGTCGCTGCGCTCCAGCCGTCACGACGCGTTGGGAGCACGGTCACCATCTCTTGCTTGTTACTGAGCGCGTACGTGATGAGCTTTGTGATGCTTTGCGGGCTCACATGGGTATCGACGTCAGCAAATACGATGTAGTCGCCGCTGGCCTGCTCTGCGAGCGTGCGCATGGCTTGGTTCTTGCCCAGCCAACCTTCGGCCGGCACATCACCTTGCACGAATCGAACGCCTTGATGCGCAAAGCTGCGGATAATTTCAGATGTCTTGTCCTGGGAGCAATCGTCCAGCACGATAATCTCTAGCTTCGGATATTCGCTCGCGACTGCCGCCCGAAGGCACGCCTCAAGCGCGTGCGTTTCGTTACGGGCAGGGATCGCCAGGGTTACGGTCGGTAGGTCGCTTAGCCGCAAGTTTTGGTCCAGCTTGCGCAGACGATAATGCTTCAGCGTCCACAGTACTTGGTAGAGGAACGCCAGGCCCACGACAGTCGAGACCAGCAGCGCCAAGATCAGAAGCTTCTCGTATGGTACGTCAGTGAGCCGTAGCGCCTGAAGCGCCCACCACGCGTCCAACACCACCACGAAAAACCCAAGCGCCAGTACGCTATTCAGCTGAGTACTCCTACGCAAAAATTCCACCTGCAGACGACCAAACATCAAACGACCGGCGAGCAGAACCGTCCAGAGGCCCATAAGGCACAAAAGTGTCATGAGCAGCCACGGGAATTCGACCCCAAACAGAAAAGGGAAGCCGGCTAGCGTCAGCGCGCACGCAGCCTCCGCTAGGACATGGCGACGAACCCACGTCCACTCATAATGGCTGATCACAAGGAGCATCAGCAGGGCTGCCAGTGTCGGCAAAAGCCACAATATAAGGCTTACACTCATATCCCTAATAGTAGCATAGCGCTTGTGGCTATCGATATTGCTTATGTAGTGTTTTTATGATATAATTTGCCAGTCCGATTCCGAGAGGAGCGACCATGGAGGGCTTTGCCATTGTACGAAACGCCAGCGGTCTTTTTCAAACGCTGCGCGAGGAGGGCTACACGTCCAAACAGCGCGGCGGAAGCCCTGGCACCATGACAGGACTGCGCGTGCTGCACGTGACCATCGTGCGAGGCGCCGATCTCCCACCGCATGCCATCGCGCAGTGGATGGGCGATGGCCTCGCACCCGATACCTATACATCCCGCGAATTTGCATCCCAGGACGAACTCCAAGCGTGGCTCACGCAATGGGGCGTCATCCTGGGAGACAGATGCCGCAAGTTGTAACACTAGGGAGAAACCATGCTCACACTCACGCGCGTCGTCATCCGTGGCGAGGGACTGCCGAACGACTCCGACAACCTGGGCAACGTCGAGTACCGCCGCGAGAATGGCGGCCCGACGGCCATCTACTTCACGATGGAGAAGCCTCGGTGGCGGAGCGACGTGCAGTACCCCAACCGCAACGATGACCGCATGAAGATCACCGTCATGCCGGGCATCCTGTCCAAGCGCATCGGCGTGGAGTTCTGTGGCAGTGACGTCGACAAGATGGTCGCGGCCGCGGGAGCCGCCGAGACCATCGCCGGAGCCGTCCTACAGATCAAGCCGCTCCTGGAGTACGTCCAGACCGGCTTCGACGCCACCTGACCCTCTCGCCGGACACCGCCGGCCCCACCCGCTCACCATGAGCGCGGTAGGGGCCGGCGTCCGACCCCTTTACGGGAGTCGTAGAACATGAGATTATAGACCCGTTCAACTCTTTCCACCTGGGAGCATCACCATGCCAAGTCTCGTTGTTGCACGCCTTCAGCTCAGCACGGTCAGTGTGGTCGGCCGGACCATTTCCGTGCAGATCGGCGATCGACAGGTCCCCCTGCGCGTACGACGCTGCGGCGAGGACATGCACAAGGACCCGATCAGGATCACCGTCTTCACGACCACAGCGGACAACCTGCCCAGCACGCGTCGCATGTCAGACGGAGCCCAGGTGACCGCCAGGCGCGAGACCGAAGGCAGCGGCGGCATCGTCACCGCCGTCCTGAGCGCGGCCCTTGCCAAGAGCCTGCCCTCGGTCGACCTCCGTCCAAGCCGCGACGACGCCCTGCTCTGGCCTGCCATCGCAGATGTGATGGACCAGATTCTGCCGGAGTACCGGTTCGAGTAGGACACCTGCCCGCCGCGCCCACGAACTCCACGGGGCGCGGCGGGCGGCACTGACCCCTTGACTGGACGCTTCTACTCCTATATATTGACAACTGACGCCTACAACTAACTGTAGGCTTTTAAATTTGGAGAAAATTGTGGCTGAAAAACAAGCAAAAGCTACAAAGCTCACCGGGGACAAGAAAAAGGGCGGCCTTCTGAAGCGCAGCGTCAATGTGTCCGGTAGCGGTAAGCTATCGAGCAACGTTCGACTTCCACGCTGGATTCGCGCAATTGGTGGCTACTTCAAGGGTAGCTGGCAAGAGCTTCGTCAGGTTAGCTGGCCAACTCGCAAGGCGACATGGGGCATGACATTTGCTGTTATGCTGTTCACCTTAGTGCTGGCCGTCATCATCCTGCTCCTAGATTTGGGATTTGAACAACTATTTAAGAGGATTATTTTGTAATTATGAGTAGTCAACGATACGACTCAACCCGCCAGTGGTACGCCATTCACACGTACTCTGGCTACGAAGAAAAGGTTTCAGAGAGCATCCGCCAGCGTGTGGATTCTGTCGACATGGCCGACAAGATCTTCGATGTGATGGTTCCGAAGGAAAAGCAGATCGAGATCAAAAATGGTAAGCGAAAGATCGTCGAAAAGAAAATCTTCCAAGGCTACGTCTTGGTCGAGATGAAGATGACCGAAGACGCTTGGTACATCATCCGTAACACTCCTGGCGTCACTGGCTTTGTCGGTAGCGGCACCGAGCCAACTCCTGTCAGCGAAGAAGAAATGGTCAAGATCAAGAAGCGCATGGGCGTTGCTGAACCTAAGCACCGCATCGACTTCAACATCGGTGAAGTTGTCAGCATTGTCGACGGTCCGTTCAAGGGCTTCGACGGCGCTATCAACGAAATCGACACCCAGAAGGGCAAGATCAAGGTTCTGGTCAGCATGTTCGGCCGCGACACTCCAGTCGAGCTCGACGCACTGCAGGTGAAGAAAGTTTAGTCACTTTTCTAACCAAAAAATGCACCGCTCACTGCGGTGTATTTTTGTGCCTGCTTTTACCCTATACAACAGATGTAAATTCCTGTATAATATCTCCCGTTACGCACTTCTCTTAAGACAAGGAAGATTATGGCAAAGAAAGTAAAAGCAAATCTAAAATTCCGCGTGCCAGCCGGCCGCGCATCAGCAGGTCCACCAGTTGGCTCTATTTTGGGTCAGCACGGCCTGAACCTCATGGACTTCGTAGGCAAATTCAACGACCAGACGAAGGACATGATGGGCAAAAACGTCATGGTTCACGTACAGGTTTACGAAGACCGTACCTTTACGTTCAACGTTATCGGCCAGCCAGTCGATGACATGATCCGGGAAGCAATTGGCCTGAAAAAGGGTTCTGGCAAACCACACGTCGAAAAAGTCGGTAAGATCTCTCGTGCTCAGCTCGAAGAAATTGCCAAGGCTAAGATGGACGTTCTGAACGCCAACGACATTGACGCAGCCGTTAAGGTTATAGCTGGTACCGCTCGCAGCATGGGCGTCGAAGTTACAGAGTAGGTCGCAAGATGAGTGTCGAAGCGCATGGCTCGTTCGAAGGCATTATTGGCCCAGAGAAACGAATCCGCGCAGTCGAACAGGCTGTCAAAGCGGTTGCCCGCATTCGACTCCTCATCCAAGGCTGCGAGGATCGAATCAAGCTCGAAGGCCAAGAATCAGTCGTCGATCTCGAGATGATTAAATATCTCAAGCGCGAAATCGAAAGATTCGAAGGCGAGCTAGAAGACGTCCTCGCATTCCTGGAAGAATTCGATCCGTTCCTCTTCCAGAAACTCAAAGATAATAATTAAGTCGTGGGAGGCTAAAAGCCGATCGCACCACGAAGGAGAAATATCATGGCAGAAGACAAAGCCAAGAAGACCGAAGAAGTTGTAGAAGCAGAGCAGGAAGTTGTTGAAACTCCTGTTGCTGAGACTACTGAAGTTAAAGAAGAAAAGACCGCTAAGGCTGGCAAGCGCAGTGCAAAAGCACTCGCCGAAGTTGAAGAGAAGATCGAAAAGGAAGAGCGCAAAGCTGCTGGCGACACCACTCCTCAGAGCGATGAAGCCGCCGCAAACGACAAGAAGGGCCCAGCCCCAAAGACCCGTTCGCTCCTCGAACGCCGCGGCAAAGGCTACCGCAAAGTAGCCGAGCAGCTTGAAGCTGGCAAACTCTACACCCTGGACGAAGCTATCGCCCTCGCTACCAAGACTAACCCAGCCAAGTTCGACGCAACCGTTGAGATGCACATCAACCTGAACGTCGACCCACGTCAGGCCGACCAGAACATCCGCGCTACCGTTGCGTTGCCACACGGTACCGGTAAGACCGTTCGCGTTGCCGTCTTCGCCCCAACTGACCAGTTGGAAAAGGCTAAGAAGGCCGGGGCCGACATCGCCAGCGAAGAAGACTTCCTCCAGATGCTCGACAAAGAACAGCTCGATTTTGACATCCTGATCGCAACTCCACAGATGATGCCACGCCTCGGTAAGTACGCTCGTTTGCTCGGTCCACGCGGCCTGATGCCAAACCCTAAGAGCGGTACTGTCACGACCAACGTCGTTAAAGCTGTTGAAGAGGCTAAAGCCGGTCGCGTTGAATACCGCGTCGACAAGCAGGCAATTGTTCACCAAGGTGTTGGCAAGGTAAGCTTCGGCGCCCCTAAGCTCGCTGAGAACGCGAAAGCATTCATCGCGAGCATCAACAGCGTCAAGCCAGCGAGCATCAAGGGTGCATACATCAAGGCTGTCGCGGTTACTACCACTATGGGTCCTGGCCTAAAGGTAGACGTAACAAGTCTCTAAAGGAGAAAAGGGTGGGTAACAGAGCTGAAGCTGAATCTTTTCGTGGTGAGCGCGCAGAAGAACCGCAAGAATCTTTCGGTATCGAGCCGCTCACACTCCGAGCGGTTCGGGCCAGCGTCACCAGACGTAAACGCATTCTCTCCAGTGCCGATCAGATGGTAGCCACCATTAACGCGCAAATCGAAGGATTTGGCCACGGCCGAAATGCGGCAACACCGCCGGACGCGCCTGCGCCCCACCGCGCTGAGCACGAACCCGAGGCAGAGGAGGCTATATCACCTCGCACACCTCGAGAACGAAAGCTAGCCAACGCTGCGCTCGTAGCGGTAGGCTCCGCCGAAACAACCTAGCAAAATTGCAAAAACTCCCTGGGACTCCCCGGGGAGTTTTTGCTAGTATGGAGCTATGGGACAAATCCTCGGCATTACTGGAGACATTGGGAGCGGCAAGAGCACATTTGCCAGCTTGCTTCGCGATATGGAACCAAGCCACGCTGTCTACGAGACGAGCGAAGTGATAGCCGAGGTGGCCGAGGACTTTAACCGTGCGCTCAGCGGCGAGCTCGCATTCGAGACAACCACCAACGACGTCGAGTTGGTCAATCAAGCACTTATCTGGTTTATCGAAGCCATTAGCGAGCGGCTGCACCAAGAAGTTTCATGGAATCAACTAGCCATCACGCAGCACCAACTCGCCGCCCACCCCGAACTCTTCGAGAAGATGTACCTCTACGTCGACACCGCTAAGAAGACACCACGGATGCTCGACGCCCGCATTACTGCCGAGAATAAAGACACCTACCGTCCGCTACTCCAGTGGCTAGGCGGCTATTTGGTTGCAAAGATCAGCGACACTATTTGGTATGACGAACTTTTCCGCCGCATCAGCATCCACGATTCCGATAAGAACCTCGTCATTATCGGCGGTGTCCGATATCCGAGCGACGCCATCGCTATTCGCGAACACAGCGGACTTGTGGTCGGCATAGAGCGCTCACAGGAAAACGTCGACACGACTGACGTGACCGAAGCAAGCCGCAACCTCATCAAACCCGATATCGCCGTACACAACAACGGAACCCTGGACGAGCTCCAAAAAGTCGCCGAAGAACTCTGGAATGACCTCGGCGGGGGTAAGATACAACAAAACTACAACGCCCACCTCTGATCTCGCCCCATTGCCCGCTCGGCGCAACTCCGGCACAATATAAGGGACAAATCAAGCGAGGGGACCATGGGGGTATACAGCAACACTGATATTAAAGCGGCCATCAAGTCTGGCCAGCTTATCTTTCATCCGTACGTCGAGAGTCACATCAACGGAAGTAGCTTAGACGTCACACTCGGGCAGTGGTACTACAAGACCGAACGTCGAAACTTAGGCGGCGTTTATAATCCCTTCGACCCTAAGGCAGTGGAGCGTTACTTCGAAGGCCCATTCGAAGCTGAAGCCCACGAGGCATGGTGCGAAAAGCACGGCCGCAAACTCTTCGCCGGCATTCCAGCCGATCACCCGATCATCGTCCTTGAACCAGGCGAACGCATTCTGGCGCATACCCACGAATTCGTTGGCGTCAAAGGCGACGCCACCAGCACCATGCAGGCTCGCAGCACATGGGGTCGAAATGGCGTGGCCGTCTGTCTCGACGCTGGCTGGGGCGACCCAGGCTATGTCAACCGCTGGACCATGGAGATCTACAACATGAACCAACGCGACTCAGTCATTCTGCCTGTGGGCGAACGCATTGCCCAAATTGTCTTCTACGGCACGGGCCCTGTCGAGAGCGAATACAGTAAGCTCAGCGGCAAATATCAAGACGCTATGGCCGACGACCTCAAGGGTCTCATCAAGTCGTGGAAGCCAGAGCAGATGCTGCCGCGTGCCTACAAAGATGAGCGAAGGAAACCACTTGATGTCTAAAGGCGTTTTCATTGTCATCGATGGCAGCGACGGCTCGGGCAAAAGTACGCAGTACGCTCATCTCTGCGAACGCATAAAGGCCGAAGGTATCGAGCTTGAGACCATCAAGTTCCCTCAGTACAAACAGCCTTCTGCCTACTTTGTGGAGCAATATCTCCAAGGCCATTACGGTCAGGCTGACGATATTCCGGCCAAACGCGCCTCAGTATTCTACGCCCTGGACCGCTATGCGGCAGGGAAGCACATTCGCGAGCAGCTCGACCGCGGCGTGGCCGTCATTGTTGACCGTTACGTGGCTGCGAACATGGGGCACCAAGGCGCCAAGATGCCCGACGGCGAGACACGCCGCGAATTCTTCGCATGGCTGGATGATTTCGAATACTCACTCATGGGCATCCCTCGCCCGGACGTGAACATCGTCCTGTCGGTCTCGGACGAGCAGGCCACTCGCAATATCGCCAAGCGCGCCGCCGAAAGCGATCACGTCTCCGACATCCACGAAGCCAATCCCGACTTTCTCCGCAGATCAGCCGAGGTCTACCGCGAAATCTGCGAGCTCTTCCCCGAACAATATCACCGCATCGACTGTATGCAGAACGCTTCCGCCATGCTGCCAGCCGATGTCGTCCATAACCAAATATGGGAGCTCGTCAGCGCCAAGCTCCAGAAAGCATAGCAAAATGAAACAATACCTCGATCTCCTCAGAGACATCAAAGAAAACGGCACCAAGAAGATGAACCGCACCGGGATCAACACGGTGAGCGTCTTTGGTCGGCAAATGCGCTTCGACCTCAGCGAAGGCTTTCCGGCCGTCACGACCAAGAAGCTTTTCCTTCGCGGCATTATCCACGAGCTGCTGTGGTTCCTGCAGGGAAGTACCAATATCAAATACCTCGTCGATAACGACGTGCATATCTGGGACGATTGGCCTTTCCGCGCCTACATGCAGAAAACCAATCAAGAACTCCCTGAGTCAAACAGCGAGCAGTGGCGCACCAAGATGAAAGAATTCACCGATCGCATCAAAGTCGACGATGAGTTCGCCAAGCAATACGGAGAGCTCGGCCCGGTCTACGGCTACCAATGGCGCAACTGGCAAGCGCCAGACGGTCACCACATCGACCAAATTCAGGAAGCAATTGACGCCATCGAAGCAGTCAAGAAAAACCCTGACGATTCCTGGGGTAGGCGCATTATCGTGTCAGCTTGGAACCCGGCCGAGGTCCATGAAATGGCTAAGGCAGGCCTGCCGCCATGCCACACACTTTTCCAGTTCTACGTCGCCGACGGTAAGCTCAGCTGCCAGCTCTACCAACGTAGTGCCGACACATTTCTGGGCGTACCGTTCAACATTGCCAGCTACGCGCTACTCACCATGATGGTAGCTCAGGTGACCGGCCTTAAGCCTGGCGATTTTGTCCATACTTTTGGCGACGCGCATCTCTACGTCAACCACCTCGAACAGGTCGACCTGCAGCTGTCGCGCACACCCAAGAAACTCCCAACCATGAAAATCAATCCAGAAGTGAAATCAATCTTTGACTTCACTATCGATGATTTCAAGCTCGAAGGCTACGACCCTGACCCAGGTATCAAAGCGCCGATTGCGGTCTAGCGAACAAGCTCACTAACGCGTTCATCTTGATCGAGGCGACGAATGTTCTTGTACTTGCGATCGGCATAATACGTCGTGATGGCAGGTGCGAGCATTCGATCGCGAGCCTCGATAGCCTCTTCGACCATCGCTGTCGCTCTGGCGAATTCGCTTGTCGTGATCTCTGCAACTCCTTGCGTCACAGCGCTGCGAAGCTCTTCTGCGGCTTCCTGGTCAGTTGCGTGCATACGATCAAAGTCTAACGCAAATTCAGAAACCTTGTCGATTTCCAGATGCGAATCAGCCGTCATTGCGTGACCTCTCGGCACCATCAAACCTGACCCGTGCGAGGTGGGGCGCATATCTGCAAACTCGTGCGGCACTGGCGAGGTCGCGAGCATCAGACGCTTGCGACGAATCGCGATCAGCCCTTTACCGCTGAGTAGCCCAGGGTCGACCATAATACGAAGCTTAGCTTCAGGCGTGTCTCGTTCGACAAGACCGTCGATTTCGCCGTCCATAAACAAATCTACAGCCAGATCGCCAATGCCTTTTTCGGCTTCGGCCGTCGCATCCCAGTCGCCATTGTTCTCAATGCGGGCGAGATCAACCGTTCTGAACTCTTCATGTGCTGCCATGACCGCCCAACGCGCAAGCACACCCTCAGCTTGGGTTAGCTCTCGACGCAGACGTCGCTCTGTCAGTCCGCCAACCTCTATATGAAAATCCCGAAATAAGTTCGCTGCCTCATGAGCTTGGCTTCGCATACGCGATATATCTGCCAGTTCGCCCAAAGCTTTGTCCATGTCGCGAGAATCTACGAACCCACCTCTGTCTGGTATGGGTTCTCGTAATTCTCTCATGATAAAAAATCCTTCATTTACTTTACTGAATGTTTAGTACCTAAGTCAAATTGGTTCATGGAGCGTTGGGGCGGGGAGGTCGGGGATCGCCCGACTCTCCACCGCGCCCGAACCGCCAGCCGTCAGAGTGTGACGAGCTGGAGGCTAATGACCGTTGCGACCTCCGCGCCGATGCCGGCGACGGCCGGTCGGCTGCGCAGGTGTCGCAGCCGCCTCGGTCGTAGATGTCTCGTTGGAGCCGCATGGATTGCCGAGGGCGGCGAGCGTCTTCTCGACGTGCCACTCCTGCGGCAAGTGGTCCCGAAGCCACTGGTCACGGTCGAAGCCCGAAGGCTTATAACCGAGAAGGTTCAGTGCACGCGCCCTGATCAGATCGGGGTTGTCGCCGGGAGCGCGCAGTACGTTCAGCAGGCTATCGAGCCTGCTGCGCGCCGTGCCCTCCAGGGGCGACGAAGTACGACGTGACATGCTGCTCCTTAGATCGAACGGTTGGTGACGCCCACAGTACAAAACTGGGCGCCAGGGATTATCTCCCCCATTGAGCCGAGGCGGCCAGTACCTAGGCTCAAGGGGAAAGACAAAAACCGAGAGTGTAAGGTGCAAAAAACGAGCTCTCCCTGGTGGTTGAGCTCGTTCCAATGTTCTTTGGCAGTGTGGACGGAGTTCAACCTTTACGCGGGTACACGAATAATGAGACCAAAGTACTTGGCCATAGACACGTGTTGGGCGCAAAGGTTTATAGTGTTCACCTTATTACTTTTACGGGATGGTTGTATAAAAGTCAATATATTTCCTTATACAAATTCGTAAATTCGTTGACTTTTGTACCAACAAAGCTTATAAACAGAGTCGTATGCAACGCACTATAAACCATTATTGCTGGATGTTTATTCTCCTCGTGACCCGTAGGGGCTTGGTTAGTGTGCGTACGTAATTAGTAAATAGATCCGAAGCACAAAACCGAGTCCCGAACAGGACTCGGTTTTTTTCTGGGTCACGCTCGTCCCGCCAACGGCTCATTGAACCCTTGTGAGCCGTTGGGGCGACAAGCCCCTTAGCATCGGATATCCGAGCTAAGTCCGTCAGAGGAGGACATGCAAGTGTTCACCGTTTCTCCGGGTACCGGGGGCGATCCCCGAAAGCTCTTTCACAACCTCAACAGCGGCCCCAATTTCCGCGGCATCACCAACGCTCGACACGACGCCAACCTGCCCGAGAGCTGGAAGCTCAGCTTCGGACGCGTCGCACCGCAGCCGCTAGGTGGCGACACCGGGTGGTTCCACAACCTCACCGTCACCGCGTTCAACGATTTCGAACGCGCATGCGCACGGCTTTTGAGCGCGCAAGGCGGTCGGCAGGTTCGAAGCCAAATCCTGGCTGGCGTCACAACCGACGACAAGACGCGGCAAGCCTACCTCGGACACACCGAGGCGTTCAGCGTCCGCCGGCTGGACATCGTGATCAACCAAGACGGAGCTACCGTCTGCGAAAACGACGAGATGCCCGGCGGCCTGGTGCACGCCTACTGGCTGGACCGTGCCTACGGCATCAACCAACGCCGATGGGATCAAGCGTTGCGCTGGCTGACCCAAAACGGTCCGCTGGTCTTCGCCGTCTCGACGGAGTGGAGCGCGCCGTACCTGCACGAGATCACCTGGTTCGTCCAGCACCTCGTGCAGCGTGGCTTCGATGTGCATCTGGTAACGAGCAACGACGCCAACCGGCTGAAGGTCGGGTGGCGAGGCGCGTTCCTGGATGGGCGAAAGATCGCGACAGTGTGGCGACTGTTCCCGATCTTCGAAGCACAAGGTGCGTTCGCTTCTATCGTGAAGGCCGCAAGTCAGGGAAAGATCCGGCTCGTGCCAGAACTGGCGAGCTGGGGAAACAAGGCATGGATGGGCGTGTTCTGGGAGGAGCGGAACTATTTCCGCCGAACCATGAACCCGCGAGCCTTCAACCAGCTCAGTCGGCTCATTCCCTACACGCGCCTGGTCACGCAGGACAGCGGGTTCCCCTCGGCCATCCGAGACCAGGACGAGCTTGTCCGCATCGACAGCTTCGACGCGTTGAAGGGGATCCCGACAAGGCAGCGCAAGCAGGTCGTCGTAAAGATGGCCGGCGCACACAGCCGCGCCGCTCGTTCGCACGGCGTCGTGATCGGGACTTCGGCTACCGGAACCCGGTGGGCTGAAGCGCTGAACCAGATGGCAAAACTCGGCATTCCACTTGCCGTCCAGGAGTACCGATCGCCCCGGCGAGTGGATATCCCGGTGTGGTCGGTCTTGGGCGGACAGCCGGAATTTGAAAATCCCTTCAACGGCAAGCTGCTCATTCGACCGTGGATGATCGGGGGACAGCTAGTGAGCGCCACCGGCTTTCTCACCGTCCCGAACACAACTAAGCTGCATGGCACGACAACCGGAGCGGAGATTCCGCTCAACTTTGGCTGAGCAACACTGGCAGCCCTTTGACGGAAGGCTGGCCGCGTGGCGCAAAAACTGTGCCCGCGGTCGGCCAACCCGACTTACAGCCCAACATAACTAATCAGGAGTCACTCCATGACATCAACCCAAAAACGAATTCGCGACTTTGGTCTTATCCCAGGCCTGCTTCCTGCTGGCCCAAAAAACCTCCTGAGTGATGTACCGGGCGTAAAAGTAGGTCATCACACCGTTCGCAGAGCGCCAAAAGTACACACCGGAATAACAGTGGTCGATCCTGGTGTCGACACGATATATCGCAACAAATTGCCCGCCGCCATTGCGGTAGGCAACGGCTACGGCAAACTTGCCGGCTACACCCAGGTCGCCGAGCTAGGCACGCTCGAAACGCCAATCGCACTAACCAACACACTCGCCGTCGGTCCTGTCATGCGTGGCGTGGTCGACATCGTGCTGGCCGATACACCAGACCTGTTGCCGTATGAGACTATCAATGCCGTCGTGGGCGAAACGAACGATGGACTAGTCAACGACATCCACGAATTGCACCTCACAAGCGCCGATGTGCAAACCGCATACGAATCACGGCAAGCCGACTTTGAAGTGGGCGCAGTCGGAGCCGGCACGGGGACACGAGCTTTCTCGTGGAAGGGCGGCATAGGTAGCAGCTCACGCATCGTCACGTACAAAGGCGAGACCTACACGGTCGGCGCCCTAGTTCAAACCAACTTCGGTGGCGCACTAACGATAATGGGCGTTCCAGTCGGTGAAAGACTCGGTGAAACTGACTTCAATGGCAGCGTCCAGCGTCTCCTTCAGAAACCGGACGGCTCCTGCATGATTGTCATCGCTACTGACGCGCCGTTAGACAGTCGCCAGCTAAAGCGCCTTGCGAAACGCGCGCTTATCGGCATGACACGTACTGGTTCGGTTATGGCCAACAGTAGCGGCGACTATGCTATTGCGTTTTCGACAAATCGCAACCCAGGCGGCACCGCTGAAGACGATAATGATCTGAATCCGTTCTTCCTGGCAGCGGCCGAAGCAACCGAGGAGAGTGTTTACGATGCACTTTTCGCAGCAGACACAACGGTCGGCGATCGCGCCACGCTTGCCAAGCTTCCTGTCGAACAAGTCGTAACCATGATAAAGAAGTCTCGCAATGGATAAACCTCCCTCCCGCCAAAACCCATTTCGTGTCGGTATCCTCGGCGGCATGGGTCCGCTTGCCGGCATCGAACTGCACAAACTAATTGTGAACGCGACGCCAGCCGATAAAGATCAAGATCACCTGCAGGTGGTACTCTTTACGAACCCCAGCATACCCGACCGAACTGAGTCGCTGCAGAGCGACGATGGCGAATCGTTTGCGCGAGCAGCGGGCAAATCTGTTGCCGAATTAGAGCGTATGAATATCGATGTCATGGTCATGGCCTGCATGACCGCGCACTCACGCCTGGAGTACATCCAAAGGCAAACCAAAACGCCAATCCTCAATGCCATTCCACTGGTACATGCAGCACTAGTGGCGCATTATCCAAAAAAGAAAGTTGCGCTCCTAGCTACACCCGGCTCGATCAACGCCGGCGTCTATACAAACAGCCCGACCACTATCGACTGGCTCATTCCAGACGCCGTAACGCAGCGGCAGGTGACCGACGCTATCTACAAAATCAAAGCCGGCCAGGTCCTATCGGGTAGCCATCAGCTCCTCAAAGCAATGGCTGCATTGCAGGAAAAGGGAGCTGACGTCTTCATCCTCGGCTGTACAGAGCTAGGTCTACTCTTTGCCGACCTGCAGGAGCGCAACTATAGCGTCATCGATCCAATGCGCTTGATGGCTCAACAGCTTGTTATCCTCGACAGCCTCCACCGATCCGTACTCAATTCGACCGAGCAGCCAGCTAAACCAATGTATAATGAATAACGAACGAATTTCTTACGTCTATGAAAACACTCAAAGATATTTTTACTGATTTAGTCGCCTTCGAAACAGTCTCTGCCAACCTCGCAGCAAACAACCAAGGGTTGGAATATATTGACCGATTTCTCAGCGAGCGCGGCATGTTTGTTCGTCGCTTTGAATGGGGAGGTCATAAGTCACTGGTTGCCACAACCAAACAAACCAAGAAACCCCGCGTCCTACTCGCAGGGCATCTTGATGTCGTCCCGGCGCCACCTCGACTCTTCAAGCTAGATGAGCGTGACGGTAAGTTTTACGGTCGTGGAGTATGCGATATGAAATTCGCACTAGCCGCATATCTTCAGCTGATCGACGATCTCCAGGAGAATCTTAATCAATACGACCTCGGCATTATGATAACCACCGACGAAGAAGTTGGTGGTCGAGATGGCGTTATGGCGCTCCTTGCGACCGCCGGCTACCGCTCGGAAGTCTGCGTCATCCCCGATGGCGGCGACAACTGGGCGCTCGAACGAGAAGCAAAGGGCCTACTGTGGGTTATCGCGACAGCAAGTGGCGTCTCAGCACACGGTTCACGCCCGTGGGAAGGGGCAAGCGCCATCGAAAAAATGATGAACTTCCTGCGCGCCATCCAATACGATCTTTTCGCCGAGCAGAACGACAGCACGAGCACTTGTAATATCGGCACCATCCATGGCGGCAACGCCGTGAACCAAGTAGCTGACGTATGCAGCGCCGACCTCGATATTCGCCCGATCAACCGCGAAGAGCAAGCACACATCCTTAGCCATCTAACCAAACTCAGTAAGCAGTATAATGTTGGTCTCGAATACCGTCTTAACGATTCGCCGATCAACATCGACTTAAGTAACCCATATGTGGTCGCTTACGTGGAGAGCGTTGAAAAAGCGCTCGGCCGCCCCATCGAGTTCATGAAGTCAAACGGCGGAAGTGATGCTCGTTACTTTGCCGACTATGACATCCCGACGCTTGTGGGCTATCCGACCGGTGGGGGACGCCATAGCGATGAAGAGTGGTTGGACGTAAAAAGCTTCTACCAGTTCAACGACGTCCTGCATGATTTCGTGCACCAAACCGCCCGCGTAACAGATGGAAAAGTCGCAAAATCGTTGACATCTGTACAATAATTAGCTACACTTTTATTGACCATTACCGAAGACAGTAGCTGCGTCCCACGTCATAGACATGTGCCGCTTAATCCGCTACCGAGGATAGTGATACAAAAATCTGTATTTCTCCCCGAACAAGGTCGTTGGTAATGCGAGAACCAAGGACCTTTTTCTTTGGCCTCGATTTACCGCATTTTAACAATCTGGTCGAGTTAAACTAACTGTAAGTAAGAGGTGAAACATGGCAATTAGTCGTGATAAAAAGCAGAGCCTCGTAAGTGAACTGAGTGAGATTCTTGGCAACGCCAAGATGACCGCTTTTGCCGCATACGAAGGCCTGACCGTAGCCGACTTGCAAGAACTTCGCCGCGCCGCTCGTGCGCAAGGCGTAGCCATCAAGGTTGTCAAAAACCGTTTGGTTCGCGTTGCACTCGAGCAGTCTGAAGCGCTGAAGGCCGTAGACACCAGCTCCCTTAAGGGTCAGCTGCTCTACGCCGTAAGCTCTGAAGACGAAGTCGCTCCAGCCCAAACCCTGGCAAACTTTGCTAAAACCCACGAAGCGTTACTGCTTAAGGGTGGCATTTCTGCCGAAGGCAAGCTGCTGGATGAGGCAGAAGTCAAGGCATTGGCTACACTCCCAAGCAAGAACGAGCTGATCGCTCAGGTTCTTGCAACCCTCAGTTCACCACTCGACGGTGTTATGAATGGCCTTTCTGGCAATCTTCATGCACTGCTTGACGGTATTGAGGCTAAGGCTACGGCTTAACAATAAGAATATTGGGGTCAACCAGTAGTAGTGCTCACATAAAGCTCGCGAACTGTACTTTATGAGAGTGCTACTGCTGGTTGGCACCTTCCTATTAATCGAAAGGAATCAACTACAATGGCTGATTTGAAGAAAATGGCAGAAGAGCTGACAAAGCTGACTGTCCTCGAAGTAAACGAACTGAAGACCATCCTGAAGGATGAATATGGCATTGAGCCTGCAGCTGCTGCTGTAGCTGTTGCTGGCCCTGCTGCCGGTGGCGCTGCTGAAGCTGCTGACGAAAAGACTGAGTTCACCGTAACCCTCAAGGAAGCTGGTTCTCAGAAAGTAGCAGTCATCAAGGCTGTTAAGGAACTCACCGGCCTTGGCCTTGGTGAGGCAAAGGGTCTTGTTGACAACGCTCCTAGCGCAATCAAGGAGAAGGTCAGCAAGGACGACGCTGAAGCTGCCAAGAAGGCTCTCGAAGAAGCCGGCGCTACTGTAGAAGTTGCCTAAGTCTAGACTTTAGAGTCCTGACTCCATCGACCAGATTTGTATATGCATCTAAAAACCCACTCTATATACCGAGTGGGTTTTTAGTTTTGATTGAGATATCTATGAGCCCGTGGGCCGCCCGGTGTACTTACGTACCAGGCGGCCCCACGTAGTGGTTGATGGGCTACCACTTGAGCCAGTCGTAGATGTCGGTTGCCGGCCCGCCGTCGCGTCGTTCGACGGGGCGAAGAAGCCGGATCTGGCTGAGGCCCAGTTGCCCCGCCCATACTCGGACGAGTCGCTGGAGCTGTTCGGCACTTCCTTGTTCCACGGCCAGTTCAGGTTCCAGAACCAGGCACCACCGGTCCTGTGGCCTGCCGGCCGTCACGAGATGCGCCCTTCGGACACCGTCCATCGCCAGCACCCTGGCGGGGGTCGATGATTCGAACGGCGCGTCGCCACGCGCGAAGCAATGCAACGCGGTGGCACTCGCTGGTTGAACGACAAAAGTACGCACACCCGTCCCTTTCCTGTGTGAGTTTCACGACTTGCTTTAGACTGTATAGCAAAGCGTGTGTACTCACAATACAAAAGCCGCGATGGCCTAGTGATAGTGCTCATGCTCATGACGCTAGATGTGGTGCGTCCAGAGATAATTTTGTTGACACGTACATCTGCATGCGTTATGCTGCAAGATGAAAGTACACTACAAACAAACAGAGTAGGATTTGCGAGACCATGTCTGATTTACCCGAGAAGCAAGTGAAGCGGCTTAAGTCGCTCATTCAAGACGCTGAGACTAACCTTGCAGCCGCTAAAGAGCTGCTTATTAGCCTTGTGGGTGATGACGATACTGTATCTCGCAGTGGTAGTCCCGAAGAAGTTGCCGGCAAAGTTATCGAGGGCGTCTTCGATGGCAACACCATGACTGGTCCGGACGGCAAAACATACCCAGTTCCAGCAAACTACGCCAGCAAGTCAAAGCTGATTGAGGGCGACATCCTCAAGCTAACAATCGCCGACGACGGTGGTTTTATCTACAAGCAAATTGGCCCTGTTGCTCGTCGCCAGATTATCGGCACACTGATGTCACACGACGGCGCGTATTACGTCGAAGCTGGTGGACGCGAATACCGAGTGCTGCTTGCCAGCGTCACGTACTTCAAGGCGAAAGCCGGCGACCAAATCAGCATCATCGTCCCAGAAGACAATCGCGAAGCCGAGTGGGCAGCGATCGAAGCCGCACTCTAGCTTAAATCGTCAACAATACCTTAAAACCTCTCGCTCTCGAGAGGTTTTTTAGTCGTCTATGTGACTACTTAGGTGCCACAAATGACAGTAACGACAAACATACGCTCGAAGCTTACCACCGTAACGATAGGCGTTGACCGCTGCAACCGCTTCGGCTTGTTCACGCGTCGAAAAAGCCAGCTTGTCATGGCAGGGAAGTCGGCTTGCGTCGTGTTCAATAGGCTCATCAATCATTACTGCCAGTATATCGAACTATTGCTAAAACACCCAAATTATTATAGAATCATCAAGACCCAACGAACGGCCCATTCGGGCCACGGGAAGAGGTGATCAGCAAATGAGTACTGCCCTCACGGTGTTGCTCGTGGTGCTGGGCGTCGTCGCAGTCGGACTGCTGGCGTACGTCCTCATCAAGAGCTTCATCTTCGTCGTCCAGCAGGGAACCGTGCTCGTCGTGAAGCGGTGGGGCAAGCACCACGACGTGCTCGACTCCGGACCGCATTTCCGGATCCCGTTCATCGACACCAAGCACCGCATCTTCGACAGCCAGCGACGTTCGCTGCCGCTGGAGCTGAGCGGTGACTCGGGCGGCCGCCTGCCGGTCGAGATGAGCGTGGACCTGGAGCTGGAGGGCGTCATCGGCCACGACACGGTCCTGGACCTGGCCTACCGGATCGGCGAACCGTTGCAGCACCTGCGGACGGTCGCCGTCGCGGAGGTGCGACAGCTCCTGCTGCCGATGTCGTTCGACCAGATCCTGTCCGACGACGGACTCGCCAACCGGATCGTCGAGACGCTCCAGAGCGTCGCGGCCGAATGCGGCTACACGATCGTCGGCGCCCGCATCACCAGCATCCGCCCCGAGCGGACGGTGCAGGCGGCGATCGTCGAAGGCGAGCGCAACAAGCACGTCCGTGCCGACGAGGCCGCGCAGACCGAACACGACAGCCGCCTGCGGCTGACCCGCGCTCGGTCCACGGCCGAGGCCACGGCCATCGAGGCCGGCGCCGAGCGCAACAAGCTGGCCGAACAGACCGAGCAGGTCGTCGGCCTCCTGGCGCGCATGGCCGGGTCCGACATCACCGGTGACAACGCCACCGCGATCCTGACCGCCCTGCTGTACCAGCAGGCAGTCGCGACCGTCGGCGCCAACGCCAACGCGCAGGTCATCCTGATGCCGACCGGGCTCAAGCTCCCGGGCGACATCGCCGGGATCACCGCGCTCCAGCTCACCAACGCCGTCACAGACGTCGAGAAGTGAGCAGGCGGCGGGGCTTCCACAGCCCGCCGCCACCTGGGCTCAGGCCCACGGGGAAGGTCCACTCGCGACCACCACCCGTGGGCCTTTTTCGTCCTTAAAGCAAAACCGCCCCACCGTAAGTGGAGCGGTTTATTTATTACCTGGCGAATCAGCGACTAGCCGGCGTGCTCGCTCATTCGCAGCTTGCGAGGGAGCAAGACGCTCAAGATAGAGACAACAAAGAGCATCACGATCACATACACCACACTCGAACGGAACCCGGATGCGAAGTTGTTTGCGTTTGCTTGCTTCACACCGTTCGTAACGGCTTCGGCAACTTTCTTTCCAGCTTCATCAGTTGGAGCAGAAGCCTCAGCTTTCTTACAGCTCTCAGGAACGATAGTCGAATCCTTCTGGGCCGCACGGTCGTGGTAGCAGTCACGAACCTGTCCTACAATGGCGTCCTGAGCCTGAGCAGGAACATGCAGAGCACTCAGATCGCTGCGGAGCTTAGGCGATGCATCGTCGAAACTCTTGAGCGCAGCGTGGTCGAGCTGACCAAAGAAGATCACACCGATGATCGCGATACCAACCGCACCACCAACCTGCTGGACTGCATTCAGGATGCCTGATGCTGACCCAGCGTGACTAGCATCCACATCCTGCAGAGCTGCAGAGAAGATCGGAACCATGATGAGCGACAGACCAATGCCCAGTATCAAAAATCCAGGAATAAAGTGCCAAGGCTCAGTAGCAAGCGAGAAGTGCGTAACGATCCAGGCAATGTACACGAGACCCGCCGCAAACGTAGCAGAGGCCATTGGGATAACATTGCGACCGAACTTGCCGATCATCTTCTGACCGAGTACAGCGAAGCCAATCGTCATACCTACAGCGGTTGGTACACCAGTCAGTGCAGCCTTGATCGGACTGTAGCCCAGACCAACCTGCATGAGTAGCGTGACCGTCAGGAAGTAACCGAGCATCAAAGCTTCAACCAAAAGGTTCAGCCCAATACCGGTTGCGAAAGAGCGAATCCTGAACAGTGATGGAACAATCAACGCCGACTTGTCAGCGCGGTCTTTCTTAACCTCATACCAGCCAAACAACATGAGGGCCGGGATAGAAGCGGCCAGCATCACGATAATCCAGAGTGGCCAGTCGAGTTCGCGACCTTCGATCAGTGGGAAGACCAACAGACTGAGTGCGACCATAATGAGCGCGGTGCCCTTGAGATCGAGGTGGAGCGGATGCACCGATTTGCCATCTGGCAGGTACTTCGAGCCAGCAATCATTGCGAAGATACCAACTGGCAGGTTGATGAGGAAAATCGGGCGCCAGTCCCAGTTGAACAGGTTAGCCTTGATAAGCAAACCACCTACGATTGGGCCTAGCGAAGCGGCCAAGCCACCAAGCATACCAAAGAGGCCCATCACACCGGCGCGCTCTTTTGGCTTGTACATGACCTGCATCAGGGACATAACCTGAGGCACCATCAGTGCTGCCATCGCACCCTGGAACAGGCGTGCGCCTACCAAGAATTCGATGTTTGGCGCGACACCGCCGAGCAGTGAGGCGATAGTGAAACCGCCCACGCCGATCATAAACATTTTTTTGTAGCCGAACACGTCACCCATGCGACCGCCGGTAATTAGCAGAAGCGCGAAGGTGAGTGAATAGCCAGCGATCAGCCACTGGATTGCCGAGTAGCTGGCGCCGAGATTAGCCTGGATGGACGGAATGGCAATGTTGACAATCGTCGAATCCAGGAGGTCCATTACAAAAGCGAATGCGACAATTAAGAGCGCGAGTTGCTTCTGCTTTGGAGTAAATGTAGCCGCGTGATGTTCGGCAGCTGCATGTGCCATATTATTTTTCCCTTAAATTATTTGTTGTTATCAATTATGTATGTTTGTCAGTAAACGACCAAATCATAGTACTACAGAGTTCAGCAAAATATAAGCTTTGTTAGCTAAAAACTACAATTTATATTATAATATGTATGCTACACGTTCCGCTCCGAGAGGAGAGCAACATGCGGATACGACAGCTGCGCGAAGAGGTGCGCAGGAATACCAGACGCGTCGAGGCCCCCCGGCCCATGCTGGAGTACTTCGCCGTCTGCCCGAACCCCAAGTGCAATCCGCACCGGTCGGTCGCCATGACCGACTTGGACCTGAAGGGCAAGAACCGAGTGCCGTGCGGCGGATGCGACACACCGATGGTCTTCCTGCTGAACCACGGCGGCGGCCAAATCGGCAGAGCTGTCGCCCGCGGCGAACACTTCGTGTACATCTGCACGCAGGAAGGCACTCGGTGTGCGTCCAAGTTCCGTAACCGTGAAGAAAACCTCACATGCGGCAAGCACCGGAAGCCGATGAGGCTCGCCATTCGCCCATACAGCAGAACCAAGTGAAATACGAGCCCGCCCCGCTCCGGCATCACTGCCGGGGCGCGGGTCGGGATCGGCGTGTAGCAATCCCATGAACTTATCCTTATAATACCTAGTAACCCAAGGAGGGTATTATATATGTTGAAAGACAGCCAAGCATTTAGTGGATTCTCGGTCGACGATATCGAGGCAGCAAAGAAATTTTACGGCGAGACGCTCGGTCTACCGGTCGAGGAGCAAGAAGGCATGGGCCTCGAGCTCACGCTCGGCACAGGTGCAAAAGTCTTTATCTATCCAAAGCCAAATCACGAGCCAGCCTCGTTCACCATCCTTAACTTCCCAGTTGAAGATGTCGATAAGGCAGTCGAAGAGTTGAGCGCAAAAGGCGTCGAGTTCGAGCACTACGACATGGATGAGCTAAAAACCGACGAAAAGGGCATCGCTCGTCCTGATTCTCCAGACCAAGGTCCAACCATTGCATGGTTCAAAGACCCAGCTGGAAACACTTTGTCAGTGCTGCACTAAATCAAAAGTAATATCTACAACTTCCATATCCAATCACACCTCCGCCCTGTATGATGAGTACAGACATCGTGGAGGTGTGATTACTTTTAAGACGCAGGTTTTATTTTCTATATGGGACAGGCTTTATACCGCAAATACCGATCCAAAAGTCTAGCCGAAATGGTTGGACAGGAGCACGTGACCGAGGCACTTGATAATGCAATTAAGAGCGGTCGAATTAGTCATGCGTATTTATTTACCGGACCACGAGGCGTCGGCAAGACAAGTGCTGCGCGTATCTTGGCGCATGAGATTAACACGCTTCCGTACGACGATTCGCAACACCTCGATATTATAGAAATCGATGCAGCAAGTAATCGTCGTATCGATGACATTCGCGATCTCCGTGACAAGGTTCATATCGCTCCGACTAGCTCGAAGTACAAAGTCTATATTATCGACGAGGTGCACATGCTGACTGGCGAATCTTTCAACGCACTCCTCAAAACCCTCGAGGAACCACCTGAGCACGTCGTCTTTATCCTCGCGACAACTGAAGTTCATAAGCTGCCGGCAACTATCGTTAGCAGAACTCAGCGCTTTAACTTTAGACTCGTCGAGCCTGGCAAGGTTATCGCACACCTCAAATCTATCGCTGAAAAAGAAAAGATCGAAGTCGATAACGGCGCCCTTGAGCTCATCGCCGAACATGGCGAGGGAAGCTTTAGGGACAGTATCAACCTCTTGGATCAGCTTGCGAATGTGACGGGCAGGAAGATCACCGCCGAGAGTGTAGAGCGGAGCTTGGGACTCGCTTCTAAAAAAGCAATCGAGGATTTGATCGCTTCTTTACTGAAAAAAGACTTCGCCGCAGCCAACAAGAAACTCACCGAACTTGAGAATCAAGGAACAAATACAGCTTCTCTCATTCCGCAGCTCACCCGGTATCTTCAGACCCTTGCGCCGAAACATACCGAGCTCTATAGGCTGATAGACGAGCTCATCGAAGTTCCACGTTCGTACAATCCTAAGTTGAAACTTCGAACAACGCTCACCAAGTTTGCCTTGCCAGAGCAGCAAGTTGTGGCTCCTACGCCGACAGCAGCTTCAGCCTCGACCGTCAGCCACAAGCCCGCTCCCGTCGCAGCCGCCAAGCCAATCCTAAACGTCGAGAAGCCACAACCAAAACCATCCGCCAAAAGACGCGAAGCTGAAGAGCCGCAAAAAGCAGCTGGCAACAAGCTCGAGAATATCGATGAAGATCAGTGGGGGCAGGTTCTCGCGAAGACAAGGGAAGAAAGCGTGCCGCTCTATGGCATGCTCCGCCAGGGACAGCCGTCATTTGATGCAGCAACGCAGACGTTGACACTGAAGTTTCGTTACGCACTTCACCAAAAACGTCTCGACGATGCCAAGACTAAAAAGATGGTGGCGAACATTATGCTAGAACTGCTGGGTGGCGCACCGATCATTCAGACGGCGATCGACGCGGACGCTATTGCTCCAGAGATAGCTATCGAGGCCGCACCAGCACGCGCAGAGTCACCAAAGCCGGCAACCGATGAAGTTGCCAAATCAGTAATGGACATGATGGGTGGGGGAGAGGTCGTCAATGCCTAACGACAAACGAAGATACGAGGATAATCCCAAGCCCAAACGCAATATCGCGGGGAAATTGCCGCCGCAGAACCTCGACGCCGAGGTGAGCTTGCTTGGCGCCGTGCTGATCGATGAAGATGTCCTGACCCGCGTGAGCGATACTCTTCATGCTGACGATTTCTACGACAAACGTCACCGCGCGATCTTTGAGGGCATGCTCAAACTCTATGAATCACACCGTCCGGTTGACCTCTTGACGCTCAGCGAAGAGCTAAAGAAAAAAGACGAGCTCGAGATGGTCGGCGGCATGGATTACATTACCGAGTTAACCAACATGGTTCCAACCGCAGCCCACGCTGAGCATTACGCAGAAATCATCACCCAGAAAGCCATGCGCCGTCGGCTCATCAAGGTCGCTGGTGAGATTGCCGAGATGGGCTATGAGGAAGAGCAAATGGTCGGAGAACTACTCGAAAAAGCCGAGGCTGAAATCTTCTCCGTGAGCGACAAAAACATGCGTAACGATCTCGTTAGCCTTGAGCAGATCCTGGGCGAGAGCTTTGACCGCCTCGATGAACTCCATAAGAATAAGGGGCAGATTCGCGGTGTCCCAACGGGCTGGCGCGACCTCGACAATATGACCGCTGGCTTGCAGCGATCCGACCTCGTCATCCTGGCAGCCCGACCTGCGATGGGTAAAACCACCTTGGTGACCAACTTGGCATACAATGTCGCGAGCAAAGCCAAGCAAGCCGTACTGTTCTTCAGCCTTGAGATGAGCAAGGAACAGCTTGTCGACCGTATGCTGGCCGATGCTGCTGGTGTAGACAGCTGGAATATTCGAACCGGCAACCTCAGTGACGAAGATTTCGAAAAGCTCAGCAACGCCATGGGTGAAATGGCCGAAGCGCCAATCTTTATCGACGACACGCCTGGCGTGTCCGTGCTAGAGATGCGCACCAAAGCAAGACGACAAGCGCACACCCACCCGCTGGGACTTATCATCGTCGACTACTTGCAGTTGATGCAGGGAAGTAACTCGAGGGGTAGCGAAAACCGCGTGCAAGAAGTGAGTGAAATTTCCCGTGGCCTAAAGCTGATCGCTCGTGAGCTAAACGTACCCGTCATTGCACTGAGCCAGTTAAGCCGTTCTGTCGAATCACGTAGCCCGCAAATTCCACAGCTAGCCGACCTCCGTGAATCAGGATCCATCGAGCAGGACGCCGACATCGTCATGTTCATCTACCGCGAACAATACTACAAGCCGGAAACCGAACGCCAAAACATCACCGACCTCATCATCGCCAAACATCGTAACGGCCCAGTTGGTAAGGTTGAGCTATTCTTCCATCCAGAGCGATTGAAGTTTATGACGTTGGATAAGTATCATGAGTAGCTGTCAGCTACTCATCTAGCTGGATCGTCTTAAAAGCTTCCTTAAAAGACGCAAGCTGTGCTATCTCAAGATCAGAGACCGCTTTATCAGAACTGCATGGTTGGTTTGGAGTCGCAAGAACGAAATAGTCGCTTCCGAACTGAAATACCGTGCTGCCATTCGGCTTTAGAACGCTGCCATCCGGCTGAGTTGAATCTTGAGTCTTTCGAACGCTGCCAAAAGGCGAGCTTGTCTTAGGGTCGCAAGCTCCATTTGACTTATCTATAAGGGTTTGGGTCGAGACGCGAACAAGCGGGTACGTATTGCTGGCGTCGTAATGGTAAACTGCATCTTTGATATCGTCGCTCAACTTGACCTTTACGCCTAGCTCTTTGATGTCTAGATAGCTAGCAGGCGTAGGCTCCTTGTCGGTGGATTTTTGCGTATCCTGATTAGCCGTCTGCTGTGTCGAGATATTCTGTTTGCTACTGGTACCGTATATGCGCCACACTATAGCTCCAGTCACTACCAGTGCCGCCAAAACAATTACAATTCCGACCAGCCCAAAGCCCCTATTTGCCTTCTGCGATTTCATATATATCTGTTCCTATCTTCGTCATTTACCGCTTTTGCCGTGAGCATATCAGCAGCTGCCCGACTTGGCAATCACTAAATAATTCTCTATAAAAAGGTGTTTACAAGCGAGGCAACTGCTACTAATCTTCCGCCTAACGCCCGAGCAAACCCGCTCTGGGCGAGTACATCACGGAAATGAAAGAGGTGAGGGTCGGTGCGCACCAAATCGCTCCTACTCATGCTGGCCGTACTATTAGGTAGTGTTGGGCTTACGGTCTTCGAGCCCGCAAGCTCTGCATGGGCCTGGACTAGTGGCGACGACTACCCGAGCAAATGGAAGGACGTCGCTCAAGACTCCACGACGGATGACTGGCACCAGTTCAATCGCGAGTGCACATCGTGGGTGGCCTGGGCGCTCCATTCCCGTAACGGGTTCGAGATGTCCATGGTCACCGGCACATCGGGTGCTGCCGACTGGGGTTACAAGGATCGCAGCGGCTACGAAGCAGATAGCACCCCCGCTCTGGGATCGATCGCGTGGTGGGATTACGGAACAGGCGTCGGTCACGTTGCTTGGGTGGCCGCCGTATCCACCGACGGGAAAAACGTCACCATCGAGGATTACAACGGAGTCGATAGCAACAAGAACGGAATGTACGGCGATGATGGTACGTACAGTATGCGAACCATCAAGGCGAGCTCACCCAAGGGCTACATCCATTTCAAAGATCTCGACGGCTCCAATTCTGGCGGTGGTGGCTCCACACCAACCACACCCCAAATCTTCGCCCTCAAGCGCACCACAGATCCAAGCGGTGTGCGCCAGGTCTATGCCGGAACAAATACGGCCGTGACTGAGGGGTGGTGGATTCCAGGCGGGGACGGCGTGCATGTGCACGAGGTCATCCGCATCGACCAGCACAACATCGTGGGCTTCGACAAGGTAAATCTGCCAGGCGGCACGCAAGCTCTCTACACCGCCACAAGTAGTGGCGTGTGGGAGAGCTGGTGGAAACCTGACGGGAGCACCGGACAAGGCCAGATCGTCTCCGGCCTCAGTGGCGTGAAGGGCGTCATCGCCTACAACGCCACCGAGAGTGGCCAGTTCGTCCACCATCTCTACATCCTGGCCGGCAACGGCCCGTATGAGGCATGGTGGAAGGATGGCGGTGACGGCATTCATCTGAGCTTGCTCACCAGTATCTCGGGTGGGACGACATTCACGATGTCGGTGGGGCCGGACGGCACCATGCAGCTCTACATCGCGGTACCAACGTGGGTGTACGAGGTGTGGTGGACGCCAGGCAGCAACAGCATCCACGTGGGAGCCGTCATCAACATCGCCCAAGGCGACATCCGCTCACTGAGCAAGGGTGACAATCTGAGCGATGGTGGGCAACTTCTGTACACCGGCACCAGCACAACGGCGTGGCAAAGCTACTGGAACACCGGAACTGGCATCAGCAACGGCACCATTGCCACCAGTCAGATCAACCTCATCCAGGTGAAGAAGACCGTGGCCGCCGGCACACACCAGCTGTACGTGGCCACCAACGACCACGTACAGGAATATTGGTGGAACAGTACCGGCAGTGGTGGTGGCGAGCTGATCCGTATCGCACAGGGCAATATCGGCGCGATCGACAAGGTAAGCGAGGGTTCTGCACAGCAACTTTACACCGGTGCAGGCGGCTGGGTCTATGAAACATGGTGGGGAGGAGGCAACAGCCCGACTACCAATCCTCTGTTTTCCGTGGCACACTGAGAATACGGCGGGAGGACTGATCGGGCGTTGCTAGCGCGATGCCCGGTCAGCCCGTAGCCCCGCGCAAAGAAAGTAAGTAGGCTTATTCTAAATGAGCTCGTGTATAATAAGTCTAAGTTAGCTATGAGTATTCTATGCGCCCAGTAAGCGAGCTCACGCTCTATCGGTATCGACATCTTATCGGCTATGCACTCCTCGTGCTGGCTACGGTTGGGTTACTTTTGCTGTTCATCACCAAAATCCCAGGCGGGCTAAGCCAAGGTGAAGAGGCCAGCGCACTGGCGAGCAGTCAGATTGTTTTCGATAAGAACTTCCTGGACCACACCCATACCGTCGACCTCCCATACCACTTAGTACAGTGGGTAAGCCTAAAATTCTTTGGCCTCGGTGCTATTGGCGTACGACTCCCATCGCTGATCTTTGGTGCAATGAGCATGCTTTTCCTCCTACTCCTCCTCAGGCGTTGGCTCCAAGAGAACGTAGCAATTAGCTGGGGAATTCTCGTCGTTTCTTCGGCATGGTTCCTAACGCTCGGCCGGGCAGGCACGCCGGAAGTTATGGTTGTATTCTGGACCAGCCTTATCCTACTGCTTGCGACGCTCGTCTCTCAGCAAAGCAAAGGCTACCAGACATGGAAAGCGCTCAGCATCGTGGCCATCGGTCTCTCATTCTATACACCGCTCATGGCCTATCTGTTTGCAGCCTCTGCGTTGGCCGCCGCGTTCCAGCCGCATCTGCGCTACGTCATTCGCTACGCAGAGAAGACCAGCATCACGCTCGGCGTTCTTCTCTTTATAGCGGTGCTCATACCGCTCGGGTGGAACATCTGGAAGGACCCAATCATGATTCGCGAGCTGCTCGCTATCCCGGCGACTTTGCCTGGACCGCTCGAGTTCTTTAAGGATCTATGGACTGCGGCCGGAACCGTCATCAATCCGTTCCATTCCACCATCAGCACGATGATCACGCCGCTACTGGGCATTCCGATGATTGCTCTGGCCACGATTGGTCTGATCCGAACCATTATGGACTACCACTCCGTGCGAAGCTACGTGCTGCTGCTCTGGCTGGCCGTGCTCACACCAGTTATCGGGCTTAATCCCACGCACCTCAATGTCGTCTTCGTGCCGCTGATGCTGCTCGGCGCAATCGGCATGCAGTCGCTGTTCCGCTACTGGTACGACTTGTTCCCGCGCAACCCATACGCTCGTATCTTTGGCTTGCTCCCGATCCTGCTCCTCATGGCATCCGTCGTGAGCTTCAACTACCAGCGTTACTTCACCGGCGTCTCGTACGCAAAGGCCTCAGTTGAGATCTACAACACCGATCCGCTGCTCCTCCACGATACACTCACCTCAAAGGCCTACCGCGATCAACGCATCACGCTCGTCACCACGCCAGACCGCAAAGCTCTATACGAGATCGACAAGTCAATCGCCAAAAACCTCCAAGTTGTAACCGTCTCTGGATTCATCGGCTCACCGACAGCCAACAACATCATCCTCGACGTCAGCGCCCAGTCGCAGCTCACAGCCCCTCAGCTTGCCACGCTACCAGTAGCCCCATCCAACCTTTTGGTCAATGACCACAAGGACGATTCACTTCGTTTTCGCATCTACACACAGTAGCGGCGCACCTCAGTAACTGGTACAATATTGAGAGAACACCGTAAGGAGTATTTTTACCTATGTTTAACCAAGCCAAGATGGTCATGAAGATCAAAAAAGCCCAGAAAGAACTGGCCAACGAGATTATTGAAGTAGAAGCCGGCGACGGCGCAGTTGTCGTACGTATTACCGGCGAGCAGAAGATCAAGAAGGTCGTCATCAACCCAGAGCAAGTCGACCTGAGCGATATCGGCGAGCTAGAGCGCTGGATCGAAACTGCCGTCAAAGAAGCCATCAACCGCTCACAGCAAGTCGCTGCCGAAAAAATGAAGCCCCTCATGGGCGGCCTCGGTAACCTCGGCCTCTAAACAGAGTCCCCCAGCAAGCGAGGTACTTTAACTATTGGCGGAACATATGCGAACGCCACAGGGCGAAGCGCCTGTAGAGTATGTCCGCCAAAGTAAAGTACCTCGATAAGCGTCCCTAAACCTATGCAAATCCTCCCAAAAGCCCTCACTGACCTCGTCGAAGAACTCGGCAAATTGCCGGGCGTCGGACCGCGTACCGCCGAACGCTACGCGTATTATTTGCTTAGGTCCGATCCGCACATCGCCACCAAGCTCAGCGCCAGCGTCGCACATTTGCACCAAGGCGTCGGCTATTGCCAGAAGACATTTGCGCTTGTCGAAAAAGACCAAGAACTTTCGCCCCTCTATACCGATCCGGCGCGCGACAAGAAGCTGGTGGCCGTCGTCGAAGAGCCCCTCGACGTCGTCGCCTTAGAGCGCACCGGCCAATTCAAAGGTACCTACCACGTGCTCGGTGGCGCCATTTCGCCCATCGATGGCATCGGTCCCGAACAACTCCACATCGCCGAACTACTCCAGCGTATCGACGATGATGAGGTAGAAGAAATTATCCTAGCCATGAATGCCAGCGTAGAAGGCGAGTCAACCGCCCTCTACCTCCAGCGGCAAATCGGCGACCGACCCGTGCGCGTCACGCGCCTCGCTCGCGGGCTGCCAGTAGGCGTTGACCTAGAATACGCCGACCAAATCACCCTTGGCCACGCGCTCGAAGGCCGCCAGAAGCTCTCGTAATTTCCCATTAATCTGGTAGAATAACCTCAGCCAACCCAGTTTCAGGAGGTAGAGAAGTGGCAGTACCCACGAACGTCCCGGCGCTCAAGGTAGCGTTGGGCAAGGCGATCCTCGAAGGACGGCCGGGCTACGACCCGGCCCGGACGCCGGATAGTACTCACATCCAGGCCACCAACCAGTGGCTGTCGCAGCATCACGGGGCTCTCGGACCGATCGCGCAGGCGGCCAGCCGGGCGATCGCTGCGGGCCCGGAGCAAGCCAGGGCGCACTTCCGCGAAGCCCTGCGACAGCAGGAGCCTGCCGACATCCTTCGGCGCATCCGCCCCAGCTATTTCTTCGCCGTGATCCATCTGGCGATCTCCACAGCCTCAGCGAAAGACTTCATGGACTTCCTGTACGCGCTCCGCGACCTGGACCGATAGTTGGTGCGGCGGCTTGGTGCGGCCCATTGCCCGCCCAGCCGCCACGCATATCAACCCACATCTGATACAATAGACACATAATGTTTGACGAAGCAAAAAAACTTGTTGAAGATGCCAAGCGCATTGTCGTGATTCAAGGTGAGAATCCTGACGGCGACAGCCTCGGGAGCGCTCTGTCACTTGAGGAAATTCTTGGCGACCTCGGCAAAGAAGTCATACTGTACTGCGCCATCAATATTCCAACCTACCTTGGATACATCAAAGGCGGCGACCGCGTCGTCGATGAGTTTCCGCGCGACTTCGATCTTACTATTATCGTAGACACTGCCAGCGCCACACTCCTGGAGCGCGCCATTGCTCCTGAAAACGTCTCTCTCATCAAGAAGCATCCCGCAATTGTTATCGATCACCACGTTACCGAAGGTGATATCCCGTTCGCGCACCTGGCCATGACCGACCAAACCATGGTCGCGACGGGCGAGCTCATCTACACCTGGGCGCAGCAAGTTGGCTGGAAGGTTAACCCACAGGCGAGTGAGCACCTGGCTATTTCTATCCTTGCCGACTCGCTTGGCCTCATGACCGAAAACACCACGAGTCACAGCATTCGCACTATCGCAGACCTCGTGGACGGCGGCGCCAGTCTCAGCGTTATCGACAATCGACGCCGAGAATTCATGAAGAAATCGCCCGAGATCTTAGAGTACAAAGGCCGTTTGCTTCAGCGCATCGAATACCACAACGATGGCACGCTAGCCCTCGTCCATATTCCATGGGACGAGATTACTGAGTTTAGCCACCAATACAATCCATCGGTCCTCGTTCTTGATGAAATGCGCTTGGTCAATAACGTCCGCGTCGCGATCGCGATCAAGACATACCCTGACGGCAAAATCACCGGCAAAATTCGCTGTAATAGCGGATCCAAAGTAGCCGAACAAATTGCCGGTTACTTTGGCGGTGGCGGACACGCCTACGTCGCCGGATTCCGCACCTACAGTGACAACTACGAGGACGTGAAGCACGACCTCATCCGCGCAGTTGATAGGATTCTGACCGAATACGATAAAACCCAGGAGTAACGCATGAAACTCTATAATACCCTCCACCGCAAGGTCGAGGACATCAAGCCGCTCGATGAATCAACAGTGACTGTCTATACGTGCGGCCCAACTGTCTATGATTACCCGCACATTGGCAACTGGTTTACCTTTGTTCGCTACGACACACTCATCCGCACGCTGAAGCTTGCTGGACATTCACCCCAGTGGGTCATGAACATTACCGACGTCGGCCACCTAACGAGCGACGCCGACGAAGGCGAAGACAAGCTCGAAAAGGGCGCACGCCGCGAAGGCAAAACAGCCTGGGATGTTGCTTCGTTCTATGGCGACTACTTTGTCGATGCGCTTGATCGGCTCAACTTTACGAAGCCCGACTACCTGCCTAAAGCTACCGAACACATCCAAGAACAAATCGAACTCGTCCGCAAACTCGAGGAAAAAGGCTTCACCTATATAATCGACGATGGCGTCTACTACGATACCTCCAAGTTCCCACGCTACGCCGACTTTGCGCAGCTCGACCTCGATGAGCAGCAGGCGGGCAAACGCGTTGAATACAATCAGCAGAAACGAAATGTTGCCGATTTTGCACTCTGGAAATTCTCCCCGAAGGGCGAGAAGCGAGACATGGAATGGGAAAGTCCGTGGGGCAAAGGCTTCCCCGGCTGGCACCTAGAATGCTCGGCCATGAGCATGAAGTACCTGGGCGAAACCATGGACATCCACGCCGGCGGTATCGACCACTTGCCAGTGCACCACACCAACGAAATCGCCCAAAGCGAAGCCGTCACCGGCAAACCGTTCGCCAACTACTGGATGCACGCCAACCACATCAGCGTGGAAGGGGAGAAGATCAGCAAGTCACTCGGCAATGGCATCACGCTGGAACAGATCGAAGAGAAGGGCATCAGCCTGATGGCTCTGCGTCTGCACATCCTAGAGTCACACTACCGCTCGCAGAGTAAATTTAGCTGGGAGAGTTTACAGAGTTCGCAGCGTCGACTCAAAAACTGGCGGGCGCTCGCCGACCTGCGATTCCAGACGACCGATGAGACCCCCGAGAGCGTGCCAAATCTCGGCATCAGTTTGATTGCCGCAGGTAAAAACTTCAGCGAAACACTGAGCAACGATCTGAACACCCCGGCAGCGCTTACCTTCATCGATGCCCTCGCCAACCAAATTCCAGGCAAACTTGCCGAAAACGAAAAAGAGCAATTCGAAGTATTCCTCGAAATCGTCGACGACGGACTCGGATTGAAGCTCCTCGCCTCACGAGACGTTGACCACGAACAAAAGCAACTCATCGCTGAGCGGGAACAAGCGCGAGAAGCAAAGGACTGGCAAAAGTCCGACGACATTCGCGTCGAATTAGTGAAACAAAGCCTTGGCCTGCGCGACACAGACCACGGCACCATCTGGTACCGACTCTAAGTCTTTAGTTCGTCCGCGAGGCGTTTGAAGAAATCTTGGGAATATTTATAGTCATCTTCGACAAGCTTTCGCGCTTCGTCGGTCGTGATCGATTCCCATTTGCGCTGAAGATGCCCGCCAGTATAGAAGTCGGCGACAATATCGTCGAGCGTGTCGCCTTTGAGCGTGCGAACCATGACTATTCGGGCAATGCCTACAGGTCCAAATACATCGAGCTTGTCGGCATCGCGGAGGAGCGTTACCTCGGAAGGCTCGTTGTCTTTCTTGTATTGCGGATCGGAGCCGTGGTGTGCGATAGCGTATAGAACAGCTTCGATTTTATCCTCGGGAAAATCAGTCTCGCGCAGAACTTCTTCGGCTACCACATGATCGAAGTCGTGATAATCTTCACCAGTCTTGTCAGGATAGTAGGCGGCCATATCGTGCAGGAGCGCTGCACCCGCAAGCACGTCAGAGTCATAAGGCATCGCTAGCTTTTCGGCCAACGCCAGCGCGTGCTCGTAGACGCGCCAATGATGATCAGGGCCATGGCTCCTGAGAGGGTTAGACGCGTTCTCGTATCTGCGCCTATTGGCTTCAAGAAGCGCTGCCTCGAATGTGCTCCTCACCATAGACCTATGACTCGGCAACCTTCGATCGTACGAACCGGCCCCAGCCCTTTCGGGTTGGCTTGCCGATCTTACGGCGTTCCAGATAATCAATAATCAATACGCGCAAACATCCGGCAGCAGGAATGGCCAAGAAACCGCCCACAGGTCCAAGCAGATTAATGCCAACGAGTGCAGCCACCAAGATCGTCAGTGCACTCAGCTCGATAGTACGCGCCTGAACGGTTGGCTGGATCAAATTGTTCTCGATCTGCTGATAGATAAAGAAGTACACACCGAAAACAGCAGCCGCGCCTAGATCGTTAAAGATCAATACAAAGATCACGATTGTCGCGCCAATAATCGCACCGATCATCGGCACCAAATCAGTCAAGAAAATCAGGAAGGCAAGCGGAAGCACAGCGGTAAGCGGGATAGGGAAGAACGCCGTCAGCATAAACAGCACAAGGAGGCCCGATGCACCCGCCAGCGTCGCCACGAACATCTGACCGCTCACGTAGCGCGTCACAACGGTATACATGCGGCTTATCAGATACTTGTGGTGTTGCAGCTTATGCTCATCTGTATAGATGCTCCACAGACGCTCAAGCCACCGTGGACCTTCGATCAGCGCCAGGAAGGTAAGCACGAGGACGGTCAAGAGCGTCACAAATCCACTCAATACCGTCGTCACGCCGCTAATGACACTGCCACCGACGCCCTGAACGATGTCACCCGCCTGGCGTCTGGCGCCATCTACAAATTGGTTTACTTCGTCTTGCAGATCGTACTTCTTGATCACATCCGATACGACGCCGCGTTGGTGGCTCATTTCCTCAATATAGCTTGGGAGCGAGTTCACAAAATTCGTGGTCTGGCGCACGATAGGCGGAATAGCCACGTAGACAAAGAAGCCAATAATAGCGAGCACGATAATATAGCTAACGGTCGTAGCCAGCACGCGGCTGTGACCTGGCAGCTTGCCAGCCAGCGAAGAAACAGGTGGGTTGAGCGCCATAGCCAGAAAGAACGAGATCAACACAATCATCAGTGACGGCGTCAACTTCCACAGAACGAAAATACCACCGACAAATACTGCGGCCACCAGAAAGAGTCGGACGAAGGTTGATGAGTCGATTTCGATTTTTACTTTCACTGTGTGCTGCCACTCCTTATTTAGCTAAATCTAACTTTGTATGCTATCGCTACACCGATAAGCCCACCGACGATACCGAAGAAGATGGTATAAATACTGAGAATGTCGAAACGGAAAATGAGCATCGCCATGTAAGCCATAGCTACCGCCCCGATGCCGCTTGCGCGCAGAAGCGTTGTGCTGTTCATGCACTTAGTATGACGCAAAACAGGTCAAAACGCCAGGCAGGGCTAATCGATTTGAGCGAGGTTGGAAGAGAGAAGTTTGTCGAAAGGTCCCCAAACATCCTTGGCACGCTTGTGGGTGAGCGAGTTCAGCTTTTGCAGGATCAAGAGAAGAAGCGTCAGCCCAGCGCAAAGCAGCGCCGCAACAATATTCAGCAGGAGCGAACCGCCGTAGTCAATGAGCACGACGTAGCTAATCGTGATAGAGAATAGCACCAACAGAACGATCCATTCATGGCTGTAAACACCTGCACGCAGAAGCGTTGCGAGCTGGCCGCGATTTTGCTGGTTTGCGATCAACGTGTCGATGACTTTTTGAACCTTCTCGCCATCTCGACCTTCGATTTCAAGACAGTAGTTGATGAGTCGTTCGTATTCGCGTTCGCCTTCGTCTGGTTTGTGTGCGTGCGCGCAGGCTGCCAAGTACTGCCGGATAAGTTTGCGAAGCTCAGCACGATGCGACGGGGTAAACTCGCGATCGTGAATCGTGACCGTCAGAACAGCAATCGCTTCAGCTCGCACCGTTCGCGCTAAGTCATCGATACGTTGCTTCTGGCCGGACAAGATCGGACCCAGATAAAAGGCCAAAAGGAACGAGTTCACCGAGAAAAGCGTCAGCGGGCCGCCGCTCATCGTAATCTTGTTTGTGTTCAGGATGACCGCCAGGAACAGTACAAAGAGGACAGGGTAGTAATACGTCAATCTTACTCGTGACAGTAATGTATTCATTTCATTTAAGTATACTGCGGCCAAATCCACTCGGCAATATAAAAACACGCACGACAGGTGTGCGTGTTTTTATATAAAGGAAACACGTCCTACTTAGACTGTTCGGCACGCTCCTTGCGGGCTGCGGTCATCTTCTCGGCCCAGAAGGTCAGGCTGTCCAACATGGTAGTGGCGGCTTTTTCGTGGCGTTCGGTAAATTGGTATTGGCCGGATTCGTCTTGGTTGAGATAGTACTCTGGCATAATCACATGCTCGGTAATGTCATACATCGAGATATGACCGACAACGGCACGAAGCTGGTCAACCGCACGCGCACCGCCCGCAGCTGAGCCATAGCTCAGGAACGCGACGGGTTTGTTTGTCCACTCGTGATATAGGTAATCGATGGCATTTTTGAGCACTGGGGTGTAGCCGTGATTGTACTCAGGAACGACAAATACAAAACCGTCAGCATCGGCTATGACCTTGGACCAAGCTTTGGTATGCTCGTTCTGGTATGTGCCCGCCATTGCTGGTGCTGGCTCATCTAGGAATGGCAGATTGACCTCAGCTAAATCGATGAGTTCAAACTCTGCACCTTCCATCTTCTGACCTAGCTCCAGGAGCCACTTGCCCGGTTGCTCTGCGAAGCGAGTAGGACGGTTGGAACCGAGTATGATTTTAATTTTGGGCATTGAGAGCTCCTTGCTATATTTTATATAGTTACTATACATAATGTAGTATATAGGTAAGAAATTTGACTTGCAAGAGATATTCGCCTATGTTTATGATAATATGCTGATCGAAAACAAGCCCGGCTGTGTAGAAGCTACCTCCCGTATCCTTGGCGATAAGTGGACGCCCCTGTTGGTGCGCTCGCTTGCAGTCGGCCCCCGACGCTTTTGCGAACTGCAGAAGGCAACCAGCAACATCAATCCTCGAACGCTGTCAGCGCGCCTCACATGGCTCGAAGAAAACGATATCGTCGCGAAGAACCTTCGCACTCGCACACCACCGTGCACCGAGTATCGGCTTACTCAGAAAGGCACAGACCTCGTGCCAATCCTCAAAAGCATGGCCGCATGGGGCGACAAGTACGGTTCTGAAATCGAGATGAAAGCCAACCTCGTTACGTAGGGACGACTACTTCTCGAACCAATCTTCCAAAAGTTGCGGCTGCAGACCCGCCGCCTTACTGGCGTTAATAAACGCCTGAAGGTCTTGCTTGAACGCAGACGTAAAGTGCATCAGCACAATATCGCCAGGCTGAAGACTACTGCTCGCCTGGTACTCAACCGCACCGTTTTGAACAAGCGCATGCCAGATGACGAGTGCCTTCATGCCACACTCAGCGGCCGCGCGCTGCGTGTCTTCATTATAGTTGCCATACGGCGGACGGAAAATCGTTGGCCGTTTACCGTACACCTTGGCGTAAATATCATTTGTCTGACAAATCTCTGCCTTCTGGTTTTGGTAGCTCATAAGGTGGAGGTCCTTATGGGTCATTGTGTGGTTCTCAATTCTCGAACCAGTCTGCTGCACGATATTGCTGAAGTAGCCTGGAGCCATAATTGTATATCTCTCGGTCAGAAAGAGAGTAGCAGGGATGTTTGCGGCACGCATTTTGGCAGCCGCTTCTGGCTCTTTGTAGACGCCGTCGTCGATCGTCAGAAAGACAACCGGTTGGTGCGTCGGAACGCGCGCAATGGCCGGAGCCAAACCATTCTGAACAGCGGGCAGCGCCACATCAGGTGCATAGAGTAATTTTCCCGGCGTCGAAACCGGCGCGAGCCCGGCTAATTGGGCAGACGCAACATTTCGCTGCGGCGCGCTAATAAGCTTGTGAAGCTGGACATATCCCGCTAAATATATGATGGCCAAAACCGTAATACACAGAGTCGCGACGGCTCGTTGTAGCGCTATTTCTCGTGGATGCATATCATCTGTCATGTGTGGTCTTCCCGTAAGTTCCCCCATAATACCGCAAAACCAAGCCCAACTAAAAACCGGCTTGCTTGCCGGCTTCTAGCTTACTTCAAAAAGTACGATTGGACGTTAGCTGCGAGTGATGTTGACGAGCGTCCAATTGTATTGCTCCTCGTCAAACTTCAGGCGGTAAGTATCCTGACCGTCTGTCATGTCAAAGATTTGAACCATCTTTTGACCTCGCTTTATAAGGTACTGCAGTCCTGACTCCAAAAAGTTTACGGTATCGCCATTGTATTCCATGCGCTTAGGATAGCTTTTCAGCTCCCGGCGGTTTCGGAAATACATGGCCGTAATCGTCACCTCTTTGTTAACTGCTGTGCATTCGTTCATAAACAAGCTCCTTCTTTTGTAACTAGTTGCTGAAAATCAGCGAACGGGTTTAAGAAAGATGCTGCCTAGTTCGATAGAACTTCACCGTTCATGAAATTCACCCCAGGAAGCAAGCTTGAGTACGGGCAGTGACGCTTAAGTACACCTTGTAGAGAGACAGGGCGCAGTCAGTGTGTATATCCCCAAATGTTTATGAGCTTGTATGTGGAAAGGTTTCCACCAGTACATACATAACCACGATCAATTATAGTCCGTTCCGAGCGATAGGGAAGAGCATCGTACTCAAAACACAACATTTTCTGCGTGAACTAGAGAGAGCTCAGGTCTTGCTCGAGCGTATCCAAGTCGTGTAGATCATTGTCGACATTAATTTCGCTGGTCATGGAGCCGACCTTATCGAGGTCGTTTGTGCTATTGACTACCGGGACGTTCGTCGATTGCGAAGAGGTGGTGGTTGCTGTTGTCGGCTGCTGCCTGGTCTGCCACACCCGCCAGCCGATAAAGCCCAACAAGCCGATCAATGCGATAACAATAACCAGCTCGACGACATGAAACCCCTCTGACTTATTGTGCGCCTGCATTGCTTGCTCCCTCTGCAGCCTGGGCTGCGGTCTTTACGGCGGTTATAAGTTTGCGAACAGAGTCCTTATAAGCCTTGATAGCGTCAACTTCTTGCTGAGCCACATCCTTGAACGTATTAAGTGACTCCTTGGCCGCATCGCTGCTTGTGCAATCAAAGCTGCCGTCTTGCTTCGCTGATGCATAGATGCTCTGGGCCAATGCCTTCTTGGCCTGCACATCCGTCAGAAGCGCCTGGTAGTCGAGGACTGAAAGGTTCTTTTCCTTTACGTAACTCTGCACGCGCTCCAGGATGGAGTCGAGCGTTTCGCCACGATGCTTCACGCCCGTGACCACTGTCTGCATACGAACCTTGAAGCCCGCAACCCGCGCTTCACACCCCTTCTTGAAGGTTTCGTTTCGTTGATCCTTTATGCGCTCTTGCTGCTTCTGGATCGACTCGGATTGCTTCCTCAACGCCTCCTGCTGCGCATCGAGCGCTTTCTTCAGAGTCTCTTCACGCTTAGTGGCTGCCTCTTTACGCTGCTCAGCCAGAGCCTTAGCCTGTGCGTCTGCTTGCTTTTCGCCATTCGACGAAGCAGTATTCTCGGCCGCATCGGTACTGCCTTTTTCGGCGTGCACGACGCGCGGTGCCAACACAAGCACGCACAGAAAGACCGCTATCGGCAGAAGGATTCCAAATCTTTTCATATTTTTGTATTTCCTTGCAATAAAATGCAACGTTACCTGTATGATTTATATTATGCTTGAGGTTAGAAATGTTGTAAAGAGTACAGAAGCACGCCATCTGACAACAGAAGTCAGCAACCTTGCAAAATACAACGTACCATGTTACTATAATCATCAAAGCGCTTACGAAAAGCGTCTCTAAATCTACCCACTATGGAAGCCATGAAGCCAGTCAGCGAGAAAATCTGTATCCGCAGCCTCAAACTGCTCGGTGATTTCTGGACACTCAACATCATCGGAGCACTGCAAGACGGCGAGCTCCGCTATTGCGATCTGCAGCGCGCAGCTGGCAATGTCAATCCAGTCACGCTCGGCAATCGCCTGCGCAAGCTCCAGGACGCTGGGCTGATTGCCCGAAACGCTTCTCACGATGACATCTCAGTCGGCTACAAGCTTACCGAGCTCGGTGAAGCGGCCATTCCTGTTCTGGCGGCAGTCGACATATTCTCGCGCCAGCTTCCAGCGCACGACGCCTAAGGATCTCAGGCGTGGTGATCGAACGATTTGATAATTTCGAGGAGACTTCTTAGCTCGATCTCGGCCTTGATGACGTAGCCGTCCATGTCGGCGCGTACGTCTGGGCTTACTTTGCTGGAATCGCCTAGGTTCGTAAGAATGACGATCTTAGTCTTAGTGCTGCCATACGAAGCGTCATGGCGCAGGATCTTCAGTACTTCGAATCCATTTTTCTTTGGCATCATCACATCGAGAAAGATGAGGTCTGGCTTGTACTCCTTGGCCTTTTGCAGGCCTTCATCGCCATCAGAAGCGATAGCCACATCAAAGCCATGTTGTTTCAGGAATATTTCGTACAAATTGCGAAGCTCTAGATTGTCCTCAACGAGCAGTATTTTTCGTAACCCAGCCACGATGCCTCCTTATGAATGTCTGTGCTTCCTGATCTTGGTTTTGCGGAGTAGCCTGCGGTTCGCCCGCAGCAGGAATGGTAAAGGTAAATACCGATCCGGCGCCTTCCTGACTTGTCACGCCGATAGTTCCATTATGACGCTCAACTATCGATTTGGAAATAAACAAGCCCAAACCCGTTCCCGTGCTGCCGCTATCCAGGCCGCCATGCACACGGTAAAACTTGGTGAAAAGATAGGGGAGGGCCTTCTTGGGAATGCCGATACCGGTGTCGTGAACGTTGACCGCGTAGTTGTCGCCATCGCGTTTGAGCGAGACGTTGACGGTGCCATGCGACTGCGTGTACTTGATGGCGTTCGTCAGCAGGTTGTTCACAACCTCACGGAGCGCGATCGTGTCAGCCATGACAAATGCGCCATCAGCCGGACCATCGTAGCTAATGCGTATCTGTTTGTCCTCGGCCGTAAAGCGCAGATCCTCAGTCGCCTGAGCGATTGTCGCTGCCAAGTCCATGCGCTCCATGTTGAGCGTCAGCGTGCCGCGTTCGATGCGCGTCACATCGAGTAGGTTGTTGATGAGACCGCCAAGTTCGTTAGAACTCTTGAGCGCCTGCTTGAGGTACTTGTTGGCCTCTTCGCTAATATGCTGGCCTTCTTTGTACGAAATCAGCTCGATATAACCGCGGAGCGACGCAAGTGGCGTACGAAGTTCGTGAGCCGCCATAGACACGAAGTCGATCTTCATGTTTTCGAGCTCGCGAGTCTTGGTTTCGTCGTGGATAGTCACGATGGTTTGCGCCGCCTGCTGCTCTTGCTCGCCAGCAACGCGCGCCACAATGATCTTCACAAAATGCGTCGAACCAGTGTGGTCCATGTACTCGAGGTCAGGGTATACCGTTGAATCATCATACTTCACGGTGAGAGGCTGGAGGTCACGGGTCCACTTAAAGAGGTCCTTAATATTCTTGTTCACGATGTCGCCCTGAGGCAGTTGAGTTAGTTCAGCTGCAGCGGCGTTTGTGATAAGGATAATGCCGTCCTTGTCGATCGCGAGAATACTCTCGGCCGTGGTGTTGAGGATGATTTCCAATCGATTGCGTTGGGCTTCGACGTGAGACACGAAATCTTTCAAGCTCACACCCATCGTATTAATGCTGTCGCCAAGGACGCCAATTTCGTCGCCGCGCTTGAGATTCACGCGCGTTTCGAAATCACCCTTACCGATGCGCTGCGCAACTTCGGCGAGGTACAAAATAGGACGAGTGAATGTGCGCGTCAGCCAGAGCGCAATCACGAAAACAGCAGCCGAGCTGAAGACCACAATACTAATAAGCGAGTTGCGGAGCTGCAGAATAGAAGCCAAGGCTTCGTCGGTATCGATCTTCGTCGCCAGAACCCAGTTCGCAAAACCAATGGTCCGTGGCGCTACGATGACTTCGTGCCCGCGGTAATCCGTAGCTGTCTGCGATGTTGCCGACGACGCGTTGAAAAGATGCAGGGCATCCAGATTCTTCGTCAAAGCCGCATCCGTATCGAAGCGAAGCGGGAAAAGAGAGATGGCGTGGCCATCACCGTCCTTGTAGGCAACAACCGTTTCACCGGTAGCACCCAGGCCGGTGTAGTCCTGGACCGCCGCCACGATGTCATCGATGCGAAAGACCACCACCATCACGCCCGCGTTCTTCTTGTTCACGCTGATATTCGTGGTGATATAGAGCTTGTCGATGTTGTCACGAGAATCTTCGCGGACCGACACAGTGCTTTCCTCGCCCGACTTGTACAGGTCGGCGAGCGATAGTGTCTTGCCGACATTACTGTCAAGAGTCGTCGAGATGACTTTACCACTCGGGTCAGTGATAGTGACTGATTGGATTTCGGTTGCCTGGGCCTTGCGGTCCTGGAGGATCGTATCGAGCGCTGCGCGGTCACTGCTTTTGCTAGTCGCGAGATACTGGCCAAGCGCAATCTGAAGGTCAAAACGGTTTGTCAGCGTCGTCACATCTTCCTGTCGCTGCTGGAGCAGGCCGGTAATCTTCTGTTCCTGCTTCACGGCAGTACTCACCAGCTGGTCGGTCGTCTTTGTCCGAAGATCGCTGCTTGTCGTAAGATACGCCGTCGCGCTTACCACCAAGGTAGGGATGAGGCCAATAGCCAACATCAATATCGTGAGCTTCAGTCGAATGCTCATAGAACCGGGACGGATGCCGGGCTGGCCTTCCGTCACCTTATTCAACAAGGGTGAACGCGCCATCCTTCACCTGGAAGAGATCATACTTATAGCTCCTGTCAGACACTTCGCCGTTAGAGTCGAAATGTTTGAAGCCAGAAACACTATCGCTAAGGGTGATGCCGGGCAATGCATTCTTAATCTGCTCGCCGGTTGTCGCGCCCTTCTGGACGGCCAGCTGCAGGATATGAATGATGTCGTAGGCCTGTGGTGCGGCGTAAAGCTGCTCTGACTTGCCGTACTCGTTCACAAGCGACTGCTTGAAGGCTTTGGTGCCAGTAGGGAAGGAAGAGATCGTCAGGCCTTCGGCAACGGTCGGGTTGTTGCTGATAATCGTGTTGTCGTACATGATGTCAGCGCCAAAGAATGGAGCCGCAATGCCGGCCTCACGAGCAAGCTTCATGGCGGCAGTTGCCGATACAACAGAGTTCGGTGCGATGAAGATGGCTTCTGGCTTGGCCACTTCGAGCGTCTTCATCTGCGTACTGAGGTCGATCACGTCTGGTTCAGCTGAAGCAGTCGCGACAACCTTGCCACCGAGCGCTTCGAATTTCTCACGGAAGACTGTGTTCATACCGCTGCCGTACGGTTCATTAGTGTAGAAAACCGCAACCTTGCGGATACCACGGTCGTAGATCGTTTGCGCCATGAATGCGCCCTGGAAGTTGTCCGGCGGAACGACGCGGAAGAAGTAATCGTCTGGAGTGCTCAGCGTCGGGCTTGAGGCGGACGGGCTGATCATAGGGATCTTGGCGTTGTTGGCGGCAGGCAGCGCGGCAACTGATGCACTTGAGCAACCTTCGCCGATGATTGCGACGACCTTTTGATTGATGAGGTTCTTGATTGCTTCACCGGCTGTCTTGGCGTCACACTTTGAATCCATCTGGACAATGTCGATATTGTCAGCGTTCAGCTGCTTCTTGGCTAGCTGTACGCCTTTCATGGCGCCGTAGCCCATGCTGCTGGAGCCACCACTGAAAGCCATCATGACGCCAACCTTAATATGCGGTGCGGCTTGCTTTGTGTTGAGCTGAATAACAAAGAACGCGCCCAGCGCGATAACAACAACCGCCAGAGCGGCGCCCAATGCTACATAAATTTTGCGACCGGACTTACGAGGAGGTTCGGGCTGTGGCCCTTCAAGTGGCGGAGGAGGAGCTGGCGCCAAAACTTCAGGAGGTTCTGGAGCGGGCGGTGGCGTCGGCGCGACCGGAGTTGGCGCTCCCGACGGCTGAGGAGTCACCGGAGTTACTGGTTGATCTTGCTGCTTCGGTTCTTCGTCCATAGCCTTCATAACCCTTTTATACTACTTATGTTAAGCATCTGGTATAGAGGGTCGCTTGTCAAGCAGTGGCGTAAAGCGTAATCAATACAGTAAAGTAATAACATGAATTCATCACTCGACACATCAACACTTGCACAGCTGCTCACCGGAAAAGTCATCACCCCTGACGATCCAGCCTACGAAGACGCCCGTAAAACACTCTTCAACAAAGAATCTAAGCCCGCTGTCGTCGTAGAATGCGCGTCAGTTGAGGACGTCGTGGCTACAATTAAGTTCGCCGAAGAAAATAACCTCGCCATTTCGGTCCGGAGCGGCGGCCATAGCGGCGCTGGGCTCTCGTCAAACAACGGAGGCCTCGTGATCGACCTGAAGCTCATGAGTAGCGTCGAGATCATCGATGAGCAAGCTCACACCGTTCGTATCGGTGGCGGCGCAAAGTGGCTCGCCATCGCCAAAGAACTTGCCACGCACAACCTCGCGATCTCTTCCGGAGATACTACAACCGTCGGTGTTGGCGGCCTCACGCTCGGAGGGGGCATGGGCTGGATGGTTCGCGGCCATGGCCTCACTATCGACAATCTCGTAGCCGCAGAGATCGTGACCGCTGACGGCAAAGTCCTGCGACTCAGCGAACAGGAAAACCCCGAGTTGTTCTGGGCGATTCGTGGTGGCGGTGGTGGATTTGGCGTCGTAACGTCATTCGAAATCCGCGCCTACCCGAACAAAGGCATCTTCGGCGGACTCATTGCATACCCAGTCGAGAAACGCGAAACCATTCTCCGCAACTGGGCGTCGTACATGCGAACCGCACCAGAAGAGTTGAACTCCACAATCATGCTCTTCCCAGGCTTTGGCCCCGGCGCGACCCCGCAGGTCATGCTGCTCGTCTGCTACGCCGGCGATGACGAGACTGTCGCACAGAAAGCCATTCAACCACTGCGCGAGCTGGGCGACACGCCAGTCATCGACGAAGTAAAGGCAAAGCCATACTACGGCATGCTCGAAGAGGCTATGGATGTCAGCGCTATGAAGGTTCGCGTGCGTAATGGATTCGTAAAGTCATTCGACGACGAGCTCATCGCCACGCTCAGCGAACATTTCGGCATCCCAGGCTCGCCGCCGATCCAGATTCGCAGCCTTGGCGGTGCATTCGGACGCATCAGCGACGACGCAACGGCATTTGGCCACCGTAGCAGCGAAGCACTGATGATTATGCCGTCGTTCACACCGGCCAACGCCACCGAAGACGAAGCCAATGCCGCAGCCGACAAGCTCTGGGCACCGCTCAAGAAATTCTCAACCGGCGCCTACGTGAACTTCATCACCGACATCCGGCCAGAGACTGTTAACGATGCCTACTCGGCAGCGACTCGTGCGCGACTCGCCAAGATCAAAGCCGAATACGATCCGAAAAATATCTTCAGCCACGCCGCCGTTCCAACTGAATAGGCCTCAAGCGAATGAAATGTGATTCTTGTCGAAGGCTTTCTTGAGTCTTCGACGGAATTCACCAGCCACGTCCCACTGCAGCGACGGTTCCACGCGGCCCAGGGCTTTGATGCGCATGGTCGAATCTTCGAAGCCCTCGACACGCAGGAAGCGAATTGGCTCCACGATAAGTTCTTTCCATTTCTCGTCGGCGGCTAGCTCGGTGCCGACTTCGTTGAGTATCTTCTCAACCTTGTCGACATCGGAATCAAGCGCGACCGACATGTCGATATTCACATTGGCATACTCGAATGTCTGATTAGCCACAACATCAGGCGAAGCATTACGGATGGTGTGCAGCTTGCCGTCCATGTCACGGAGACGGGTAATGCGCACCGTCACGTCCTCGACGACGCCGGTCACTTGCTGACCCGCGATATAAAACGTCACGACGTCGCCAACCCGATACTGATTCTCGGCAATCACAAAGATACCAGCGAGCAAATCACGAATCGTATTCTGCGCGCCAAGCCCAACAACCACCGTAACCAATCCAGCACCCGTGATCAGCGCCGTCACATTTATACGTGACTCCCACAGCAGCACGATGACCGTGACAACCCATATAACAATCGCTACCATCGCACGGAAGAGAGCAACGAGCGTCTGCTCGCGTTTCTGAGCGTCCAGCTTCGAGTCATGGCGATGGCCCGGCACGCGGCCCGTTGCATACTCGTAGCCGCCCACGATACGACGAACAAGCCGCGGAATACCCATGCGCGCGAGAACTAATAAAATAACCGCGAGTGCAGCAGTTGCGATCATCTGAAGCACGACGTTATTAAATAACCACATGCCCTCAACCTAGCACACTGGCCCGAGCTAAGCTAGGAAGTCGCGGAGCTTGGCGGCCGCAATGGCACGCATCGATATGGCGTCTTTTTCTTCGCTCGTCATCTCAGCGAAAGTCTTGTCGTGGCCTTCGGGAACGAAGATCGGATCGTAGCCAAAACCGTGCTCGCCACGAGTCTGCTGCGGAACCGAACCGATGACTTCACCCACAAATATCTGTACGCCCTGGTCGTCACAATAACCAAGCGCTGTCATGACACGCGCGGATCGATCAGTCCAACC
>FTKL01577492.1_pt1 | contig 56934 bp, 89 predicted proteins | sample 2434061 | NCBI WGS metagenome assembly FTKL01 (sample SAMEA3914816, study PRJEB12502) | metagenome | biome: forest; material: soil | place: USA | collected 2011-09-16 | depth 0.3 m
CCCTCGGCCGCCGGCGGCCCCTGGCGGTGGGCGGCCTGCATCGGACCGGCCATCCACGCCTCGAACGCGGCCTCGTCCGCCCAGCGGGTGTAGACCAGGTACTGGTCCGTCCCCTCCACCGGACGCAGCAGCTCGAACCACTCGAAGCCGTCCGAGTTCTCCACCGACCCGGCCCGCGACGCGAACCGCTTCTCCAGCACCTCGCGCTGCTCGGCCGGCACGGTCAACACATTAGTGGTTCGTCAAGTGCGCTCATAACCCAGAGCGACCGACACGCAGCACAGGGCCCCCGCTGACACCGCCAAGCGTCGCGGGGGCCCTGCTCTACCCCGCCCATCCGCAAGCGTGCCGGCGGGTTGACGGGGAGTCTGTACCCGGCCGCCTCCGTGGGGGACGTAAGCCGGCCGGGCAGGTTGTGGGTCCCGTCCGTCTCATCTGGCCGTGCAGCAGCCATCGGACGGGACCCTCCGGGGACTGACGGCCCCGGTTACCCGTCAGGTGTCTGACGGGGGTCTATGGGTTGTGCCTGCGTAGCGGCTTCCCGCTTGCGCCAGTGGTAGCCGGTCTCTACCGCACCTCAGAGTGATCGCGGTCCACTACCAGCTCCGCCGTCGGTTGGCCTCATGGAGACTCGCCAGCAGTGCGGCACGCCGTGCCCGGTCGTCCCCCGTCAGAGGCCGGTCCGTGTGTTCCTCCGGCGTGAGCGGTCGCTTCTGAGGGGGTACCTCGTCACGCCGGCAGCAGTGGCACGGGGGGTGTTCGTCCTCCAGCTCAGGTACGGAGATCATCGCCCGGGGCCGAACTGGTAGACGAGTACCTCCAGCGATTCCGTCGCCACCGTGACTACATCTCCCGTGCGGGACAGGTTCCACTTCCGTACTTGACTGGTCCCGGCCTCCGGGTCCTCGCTGAGCACATCCACCAGTCCGATCCGGGCGTGCCGACGGAGGGCTTCGGGGCGGGTCACGGCAGCTTCGACAGCCAGCTTGTAGCCGCGCGCCACTGCCTCCCGTTCGTCGTCCAGGTCCGTTGCCATGGTTGCTCCTCTCCGATGTCGTACGGAGAGGATCTCGACGTCATCCGGGACGGTGGAACCTCACTCAAAGGACACTTCAGAACGTCCCTACTGCGATAGAACGTCCCTTGAAGAGTCCGGTCGACGCGGGAGACACAAGCACATGCCGAACGAGAGACTCAGAGCTGCGATGGTGGCTGGCGGCTGGACGTGCACCGACCTGGCAAAGCTTGCAGAGGTGGACACCAAGTCGGTGGAGCGGTGGGTCAGTCAAGGTCGAAGTCCGCGTCGCAGGGCGGCGCTATTGGCATCGGAAGCACTGGGAGAGGACATGTTCGCACTCTGGCCCTCTCTGCGTCAGCCACGTGCCGCAAGAGCCGTCAGTCCCGAACTTGTCGCTCTGTACGAACAGCGCGCAGACCTTCCCGTGTCTACGATCATCGACACTCTCAGCGCTGCAACGGAGCAGTTGGACATCTTGGTGTACGCGGCTGTCTTCCTCCACGAGGCATATCCCCGGTTGAACCACCTCCTTCGGGAGCGTGCAGCGGAAGGCTCCCGGATTCGGATTGCTCTCGGGGACCCGGACAGTGAGAACGTTCAGCAGCGAGGAGTGGAGGAGAGGTTCGGGCACGGGATCGAATCTCGATGCCGCCTTGCAGCCCTTCACTACGAACCGCTCATCGGAGAACCTGGTATCGACGTTCGGATCCACGGCACCACGCTGTACAACAGCCTGTACCGGGGAGACGATCAGCTACTAGTCAACGCCCATGTGTGGGGTGTCAATGCGTACGGTGCGCCGGTCTGGCACCTTCGTCGGGCGGGCACTGGCGGCATCTTCGACACCTATGCCGCCAGCTTTGACGCTGTCTGGGCGACCGCCCTTCCGATCGAGAGGACTTGACGCGTGGCCAGGACCGAGTACTACGACGATCCGAACGCTCCGAAACCGAACCGAATGGTGGTTGCCGCATCTGCCGTTGTGACGGACGGTGTCGGCCGGATCCTGCTCCAGCGCCGGACCGACAACGGGCTGTACGCGCTGCCCGGCGGGGCCATGGATCTCGGCGAGTCCCTGCCGGCCACGGCCGTGCGTGAGGTCCGCGAGGAGACCGGGCTGGACGTCGAAATCACGGGGCTTGTCGGTACCTACACGGATCCGCGGCACATCATCGCGTACTCGGACGGTGAGGTTCGTCAGCAGTTCAACGTGTGCTTCACCGCACGGGTCCTCGGCGGGGCGCTTCGGATCTCGGACGAATCAACGGACCTGCGATTCGTTGACCCGGAAGACATCCCCAATCTTCCACTGCACCACACCCAGCGCCTTCGGCTGACGCATTATCTGGAGCACAGGGCCAGCCCGCATCTTGGCTGACGGCCGCTCACTTCCCCCATGTGCCCTGCCCCCGAGCAGCCCGCGCCGCGTCCATGGCGGCTGCCATGGCAGATCCAGGCTCCGTGGCGGGCGCGGGGACCCTCTTCGACTCATCGCCCCGGCACTTCGGGCAGAGGCCCGGACGGGACTGTCCAGGGGCTCGACAGTCGGTGCAGTCGTGACGGACGGGACGAGGGCCGGCCGGCTTCGGAGCGTCGGAATCCTGCCGTACCGGTGGGTTGACAGGGATCAGCTGAATCCGCCTGGCCAGCACGGCAGCTACGGACGTCGTGATCTTCGTGGGGAGCGGAGCACCGATCGTGGACATCAGGACCGTCCATGTCCAGCCGGCCGCGAGCAGCCCCTCCACCATGGCGCCCTGATCGGCCAGCGGCTTGCCCGAGAGGGCCATCTCCGGCTGACGACGGCCCAACTCCATCAACAGCTCGACGCCTTCACTCGTCCGCCCCGGTCGCGTAGTCCGCTGAGCCGCCGAAGGCGGGCTCTGGTGGGGCTCTGACGGCCCCTCAGGCTCATTGGCGGGGAAACTCCCGTCCGTCCCTCCGAGAAGCCCGGAGAACGCCGCGTACGCCTCGCGCGCCTCGTCCAGGTCGACGTCACCGGGCTCTTCCCAGAAGAGCGGCTCCGGCTCGATCTCTGCCAGCGGCGCCGTGACGTCCTCGCGCACCGCAGGTTCAGGAACCGCAGGACGGACGGAGGGACGTACTTCATCTGTCTTGCTCTTAGCGGTACTTAGGCAGTTGCTTCCCGCCTTCCCGGTACCCGGCCGACCAGCTCCAGGACGACCGGCGGCCAGGGATGCGGGAAGCGGTGGAACGGTGTGTGCCGCCTTGCCCGACGTCGGTACCTCGTAGACGTCGACCGTGGTGGACACCCGGCCCGTCAGCGGGTCACGGGCGGTCCGGCGAACGTAGTAGCCGGCACGCTCCAGCTCGTCCAAAGCGTTGGCGATGGAGACGCGACCTTCCTTGCTCTTCGCGGCCAGCGTCCGGACGTCCTCCCGGGACGCGTCGGGCAGCGAGATCAGGTAGGCCAGCAGTCCGCGGGCACAGAACGAGAGGGCGTGCCTGCGGAGCAGGTCGTTCCCCAGCACGGTGAAGTACCGGTCGTGCTTGATACGATGGATGCGCATTCGGAGTCTCCACTCCTAGTGCCATGGCCCCGGGGTGTGCAACCACCGCCGGGGTTTTTACGTTGTTCGCGATCATAGAGATCTGAGATGCGCAACACAAGTCGTCGGACATGCGAAAGCCCCACCGGCCCGGAGGCTGACGGGGCTTCAACTCCGCGAACGCGGAGCCAACATGTCCCGCAAACAAGGCTGCGAGTCATCCCCGCCAAGGCAGGGCCGAACAGACCCCCGCGTGTGCGGGGAAGTGGTGCAGTCCTTAGACGTCGGCATGCACGTCAGACGGGACACCCCCGCAAGTGCGGGGAGAACACGGCCGGAAAGTTGCGTGCATCCGGCTCATCCCCGCGAACGCGGGGAGCAACGTCGCTTCCTGAGCCGGGGCTCCGGTGGCGACGTCAACGACTCTGCCACACGGCACTGACAGCCTTCAAGCGGAAACGCGAAAGGCCTCCGATCGGATGACCGGAGGCCTTCGGGTGCGCTAGATCAGCGTGTTCACGGGGGTGGGGGCGACGGACGACCACAGTACGAGCTGCTTCCCGCCGTCCTCGCGCACCTGAAGCGGGTTCGTCGTAGACTCGCGCCGCCGGTACAGCGTGGACGAGGCGACTCCCAACCGCTCGGCGGCCTTCGGAATCGTCAGCCACTCGTCCACGGTCGCGGCCTTGACAGTCTTCCGGATGGCCTGGAGCCGTGCCGGCTGCCGCTTGTTGGGCTCGAACTTCCATCCGGCCGGCTGCGTCGGGGCGGGAATAGCAGCGTCGGGCATGCTCGTCACCGTCGGCTCCATGTCCTCCGGCGGGTCGATGTGGAGGACGTGAGCCGCAACGAGGGGCGGCACGGCGCTAACTACGATGACAACCCACGCAGTTGCGCCGTGTGCGCCAGTCGTCAGGACGTGCTCCGTGATCTGCGCGGCAGTTGCGCCGAAGAGCGCGAGCAGTGCACCGCGCACTGCGCGCTTCGCCTTCCGTTGCGCGTCCTCTTCGCCAGCGCTACCGCGCAGCGTCCGCGCAACGTCCTTGCTCTCCTTCGCGATGCGCGCGCTGATGGCCGCGTACATCGACATGACGGCCGGCATCAGCCACGCAACGCGCCAGTCCCAGCCTGCCAGCACCGCCAGGGAGAACTCCCCGGGCGCGGAGAGGGCCAGGGCGGAGTACAGGACGGCGCTCTGACCGTGCTTGCGGACCATCCGAAGGTGCCACGGGGTGGGGGTCATCTCTCCTCATCGGTGTGCTTGTTGGCGGGCCGGGCCTGCTTCAGCGGTTCGGGCACTTGTGCAGCGACCGCGCCAGCTGGAAGTAGCGGTAGACGGGGTTCTCGCGGGTGAACCACCGGTTGCACTGCTGGACGTCGCACAGGTACCACTTGCCGGTCTTGCTCGACTTCTTCCACGAGAGCCTGTCGTCCCCGCATCGGCGGCAGGTAGCGAACGTGGTGACCTCAGCGGCGTTGTTGTACGGCATGACGCCGGGTGTCGGGTGCAGCACGGTTGGGCGCCCTCTCTAGGTCTTCGCGGGTCCTTCACGGGGGCCGGCCCTGTGTCTTCTACTCACAGGGCCGGCAGGGGTGGAGGGTCAGCGCCTGACGGCTGCCGCCATGCGCCGGGACGCCAGCTCACGGCGCACAGCCTCCGCGCGAAGGACCTCGACGCGCTCCAGCGGCCGGGCATAGACCTCTGCCCAGGCCTCCAGGACACCGAGCTTCGCGGCCCGGAGCTGGAGCTGACCCGCGGCTACCTGCCGCTTCTCCGCCTCCGTCAGGGGCTCCGCCAGCTGTGCGGCGTGCTTTGCAGCCTCGGCCGCCAAGCGGGCCCCGTACTGCTCAATCGTCTCCGACACTGCTACCTCCGTGAGTTCCTGGTGTGACTCCACTATCGCAGACATGAGATGCGCAACACAAGTCCTTCGGGCCCCGCAAGTCGACTTGCGGGACTCAGGGTTGGGCGTGGTCCGCAACGTGGCTTGCGCAGCCCTATCGGCGGACGACGAACAGGCGGCGCATGTCGACCAGCAGCAGGCATGCGGCCTTCGTCAGGATCTCCACGCCGTGGCGGGCGAAACGCACGTCCGCGACCGTGTGCGGCTTGTCGCGGTACGAGATCACGTCCCCGTCCTTCAGGTCCCGCGCCTCCGCCTCGTGTGCCGTTCGCGGGGTCGACTTCGGCGCGCCCACGGTCCAGTACCAGGGCAGCGCCAGGCCACCCGTGGACCGGCTCTCACACCGCATGGTGAGTGCGTGCGGCGGGAGGATGCACGGGAGCGGGTACAGGAAGCCCGGCGGGGTGAAGGTCGACCCGCACGGCGGATCCGGCAGGACGCTCGGCGCCAGCTGCTCCCGGATGACGTCCGCAGCCTCCACCGTGACGGCCACCCGGCCGCCCGTGTCGGACACGATGACGGTCTCGGAGCCGTCGATGTCGGCCAGTTGGTCCACGAGGGCCAGGACGTCCGCCTCCGGGTGGCCGGTGTCGGTGGCGATGGAGGAGACGGAGACGGACTGTGCGTTGCGGGACATGGCTTCCTCGTTTCTCTGCTTCTTCAGTGCGGGGGGCCGGCCCTGTGTCTTCTACTCACAGGGCCGGCAGGGGTGGAAAGTCAGTGGCACTCGGTGATCCACAGCTTGGTGGCCACGCCGTTGAATCGGATCTCCGTTCCGTCCGCCAGGTAGCCGAAGTTGTCCCCGTGGCGGAGTTCCCTCCGGACGACGGTAACCGGGTCACCCGTCGGCGCCTTACGGTCGCGGGCCAGGTAGTTGTACGCCTCACCCTTGAACTCCCGGCGTTCGATGTGCACCAGGAACGGCGCCTCCACGCCCTTCAGCGTGCGCCACTGCGGGGTGGTCAGCTCCGTGTCCTGGACGGTGACGGCTGCCGTCATCTCTTCTGTCGTGGCCGGTCGGATGTCGACCTTCCGCCCGTCGCGGTACTCGATGTTGGCGGAGGACTTGGAGGCGGACATCTCGCGAACGTCCTTGCGGGTTCCGCCGATCATCGCGCTGTTCATCTCCGCCAGGGCCTCCACAACGGTGATGAACTCCGGGCTGCCCCCGTTGACGATGCGGACGTGAGTGGCGGTGGCGTTCATTTCGTTCTCCCCTGCGTGAGTTCCTGGCGTGGCTCCATAGTGACAGACATGAGATGCGCAACACAAGTCCTTTGCGGAGATTGCTCACTCCACGTCGAACAGAGCGTCCTGTTCGCCCATCGGACCGTCCACGGAGCGGAGTTCGACGCCGGCCTCCCCGTCCTTGACCTGCCAGACCTTCGACGCCACGGAGCGCGTGCGCATAGGAAGGTGCTCGCCCCCGTCGGCGGGGATGACGGTACGGTCCTTCCCCGTCCCCGTGACGATCCCCCGCCTTTCCTCCCCCGTGGCCGGCGAGATCCACGCGACCCAACCGGCGAACGGGGCCTTCGTTGGACGGGGGACGGTACGGCGGGCCGGACGCAGGTCGATCGGTCTACCGGCAGCAGCTCCCTTCAGTGCCTTGACGTCGAACAGCTCAGGCTGGACGGTGCCGGCCGCAACGGCCTCCGTCAGGGCGGCCAGTGACTCTGCGTGTGCCGCGTCGACTTCGTCCGGGCCGGCTCCGCTGGTGGTCAGCTTCACGACGGGCTCTCCTTCGAAGGTGACCTTCCGGGCGACGTGACTGCCCATCGGGGGAACGGCCTCCAGGGCTCCAGTCCAGCGCTGGAGACGCTCCCGGGGTTCGCGGGTCCGCATCTGGTGACGGATGGCTCCGTCGGCCCCGACGTAGGTGGAGCGCTGCGCGAAGACGTACGTCTCTCCCGGAAGTTCGACCCGCTCCGCCACGCCGGCACGGCCCCGGAGATACGCGGCATAGCCGTGGTGGGTCCGCCCGGTTGAGTCGGATGCTGCAAGGGCGTCCAGCAGTGCACGGGCAGCCCTCGGTACGTCGGCCGTCTCTGCCTCACCCCACGTCGGATGGACGCCGTTGCGGGTGTTGACGCTGAGAGCCCAGATGCCCGGCTGACGCTTGTGGACGTCCACGCGGTCGCCGTTGGCCCGTGCGTACGACCACGCGCGGGTGACCGTGCTCCAACGCCACCCGGGCAGGTTCTCAATGAGGGGCCGAAGGTCGTCTTCCATGCTCTCTCCTCGCGGAAACGCCAAAGGGCCCACGCGAGTAGACGACGCGTGGGCCCTCAGGAAGTTGGTCAGGCGCTCACGCCGAGCAGCCAGGTAGCCAGGGTGATGACGGCCTCCGGGGCGACGGCGCCCGTGATGCCGAACGGGCCGGCGGAGGCGGAGAGGATCGCACGCGCCCTCGTCGCAGCGTCGTGCCGGCGTTCGACGTCGGCAGCGTCCATGGCGTCCTGCGCGGCAGACACGCGGATGTGGTCCATCAGCTCCGGGTCCTCGTCGTCGGTCGGGGTGGGCTCGTCCAGCCGGCGAACGGAGTGACAGAGGATGCCGGGCTTGTCTTCGTCGTCGTCGCCGTCCAGCAGCACGCGATACGGGTAGGTGCTCTCGTTGCTGATCTCCGTCAGCCGACCCGGCCGACCGTCCACGTTGTCGGGATCGTCGTCCCCTGGCTCCCACTCCCGGACGACCACGACGCGGTCACCGACCCTCAGCGGCGCCGGCTCCGGGACGGGCCCGTCCTCTCCCAGGATCTCCGTCAGCTCGTCGCGGAGCTGACGAGTCTCGTCCTCGGTGAGGTGCGCGCGCTCGTCCTCCAGATGGAGATACGCACCGTTGGGCACATGCAACGACCCTTCCACGATGAGCGTGTGCGCGGAGCTGAACGCTCGCTTGGACAAGTCAATGCTGGTCATGTGCTCTCCTCTGTGGTCGGTTCGTTTCGCGCGAGTCCCGCAAGTCGACTTGCGGGACTACCGGAGCAGCTGCTCCATGGCGTCCCTGCGGTCCTCGTCCTGGAAGGCGTCCCACGCGGCGCGGCCGTCCTCGTCCCAACCGGCGGCTTCGTCGGAGCGGACGCCGGCCATGTCGTACGAGTCGAGAGTCGGAAGAGAGCGCATGTGTCGTGCCCTTCGGGTTGGTGGGTCGTTGACCGTGCATGAGTGACTTACGCAGCGATGCCGATGGTGCTGACACCGAGCGCGGTACGTGCCTGCTTGATCCCCTCGAAGCGGATGCCTTTTACGCGACTCGGGGGAACGTTGCCAAGGTGGCCGGCGATCTCCGCGTCTTCCATCGGCGGCATACCGACGCCGTAAGACGCGCGAAGGACTAGTGCGCGTCGGGATGTGACGGAGGCGAGTACCAGATCCGCCAGGACCCGGGCGTCCACCACCGATGCGACGGAATCGGGATCCGCGATGGTGTCCGCCAGGGTCGAGCTGCCGTCCTCCGCAGAGAGTGGAGCGTCAAGCCGGCCGACGGGGACGAGGGCGAAGCGGGCGGAGTCGAAGTTCCGACGGGCCTCCGCCGTGCCGTTGCCGCACTGGTCGACCAACGCGAAGGCTGCCTCCACGTCACCTTCCGTGCTGGCCAAGGCGCGACGCACCTCAAGGGCCTTCCACGGCTCCACGGTGATCCCGGGCTGGCTGCGCATCCACGCCACCGCCACGGCGCCGTAGACGGGCTGGTACGCCTTCGTCTGGAGCTGGCCGGGGCCGTCCGTCTCGTAGGCACGCACGCAGGTGATGAGCGCAAATCGGGCTTCCTGCATCAGGTCGTCCGTGTCCTCCGCGTTCGCGCGACCGGCGGTGACCCTCCGGACGATCTGGCCGAGCATCGGCTCCAGGTCCGTGACGATGGCCCACATGGCGTCCTGGTCAGCGCCCTTCGCGGCTTCGATCCGGTCTGCGGAGATGCTGACGTTGGGCATGGGGTCTCCCTCTGCTGGTGGTGCCGCTGTTACTAGGCGCAGATGCGATTTGGTTTGATCGGATGTGTGTGATGTGGGTCACATAGATGAGCCCACATGGGGACATGCGCTCCCGCGGACCCGGCTTTCGGCCGTCAGCGCGTCCAAGCACGAAAGCCCCCGCCCGGATCTCTCCGGACGAGGGCTTCAGGTCATGCGATTCGGGCGACGTTGGGCGGTGCCGCCCGGTGATCCGTCAGCCGGTGGACGAGCAAGGCTGACGCCTCCGCCACCTGGACGTCACAGCGAGCGTCGCAGTCGTCCTCCCAGCCGGCTATGACGATCAGTCCGTCAGCCCGCCACAGCCAGGCCGCTTCGCGATCCGCCACCGGGATGCCCAGTCTCGCCGCCACCCACGCGAGATACTGCCGATCCGCCTCCGTCTCCATCGGCCCCGTGAGGCACATCGCCTTCGACGCGATGATCTTCCGGGTGGCCAGCTGATGCACTCTCGTCCCCCTCAGCGACAGGCTCCCCCTCCCACAGGGAGAGAGCCCGGTCGAGTGCGGCGGATGTGCCCTTGGCATATGCCGCTGCTTTGGTGATGTGCTGGACAGCTGTGGTCAGCTCGTAGATGACGAGTAGACGCGCATCGTCTAGCGCGATGTCCTCAGTCGGACGTCCGGGGCCCACGCTCCCGCGCCGGCCGATGTTGTCCGGGTCAGCGGGAGGACGTCGTCCCCTCATGCCGTCCACGGCGTCGCAGAGTTCAGCGAGACGACGCACGTTAGCAAGATCGCGTGTTAGCGCGGCCACGAGCGCCTCCACCGTCTGAGCTGGAGTGACGTGTGAGGGACTGTATGTCATGGGTGCCTTTCGGACAACGGATCTAGTTCGGGTTTGAACATGTCAGACGGGTACGTATGTCCCTTTTTGACCGTGTTTTGCTTGTCGTATTAGTGCGCTCAACATGAGTTGCGCAGCTCATGACCTGCGGCGTTGCACGTGGTGCCGTCTGCACGACTCGTTAACACAACCGTTACAAAAGAATGTCCATTGTCGGCGTGTCGTACACGAGGCGCCGCAGGTCACAGTGCGTTTGGTGACCCCATGACCACGCATCGCGACGGCGGATCATGATCGTCCACTTGCAAAGAGGAAGACGGCCGGCCGATCCGATTTGGCCAGGTTGCAGCCCGCGCACGAAGGGACGAGGTTCGAGGCATCGTCAGCCCCGCCCCTGGCCAGCGGAATGACGTGGTCCAGCTGCATATCCGTCAGCGGGCCGTCGCAGTAGAAACACCCGAACCACTCCCGCTCCTCCCACGTGCACATCAGCGCGTCCAGATCCAGTCCAACCGGCGGGTTGACGAGGCGCACCGTGGGTACTAGCCACACCTCCCGACGGACGGAGCGGACGACACGTGACCCCCGGGAATCGAATACTTGTTCCCTTTGTCGGTGGGGGCCGCTACCGTCAGGGGATGGACTCCTCCCCCGCCCTGCGGTCACGCCCGAGCCAGCTCAGCAGCGTGCGCCGCCTCGGGGTGGACGGCGTACCACTGGTCGTTGTCAACCATCACGCCGGCCTGCTTCATGTACAGCGAGCCCCACGAGGTGCCGCCCACGTCCGGATCCGTGTCCAGCGGGACGCCGGCGAAGTCCATAGCCATGATTTTCCCGATCTCCCTTGCGATCTCCTCTGCCTCCAACTCCGGTGCCTGTGCAACGAGTTCATCATGGACGGGCAAGAGCATGTACTCGGCAAGCCCGGCGTCCTCCAAGTCAAGCAGCGCCTGACAGAGGACGTCACGAGCCGTCGACTGAACCGCGTAGTTCGTGGCCGCGTAGACACGGTCCCGGTCCAGCGGAAGGCGTCGGCCGGACGGGGTCCAGACGACGTACCCGTGTGCACGGGCCTCGCGTTGGATCGCGCGAGAGTACCGCTTGATCCCCGGGTAGACCCGGTCATACGCGGCAATCGCGGACTGAACCTCTTGCAGCGGAGCACCGGTCTGCCTGCTCAGCGTCGTCGCGCCTCCGCCGTAGACCTTCCCGAAGCCCACGCCCTTGCCCATCTTGCGGTGGCGCTTCGTGAAGTTCGGGCCCCAGATCAGCTCTGCCGTGAAGTCGTGGAGGTCCCTGCCCTCCGCGATCGCGCGCTTCATCTGCACCTCGTCAGCGAGGGCCGCAAGGACACGCATCTCCACGGCGGAGTAGTCGACGGAGATGATCCGGTTGCCCGGGTCTGCCATCAGTGCACGACGGATCGTCCAGTCCCCCGACGGGAGTTGCTGGAGCGGCGGACCCGAGATGGACATGCGGGCCGTCCGGGCCTGAAGAGAGTTGATCTTCGGGTGACTCCGCCCGTTGACGTCCAGGCCGTCCCGGAGCGCGATGCCGTACGACGTCCGCCACTTGCCGGCCCGCTTCGACCGGAGCACCGCATCCGCCAGCGGGTTGGGCGTGCGTGTTTCGCGCGGCTGCCACTGGTCGTCAAGGTCGGCGAGGTCCAGCAGGATGGACTTGTCGACCTTCAGCGCCCCGGACGGGGTTCGCTGCGTGAGCTTCTCGCCCATGCCGAGCAGCGCAGCGGACACCTGAGCCGTGGCGTTGACGCTCGTCACGCCGTACTTCAGCGCACGGGCGGAGTGGATCCCGGCCTCGTCCTCCAGGCGGCTGACGAGCCCACGGACGTAGTCCTGATCGACCAACATGCCGCGCCGCTCCATCGTGGCGCACAGCCGCATCACGCGGTGCTCGAAGTCCACGAGGCGGGGCGAGATGCCGTACTTCGTCAGTCGACGCTGGAGAACGGGCAGGATCCGGGAGCCGAGGATGACGTCAAGTCCGGCGTAGAGCAGGTAGGTCGGGTGCCAGATGTCGATCTTGGCGAACCCGTTCCCCTTGGTCAGCCCCATGCTGTTGAAAATGGCCGTCAGGTCGCCCTGCGTGTCCGGGGACGAGGGGTCGACGTACTCCGCAGCAAGGGGCTTCAGCGAGAGCCCGATGCCGCCTTCCTGCGGCTGCCGGGGGTCGCAGAGGTGGGCCAGGACGCGGGTGTCGATCACCTTCGGCCCGAGCAGCTCCAGCGGGGTATCCCCGTGGCGGTCCAGAACGAGCAGGTCAAAAGGCGCGTTGTGGATCGTGACGGACGGCAGGACCCGGAGCGCCCACCGGGCTGCCTCCCAGAACTCCCGACCGATCTCGACCAGCAGGACCCACGCAGTGTGGGCGTCGCCGAACTGGACGGTGCGGAGACGGTAGGACGGGCTGAACGTATCCAGTCCGGACGTCTCGGTGTCGACCGCGATCGTCTCGCCCGTGGCGGCCTTGTCGTGGATCCAGAGACGGAAAGCGTCCAGGTCCCGGGAGTCCTCCGGCACCTGGACGCTGACCCTGTCTCCCGCCACCGTGTGCGGGAAGTACTTCATGCAGACGCCTCCCTTGGCTGCCCGAAGATGTCTGAACTACCGCTCTCTGGAGCCGATTTGGGTTCGTTCACGCCGTTCTCGGCGTCCTCTGCCCTCCGCCGTTCCACGTCCGTCGCAAGACGGATCCCGTCGAAGCCCCATGCGCCTCGCGACTTCCGCTTGACGAATCCCCGCGACTCCATCTCGACGCCGATGGCCCACCCCGAGAGGGTCTCCTTCCGGGTCAGGCCTGCGTCCTCGCACCAGTCCGCGTACGTCTTGCGGAGCTGCATCGGGGCGACCCGGGCGCCGTCCTCGCGGACGAGGCAGGCAGCGATGAACTCCGCGAGCCTGTCTTCCGACTCACGGAAGTCCGACGTTGCGGAGACGACGGTGGCTGGCTCGTCCAGGCCCTGCGCGTACCACTCCTGAGCCCCGCGAACGGCCCACGCGAGGATTCCCTCCGCTTCCGCCCGTAGGGCCGCAGGGAGGCCCGTGTCAGCCTTCGCGCCCCTGAACGTGGCTTCGAAGGGGATGAGTTTCACCCGTCGCCAGACCCCCAGATCCTGCGACATGATCGCGGGCCGGTAGTTGCCGGCCACGAGCAGCAGGAAGCGAGGGGTATACGTGAAGGGGTTCTGATTCAGGAAGCGGCATGTGACCGGATCCCCGCCCGTCAACTGCTTGATCAGCGCTTCCGCGAGGCGGCTGTACTTCTCTGTCTCGCTCGCCGTGACGAGCCGCGCCCCGCGGAGAGACGCAAGCTCCGGCGACGCCTGCCCGACACTGACGCGCTGCTCGAAGGTCGAGAACTCTGTGCTCTTCGTGATGCCCTTGAAGACATGGTTCAGCGCGTCCAGGAAGACACTCTTCCCGTTCGCGCCCTGCCCGTGGAGGAACGCGAAGCACTGCTCTGCCGTGCTCCCCGTGATCCCGTAGCCGACCAACCGACGCATGTAGTCCGGCAGTTCGGCGTGCTTCGGGAACACCTCTTGCAGGAACTGAAGCCAGCGCACCGCTTCCGCCGTCGGGCGGTAGGCGACGTCCAACCGGCGCGTGATCATGTCCGCCGGATCGTGCGGACGGAGCTCACCTGTCGGCAGGTGGATCGTCCCGTTGGCGACGCTCAGCAGCTCCGGGGAGGCGTCGAAGTCGCTCGCCTGTGCCGGCACCCCGGGCACGGACGGGAGCTCCGCGAGGATGCCCATGATGTGCCTGTTGGTCAGCGCCTTCAGCGCCAGGCGACGATCCCCGTCCGTCCCGTCCGCGATCATTTCTGCGCCCATGCGGTGCAGGGAACGACGGACAGCGTCCGTGCCGGATGTCCAGATCGTCCCGTCCCACACGAGGTAACCGAGACCGCTCGCGTACCGCACTCCCCCGCCGTTGGCACGCATGAAGTCGCGGAGGCGGACAGCAAGGCCGACGTCGGTGGCGTCGAAGGCTTCACGGGCGGAGCCGCGAAAGACGGGCAGGTCGTCCGCCTCGTCCTCGTCCACGGGGGCCGGTGCAGTCGGGGAAGGCGGTGCAGCGTCCACCGGCTGTGCCTGTCGCACGGCCGTGTGCAGCGCTGCCGGAAAGGCTGCCGGATCCGCTTCCCGCCAGGCGGTCAGGTCTCGTCCCTCGTGGGGAAACGCGAGACGCCGGCCGACAATCCCCTCCGCGAGCAGAGCGCGGGCCAGCTCATCTGTGAAGCTCTGGCCGGCCCGATCCGGGTCACCCGCGAAGACAACGTCACGGCCCCGGAGTCCCGCCGCAAGTTCCTTGATCAGCTCCGGATTCCGCGCAAGACCGGCACCACGGATGATCACTGCGTCGTAGCCACAGGCAACCGACGTCAGGCCGTCGCCGGGGCCTTCGGTGACAAGCACCGTGTCGTAGCCGGAGCCAGCAGAGAGGTATCCGTACTTCGCCCACACCTTCCCCGGCAGGTTGGCCAGCGATACCCACCGGGCAGGGCACTTGCCGCTCAGGTCCCGCCCCTGGAGCCCGCGGGTGATGCCGTCGAAACCGGTCAGCGGGACCGTGATTCGCGGGTAACGGGTGAAACCCCGAGACAGCCACGGCTGCGGACGATCGCCCGGTGCCGCGTAGCCAACGTCCAGATCCTCCGCCAGCTCGGGCGAGATGCCGAAGCGGTCGGACAGGTAGGCGAGCGCCTCCGGGGACGACGTCAGCGCCTGTGCGGTCTCGTCCACGAAAACGCGAAGCCCTGCGATCTCGCCGGGCCCGATCGCCTCCGGCGTTACGGCACTGATCGTCTTCGTCGCCGTGCCGGCCTGGACATCGAACAGGTCCGACGGGTCGAGCTTCAGCGCCCGGAGGACGTCCGCCTTCGGGCAGTTGGCGCGGCACGTGATCAGCAGCCGGCCGTCAGCCTTGAGTGTCAGTTTCAGCGACGGGGTGCGTCGGTCCGAGTGCACGGGGCAGTACGCGAGATAGCCGTCATGGTCCTCCGTGACGTCCCCGAGTCGGGACAGTAGATCCGACAGCCGCACGTGACTTCCTCTCCTCAGGGCATGGCGAAAAGGGGCGCCCTCGCGTGGAGGACGCCCCAGAAGTTGCAGTGATGTGCGGTCAGTCGGCGAAGGCCTCGTCCCACTGATCGCGCGGGATCTCGATGAAGACGATCCCGTTCGCGTCGTAGCCCTGACGGAAGATCGTCAGCTCGCGCCCGCGAAGGGCAGCGAACTTGATCGTGCGTCGCACCCCGAAGTTCGACGTGTGGCCCGTCCATGGCGTTTCGCGGTCGGAGCAGTAGCTGATGATCAGGTCCATGCCGCTCACTCCTCGTCCGGGACTTCTTCGACGCTGAGCACCTCGTCCAGACTCAGCGAGTACTCCGCGTGCTTGTCACCCCGTTCGAGCGCGATGTCAACCGCGTCGCCCGGAGGCCGGTCCCACTCTCCGCGGTACGTCAGCCAGCCCGTGAAGCGGATCTGTGTAGCCACTCAGTGCCCCTCTCCGTGGCGTTGGACGTGATCGGCGTAGACGGTCGGTGCGATGGCCTGGAGCGACTCCTCCGCGTCCCGCAGACGGTTGATGAGACGGACGTCGGTCGCGACGTTGCGGACGACGTAGCCGGCAGCAACGCCCTTCCCGCGGCGCTTCACGACCGCGCAGCCGTAGGGCTGGAGCGCGTGAACGGCCTCGCGGTTGGCCTGCTCGATGTAGGCCGGGAGCGTGATCGACTTCTCGTTCTTCGCCTCCAGCGCATGGAGGTAGTAGCCGTCCAGGTCCCCGATGTCCTTCGCGCCCATCTGGACGTTGCGGTGTGCCTTCGGGTTGTGGTGCTCGCGGAGGTACGTGACGAGGGCCGACTCCCAGTCGGTGCCGAGACGCTTCGAGGGGTTAGCCATCGGCGTCCACCGTGATTCGCTCGCCGTCGTACACCATGGTCTGTCCGATCTGAACCGGATAGGCGGTGACGTCGGCGTGGTCGACGGGAGCGATGTAGAGGACTAGCGGGCGGCCAATCCAATGAACGAGGGTGTAGCCCCGGGCGCGGAGCCAGTTCTCCGTCAAGCCGATCCCGCCAGCCATCAGCAGCGTGTGTCGGTCCGGGTCGGTGGGGTCAGTGCCGTCCAGCAGTGCCGGCAGTTCTGCTGCTGGACGTGGACGCAGTCCGATCAGATGTCGAAGCCAGGACGTCACTTGCTCGCCTCCAGCCACTCCATCCGCGTGACCGAACGGTGCTCCATCTCCGTGCCGGTGATGAAGTCCTCGTCGGCCCACAGGTCCGTACCGTCCTGGCTTTCCGTCAGCCCGCGCTCGAAGTACACCCGCCATGCCTTGCCGTCGTCGGGAGCGCGGAAGACGATCGCGTGCACGGACGACCAGCGGAGGGTATCGACCATCTCTTCGTGGAGCTGTTCGGCAGCCGGTCCGATAGCGTCGTAGACGTCCGGGATGCCCCAGGCTTCGAGCTGCTCGCGTGTGAACTCGCGGGTGGTCACTCGCTCACCTCCGCCGGCTGGACGTCGCCCCGGAGTACGGCCTGAGCGGTCTCACGCGCGCTCTCGACCACCTGATCCCGCAACGAGTCAGCGGAACTCCCGTCGCGGTACCACCCGTCGGTCATGCGCGTTGCGAAGTCCAGCAGTGCGCCGGCCACCAGGGCGCGGACGGCGTCCGGTGAGACCTCCGATGTCAGCGGGGTACCGTCCTCGGTGCAGGGGACGAGCGGGCCGTACTGGTCGTTGACAGACCACCGGGGCCGACGCTCCGGACCATTCCCCGCGGCGCCGTTGTCGAAGCGGTGAAAGACGAGTTCCTCACCGTCCACCCGCCACACGTCGCCCTCGTTGTCCTTCACGTACTCAGTCACCGCACCACTCTCCCCACTCAAGGTCTGCTTCTTCGATGTGTGCGGTCCCGCCGGCTCGCTCCACCACGGTTCGCTGTGCGACGGCTTGCGCGACGTTGTCGTACGGGCCGAAAACACGGCCAACGGGGTACGGCTTGCGCATCCCCGGCCGGGCGGGACGAGCGCAAGCGTCGTCAACCTCGGTGCGGTACAGGCGGGTTGCGTTGGGACGGATGGTGGTCACTCGTCCTCCACCGTCCGCTTGGCCCACACGCCGTAATAGGTGGCCTCGTCGGTGCAGTCCAACCACTCGTGCTCTTCGACTTCGCGCGTCGTACCGTCGATCGTCAGCCAGCTTCCCGGGCCGCCCACGTGTGCCGGCACGGATCCGTCAGCCTTGCGCAGGATCACCGTGTTGTAGCCGAACTGCCCCGTCCTCTGGGGCGCTTCGATCCACTCGCCCCACTTGGCGGCAGTCTCGACGGCCATCATCAGACCGTGCCGGCCCTGAATGACGCGCCCCACCTTGACCCTGCCGCCGCTCGTGGAGGCGGACAGGATGTAGTCCCCGACTTCCACCAGGACTCCGAAGCTGTCGATCATCAGTCCTCGTCCTGTCCGTCGCCCCAGTAGTCGCCGAAGCCCAGGTGCGAGTAGCTCTCCTCTGCGACTACGAAACTCACGTAGTCGACATCTGCCGCGACGGCGCCTGCGTAGCGCAGATCGGCAACCGCCTGACGAACGTCCGCCTCCGTGTCGCAGAGGCGGTCATGCAGCCCGGTCGAGAACGGGTCGTCAATCCATCCGACAGGCCTGCGCACCCGCACTCGGTACGAGCCGCCACTGAAGACGCCCATCAGCCGACCGCCTCAGGGCTCGCGATGTGCCCCGGCACGCTGCCGTCTGCCTTGCGGAGGACGGCCACCATGGCACCGATCGGGCCGCGCTTGCGCTCGTCCCGCCAGCCCGTACCGTGGTCGGCCGGCGTCATCATCAGCCCACCACTGGGGAGTTGGTAGACGATGCCCAGCTTCGCCGTCCCGGTGGACATGGCAGCCGAGAGGATGTAGTCCCCGGACTCGATCTCGACGCCGAACGAGTCACGCATCAGCTCTCCTCCGCCTTCACGTACTGCGCCGAAACGTCGACCGTCCCGACCACCCGGACGACGGTCGTCAGTGCGGCCCGCGCCGCACCGAAGTACGCCTTGAACCCGCGGATGGACCGCTCCACCCGAGCGTCAAGGTCGGCTTCGTTCTGCGCCGTGACGACCCGCGGGAACTTCGGCCAGCTGCCGTGCGGGTTGTCGATGATTGCAGTGATCACTTCGTCTCCTCCCGGCCGCCGAAGCGGCTCACCATCTCCAGCAGCACCGCCACCAGCAGAGCGACCACGCCGAGACAACTCAGCGCCCCGATCGCTCCGACGGTGTAGATCAACAGCCCGTTCACGGGCGCCACCTCACTTCCGCTCCGCGCGTCACGGCACTGCCGATCGCGTCTTGGTAGCGGCTCCAGTCCGCCCGCCCGGTCACGCCGGCACGGAGGACGATCAGGTCTCCTACGCCCAAAGCCCGGACGTCGCCCACAGCAGGGGCAGCGTCCGGGCGAATGGTGATCGTCATCGGTCGGTGAACCTCGTCAGGGGGCCGTAGCGGTTGGCGGCATGGATGAGACTGACGTTCTGCAGCTGGTACCCGACACCGTTCATCGACCCGATGGGCGCGCCGTCGGCGTGGACCAGTCCACCCCCGAACTGCCAGCGATCGCCGTCCTTGTCGCGGTACGTCGCGTCCAGGTCGTACGTCACCCCGTTGTGGACGAAGACGTTGGCCGGCTCGTCCTCCAACCGCTCGACGCGCTTGACGTGGAGAGTGCCCCCACTGTCGAGCCGCACGACGTAGGGGTGCACGCCGAGCGCGTCAGAACGCCAAGTACCGTCCGTGCGGGTGACCATGGCGGTCCGGCCGTGGTGGAACTCCGCGTGGGAAGCCTCCAGGATTCGCACCCGGTCGCCGACCTTGATCGGGGCGGGCTCCGGCTCCGGGGCCGCGCTGAGGTAACGGGCTGCGCTCGTCTCGTGGCTGCCGTCCGCGTTCTCCACGACGTACCACGAGCTGCCGTCGTAGCGCTCCAGGAACGGACCACCCCTGACGACCGACACCGCGTCTCCGGTGCTGGTGTGGACGACGCGGGCGCCGTGCTCGAAGGTCGTCAGGACACGGGTCATTCCCTCGACGTCGCTGAGGTAGCTCTTCCCGCCGTCGTCCAGCTTCACCACGTGCATGGTCCGCCCCGAGGCTGCCGACGTGTAGATGTGGTCCACGGTGCCGCGCTCACGGCGGGTGTTGTTCAGCTCCACTACGTCGCCGACCTTGAACGTCTCCGTCACTGCGTCTCTCCTCTTGTCACTGCATGGCAAAGCCCCCGCGTCATCGGTGCGCGGGGGCTCAGTTCGGGGCGGTCGTCAGGCCTGCGTCGGGTCCGTCCAGCCGGTCACAGCGAAGTGCTCGGCGCCGATCTCCACGAGCTTGTTCGTCTTCCGCTGGATATGGCCGGAGTCGCGGCCCGTCGGCTGGACGAGCAGCTCCGGGTAGGCACGGCCCTTCGAGTCCCGGACGGTGCGGATCTGCCTGACGATGGCCTGACTGTTGCGGACGGTGTTGCCTTGCCGGCTCGGGTAGACGCCCACGGATCCTTCGCGGATGTCCGTCCCCATGAAGTCGGTCAGCTTGCGGGACATGCTCTCTCCTCTGCTTCTTCGCTACAGTTGGAAGCGCCCCGGTCCTGGTGTCTTCTACTCACCAGGACCGGGGCGCGGCTTGTGACGTCAGGCCGCGACGTCCAGCTCTGCCGGCTGGACGTAGGCGCCGAGAACGCGGATCACCGGCTTGTTGTAGGCGACGGCCGTCCCCTTCTTCGGCCCGTTCTTGATCGTGAACTCCACGGTCTCCAGCGTGAGCCGTGCGCGTGCTGGGCCGCCGACGTCGTCCAGGTCGTTCAGGATCTCGTGTTCGACCTTCGCCAGGTCCCAACTTCCGCTCCGGAAGCGGAACTTGCCGAGATCCGGAGCGTCCAGCAGGCGGAAGACGAGGGCGATCGCCGGCTTCGGCCCCTTGCCGGTCTTCGCGAGGGCCTTGCGGTCCACGAGCAGCTCCGGGCAGCCGCAGGCCTGACCCTTGTTCTCCTCGTCCAGGAACTGGACGCCGTCGCACCAGTGGATCGGCTCACCGCCCATGGCGCCGTAGAGACGCATGTCGGAGGTGAGGGCCGACGCACCGTCGATGATGATCGAGACCGACGGGGCGTCCGTCAGAATCTCCGTCGAGTCTTCGCTGTCGGTGTCCCACTCCTGCGGGGTACCGCCGAAGAGCTCGGAGATCTTCGCGGCGACCGACGGGTCTCCGGTCGTCACCCGCCACTCGTTCAGACTCTCCGGCCGGCGGCCGACCATCCGGCCGGAGCGGAAGCGGCCCACGAAGTCGTCCGCGAACGACGTACGGGGCTTCGGACGGGCATCGGGGTCGGTATCGAAAATGCGCAGGGCCATATGGTTTCTGCCTCTCGTCGGCTGCGTGTGGAGGACGCGCTCGGCTTCCTCTTCAGGACTGTTACTAGGCGCAGATGCGTTTTGGTTTGACCGGGGAGGCGACTTTCTTACGGCTCCCGCAAGTCGACTTGCGGGGCTCCGGGGCAGCGCTCCGCCCGGTGCCCCTGGCGCATGGACTTGCAGCGGACGATGGGGTGTTGCATGCATGCCGGGTCGACGTCGCGCTGTGCCACGAGCCCGCACAGAGCCTTCGGACACGGACAGGCGTCCTCCAGCGGATGGCCGGTCCACGAACGGCCAACGTGGACGTCAGGGCTCATCGGAAGTTCCGCTGGTTGAGCGGCACGTACGCCCGTCCCTCCCGTTCCGCGGCCCACAGTTCGTAGAGACAGCCGTAAACGATGCTGAGACGTTCGCGGTGCTGGTCTTCAGTACCGGTGAACGCCCACCCGTGGATCTGACGGACGTCCGCTACGAGAGCACGTGCACGATCGGCGTCCGCGGCCTTACCGCGCAGCTGCTCCAGCTCGTCCAGCTCAGGGCGGAGGACGTCGAGTACGTCATCGGCGTGCTCGGCGTTCGACATGCGCTCGCCGTAGATCACGTCATCCATCGCGTCCGCCAACCGGTCAAACAGGGTGTCACTCACCGGGCCATGCCTCCTTCAGTGCCTCGTCAGGTGTGATCTCCCCTGTCGCCAGACGGCGGAGGGCATGAGCTGCGTGCCACTGGTCGCCGGGAAGCGCGTCCTCCAGCGCACGGGCGATGGACTCGATTGCCGTGAAGCGCGCGTTCACCGTCGCGTTGTGGCGGTCACGGCGGGCGATGGCGGCTTTGAACTGCAAGGTGACTGCCCGAAGGGACGTCTCCAGCGTGGCCGTCCGGCGCTTCGTCTCCCGCTCGACGTCAGCGGGGATCTCCCGGTCCGACGTCCATGCGTGGAAGTACTCGCGCTCTTCGAACTCGTCCTGAAGCCGGCGGACCTCAGCGCGGTACGTGACGACGGCCTCTCGTGCCTCGTCCCGCTCCGCCCGTGCACGGTGCGCCAACTCGGCGTAACGGAAGCTATATCCGTTCGAGACCCGCGCCAGAGCGGCAGCAGACGCCGCCCGAGCGGCCTGCGCGTCGCGCTGCTGACGCGCCTTCTCCAGGCCCATGCGAAGCGCCCGGGTCCGCCCCCGTGCCTGCTCCAGCTCCCACGTGTGCTTCCGCTCGTCCGCGTAGTGGTCGCAGAACTTGCACGCGGCTGCCCGTCCGTGCCACGGCGTCTCCCGGAACTCCCTCCGCGCCTTGCGACGGCGACACAGGCCAGCACATCGCAACGCGGTCCGGTCGTCGCGAAGCTGTTGGGCGTAGTACTCAGCGAAGGTCACCACGGCGCCTCATCTCCTGTTGCTCTCGCTCGAACAACGCCAGTGCCTCCCTGACGGCTGGCTCCCAGACGTCAGCCCAGAAACGCAGACGTTCCTGCTCACGGGCGCGGATAGCCCGTAGAAGTTCTCCTGACGTTGACCCCCGCATCAGTCGCTGAGCCTGCCAGGCGGGGAAGCCCGCGTCTTCGGTCATCTCCGCCAAGGCCGACTCCACGGCCGCGTAGTAGTCGTCTGCCGTCACGCGTCCTCCAGGTCCGCCAGCAGGTTCAGTGCGCCGTCCCAGTCATCGGGGTTCCCGAAGTCCCTGACGAGTCGGAGTGCCGTGCGGACGAGGTTCAGCTCTGCCCGTGTCAGCTCGACCGTGAAGCTCTCGGGTGCCTTGATCGTGGCCATCAGCGACGTCCTCCCGTCAGCGCCAGGTGCAGCCATGCACCGGCCAGATGCTCGGCCATGACGGGCGACCAGCCGCGCGCCTCCAGGTCCCGACGCATACCGTCGGCGGTGTCGAAGACGGGCTCCAGGTCTGCCCGCATCTGGAGCAGCTGCGCCGCTAGGGTGGAGGCTGCGGGACCGTAGTTGGGCAGCGAACAGGCGATGTCGATTTTGGGGCGGTCGTCCATCAGCTCTCCTCCGGAAAGATCAGCGACGCGTAGTAGCAGGCACGGATCCGACGGATCGCGCCGTAGATCGCGCCCGGGTGGCGACGCGCCTCCGTGTCGATGATTCGCGCAGCTGCCGCCCGTTCCACCTCCAGACGGAAGCGCTCGATCAGCTCGTCTTGCTCCCAGTGCTCAAGGTGCCCGCCGGCAGCAACCGCACAGGCGAGCCAGGCCTCTGCCTCTTCGAGTGGAGTCAGAGGGTCGGCGCGAAAGTACATCACCGCAGACCATCTCCCGCCAGGAACTCCGCGACGCGGACGACGTCCACCACGGCCAACCCGCCTTCCCAGGTGCCGTCACGGACGAGTGCGAGAGCCGTACGGAAAATGTCCGCACGGTCCGCCACGTACGCCGTGTCCGTGGTGTCCAGCCCGGTCTCCGGCATCGTGGTTTCGTCGGTGCTCACGCAAGCACCCCCGCACGACGCGCCGCCGGCAGCCACCGCGCGTACTCCCCGGTGATGCCGTCGTACAGCGCCGCATCGGAGACGGTGCGCGGGGTGGCGGCGTGGAAGGACGAGGCGTTGTCGACCACGCGGCCGGCCATGGTGTCCAGCTGCTCCAGGAAGGACACGTGTCCTCCGAATCCGACGAACGCCCAGAAGATCGGCTTGCTGGACGCCCGGAGCAGCGCCCACGACGTGTCATCCGGGGAATCCGGATCACCGTCGGTCTGGAAGATGACGAGGGCGGGCACGTCGGCCCCGGACGCCTCGTAGTGGCGGACCACGGCATCCATGGCGGCCACGTAGTTGGTGCTCCCCCACCTCGTCCGCTGGTGCTGTCGCTCCACTGTGCCGGCGTAGTCCGTCAGGTCCAGATCCACGACGGGACCGGCGTCACTGCCGAACATGACCAGGGGCACGGTGCCGTCGTCGTCCACGTTCGCGGACAGCCCGAGCGCCTGCTCAGCGAGCCGCTGGACGTCGCCGCTGGCGTAGTACGGGGCCATGCTGCCGGAGTGGTCAAGGACGAGATAGACGGCCGCCCTCTGCCCCGTCAGCCCGTGCTTCTCCAGGCTGACGCCGGCCGCCTTGACGAGGCTCACGATGTCGGACGCGGGAACGGTGGTCGGCGTCGCGGTACGGGTCATCAGTCGCATGGGATCTCCTCAGTCGGTGTACGGGTCGATCAGGTCAGCCGCGTCGTCCGGCTCTGCGACGCAGCAGCCAGATGCACAGCCCGTCGGCCAGTCGTGGGCGCGGATCCTCTCCGCCAACTCGTGGGCGTGGGCACGTTGCAGGTCGTCCAGCATCTCCATCAGCCGGACGTACTCCTCACCCCAGTACCGGTCCAGGTCACAGACGATGGCGGCACGTGCCTCGTTGACGGTGCGGGGGCTCATGCCTCCTCCTCCGCGCTCGGGTCGTACGCCATCTCGTCCCGGTGCCACTCGCGTACGGCCTCCAGCGCAGCCGCCATGGACGGGAAGCCGTGCTGACGGTGCGGTCCCAGCACGTAGCTGTAGACGTCCACGCTGTCCAGCTGGAACGGATCTCCCGCGCGACGCTCGTGGACCGTGTTGAAGTGAAGGCTGACTTGCCCTTCGCTGCGCTTGCAGTGGCCCTCGTAGGCGAAGTAGTGGGCATACGCCTCGTCCATCAGCTGCTGAAGTTCAGCCAGGTCAGTGAGTTCCTGAACGGTCAGCACTTCGCGTCCCTCTCACGCAGCACGCGGGAGCACGCTGCGCACAGCTCCATGTCTGCTACCTCTGGTATGGCGCACTCACCGTGCTGGGCGATCAGACCGTGCCACCGACGGGGGTAAGCGTCGTGGTCACACAGCGACGCACCCCATGCGGTATCCGGCCAATACCAGCCTTCGCCCTCCACCCAGCGGAACCGCACCAAGCAGGCACGATAGAGGCTCAGTTCCTGTCGTCCGTTGGAAAAGCCAGTGAACGCGCGAAGGGGGTCCGGCTCGTCAGGGCGCGTCCGAAACGGTTCTGGGACGTTACGCAGGCTGCTCACCTCGCACCCCTCTCCCACGCTGCACGTGCCTCCGCCTGGCAGCTCACGCCAAGCCGGCGAAGCGTCGCCTGCGCCTTCGGGACCCAGTGGGACGGCCAGTCCCCGACCTCCGCGTACGCGTCCACTTCGTCCCGCGACGTGCCGCACAGCCAGGCAAGGAAGTCCGCGGTTCCGCAGCCATGCCGGCGGCCGGGGCGGACGATTCGGACGGTCATTCGGCGTCTCCCAGCTTCAGCGGCTTGCCCTCGTTCTCCAGGACCCAGCGCCTGAATTCCTCCACGGCGTCCGCGTCGCGGAACTTCGCCAGGCTGTGAAAGACGGGCCCGTTCAACGTCGCCAGCCACGTGCCCTTGCGGCCGGGGACGGACGTGATGATCAGTTCCCGGCCGGGAAGGCCGTCGCGACGGGCGCTCACGCAACACCCCGAACCAGGATCGGGTGACTGAACTCGCTGTACGGGTCCAGGACCACGAGCGTCCACCCGGCCGGAATGTCCGTCAGGGTGACGCCCGACGTGCTCCGGGCCGTGGCGGTGGCGAGCGCATGCCGCGCTTGCTTCGACAGGTCCCAGTCTCCGAAGTCGAAGTCCGGCCCGCTGTAGTCAAGTTGGACGGTGTACATCCACTTCCCTGACGACTTGAACAGGTCCCCGCGAACGCGGTGCTCCTCCAGGCTGAATCCCATGACCTCTCCTCTCTTCGCTCTTACGCCGAAAGCCCCCGGCGCCGGAGCAACCGGGGGCTGAGGGTGCGCAGTTGGTCAGTAGGTGGTCGGCGGGACGGCGATCTCCACCCACGTCTTGATGTCGCCGTTTACGACGGTGTTCAGCTCCAGCGTCCCGAGCGGGTAGCCAGAGCCGTTGTCCAGCTCGTAGCCGTCAGCGGCAGCCGCCTGGATCGCGTTCTGAATGCCACGGGCGTGGGTTTCGAGCGTCGCCGGGTCGGAGACACAGAGCAGTCCCTCCGCCTCCAGAAGAAGCCCCTCCACGAGTCGCGCCACCGACGTATCTGTGTCGCTGTCCGGGCCCTCCGTCAGCGGGGAGTCCCAGAGCCGCTCCGCGAAGCGCTTGCGGAGGTAGTCGGCGCTCACTTCGTCCCCGTCCTCGTTCCGCGGACCGCGCTGACGCCGAGCAGCACGAGCAGCGCCGCACCGAAGCTGACCGTCGGTACGGCCGGCAGCACGCCGTGGACGGCGCCGACGCCGAGCATGAACAGCCAGGCCCGGAGCGGAAGGAAGGGCAGCGCCAGGACGGCCGTGACGAAGGCCGTAACGAAGGCCTCCCTGCTGGAGTCGCTCTGAGTCTGGTTGGTCACGCTGCCGCCTCCCACTTGCCCTTGTCGTTGTTGTCCAGCGTCACCTTGAAGACGCTGCGAGTCTGCGAGTGATACACGCAGATGCCTTCCGGGCTCATGAAACCGGGGGCCGCGACGGAACCGGCGTGAACTCCGGTGCGAAGTCGCTCACTTGCTGCTTTCCCCTTCCAGTTCCTTGACGGCGATGTCGAACCCGTAGCCGTAGTAGCCCAGATTCCCGCAGCTCCACCCCACCGAGAACTCAAGCACGTCACCCATGTCGGCGTAGATGTGCCAAGTGGTGTACTCGTCCGTCGTACCGACCCCGGTGATGATGTGGTCGACGCGCTCCGGGTGAAGCAGGAAGCTCGACAGCTCCGTATACGCGCAGCAGTCGTCAGTGTTCCGAAGTTCGACGCGCTTGCCGTTGTCCAGCGTGATGACCAACTGCGCGGGGTATTCGCGGCCCCACTTGTCGACTCCCCCCCTCACCGGGCTCCGCCTTGACGATGCGGTGACCGACTACGGCGTCCTCCAGCGCGCTGACGTTGTCCGGCATCGTGCCGTCGTCATCGTCGGGGTCCAACTCTTCCGGGGCGTAGAGGCTCACGCGGCCCTCCGCTGTGTCCCGGTCTCCAGGCCGCCCGTCGTCCACACGGGCTTGCCGATCGCCGTGCGCTTCCGGCCGGTCTCCCACTCGAAGGTCTTGGCCAGCGCACAGAAGTAGTCGAACAGGTCGTCAGAGCAGCTCACCGGCACCAGCTTGGCGCCCTCGGGCCTGACGTGGAGGACGGCTGCCGCGTCGATGGCCGGCACGTCGACATACGAACCGTCAGCCGCGAGGATGATGCGGTCGGCCATGGCGTAGGCCTTGAGCTGGAGAGCAACGTCCTCGTGCACACCGGAGCGCGTCGTCTTCCAGTCCAGAATGACCGTCTCACCGTCGATGATGGCGATGGCGTCGAAGCTGCCGGCGTAGCCGTGGGTGTCCGACCAGACAGTCTCCTCCAGGTGGAGGAACTCGGGCTGCTGCGCCTGGAGGAAGTCGGCGAAGTGCCGTACGTACGGCGTCATGTCCGAGCTGACCCGGCCGATGCGCTCCCCACGGGCAAGCCGCTCGAAGAGATCGTGTGCCTCGCTGCCCGTCCGTGCCGCCTGCCGGGTGAACCGGTCGGGCGCGCGCTTCAGGTAGTCGACCATCCCGTCCGGATCGTCCTGGATCAGCCCCTGGACGTACTCCCACCGGTCCACGGCTGTCTGAGCGACCAGTTTGCTCGCCCAGTACTTCAGGAACTCCTTCGGGAGCATCGACAGGATGCTCGTCACGCCAGGGAGCTTCCGCTCCCCGTCCTCCGGGTCGATGTAGAAGCGGGTCCCGCTCCTCTTGATCGTTCCTACCGCCATGCGGTCTCCTCTGCTGGTGGGTGCAGAGGTGTTACTAGGCGCAGATGCGATTTGGTTTGATCGGGGAGGCAGGTTTTTTCGTCGGATCGTCCTCTCGGCGGCCAGAGTGGCCAGAATGACCAAACTGACCCCTATTTTCTATCTCTCCTTAACACGTTATAGAGAGACTGAAAACAGGGGTCAGATTCACCCTTTTGGCCACTCCAGGCCGGCAGGGATGAGGACGAGCGTCGGTTGACGAAGACCGGTCAGCGCTTGCCGGCCGCCCGGATCGTCGCGCGGACGGACTGAGCGCTCTTGATCAGCAGGGCAAGCCGACTGTCCAGCTCTTTGCGCTGACCTGGTGTCATCTCGCCAGTGATCACGTCGGGCTGCATGCCTCCGATGATGCCGTTCATCATCGCTGCCAGACGGAGATGATCCGCCACATCCTTTGACGGCGGAGTCTCACGCGTCCCGTCCTCACTTGGCGTCAACTGCTCTGCCGTATGCGCGGCACGAGCTGAAGAGACGAGGGCACTAGTCGTCTTGCGTCGGTCACGTTGCCGTTCCTGCGTGCTCTTCGGCTTCAACCCTAGGCTGACGATCTCCGCTTGCGGGACCGTGCTGCGCAGAATCGCGGAGATGTGATACCGGACTGCGGACTGTGTCCGGTCCTTGTCCGAGGGCGGGATGCCCGCCTCACGGTAGATGCTTGCAGCATGCTGGACGTAGGCATAGGACGACCCGCCTGGATCGTCGTAGTCCAGGCGGATCGCCACCAGCACGGCAGCAAGGGACTTGAGTACCGTCGTCCCCACATGCTCCAGCTGTGCATACGCGCGCACGAGGTAGACCGCGTGCTCCGTCAGCACAGGCAGCGACAGGTCCCGTGCGTCGCTCAGTGACATCGCTGCTGGGATGTCTGCTTTGCGGTCGGCGCGGCGGACGGCTGGGAGGTTGGCCTCCGGCATGGATGGCCTCCGGTGTGGGAGAGGACGGCAGCCTACCAACGGCAGGCTAATCGAAATGCAAAGGGGCAGGCTGCTGGCGGCTTCGTCAGGCCATGCGGGACGAGGTGAAGGCGCCTTGGCAGATGCCACAGATGATCGGCCCTTGCTCCAGCGCCCGCGGAGTGATCTGAATCTTCCGCGCCGGCTGACACTGGCACTCCGCGGTCACGCGTGGCGATGTCTGCTTGCTCCCCCTGCGCGGTGCCAGCTCAGGCAGTACGTCCGTGATGGCAGCTTGCAGCGTGCCGAGCAGCAAGGGAGGCATGCAGTCCCGAGCCGGCTGCGCAAAGCTGACATCCCTGAAGCCCACGCTTGGCGGGGCCAGTTGCCCCTCCGGCCAGCTCAGCCCCAACGCCTCTGCCGACGTGCGGAATCGCGCGTTGTGGTAGTGACCGTGCCGCGTGGTGTCGACTACCCCCGCCGCCCAGTTACGCAGGTGTGCGGCATCGTGGATCACAGCCGTGAGCACTGCCTCCGCCCCCTGCTCCAGCGTCTCCCTGCTGACTACGATCTGAAGTGCAGATCCGTCGCCCCACCGATCATGACTGTGGTCGGCCGACGGTCGTTCCGTGCTCACCACGATGGAGACAGGCGGCAGGGTGGGATGGACGGCACGCGTGTCGGCCCACAGTTGGGCCAGCACCTCAGTCAGTGTGCGGGCAGGGGGTGGCGGTGTCATGATGCGAGACTAACGTAGTTGGCTTGCGCATCTCAACATTCCCCCTTATGGGTGGCTTAAAGACGCCATAAACAAAAAAGACCCCCGTCTCCGAATTCCGGAGAGCGAGGGTCCTTTTCGTTCGGTACGTCAGCCGGTGGGGCTGACCTTCGCGCGTGCGGATTCACCCAGCACGATCGGCAGGACGAAGAGCACGACGCCGGCTACCTGCCCGGCTATGTTCGCGTTGGCCAGTGCCGGCACGAGGACAGCCAGTGCGGAGATGCCCGCCATGACTGCCGCTCGCACTCGGACGGGCTCCGTCACGAGCAGCCGTCGAGCCACCCCGAGAGCGGTCAGTGCGACGGACTGAGCGGTGAGCTTCAGCCACAGATACAGCTTCGTCAACAGAACTCCTTCAGCTGTGCGACCGGCCGTAGTGGCGGGCCGACTCGATTTCGTAGATGCGGCCGTAGACCTGTTCCACGGCGCGGAGGTAGGCAGGGACGTCGCTGTCGTTGACGATCGTGAAGTCCGCGTCCGCTGCCGTCAGCGCGCCTTCCGACTCGTGGTCCAGGTGCGGGATCCCCGGGCGGGCGACGTGGATCAGGTGCCATCCCCGGGCGCGGAGAGCGGCGGCTTCGTTGGGGTAGCGGACGTCAGTGATGACGGCCGACTTGCCGGCTTCATTGGCCTCGTCGGCCTTCGCCAGTGCGGCCCGGAGCCAGAAGTCGGGGTCGATGGCACGGATGGAGGCGCCCAGGTGCTGGAGGAAGCGGCGGACCTCCGGGAACATGTCCTTGGCCTCGTCCCACGTCAGCGCGTGCGACCCTGTCAACATCTCTGACAGCCGCTCTACCCCCGACGGATGATCGGTGTAGATGATCGGATCCACCCGAAGCGCTGCCGCCTTCAACTCGTCCGCGAAGGCAACGCGCTGGTATCCGCGCTGCGCTACGAACCACGCGCCAGCGGTGTCCTTCCCACTTCGCGCCCGCCCGATGATGCCGACGTTCATGCTGCTCCCCTGTTGTTGGTGCAGGGGTTACTAGGCGCAGATGCGTTTTGGTTTGATCGGGGTGTCAGGTTTCTGGACGACGCCACATGAGCATGTGCTCCGCATCGTGGCCGGCCTGCCAGGCGCGGACGTCGGTGATGTCTTCCTGCAACGCGCTGACGTCGGAGCGAAGTTCATCCCTCACGCCGTCAATCCGGGCAGCGAGGGCAGCTCCGAGCACGGCCACCGATTCGCGCGTGGCCACCCCTTCCGCTGCCATGGTTCCCTGCGCTCGACGGAGCAGTCCCAGCAGAGCCGGCACGGCAGCAGCTGCCACCACGCCAGCCGCGCCGATGACCGCGATCATGATGTCAGGACTCATCGCATCAGCAGCTTCCACGTGAGGGGACCCGGGATGCCGTCAGCGTCTCCGCGCAGTTCGGGCCGCGACAGCTGGAAGGCCGCGACGGCGCGACGGTCAGCCTCCGTCCATCGCGGACCCGGGCCCTGAACGTAGTAGCGGCCGAAGCCCTTGCGGACGAGAGCCTTCCCGATGTCGGTCACGTAGCTGTTGTAGTGCCCGGGGCCGAACCATCCGGCACCGGGAAAGGACGGAACGGTGGCCGCTGGAGCAGGCGCAGGCTTTGGTGCGGCAGGCGCCGGGCTCGGCGCGGGTGTGGGCGTCGGCTTCGGTGCGGGCGCTGGGGATGCCGGGGAAGGCGCTGGAGCTGTCGACGGCGCCGAAGTCGTCCCCGGGACCGCTGGCACGGTGATCGTGTCGCCCGGCTGGATCACGTCAGGGTGCGGCGCCACGGACGGGTTGAGCCCGAGGATCACCGACAGTGCCACGCCCGCAGCAGCAGCGATCGCGCCGAGAGTCTGCCCGGCCCGGACAGTCACGGTCTTCGTCACCGGTGCCGGAGCCGTTGGGCCATCGACCGCCCACTTCACCTCCACGGCGCGCACGGGGCCGGCAGTGAAGGCGGGGTGCCCGTAACCGTAGACATAGGCATCCCGTCGGCGCCGCGTCTTGCGGTAGACGCCGTCACCTTCAGCCCCGCCGTCGTCGTTTGTGTTGCCCTCGATCGTGGTGATGGTGTTGTCATCGAAGTCCACGACCAGACCAGTGTGCGATCCTCCGCCAGCTCCGTAGAAGACCTGCGCACCGACGGACGGGTACTCCGAGAACCGTCCGCGTGCCTTGAACCAAGCGACGCCAAGGGCGCAGGACGCGGTACGGGGGTAGACGTCCGCGTTGCCAGACTGCATCGCACACCAGCTGACGAAGGTTGCGCACCATGCCTGGAAGTTTGCCCACTCCAGGCCGGACACGGCCGGTGCGTACTTCTCCTGGTTGTTCCAGTGGCCGTCAGCGTTACGGCCTTCGTGGTAGCCGATCTCCGGCTCTGCCACGGCGATTATTGCGGCGGGGGAAGTCGCCATTCCGAACCCTCCTCAGGGCATGAAGAAAGCCCCTCCGCCGAATGACGTGGGGCTGCGTTTCAGGTGCGGTTACGCCGCTTCGTATTGCAGCTGGAAGCGCAGGTAGGCGGAGGACGACCAGCCGTAACCCTGCGCGCCAGGATTCGCCCACGCCCCGTCAGAGGCCCGGTGTGCGAAGAGAGTTGCAGCCAGCGTGCCGCTCGTGGCGAACGGGATGATGTCCTTGAAGGCAACGCCAGCATCCGTGATCATCCCCGTCCCCTGCCAGCCCAGATTTCCGCTGACGGTCGCGGGCGTGAATGGCAGGGTGACCGTGATCGGGCCGGTTCCCAGTGCGGAGCCGCTACCCCAATTCAGGACGCCGCTGACGTCCACGAGATTTCCGACCCGCGTGTATCGGCCGGCCACTGTTCCCAAGCCCATCGTCACACCCGTGAAGACCGGCGTGTACGCCACTGCTTGGCCTGCTGGCGGGATGACGACCCATGCGGAGCCGGTGTACAGCTCTTTCCGGCCTTCCGCGATCAGCCACGTCTCCATGCCGGCCACGGGCGTCGGAAGGGCTGCACTTCGCGCGGTCACAGAGGCGAAGATCAGGTTCGTCTGCGCGGCAGCTGCGTTGACCAGTGCCGCTAGTTGCGGCTCGATGTTCGGTGCGTCACTCAGCTTTGGGTAGGGCCAACCCTGCTGATATGAATCAATTCCGGGCATGCGTCCTCCGCCCGCTCGTTGGCGGGAATGTCAAGTCGTCAGGTCAGGCGAGAGCGCCGATTACGATCCAGTTCCCAGATGAGTTCCGGGATACCATCACCGTCTCTCCGACGGTGGGCGAGGAATAGCTTTTGAGCCGGCGAACATTGGCGACCGGTCCCAGCGACGTCGAAATGCTGACGACGCCGGTTCCGGTGGCCGTCACGGTGGCCAACATCCAATCCGCACTCCGGTCCCTGATAGCGCGTTCCACAGCTAGAGCAATAGCGTCCGCTAGCTCACTCATGGCGTGTCCGCCCTGCTCCCCCGGAGTGTGATCGGGAAATCGCCTTCGACGTCGAGCGGCACCGTGAACGCCTGGACGAGGACGAGATCCCGGCGTCCCTTGGCGTACGTCAGCCGCAGACAGTCCCCCGCCTCCAAAGCCGGATTCGGCAGAGACGAGATGGAGGTCTCGACGTTCGGCGCTACGGAGTCCCGCAGCATGGCGGCTGCGACGTCGTTACACGCGGTTGTGGTGGCCAGCAGCCCGGAGGAGTAGAAGCGCGGCACCCGTCCGTACGGTCCGCCCCACCGGGTAGGGCTCAGTGGGTCGGTGTCGTATGCGGAGCCCGCCACGATCGGCAGGCCAGAGGCAGCGTTCTCCCCTGTCACCAGCACGCCGTTGTAGACGCTGGCCCGGCTCATTTTGTGGCCGGCGGAGACCAGGTTCCCCGTCGCGCCGTCCGCGACGTCCCAAACAGCTGTAGCGGTCGTCAGGTTGGGCACGTCCACGATGACGAATCGGTCCACCACGTCGACGTAGATCTCGGCGTGCATCGACACGGCAAGCTGCGTCACTGCGTCCCATCGGTCCGCCTGCGCGTCCCAGACGACTACCGCGCATGCCGGGTCCCGCGTGCCGGCCGTCAGGTTGACGACAGTGGCCGTCGGGATGGTCTGCTGGATCAAGGCAGTGATCGCGGTGACCGTGGTCGACCATGTCTCCGTCGACACAGGGGCCGTGAAGCGGTCGTCCTGAATGATTGCCTCGCTGCTCTTACCGGACACCGAGACCGGACCGAAGTCGACGTCCCCAGAGGGCTCGTCCACTCGGAAGGTCCCGAGGGGAGCCAACTCGACAGTGCCATCGGGGAATTTCACTCCGCGCGACACAACGAGCTGCTGCCCATAGACCGCCAGCGGGTCCGCAGCGCTCCAGGGCAGGTACGCCACATCCGGCACCGTCAGCGACAGAGTGCGTCGGATCTTGCTCCCCCGGTCCACCGCGACGGACCCGCCCGTATGAGGCAGATCCGCCACGGTGAGCACACCCGCGTAGTACGCATCCACGCGAGTGATCACCTGGTGAGGCGTGGAGAGGGCCGCCAGGAAGGCCGCGCTTACCGGGTACATCAGGTGCCCTCCACTCCAGTGAGTACGCCGAGCCACGTGCGGTACTTCGCAAGGACATCGGCCCACGTTGCGTAGCCGTCCTTGACGGTCTGCCAGGTGCGGCCGGCAGAGCCCACGAGCCCGCCGATCGGGCGGTCGACCTCCGTCAGCGCGAGCGTCCACTCACGATCCGACTGAGGGGCGTAGTCGCTCGGGCGACCCTCTGAGACGTCGCCCACCTGCACGTAGACGTCTCCCATGCCCCAGGTGGCCGGCCACTGCGCCAGCAGCGTGTGCCCCGACTCCAGCAGCCACCACATGGCGTCTCTCTCCGCATCCGTCTGTGTGCTGAGGACGAGCGATCCGGTACGGGAGGACCGGACATCGGTGAGGATCACTGGACGGGCACGGCCACGGACGACGTGTGACCCTTGGCGGGCCGCTCGTTGCCACGTCGGAACGCTCGTCACGACTGCCACGAGGTTGCGTGAGGGCAGTGCGGGATCTTTCAGTACCACACCTAGCGCGTTCGGGTGTGCGATCGTCAGTGCCGCGGACGTGTACGCGATCCAGTCAGTTCCGGTCGGCGCTGTCCAGGCCTTGACGTAGTACGTCACAGGCACGCCTAGTGGCGCCTCGTAGTCCTCAACCACGTTGACGTCACCAGTAGTTGTCACGGACGTCTGGTCTCCGCCGTAGCCGCGCACCGGGGTCTGCGTCCCGTCGGCCGTCGTCCGCCACAGACCCCACCGGGTGCGGCTCCCGGTTGTCAGTCCTTGGAGATGGACGAGCGCCCCATAGCCGCCAGTCGACGGCTCTGCCCACGCGGCCAGACCGCCAGCCGTGATGAGGATCTTGTCCAGGTACCAAACGTCCCCGGCCGTCGACCCGCTCCGCACGATGGACGGACGCAGTGAGACAGCGCCGACGGGCGCCAGGTCGACCGTGGAGGACGAAGTCCATGAGCCGGCCGTGGATGTCCACGTAGCCGATGTCTGCCGGATCGTCGCCCCGCCTGAGTTCAGCCAGGCCATACGAACGACGTACGTCCCGCCGGCAGCTGGAGGGCGGACAAAGGGCCGGACGGTGTACGCCTGCCCTGCCGTGACCGGAACGGCTGTGGCCAGTGAGACCACGGCGTCCACAGTGCCGGTGCACGTCAGGGCGAAGCTAGCCGTACCCTCCGCGGACTGCGCCGTCGACTGAGCCAGCGTGCCGCCCGTAGCCGTCCATCCGGCCGCACTGACCTCCCCGCCGTAGCGGGCGTAGTCGAGCAGGTTCCCGGCCTCGTTGACGGCCTGACGGGCGAATGCCTGGTCGAACAGCCAGACTTGGCCGGTCGCTGTGGCCGTGGGGACGAGCACCAGGCGGACTTGAGCAGCTCCAGCGGGGGCAACGCCGCTGACTCCGCAGCGGGTCCAGGTGGCGGCCGGCAGAGACGGCCACGCAAGATCCGTCAGTGCGAGGAACGAGCCGCCGGAGTCTCCCCACCAGAGCCGCGCCGTCATCGTCAGCCCGGCCGTGGCGGGTCGCACAGACACGTACCCGACGTACTCAGCTCCGGGCGTCGTAGCTACGACGGGTGACGCGATCTGCGCCGAACCTGCGCCCGTAGACGTCGCCTGGAGGCTCCACCAACCCTCTACGGCTGCCGTGGAGCTCCGCGCCAGCGTTGCGCCCGTCCAGGCCGTCCACGTCGTGGCGTCCTGCTCCACGGACTGTGTGGCGTAGTCCAGGCCGTTGCCGGTGATCAGCGCAGGCGGACCCAATGCGATCGCATCGACCGCCACGACTTCCGACGTCGACATGCCCGACACGGTCACGGTGACGCTCGCGTACGCGGTCGTCGCCGGAGCCGTAGCGATCAGGATTGGGGGCGGAGTCTGGAAAGCCGTGGAGCTGGCGAGCGTTGCCGCCGGAGACGTCGCGGAGCTGATCGCCGTCCCGCCGGAGGACGCCGTCCACCAGTCAATCCGGACCGTGGCCGTACGGCCGGCAGCCGCCACCACGAGCGCGAAGAACGCGTACGCGGTGTAGACGCTACCGGCCGTAACTGCCACACGAGCGGCCGTGGTGGCGGACGCTGCTCCGCCACTCGTCGTCCGCGTCAGGGACAGGGACTTCGTCCCGGTGTACGCCTTTGTGGTGGACTGCGCGACGGTTGTGTTCGTCCCCGCCGTCCACCCGGAGGCGTCCGTCTCGATGTCGCTGACGTTGGCTGCCAGCAGGTTGGTAGTGACAGCCACCTAGTTTCGCCTTCCTGCGGTAAGAGCTTGCGCTGTAAGGGAGTTGGAGCGGGTGACCTCTACGCGCACGATGTCCGTGATCTCGCGATCCCCGACGTACACGTGAGCGTCCAGGTGGACATCCCCGCTACCGCCGAGACCGCCGGAGCGGATCGCGTCCCACTGGCCCGTGGTGAAGACAGGCTCCGGCCGGCCGGTGTGGTTGTAGACGAGGCTCGTCCCCGTGGGGAGATAGCCGCCTTCGTCGTAGCCACCCGGGCGGTTCAGTGCCGAGAGACTTCCGTACCGGTGCTGCGCGTAGTTCAGACCCGCGAAGATGTTCGCCAGGGGATCCGTCGACGTTCCGAACTTCATCGGGCCCGTGTTCTTGAATTCCTCCGCGTAGGCCTTGAAGGTGGGGCCGATCACCTGCATGAGGCCGACGGACGGCGTCCCCGCCTGCCAGTTGGAATCCCACATGTTCACGATGTCCGGGTTACCGCCGGACTCCTGATTCATGCGACGGAGGACGGTGTCCAGCCAACTGGCCGGCTGCCCCAGAACTCCGAGAGCCTGAAGCACGGTTGGTGCCCAGCGCTGAACGCCAGTGCCACCGTTCCCGCCCTGACTTCCTCCGCCGATACCGATGAAGTCGACCAGCTTGTCTTTCAGGCCGCCGAGCATCTTCGTCGGCATCCCGATGACCGTCTTGGCCATCGCGGAGTCACCGATCTTCGCGAACAGGTCGCGAATCGGCTGCGACAGCTTGTCCCAGATCCGCGAGGGATCCGTCAGAAGATCCGCGCCGTCCTTCGCGAAGTCCCACGCGGACCCTGCGGCACCCTTGATCCCGCCCCAGATATCGCCGATGATCCCGCCGTCCGCCATCAGCTGACTTCCGGCAGCCTGGTGGAGAGCGAGGGCGCGGGAACGGAACTTAGGATCCGTCGGAATAACGTACTCGGGGTAATTCGGATTACCCTCACCGACGATTGCAGTCGGGCGGTTCGTCACCATCGGGATAGCCGGTCCCCAGCCGTTTCCGATGGTTCCGCCGGCCGCAAGCAGCTTCGGCCCCTCGGGCAGGTGAGGCAGCTTGACGAAATCCGCTACCTTGTCCCAGACGGCTTTGATACCGTTGTTGTAGACGGCATCAATCAGGAAATTCACTGGCTTCTTCGTGATATCGACCAGCTGATCCCAGGCCTTTCCGATCAGATCCTTCGCCTTGTCGAAAGCCTGGCCAAGGGGTGTCAGAGCTTCCGAGATCTTGTCGAAGGCAGGCTTGAGCGCGTGCTCCCATAGCCACCCCGCAGCCGCCGAAATGCCGTCGAACGCTGGCTTGATCGCGTTCTTCCACAGCCAGGTAGCGCCCGCTCCGATGCCCTCGAAGGCGGGCTGGAGGATGTACTTCCAGAGCCACATGCCGACGTCGGCTATGCCCTTGAACGTCGCAACAATGGCTTCCCCGAACGGCAGGAAAATCCACTTCCAGAGGAACATCGCGATGATGCCGATGCCATCGAAAACGGGCTTCATCACTTCCTTCCACAGCCACATGGCCACTGCGGAAAGGATGTTGAACGTGATGATGATAGGCGCGATGACGGCCGTAACGACGATCGCGAAAAGCACCTTCGCGGCTTCCCAGATGAACCGGAAAGCCGGGCCGATCGCATTTTCCCAGAGCCAGACTGCCGCCGCTCCGACGAATTGGATCGCTGCCCAGATTCCGTCAAAGGCGGGCTTCAGAACGTAATTCCAGACAAACAGGGCCGCTACCTTGATAGCCTCCCAAGTCGCTGTCACGGCGACACGGAACCACGTCCAGTGGTTGTATGCGTAGATCACGCCGAGAACGAGCGCGGCGATCGCGATAACGATCAGCTCGATAATCGGGACGATACCCGTTGTCTGGACGGCTGCCGCGAATAGGCCTGTCTCGGCCGTGGCAATCCCTGTGGCTGTGGCGTAGAGGCCGACGCCGGCAGCAGCGCCGATCGCGACCAGACGTGCGACCTTCCACACCGCGAGTCCGACCCATAGAGCCTGGATCAGCCCCGGGTAGTCCGTCGCCAGCATCGAGACTTTCTCCGCCACCCAACCGACCCCGTCAAAGGCGGCGCTGGTGAGCGGTGATAGTCCCTTACCGATGGAGAGTAGTGCGTCTGCGATCTTCCCCAGCGCTTCCGCCAGGTGGGGACCCACACTGCTGGCGTAGTCCAAGAACTTCTCGAACTGAGGCGAGCCCTTCAGACCTGCGCCCCAGTCGGCGAAGCGGTCCGTGACGTGCTGGAGCGTCTCCGAGATCCCCGCCATGTGCGGGAGGAAGGCGTCCACGACGCCGCCCATGCCCTTGACCACGTTCCCGAAGGCGACGCCGAGACCGGTGATCGCGGGCTCAGCGATCGTCTGGATATCGGCCTTGAAGCCCTGCCAGAACGGCGACTTGAGCTCTGCCGATGCCTTGTCCATCAGCGTGCCGATAGCACGGGCCGCGCCCTCTACGAGCGGAGTCAGCCCGGGAAGCGACGCCTTCGCACCGTCGACACCGCGAACGAGCAGAGGAAGCACGTCAGGTGCCATCTCGTCAGTCCAGGCCTTGAACGCCTCATTCAGCCCTCCCGGGCCGGCGATCGCGTCGAAGAGCCTCCGGGCAGACGGGCTCAGCTTCGAGAGCGCGTCCTCGTACTTGCTGGCGGCCGTCGTGGCGCTGCCGACGCTCTTCTCAGTCGAGAGCATCGCCTGTTGCACACCGCGCTGAGCGGACGCCACCGACTCCGCAGCAGTCACCTGCGCGGCTGCTGCGGACTTCTGCGCCTCCGCTACCCTCTCCTGCGCATCCGCAACGGAGCGGGCAGAGGAGGCTGCCGTCTTCGCAGCAGCCGTTTGCGCATCTGCTACAGCCCGCGCTGAGGACGCTGCCGACTTCGCAGCGCTCTCCTGTGCGTCAGCGACAGCCTGAGCCTGATCAGCAGTAGTCCGCTGCGCCTTCGTCAGCTTGTCTTGCGCCTGGACGACAACATCAGCACCGTCCACGCCGGCAGCCGAAGCGGCCTTTGCGTCGGCTTGCAGCTTCGCATATGACTCGTGCTGCTCGCGCTGAGCCTGTAGGGCTTGGTCGTAGCTGAGCTGCGCCTCGTCCCGCTGGAGCCGCGTAGCGCCGACGCCAGCCAGACGAACCGCCTGGAGTTCCTGCTCAGCCCTCGTCACGCGCAGGGCCGCCGTACGCTCGTCCAGCGCACCATCCGCCAGGCGATCGCTCAGTGCCGCCAGCTGATCCGCAGCACTCTTCCGCGCGTCGGTCAGGTCGGTCTGCGCCTGCTGCTCCGCCCGCTGTGCGTCCGCGAGAGAGCGCTCAGCGTCCGCAACCTGCCGGGCTGCCCGTGTCTGTGCATCCGCAGCAGCCGCCACGGCGTCCGCAACACGCTGCTGTGCCTGCTCTCGGTCTGCGACGCTCTTCTCAGTGGCGTCCGCGAGGGCCTGCTCCGACTGCGCAACGGAGCGGTTGGCGTTCTCGATCTGCTGTGCTGCGGAACGCTTCGCGGACGTCAGGGACTGCTGCGCGCCCGCGAGCGACAGTGCACGCTGTGTGGCCGTGACGTCTGCATTGGCACCAGCAGCAGTTGCGTTCGCTGCCTGATCGGTAGCGGCCTTCTTCGCCTGCATGGCTTTCGCTACGCCCATGACGGCGGGGATAGCCACGAGTGCAAGCGCACCAACACCGGCTCCAGCGGCCACAGCTGCGGACGCGATGGCCCCGATGCCGGCTGCAACTACGGGCAACCCGCCGATGGCAGCAAGGGCACCAATCTGGAGCGCCAGCGTGAAGACTGCTGACGTCGCGCCGCTGGTGTCGACCTTGATCTCTGCGCGCTGAGCGTCGAGCGCTGTGACAGCTGCCGCAACGCTCGCGAGTTCCGCCTCCGCAGCAGCAGCGTCCGCGCGGACGTCGATGCGGACACCCTCCGCATTGAGGGCCGTCAGCTCTGCACGCAGTCGCGCGAGAGCCGCCAGCGCATCCGCGTCCGTAAAGTGCACGTCCGTCTCCAGCCGCTCCGGGATCGCAGCCAACTCCGCCCGTAGGCGGGTGAGCTTGATCTCGCTGGCATCCGTGGAAACGTCCACGTCGACCACAGGCAGCGCGGCCGTCGCGGCCCGGATCCGCGCAACGAGCTGTTCCCGGAACTGCCCGGGGCGGATCTCGATCTCGTGCGGATCGCGGGTGATGGCCTCGATCTCCGCAGCCACCTCTGCGAGTGCTGCGCGGGCCGTGGCCGTGTCGATCCGCACCGTTGGGTTCGGGTGGTTAGCGCCCAGCCGACGGAGCTCCGCGTCCAGTTCTGCCACCCGAAGGGCAGCGGTCTCGGCGTCAATGTCGATGCCGATGCGCTTCGCGGAGAGCTGTTGCAACTTCGCACGGAGACGCGCCAGTTCGGCATCAACTCCCGTGTCCGAGAGCCGGATGTCCAGCTTCGGCATCGCTTTGAAGGCGGCTTCGAGCTTCGCCTTCATCGACCGGGCGAAGGCGCCGCCGGCCTGCTCGCCCTCGCGGGTGGCAGCTACTGCTGCTCGTCGTCCGCCATCCTGCACCGCGCTGGGCAGCGTGATCCGGATGTTGTCGCCGATCCGCTCACCGATGATCCGGCCGATCTCGATACCAAGCCGGTCAGCAATCGGAAGTAGCTGCGCCTTCGCTTTCTCGTGGAACTGCGGGACGACCGGGACGATGTCGACGCCGGCCTGTCCGACGATGTCCAGTGCCATTACGCCTCCGTCGGCTGTGTCCTCAGCCGTGGGTCAATTGCACGGCGCTGCTCGTCCGTCAGTCGACGGCTGGTGTTGCTGCTCTTCGGGGGGATCCCCGGCCTTGACGTCGGCTCTGGCATCTCGGGCTTCCCGCCGGCGGCTGCGATCGAAACGGCCGTCAGCACCCGGACCGCGTCCAGGATGCTCGCGAGCAGCAACTCCGCACCCGTCCACGGGGCCAGGTCCGGGCGGGCATCCTGTGCTGCTCGGGCCAGCAGTTCCGGCGGTGCGGCGTTGCGCATCGCGGTCTTCGTCGCACTCTCCGACGGGAGATGATCGACCAGAACTCGCAATCGGCGCAGGCTCATTCGACCCCGGTAGACGTCGAGCAGGTCAACCCCCCGCCACGCGAGGTCAGCCTCTAGCGCTTCCGCGTGGTCCGTGAGGATCGCGAGGACGTACGCGACTTTCCCGGGGCCTCACCCGTGGCGCTCATCGCGCGGGCCGTGAAGCCGCTCAGGGCGTCGAAGGTGGCGTCGATCGCGGTGAACTCGTCCACGTCATCCGGGTGCAGCGCGAGTGACGCCCACGTGTCGAAGTCGCCAGCGCGCAGAGCGCGGAGGAAGGACGGGCGCCACTGGCCGGCGGGGAGGATCCGCAGGTCCGTGCCCTCCAGCTCCTCCGTCACGTAGCCGGTGGTGGTCGCCTCGTTCTCCTGAGCCTCAGCCGGAGTGATTTCAGTCATGCGCGCGGGTCTCCTAAGTCAAGTCAGTTGCTGTGCGCGGGTCTTGAGAGTGAAGCGGGGCCCGGACCCGCGCAGATACGGGCCCCGCTGGAGATCAGGAGAAGAAGTCGCTGACGTCCGCGGCGCCGTAGCCGATCGTCCGCTTGACGGCGGAGCCGGCCGCACCCTTGTAGAACGTCAGCGTCATCTGGACGGCCCACACGTCGTCAGTCTGCGGCTGCTCGTCGCCGCGCTCCGTCACCATGCCGTTCGGCATGTAGAAGCGGTTCCGCTTGTCGCCGTCGATGGTGTCCGCAATGAACGCGTACCGCAGGTCAGCAGGCTTGTCCGGCAGCTCGTAGCTGACGACGCCGGCCGTAGGCTCCAGGGTCGCCACCGGGACGTTGTCGTACAGTGCGCGGACGAGCGGGTTGATCGCCTCCTGGAAAGTCGCCTGCATGGTCTTCGTGGACCGGGTCATCAGGGTCCGGATCGGCTCCAGCGAGCCGGCCGCCTGGACGTCCTTCTTTTCGTCCGCGATCTTGAACGTACCGCCGGACGTGGTCACCCAGCCCATGCACTGCCAGGCTGCGGACGGGTCGGCGAAGCCCACGGGAGACGCAGTGTTCAGCGGCGCCACGTAGATGAGATAGTCGGTCGCGCCGAACGTCAGGTCGGCATTTCGGGTATCGGTCACGGGCCCTCCAGGGCATGCGAAAGCCCCGCGAGTCGACTTGCGGGGCCGTGGGTTCAGATGGTCAGTGCGATGCCGGGTGGAGGCTCACAGTCACGGTAGAGCCGATCCGTCGGACGGCGGGGTTGGCGTACGGACGGGCGGACGGTAGCGAGTCCACGCGGGTGTCAGTGACGATTGCTCCGGGCTCCAGCGGGCCGCGCAGCGACTTCAGCGCGTCCGTGATCTGGAGTGCCAGCGTCCGGGCTGCGTCGTAGGTGTCGGCGTAGACGTCCAGGTCCACGCGGGGCGAGCCCCTGAAGCGGGCCCCGGATCCTCCGACGGTGACCACCTGGACGAGGGGAAGCACCGTCTCAAATGCGGCTGGCAGCTCAGTGCACGTCCGCACGTCGAAGGCGGTTCTCAGCCAGCGCGTTAGTACCTTCTCGACGTCCACGGTCATGAGCCAGCCTTCGCGGCGTCGATCGTCCGTCGCAGCACCGCGTGGCGCGGGGTCCGGCCGTTGCCGAACTCGACTTCCTTCGCGTGCCGGGCGGTATTGACGAGGCGAGACGCGGCACGCCGACGCGGCTTTCCCCGGAAGGGGACGCTGACGATCGCGGGTTGCACCGTGAACGAGGCCTTGTACTGCCCGGAGTGCGGATCCGTCGCAGGGTCGCCCACGGGTGCCAGACCCTCAGCGATCCCCTTCATCCGTCGGGCAGCCTTCGCGGTTGCTCGCTGCATCGCGGGATTCTGAAGCAGCCGGCCAATGCCGGTGTAGCGGCCGATGTAGGTACTGGTCATCAGCCGCTCACCATCTTCAAATTGGCTTCCACATGGGCAAGTTGGCCGGGATAGGGCGACGGCTCTCCGTCCACCTCGTACATGCGGCCGGCATGCCGGATCCGGTCCGTCGGGCGGAGATCCGTGCCTGCGGGGGCGAGCAGCACGCGAGCAATCACGACTTGATCGCGGGCGGTGGTCGACTCCACGGAGGCAGACGTCTGGCCGCTCGGCGGGAGCACCGCACAGCCGCGGATCTCAATCTCGTCAGCCGCGCCGGGGACATCGTTGCCGTAGGCGTCCTGCGTAGGTAGTCCCGGGCGAATCCGGCCGACGGTCTCCGTCATGAACGGGCCGATCACCAGATCCTCCGCACACCTGCGCACGGCATCGTGTCCTCAGGGCCGATACTCAGCATCCCGGCGCCGGACGACATGCCAACAGCGCGGCGGAGACGTCGAATCTCCCCGTCCGTCAGCACAATCCCGGCCTGACCGTCCTGGTAGGTCTCAGCCACAGCGCCGGCCGTTGCGCTCCGCAGCCCCGAGGGGTTCGTCAGCGCTCGACCGGCTACCGCCAGGGCGACGCTCTTGATTCCGACCTGCGGTGGGTCCGTCAAGCGGCTGCCCACCTCCGCGAGGATTGCATCCCCGGTCAGCTCGTGGATCAAGTCATACTCGTCCGTGGCCACGGAGCGGCGCAGGTAGACGGCCAGCTCAGATGCCGTGAACAGGGCCATCTGCGGCCCCCTTCCGGGCTCGCGGAGCCGCCCGTTTGACCGTCTTCGGGGGCTCCGGGACGGGCTCCGGCTCAGTGGCCGGCAGCTCGTCCCACGCCTTCGGGTTGGTGATCAGCGGAACGGCCCACGCGGGAACGTCGTCCGACGGGCCGAACACGTGAGTCCGGCCGTCTCCGTCGGTCAGGTGGACGTGCGTGCTCAGCCGGGCCATCAGGCGATCACGTCCGCCTGGAAGGTCAGGTCCGGGGCCGCCACGACGGGCAGGACGATCGCGGTCGCGCGGGTCCACACGGTCTGTGGGTCCTCACTCTTGTAGCCGCCGATCGCGATGCCGGCCTCAGAGCCAGCCAGGCCGTAACGCGGGTCGTCTGCCTCCACGGGGACACCCCACAGAGTCTTGCCGGCCGCGCCACCCTGCTCGGGCAGGAAGCAGATCTTGTCCTCGGGGGTGATCCGCGTTGCGGTACCACCGACAGACACCTGCGCGTCGTAGATGAAGACGGGCGGGATGTCGAAGTCACCGAGGACGGCGTTCAGGCCGTCGCGGGTGAGCACACTCGGAGCCGATGCGCCGCCAGGGACCGACATGGCGCAGAGCTGCGCGTTCCGGCGCATGTAGTTGTAGATCTTCCGCGACATGGCGGTGTACGCGGGGAGCCGGCCGTTCGTGGTGTTGTAGACGTCCAGCCAGGTCTGAAGGTCGTCGTAGACCTTCGCAACCGCCAGGTCAGACCACAGGACCGACGCGGAGACGTTGTGCGAGCCGGAGCGGCCGAAGTCCACGGACGCCTGAACACCGTTCTCGTTCAGGGTGACGGCGCCGCCGAACAGCGCGCTGCCTCGCGCGAGTTCCACACGGGCGGAGATCGCGTTGGCCAGCTTCACGGAGTCCGCGAGCATGGCGTTCTTGATCTCCTCCCCCTGCGTGTCCAGGTTCCGACGCTTGATCCGCTCGTACTCGCCCACCGGCATCTTGCGGGAGATCGGAGGCAGTTCGCCGGTGACCTTCGCGCCACCCTCGCGGTTCCCGATGTCCGACTCAGCGTCGTATGCCCGGTAGACGGCCGCCTCGATCAGACCGCCTCCGCCCTTCGTGTACTGGTACGTCAGATCGTTGACGGTGTCGTTGGGGAGCCAGGCCTCCAGGCCGAACGCGTTCACGGGCCGGTCGCGGAGCGCGGCACGGGCATAGCCGGTCAGTACGGCGGGAGTCGCGTACTCGGTGATGAGCTGCATCTAGGGCGTCCTCTCAGACGAAGATGACGCGGCCGGCAAGATCGGTCTTCCCGGCGGCGTCGATGGTGACGGGGAGCTTCGCCTCACGGATGAAGCAGTGGACGAGTGCGCTGCCGACGACGGACGTCGAAGCGACACCACGCGGCGACAGGACGTCCACGCTGGTGAAGAGGAAGCCAGTGCAGGTCTGCCGGCCGTCGCTCGCGGCGTCGTCGTACGGGCCGTACTTGCCGCTGGCAGTGACCTTGCCGAGCGGGATGCCGCTCTTCAGGTAGCCGTCGGGGTAGTGGGTGTTCGCGGTGAACTTCGAGACGTCGAGCGTCACCGACACCGGCGCGTCGGTACCGTGCTGGCTGCCCAGCCAGTCCCGACGGTCCTGCGAGAAGCTCACGCTCTTCTGAGAGAGATCCATGGGTCCTCCGTGGTAGGGGAGTTGGTCAGTTCTTCGGGTTGCGAGCAGCCCAGAGGTCTGCGCCTGCCTGGACGGAGTCGCCCGGCTTGACGTTGCTTCCTCGCTGCCCACCGCTCAGCGGGGCCTGGACGGTGCCGGCCGGGGCGAAGTCGGCCTTGAGCGCATCCGCGTCCGCGAGCAGTTCCTCCCGGGTCGCGCCCTGGAGTCGGGCAGCCTGCGCAGGGGTGAGCTGCTTCTCGGCAGCTACTCGCAGGACGAGCGCCTCACGCTTCGCGGCCTCCGCCTCCGCACGCGCGGTGGCGGTGGCGGCGTCCGCAGCGTCCTTCTCAGCCTTCAGCCGGTCCGTCTCGGACAGCTCCGCTGCCTTGCGGGTGGCCAGCTCAGTGTCAGCCGCACGCAGGCGCTCCAGCTCCGCAGCGTCGGGGCCGGCCTTGACGGCTGCCTCGTGACGCCGGGCGTGGAACTTCCAGTAGGCGGCCTGGTGTTCGGTACTCATCTCCGCCACCGGAGTTGCCTCCGGGAACCCGTTTGCTCCGACGGGGTTGCCACCGCCTCCCCCACCTGCGCCCGGGTCGGTCTCGTAGAGCGTCCAGGGCTGCGAAGCGATCAGGGACGAGATCGCGGAGCGGTTCGGAGTGCGTCGTGGCATGGCTGTAACTCCCCTGTCGGGATGGATGGTTGGCGCCCGTGGCGGGCTCAGGAAGGGATGCGAATGTCCTGCGGGCCGCTGAAGTGCTGGCCCTTGAACCCCAGGACGGGTCCGATCTCGCCGTGATCGTTGGCGATGATGATCTTTCGGTAGTCGACTGCCCGGCCGCCTCTGTCGGACTTGCCGAGTGCGTCCTCCACCGCCTTGTGGATGGCTTCGAGCTTTGCCTCATCCACGACCTGACCGGGGTCAAAGTCGGCCTTGATCGTCACCGGGGCACAGTCACAGCCTGGATGGATCGGCATCAGGTCTTTCTTGTGGTACCTCTGCGTGCTGGCGATCAGGCAGAGGGCGCAGTCGAACTCACCGCGCAACTCGCGCATGTAGTACTCGACCTGCGGCTGTTGCTCCATGACGGCGCGGGCAGTGTGTGTCCGGGCCAGCTGAAGATCCGTCTTGATGATGATCTTCAGCCGGTTGGCACCGCGCTCCGTCGCAACGTCCAGGGGCTCGCCGTCGTGAAGGGCCGTCCACGTCTCTTTGAACGGACGCTTGTAGACGTCAGCGGGATCCGCGCCGTTTCGCACGGCAGCCCCGGTCACCTCGTCCATGTTGAGCGTGACTCGGGGGGATGCGGCATCCGCTACGTCCCGGTGCAGCTGCTCCAGGTACGTGGCCGTCAGGCTCGCTACGGTGCGCTGTCCGGCCTGGACGAGCGGAAGTGCCTTGTGCTGAAAGCGCGTTACGTCCTCGTCGCGCCAGGACCCGAGTCCCTGCCACTGGCCGGCCAACTTGCCGAGCACGCTCGCCCACGTCGCGGTGATCTGCGCGTTGTAGCGGTCCGACGGATCACGCGGCGGCACGCGCGATCACCGGCCGCGGGTCCTGCTGGGGTTGCCGCGTCGGAAGCGGAGTCGGCTGCACCGGAGCTGGAGCCAGAAGCGCATCCTGTGCCCGGTCCACCTCCATGCGTTCGATCTCCTTCGGGGTGTACTGGAGCCGCTCCATACGCTGCCTCCACGGCACGCCGGCCGAACCCAACTTCACGCCGGCGTCCGCCAGTTCGGCTAGGCTGCGGGACTCCGGGTCGCGCCAGACGGTCTCCGCGTCGTAGGCGGTCGCCCGTGCCTCGTCCCCCAGGATCCTGAACGCCATCCGCATGACGGCCTCCCACGACTCACCGAAGTTGCGGCACCGGTCGCGCACCTTGCTGACGAGGCCGGTTTCGGCGGCTTTGAGGGCGTCGCCGCTGACATTTACGACCTGGCCCAGCAGGTAGTGAGGCGGGGTCCGGGAGATGGCCGCGAGATCCTGAACCGCGGACTCCACTGCCTTGACGTACGGGACGAGGTCCGTCGCAGCGAACTCACCGAACTTGACGTCGGGGTTGTCGGTCGTCCACAGGGTTTTGATGTCCAGCTGATAGGGCTGGATCTTCTTCCCCGTGAGCGGATCCTCGTCCACTACCAGGCCGGCCGCGTACCGCTGGCGGAAGGCTCCGTAACGCATTGCAGCCACGAGGTTGATCAGACTGAGGTTGATCCGGTCCTGGATCGTCGTTACATCCTCGTGCTCCGCGAAGCCGTCCGGCCGGCGGCTACGCCGGTTCGTGAAAACGACTACCGGGGGCTCCCCTGCCGGGTTCACGGCGCTGCCGTCCGGGCTGTTCGGGAGCGCCGTAGCTTCCCACTGGCGGAGCGCAGATCGGGGCGACGTCGGGAAAACGGGGTCAACGCGTCGCGACGTGAAGTAGTAAACGCGATCCGTCAGCCACAGGGTGGCTTTCGTCTCGCCGGTCCAGTCGTCGTACCAGAGCTTCAGCGCTGCATGGAGTCTCCGCGTACTGCCCGGCTCGTACTCCACAGCCATCTGACGTGGCGTCTCGTGGGTGATGACGGGCCGGCCGTCAATGCCCTTTTCCACGAGGACAAACGCGCGTCGCTGGCTCAGAGCACCATAGTGAACGAGGTCCGAGTCTGCGTCCAGGTGGTTTTCCTGCCAGATCCGGTTAGCATCCGCATCCGCCGTCTTGGCGCTCTCTGCGTCGCCCTTGCCGAACCGAAACCCTTCGACGCCCATACGCTCTGCGGGGGCGTCAATGACGAGGCCGGCCCAATTCGCTCGGGCAACACTCATCCAATCGCGGACTTCACCCGGAGAGAGACCAGGAACGTCGGGAAGATTCGGATTCCCGATCGCGTACTTCCAGAGCGTTTCCAGCTCGTCCCGCTCCGCCAGAATCTTGTACCCGAGACGAGCCAGCCACCATCCGGGGGACTGTGGAACGCTTGTATCAACGGCCATAAGGCCCCCTTTCAGAATGCAACGAGTCGGCCGGTCTTCTTCTTTCGCTTCGTGATGCCGAGTGCGACGGCGTCGGCGCGTGCCTCGTAAGCGAGCACGGCGGACATTGCAGCGTCGATCTTCTTTGGAGACTTCGCGTGTTCCTTGCCGATGCCCATTGCGTTCCGGCCCATTTGGCGGCGCCGGGCATTCAGCACGTGGCGCGTCAGAGTGGCACCGAGACGGAATGCCGCAGAGGCTCCGGTGTCGTCGGTATTCAGCGCAGACGCGTGCGTGAGCCCCTTGTCCTCCACGGCCTCACGGAAGCGGTTGAGTGCCTGCTCCATGGCCGTAGGGCGGTTCGTCCACCACTCCAGGGGCCGGGCCTGTGTGGCACGCACGCGGAGATCGGTACCGAAGTCCGCCGTCCAGCGGTCTACGTAGTCCTGCCAGTGAGGCGGGTCGCAGTAGAAGCCGGCCACCTCGTAGCGCGCGAAGGCCTGAGCAACGGCAGCGTCTACGGCCTCGCGGTCGACCTGCCAGCCTTCGCCTTCGGGCCCTTCCGGTTTCTCCCAGACGCCGAGCGTCTGAACGTGACCGTCCCAGACGCGGCAGGCCACGAGGGCCGTTGCGTCGTCTCGGATCGAGCCGTCGAAGCCGAGTGTGATCAGGTCGCCAGGCTCCAGCTCTTCGGCCTTGCGGCAGAGTGCCCACGCGTCCGGATCCATCCACGCGTCGGATGCGACGGTGCGGGAATTCAGGAAGTAGCGCCGGCCGTCAGCGGAGTCATTGCGAGTGTCGTAGAAGTCGTCAACGAGGGAATCTTCATTGATCCATTCCATCGCGTCGCCGTAGGCGTCACGGAGAGCTTCTCGAAGCAAGGCCTCATTCTTTAGGTCCTTGCATTCGCCGTATCGGTGGTCGTACATGAGGCGCGAACGTCCGCGCTTCTTCCGACCCTCGCGGATTGCTTCCGCTTCCTCGTATGTCCGCTCTGCAACGGAGTCTTGCCCCGGGGCGAACATGGTCGTGGTTTCCAGATACCACGTCTGCGCGATCTGCTTGCGCTTGCGCAGATTACGGGTAACGGTCGAGTACATCCGGCGGAGCTCTGGCGTGTTGTAGAGGTGGGTCTCGTCAAAGCAGACCCACGTCTCCTTTCCACCGTCCTTCGAGCTGGAAGACGCGGTGGAAGGCATGATCTCCCCGCCGTCAGGCAGGTTGATCCGGGTGATTCCGACGTCCACGCCGGGAATCTGGCTGAGTGGCGACGCCTCGTCAGTCAGGTTGAAGTAGATCGTGTCAAAGACGTTGCCGGTCTGGCCTTCCTCCGTCGCCATGATGCGGAGGTAAGGGACCTTGACCGGCTTGCCCATCGGCTCGCCCGGCTCGTAGACGTAGGTGAACCCGAGACCCCACGGATCCTGGAATATCTCCCCACCCTCAGCCCACCCGTCGAAGCGGGCCGGCCCGAAAGCTTCGAAGAGCCCGATACGGGCACCTAGGCCGGACTTGTCACAGCCTTTCGGACGGGAAAAGAACGCGGAGTCGTAGAGGAGACGACCCTCGTCCCCGTCGACCGCGTAGCAGTCAGCGACGAATCCGCTGTACTCGTCCCCGTGCGTCACGGGCTCGCCCTGGACGTCACCGGGGCCGTGGACTACGAAATACTCCATCCATGCGAGCGCGAGCCACCCGAGAGAGCGGCTGCGATCGTGACCAGGCGCACGCACGAGGGCGCGCGGCACGGGTCTCCTATCCGGTCAGACGGGCACGTCGGGAGTTGATGTCCGACACGTTTCCGGGGGTCTGTACGGGCCTCTGCGGGGCTGCCACGGTGTCGCCGACCTTCAGCTTCAGGCGCGCCCGATCCTCTGGCGTAGCGCCGAACTTGGCGGCTCTGAGACGCACTTCAGACGCGAACTCCCAGCGCCCCTTTGCCCACATGGTGTGGTGCATCAGGGCCGTGTCGATCAGGAAGAGCCAGTCCGTAGCCACGAACGTCTGCGCCTGCGCGCTCGTCCGCCAGGAGTCCCACCAGAGCTGAGTCATGGAGTGCCACGGGACGGGCGTACCGTCTTCCTCGTGGCCTAGGACGCCTTCGGGCAGCTCCGGCCCGCGCATCTCTTCGTCAGGGGTGATCACCGTCTCCGGGTCGCTCCCGTTGCGTCGGCGGCGCTTCGACGGGTCCTTTGGTGCTGGCCCGCGGCCCGCCATCAGACGACGTCCAGGGTCCTGGCAAAGACGAGCAGCCCTCGGGCGCCGGTGGCTTCCTTGAGTGAGTCCACGTCGGCCGCGAGATCGGCGTACTCATCCGCGTCCAAAGTGTGCGCCTCGTCAATAACGAGCACGTAGGTACCGTTCGGGAACGGCAGTACTTGCATGCGGGCCATGCGGGAACCTCCCGGGTGAGGGCAGCCGACGCCGCCCCTGTCGGGAAGCTAGGCCGTCAGTCGAGTGATCAGCGCGGAGAGGTCCGCGAGAGTGGACGGGCAGGCGCCATGCCGGCGGCTCGTCACGGTGATGTAGCGGCCCGTGCCGTAGACCTCCACGGCCGTACCGTCCGGGCGCCGGATGCGTCGTCCCTGTCGGACGTCAGCACGGCCCCAGATGTGGAGCCCGTCGCCGGACGGGGACACCTCTACGTAGGTGATGCCCGCGTCCGCCACGATGGGCGCTGCCCACGACTCCAGAGAGCCGTCAGGGCGGATGCAGTGGTCCAGGTCAATGCAGACCACGTCGTCAACGTCCGAGAGGACGAAGCCGAGACCGACGCCGGCCGTGGAGGCAGCAGCGTCGGAATAGGTGCTCCACGTCGCGCGGTCCGTGCTCGACGCTGCCATGCCGGCCGTCGTCAGCGGGACCTTCGTGGCGCTGTGGCGGATCCACCGGGCGGTGGTCGTCAGCTCCGCGGGAAGTACCTGCGCGATGCTCTTCGTCGCCTTCCGCGCGCGATACGCGGCCTGCTTGCACGCCGAACCACAGAACCGTGCGTGCCTCCGCGCCGTGATCGCAAGCGACGCTGAGCAGCGTTCGCAGACCGGGGCGGGGATCGTCTTCATGCTCTCATCCTAGTGGGCGCGCGTTACGGTTTCAAGGCTATGACCTGGGAACTTATATCTCATCAGGTCCTGACCATAACAGCCGAAGCGCTGTGCGCCCGCCTGCCGCTTTGGGGTCTCCGGCACCCCGACCGGCGACCGTTTGGCCGTCCACGGGGCGCCTGTGGACGCCTTGCGCCACTCCCCCAGACCCGTACAGACTGGGAGGCCCAGCACTCTTACGATGCGCAAGGCGACCCCGAGGGGGTTACCCCCTGGTAGCTTAGGGCAGCCTTCCCCGAGTAAGGCTTGCCTTGGTTAGCCCAGCCTTGGTTGACGCGCAGCTCCGTGCATGCTAGGCGAATCCGAAGGGTTGACGGGGCCTCGTCACCCGCGCACCCTTCGGTTCGCCCTTGATCTCCAGCCGGCTGGGCACCAGGACGAGTGTCACTGTCGTCGCCTCACCCTCACCGCCGGCCCTGACCTTCGGTGCTCGTGCCAGCGTGCCCACGTCAGTGCCGTTCACCCTCACCACGGTGGGCACGAGGCTGTCACCCTGGTGGTCAGGCTCCACGATCTCCACGTGTGCGCCCTGGCTCACTACACCCACCCTGGTGCAGGACGCAGAGGGAAGCGCTTGAGCATGGCCGCTTCCGCACTCCAGTACAGCGGGATGCCGGCCCATGGGTTGCCGCTGATGAAGGTGCCCGACGTGGCGAAGACGTGATGCACGCCGTACCCACGTGCCAGGCTGACGGCTTCCTTCGCGGCCCCCTGATCGGCCTCGTAGACGAGGTGGGCCAGGCGCTCAGGCTGGTAGTCGCTGAGCCACTCCGGCACGCTGAGCGTCCGGTACGTGGCCATGTCGCCCTCGTAGACGACCGCCACGTCTCCGGTGTCCAGGTGCGAAGGATGAGGCAGGACACCGAAGTTAAGGACGACGTACTTCATGCCCTTGTCCCTCAGCCCCAGCACTGACAGTGCCAGCGACTGCACCTTGTCCGCCGTCGAAGGCGCCTGATCCAGGAACACGCAGTCGATCCCGCGAGACACCCACGTGTCGGCCTCAGCAAAGATCGTGAAGTCGCCGCCCGACCGGGTGCCGTACTCGTAGTTGATGTAGCCGCACACCTTCGTGGTGCCGGCCGCCTTGACTGCCCGTGCCGCGTCGTAGAGGACGCCGTCCTCCACCGCTCCGGGCCCGTTGTCCTGATTCAGGACGATCCAGGACACGGGCTGATCCGCAGCCGTCAGGGCCGCCCAGGAACGGGCGTCGACACCGGGGTGTACGTACATCGGGATGCCGGCTGCCATCGTGGCAAGGGTCATCAGTCGTCCTCCAGCGCGGGATGTGGCGCCTTCGGGCGCGTCTGTCGGACAGCACTGGAAGCGGCTGCCGTGCCGCCCTCGTGAGCGGACTTGCGTGCGTGACACCAGCCGCACAGGGAGCGCAAGTTGGTATCGGAGTGGTCGTCTCCGGGAATGATGTGGTCCACGTCCGTGGCCGGCAGGCCGCACCGTCGATCGTCGGAGAACGTCGCCGTACAGGCGTGATCGTCACGACGGAGGATCCTGCGGCGGATCGTCGGCCATCCCTTCGGAAGGCGGGCCCGACGGTCGCTGTTCGTCCACGCCATTGGACTGCCTCCTGCCAGGGCTCTGCGATACGCTCCGCGGCATGTGGCCATTCGGGAAGCGGGAGAAGCAGCAGCAGCCGGGCGTTGACACGGCAGCCGCGAAGGCGTTCAAGAACGGGCAGCAGCTCTACATGCGGAAGATCTTCCTGATCCCCGGAGAAGACGGCCGACACCTGGCAAAGGCGCTCTCACGAATCGAAGCGGCCGGCTATCGGCTGGAGAACCAAGAGCACGGCGGGAGCGGCCACCAGAAATACGTGATGGCCACCTTCCGGCTAGTCCCGCTCAGCGTCAGTCAGTAGTACGTCCTCGTCACCCGCCCACTCACGGCGCCATTCACGGCCCTCCGTGCGACGCTGAGCGCCTGGCCCACGGTCCCAGGAACGACCCCAGTGACAGTCAGCGCAGCAGTACTGAGGGCGGCCTAGCCGTCCCATCATGCGGCCGTTCAGGACAGCTCCCAGAGAACACTGTGCCGCGTCCTCGTCGGAGCAGGCTCCACGCCGGCAGCAAGCGCATCCCGGGTTCGACTGCGCTCTACCTGCCAGTAGCGACGTCGGGCACGGGACACCTCGGATTGCCGGTAGGAAGCCGAGATATGCCACCGCCACTCCGGGCGCGTGTAGTCCCGGGGAACCTCGTCGCGCACCATTCGCCACGGCCTGTGTGCCCTCGTGCGACTCACGCTCAGCCCCTTCGTCAGCACAACGCAAGCAGCCCCGCTCCGGATCACCGGGCGGGGCAGGTCAGTTGGTGGGTCAGGCGGATCGGATGGCCCGGATCTTCAGCTCGGCGTTGTCGACGTCGATCAGCAGCAGCGAGCCGTAGTCCTTCGGGTCGTACGGGCCGAAGTACTGCACCTGCCCGATGGGAATGCTCTTCGTCCGCTGCGCGGTGGCCGTGAAGCCGTCGATCTTCCGCGTGATCTGGAGCGTCACCGTACGTGCGACGGTGCTGCCGGTGTTCTCCACGAGCAGCTGAACGGTACCGTCGTTGGCTACCGCGTGGCCGTTGGTGGGGTCGCCCACGGTCGCAGCGGGCAGCGTAGCTCCGCCCTTGTCCGACGTGGTGACGTTGATCGTGCCGCGTGCCATGGTGCCTCCAGGGGCGTCGTCAAAAGGGTCTGGTCGGCAGGATTCGAACCTGCGGCATCCCGCTCCCAAAGCGGGCGCTCTGGCCTAACTGAGCTACGACCAGTAGCCACCCACCGGCAGGACCGACCAGCCGTTGCGGGTGCGCGCCGATACGCCGGAGAACCGTCTCCGCCACCTCGTCGCACGGGTGGTTGCGGTGAGGCATGCCCCCGTCGGTCGTCAGGGCAGAGGCCGAACCGCTCTGTGGTGTGCGGGGATTCGAACCCCGTCCTTCCCGACTCATGCCGGTTGGGCCTCCCTTGCCCTTCACACCGTGCGCCCCGTGCAACTCCCGGTCTGCCCCGGGTCGCCAACACGCTGGACGTCTTCCGCGTCCTCACAGGACAACGGCGCAACCGGCCACAAGCCGGCGTGGTACCGCACGAGGGACTCGAACCCCCAACCTCCCGGACCTGAACCGGGCGCCTCTTCCATTTGGGCTACTGCGGCATGTGACGTCAGCGGCCCGGCGTCAGGCCGGTCAGCGGTTTCACCCGCGGCGTACCCTTCACGGGCCCCGGGCTGCCACCTCTCCCCGGATTGCGCGCTGACGTCGACACTCCCCGTCAAGGAAGTGCGTCTCTGCCCCCGACGGGCCGTGCGACCCGGGAAATCCGGGTGTCGGGGAAAGCTCCGTGCCCGGGATTCGAACCCGGAGTCAGCCGCTTCAGAGGCGGCCGTGTTGCCGGTTACACCAGCACGGAAATGTGACGAGCCGTCGCAGACGGGATTTGAACCCGTGACCGACCGCCGGGGTAGGCCGCAGCCATTCCGGGGTTGCTCTACCAGGCTGAGCTACCGCGCAGGGATCCGGATCACCGGCTCGTCCAGCGGGTATGTACGATCCGCTCCGACTGCCGTCGGCTGCCCTCGTCTCCACCGCTCGCGGCCCCGACCGGACTTGAACCGGCGACCTCTCCCGTGACAGGGGAGCGCTCTGACCAACTGAGCTACGGGACCATGACGGTCGGCTGCTCAACCGGGCTCTACCCGGAGGAGAGTGCGGGGAGCGCTCGGGAGCGTGCCGGCCGTCACGGAGGCCGAAGCGGACGTCGCGCCATTCGCCGGCGTCGCGGTCCTTCTTCCTCCTACCTCTGTTACTAGGCTCTGGTTTGATCGGAAGGGCGTTTTAGGCCGATTTGGGGGCTGCGTGGCGAATACCGTTATCCAGCTGTTACCTTCACGGCTCTCCGTCTGCCCAGAGTGGCCAGAATGACCAAACTGACCCCTATTTTCTATCTCTCCTTAACACGTTATAGAGAGACTGAAAACAGGGGTCAGATTCACCCTTTTGGCCACTCCAGGACAGCGAGTGACGGTCAGGTCACACTGCGGAGGCGGACGAGTCGGCCTGACGGGGTCCGGCAGACGACGCCCCGCTTCCTCGTAGCTACGCCTCGGCTTCGGGCAGCGTCGCCCAATGAAGTCGCACACGCTCTGGTGTCTTCACGTTGCGTCCACGGCCTACGGCCTTCGTAATGGAGACGCGCTCCACAAAGAACGACAGGAACGCCCGCCGCTCGGGGATGTCCCACGCAGCCCACGGCGTGCCGGGCCCCAGAGGGTCATCCCAGTCGCCGTCACCGATCCAATCATCCATCGGCAGTGAGACCGCTACGGCACTGATCTTGTCCAGCTCCACGAGTCGCGCCACACATCGGGCCTCGTGGTCCGTGTACCGCGTCAGGGTGTCCTTGAACATCTCGGTGCCCACCGTGCCGCCGTACAGTCCGTCACGTCGGTCCGAGTAGAGCTGACGAAGGCTGTCGCGTACGTGCTGGAGTGCCGCGTCCGTCTCCGCCCGTTCTTCCTGGACGTCCGCCACCTCGTGTTGCCGGGCGAACCGTTGGGCTGCCGCGACCAGCCAGGCAGCGTCTTCCGGGTCCTCCAGGTCCGCATTAGCGAGGCGGTACCAGACCTGACGAGCAACGACAGTGTCCACGATAGAACTCGTGATCCCCAGCCCGCCGTGTCCGGGAACCACCGTGCCACCTCGACGGTTGCACCGATAGCAATCGCGGTACCAGTCGACAACCATGATGCTGCCGCAGACGCCACAGAACAGGAAGTTCCAGCCCCCCATCAGGCTGCGTTCGCTGCTCCGCCCCTGTGTAGCCGGTCGCTGTCGGGGAACGGGTCCTGTGCGGGAGTTCAGTGCCGCACACACCTCCAACCATTCCACGGGCGTCACGATGCCTCCGTGGGCCACGAGCGGCGAGCCATCCTCGGTACGCATAGGGACACGCTCACGGCCCTTACCGTTGACGTTCTTCCGCCACTCAGCGGCATAGCCGGCCAGTCGCGGATCGCGCAGTACGCGCAGAACCGTGGACGACGTCCACATAGGGCGACCGTGGTCCGGCAGTGCTGATGCCGCATTCTTACGCCGCGCTTTCAATCGCGTCTGCCCGGCTTCCCCCAGCGAGGCAAGCTTTGTCGGCACGGCGTCTTCGTTCAGCCGTCGCGAGATGCTGGTGGCAGCCACTCCGTCCAGTGCCCACGCAACCATGCGGCGCACCTGGACGGCTTCCTCTTCGTGAGGGACAAGCTTCACCACTGTCAGCTCTCCGCGGACTTCGCGGGTACTGCGGAAGCCGTACGGGGCGATCCCGCTGGTATGACTGCCTGCTGCCTTCAGCTCTGCCTTGGCGGACAGGATGAAGTCGCTCTTGTTCCGACTTTCCTGGTGGGCCAGCGCTGCGATCAGCGCGAAGAACGCCACGCCCATAGGGTCGGAGGTGTCCAGGAAGCGCTCCGTAACGCTGACGAGCGACACTCCGTACTTCTGTAGTTCTTCGTTGATCCGTAGTGCTTCCAACGCCCCCTGACGAGTCAGCCGGGAGAGACTGAAGATCACCAAGACGTCCGCTTCGCCTGCTCGGACCTTCGCCATCATGGCTTCGTAGCCGGGTCGGACGGCGCCCGGGTCGTATCCCGAGATGCCGACGTCCTCAAAGTGGTCCGTGTCGGGGTTCATGCTCCACCCCGGCTGAGACTCTACGAAGGCGGCCGTTGACCGCCTCTGAGCTGCCGGGGATGTCCGGCTGTCGTCTTCGCGCCGCTTGCTCTGCCGGCCGTAGGTGATTGCGCGCACGCGGTCCAGGTTAGTCAGACTGCGGCTTAGGAAGGGAGTCATGAGCGTAACGTAGTAACAACATT
>FTKL01000507.1_pt2 | contig 52362 bp, 75 predicted proteins | sample 2434061 | NCBI WGS metagenome assembly FTKL01 (sample SAMEA3914816, study PRJEB12502) | metagenome | biome: forest; material: soil | place: USA | collected 2011-09-16 | depth 0.3 m
AAGGCGCGGTCTTCGTCGCTGGTCATGGTCTGGACAAAGACGTCCGGCAGGTCCGCGGCGGTGATGTCCTGGAGCGTAGCATCGTCGATCGGCTCTGGTTCGTAGAAGTAGCGGTTTGATGAGCGGCTGATAATCGCATCCAAGAGCGATGGGTCGGCTGCTACCTTACCCGCGAGCTTGATGGTTGCGACCACGTCACCGCTGAATGTCTGCTCGATGGCAGCGTTGTAACCAAAGCCGCGTGCCGCCAGCGACAGCGTCTCCAGGCAGGTGCCGAGGCTTACAAATGGTTCGCCAGCGATCTTGCCAGAGAAGGGTAGTCTGCGTTCGGTGCTTACCTTCAGGAGGAGGCTGTTGTCTGTGTGGCTGAAGTGCCATGGTTGCGTGTTGTGGCCAGAAGGCGCCAGGACGGCGTAGCGTCCAAAGAACTGAAGTTTCTGTAGGTCGGACCATTCCTCGGAAAAATCGCTAGGGTTGATCTGCCAAGCTGCGTAATTCTCTTTCATAAATATCGCCAGTCATTCCTTATATTGGTAGATTAGCATACTATATAGGTATAGTAATGGCCACAAGATAATGTAGCTATGACGTCAACAAACATGGATGGGCAATGAGTATTCAGTTGATAAGCCTTGTCGTCGCAGTTATTGCTAACACGACACTCGGCTTGATAGGGGTCTATCGTAAACCCAAAGCTTCGCAGACGTGGCTCTTCTTACTTTTGTTGCTCTCGATCAATGGATGGGTAGCTTCTACTTATGTCTTGCTGCAGTACACTGATCCCAAAATTGTCAGCTTCTGGATGGGACTGATCTTTGCGTTCGTCATCCTGCAGAACATGGCGTATGCGCTCTTTGTCTTCAAGCAGACAAATGCCCGCATGCGATCGACGCGAGTCACGGTGTACATTGCTTTCAGCCTGTTGCTTATAGCTGCGGCAGTCTCGGGGAATGTTTTGTCGCGCTCTGCGGCGGGTGATATGCCGGGTATAGGTATGCCATTTTTCTTGATCCATGTGCTGGCCTCGATAGTGACTGGCATGACTCGAATTGTTCGAAGTCGTGGCAAGGCGGCCGGATATGTTCGGAGCCAATTAGACTATTTGCTATTTGCGTCGCTCGTTTTGTTTACAGTGGTGCCGCTCACGAATTTCGTGCTGCCGGTCGCATTTGGCGTGCGATCTCTGCTGAGTTTTTCGCCAATCTTTAGTATCATAGCTGCCGGGCTTATAACTTACACTATGCTACGACATCATTTATTTGACATACGGTCATTCATTGTCCGCGCGATTACTTATGTCGCGCTGACTGGTTTTATGGTGATTTTCTATGTTGTGGTCGTCCTCAACCTTGGTGCTCAGTGGCTGACGAGCCATGGATGGGGAGATTACCTTCAACTGTTCTACGCCGTATTTACGACGCTGACGGCTATCTCGTACGCCCCGTTGGAGCGGTACTTCCGTCATATCACCAACAGGGTGTTCTTCCAGGATGTCTACGAAACACAGGACGTCTTGGGCCGGTTGAACGAAGAGCTGGTGCGTCAGACCGAAGTGGGTAAGCTTGCGCATCGATCGCTCGAGCTCCTAAGTAGCGCATTAAAGCCGCAATACGCTGGTATTATACTGAATGCTTCGAGTGATGCTAACTGGTTCGTTGGGCTGGATCGCAGGCGACGGGCTGGTCTGGAAGAGCTTCGGAGCGAGCTTGGCCGTATGCCACAGAAGCTGGTTGTTCTGGACGAAGTCGAGGATCGCGCTAAACACGCAGTGACGCGACTCATGGACAGGATCGATGCGGCGATGCTGGTTCGTCTGGAAACCTCAGACGGCTTGATTGGCTACATGCTGTTTGGTTATAAGGTCAGTGGCAATATCTATACGCCACAAGACGTGGAGCTGGCGGTTATTGCTGCGGACGAGCTGGCGGTTGGTATCCAGAATGCAGCTCGTTTCGAAGAGATCTCGCACTTCAACGAAACCTTGCAAGGCCAGGTCCGCGAAGCAACAGGGGAGCTGCGCGAAAGCAACAAGAAACTCAAATCGCTGGACGAAGCTAAAGATGAATTCATCAGTATGGCATCACACCAATTGCGCACGCCGCTCACGAGCGTGAAGGGATATGTTTCGATGGTGCTCGAGGGCGACGCTGGCAAGCTAAACCCTACGCAGCATCAGTTGCTCGAGCAGGCCTTTGCGAGTTCGCAGCGCATGGTTTATCTGATCAGTGACTTCCTGAACGTGTCGCGACTCCAGACTGGCAAGTTTACTATCGAGCGCACGCCGGTCATCCTTAGCAACGTCGTGCAGCAGGAAGTAAATCAGCTGAAGTCTACGGCGGAGGCGCGCAACTTGACTATCGATTGTAACGTGCCGAGCGAATTCCCAGCGCTCCAGCTCGACGAAAGCAAATTGCGCCAAGCTATCATGAACTTTGTCGACAACGCGATTTTCTACTCGCGTCCAGGAAGTGTGATCAAGGTTGACCTCATCAAGACTGCGAAGGACCTTGCGCTCACCGTGCAGGACACAGGTATTGGCGTGCCGATGAGCGAGCGTCATCATTTGTTTACGAAGTTTTACCGCGCGAGCAATGCGCGCACGGCCCGTCCAGACGGCACAGGCATCGGCCTGTTCATGGCCAAGAAAGTCGTGGTCGCCCACGGCGGTTCGATTATTTTCAATAGCGTAGAAGGCAAGGGGAGCACCTTTGGCTTCCGCCTACCGCTGAAGCAGCCTGCTGAGCTACCCGAAGATCATTCGAAAGAGCTCAAACAGTAACCAGCCGGCGACAATCGCGCCACCGCCAATTCCACCGATCAGTTTGTACTGACGTTTGTGGCCTTCCCACCATTCGCGCATTGGACTTTTAGCCTCGGCCACGTAGTGGCGAACGGTTGGCGTGCTGGCGGCATCTTGGCCGGTGTACTGCTTGTTTCGTTTCTTTCTTTGCTTACTCATTGCTTTTATTGTACCAAATGTATTGACGTCCGAACGCAACTAATGGTTTTATTCCACCTGCGAGGCACCGGGAAGCCGTTCACAAAACGTGGTGCCTCGCACCGCCGTAACCAAAACCACCCTCAGTGATCCGAGGGTGGTTTTGTATTTGACGCCCCGACCCAACTAGTGGTTTTATACTGTCGCGAGACAGGAATACCCCTGTAGGATGCCTTCGATTCTGTTAGCCCAAAGCCGTTCACTAGGGCTGATTCAAGGCGTCCTCAATTCTCGCAAGATTCTCTCCAGAGGAGGTGGCCACGTTGGCCATTAGACACAAGAATGACTATGGACATTGGGAGAACGTCGATCGACTCCCGGTACCTGGGTGCGGGTGCGACAAATGCAGCCAGGCCAAGCGCCGCTCATCACAAGCTGGACGGCGGCCCAAGGGCGAGCACCGTGGCGGCTGGGGAAATCCAGTACATGGGTGGATTGACGGTCACGCCGTAACGGCCGCATTTGGCGTAGGTTCCAAGGAGGGTGAAACCGAGTTGGTGAGTGGTCACGTTGACCTTGCTACCTTCTGGGACCGTAGCGACCGAAACCACTACGGTTCTGGCAGCGGAGCCGGGGATAACGTGAAAGATCGGTTCGGATACACCGGCCCTGGCGCCTAAACTCAAGACCTGAGCCATGTCTTTAAACTGGCTCATCGAACCAACATATACTATGATGTCTTCAAATCTTATGAAAAAAGCCCCGACAGACAAATCCATAACTAATCCGGCTCTTAGCACCGCAGATCGACGGGCGCTCGCCTTAAAATGGATACGCGCAGCGAAAAAGCTCAGCCACCATCCTAACGCGCACGTAAGGCAGGCTATGAATGCCGGCCCCCTTCACTATATTCGTGAGTATGCAGGCTTCGGTGAGCCCATACGAAATTCAGAAGGGGCTTGGGGCTTAACATTTTGGGAGATGGCAGAAGACGGCTTCGTTCTTGTGCCACTCGTCGAGAGTGACGCCGAGTTTCATGAGTTCTTTAAGTACCATATAAAGAGTCCAAACTACTACGAGCCGATCGACGGGATATTCCTTCCGCCCGATCGTATAAGTTCTCAATGGCGCGCAATCCTGCTATACCACGAGATCGGTCACTACGTATTTCATCATCAGAATATCCATCGCGACAAGGAGATGGGGCATTGGATCGAAGAGTATGAAATCTACGCCAAAGAAGCTCAACTTGTCCGCAATATTTATGGTGCGCCATATGCCAAGCTTGTCCGCAAGCTCTCTAAGATATACGAAGCAGAGTTGGCGGCCGGCACTCTGGAGATTGAAGACGAGAAGACAATCTCGCGGCAAGAGCTTCAAGAGATATTTGGCTCGGCCCAATCTGCGCTCGAAAAGGGCATACAGCGCGGCATCACTATTATCGACGCGCTCTACCGGGCACTCGATAGAATTCACAAAGATGGCAATAAGACTGAGCACTATCATATTACGAAATGGTTCTGTGACGCCGCTAAAGAACAAGCTCAGTCTTAAATTTTCCGATCGCAGCGCATTATTGACGCTTGCCCTATGAGTAGCTACCTCCCTAGATCGTTTACAATCTAATCAAATACTGTATAATTACCCCTTGTACAAGTTAATCGCACCAACAACTCGGCCAGACGTGAGCGGGCAACCGACACGATTCGAGCAGAGGTTATGGCGCACAAGTAAAGGATAGAGGATATGACCCCTCCAGCAAACGCTGCTCCTCGTATTCGTATTCGCCTGAAGGCGTACGACCACAAGGTGATCGATCAGTCTGCAAAGCAGATTATCGATACAGCACTTCGCACCGGCGCAACTATCGCCGGCCCAGTGCCGCTTCCGACTCGTCGGAGCACGTACACTGTTATCAAGAGCCCACACGTCTACAAAAAGGGCGGTGAGCACTTTGAAATGCGCGTCCACAAGCGCCTTATCGACATCACTAACCCAACTCCAAAGACTATCGATTCTCTCCAGAATCTGTCTCTGCCAGCTGGCTGTGACGCCGAAATCCGAATGTAATCACGCGTTTACATATAAAAACGAGCTCCAGTTACGGGGCTCGTTTTTGATTTCCGCCGCCTGAACCTACGCGCAGTAGACTCGGGCGGCGGGCAGAGGAGTAGAGAACCTGCCCGCGCGTAGATCATCGACGAGTGATTACGAGACCCTTGCTGTGGTCTCTCGGGTCGACCCAGTCGACCTCGATCTCGTCTCGGGGCTGGAGCGGTTTGCCGGGTACCTGCACCGGTACGGTGTGTGGCGCCCAGACGCTGGGTTGGACTTCGATCACGATGGTGAGCAGCACGTAGCCATCCGGCAGGTTAGTTCCGACACTCACAACTTTCCCTTTCAAAGCAACTCCTCTGCGATATGCCTCCAGGACGGAGGATTGGCTTAATATGTCATAACCCTCCAGATAAATCAACCTTTACGCTGCCTCCGACGTCGCTTATGCTAGACGTAAGTATTATGGCAAAGAAAAAATCATCACCACAAGAAAACGATAGTGCCTATTTCCTCAAATTAGTTCTATATGTCCTTCTGGGTTCATTTTGGCTGCGGTTTGCTGCTCCAATCGAAATTGGATATGTCACGCTGAACGGCTTCCCGCTAGGGCTACTCCTTGGCCTTCTGTTCGCCAGTCACGACCATTTCCAGATTGACCGTAAGATCGAGTACGCCATTTTAGTCATTGTCACTATTATCACGTTCTTCCTGCCAGCCGGTATTGTCATCTAGCATGGATCTTCGTCGCACGTTCGACCGCGAGGCGCTTCTCTATAACAAGGCTCGGCCGCATTATCCGGCGGAACTTTTTGATCGCATGATAGAGGTCACAGGCATTCAGCCGGGTGACAACTTGCTCGAGATAGGTCCCGGCACCGGCCAGGCTACCGCGCCACTTCTGGAAAGGGGGTTTCACATTGTCGGCGTTGAGTTGGGAGAACACCTGGCCGATGTCGCGCGTCACGAGCTTCGTCACTACCCGAATGTAGAGATTAGGGTAGGAGGCTTTGAAGATGCTGAGTTCGACCCACATTCATTCCGCATGATCTTTTCGGCTACGGCATTTCACTGGATCAAACCAGAGGTGAAGTACGCTAAAACCCACGAGCTGCTTATCCCGGGCGGACATCTCGCGATTATCCATACCAATCACATCTCGGACCAGAAAGGCGACCGCTACCACGAGCGCTCGCAGGCTATCTACAACCGATACTGGCCACCAGGCAAAGATCCGCACCATCTGCCAGTGCCGAACGATATCAAGCCGCCTGAGTTCGACGAAAAGCTCTTTGACCTTATTCATTTTCAGGTCTTTCCGCTCACCATTCGCTACAGTGCAGAGCAATATACAGAGCTGCTGGACACTTATTCGCCAACACTTTCGCTGCCAGAACCTGAACGCACAAAGTTCCTGGGCGAGATCAAGCGCCTCATCGATGATGAATTCGACGGCTATCACGTCAAACACTTCGCCATGAGTCTGGCGATCTTGCAAGCCAAGTAGCCACAGTTGACAACAGATAGCGCTATCTGTTACAATTCGACGGTAGTTTTACTATTTAAATAGTTAAGCGAAACTTCTTGGTAAGTTTGCAGGTCCGGGCAGGCCTTAGCCGCCGTTCGGAAACCGCTGATACCAAGATTTTTCAATGACAAAGGGTTGAAAAGGGATGAAAGCACTTCTCGGTACCAAGATTGGTATGACCCAGATCCTCCAGGAGGATGGCGTTGCTATTCCAGTGACGTTGATCCAAGCGGGCCCCTGTACTGTTACTCAGGTAAAGACCATCGATATCGACGGTTACGACGCAGTACAATTGGGTTTCGGATCGGGTAAGAACCTGAGCAATGCCGTTGCTGGCCACGTCAAGGCAGCAGGCGTGACACCAAAGTATATTCGCGAGTTCCGCGATGTAGAGCTGAACGACGACGTCAAAGTCGGCGCGCAGTTCGATGTCACCTCATTCGAGGTTGGCGAACACATCGACGTAACCGGCACCAGCAAGGGTAAAGGCTTCGCTGGTAACGTCAAGCGAAACAATTTCACAACGAGCAAAAAGACCCACGGTGGTAACGGCTACGTCCGTAAGCCTGGTTCTATCGGCTCGATGTATCCACAAAAAGTCTTCAAGGGTAAGCGCATGGCAGGCCGTATGGGTGCCGAGCAAGTTACAGTCAAGAATTTGGTTGTAGCCCTGGTAGACATAGAGAACAACCTGATCGGTGTAAAGGGCGCAGTTCCTGGCCCACGCCGCAGCTTGGTTGTACTCGGAGAGGTAAAGTAATATGGCTGAATCAAAGACAAGCACAACTCCAAAGACTGCTGCCGCAAAGACCGCAACTCTTCCACAGAGTGTATTCGCCGTAGACGTACCTAACCACGAGCTGCTCAAGCTTGCTTACAACGCCTACTTGGCAAATGGCCGCATCAACCTCGCTAAGACACTTCGCCGCGGTGAAGTCAGCGGTGGTGGTAAGAAGCCATGGAAGCAAAAGGGCACTGGCCGCGCACGTTTCGGTTCAAGCCGAAACCCAATCTGGCGCAAGGGTGGTATCGTATTCGGTCCACTCGGTAACGAGAACTACAGCCTGACTATCAGCACTGGTAGCAAGCGCGTCGCTCTCCGCCAGGCACTAACCCTCGCTGCCAAGGCAGACGAGATCACTGTTATCGATCAAATCAAGGTCACCGGCAAGACCAGGGACATGGCTGACTTCCTGAAGGCTCACAAGGCTGAAGGCAAGAAGGTCGTGATCGTCGTAACCGAAAAGACTCCAGAGCTGATCCGCTCAGCAGCTAACCTGCAGGATGTCATCCTGACCCAGGCTACCTACCTGAACGTGTTCAACATCCTGAATGCTGATCGCCTGATCGTTACTAAGGACGCGCTCGTCGCTATCGAGAAATGGCTAGGAGCTTAGTTATGAATACTGCACATTTGCAACTCATCCCGCACATTAGTGAGAAGGCCTACGGCCAATCACAGCACAACACCTACGTCTTCAAGGTTCCAACCACTGCTAACAAGCAGCAGGTTGCCTCAGCCGTTACTACTCAGTACGGCGTGAAGGTGGACGGTATCCGCATCGTTATCGCGAAGGGCAAGCTCAAGCGAACTGTCCGAAACGGCAAGCCTTACGAAGGTCGCCGCCGCGATTTCAAGAAAGCATACGTTACCCTGGTCGAGGGCGACAGCATTAAGATCTTCGACGAAGTTGAAGAGGAGAAGAAGTAATGGCTATTAAGCAATACAACCCAACCACTCCAGCTCGTCGCGGTATGACTAGCCAGGACTTTGACGCGATTACAACTCGTAAGCCGCTCAAGTCTTTGACCGTCATCAAGAAGTCAACTGCTGGTCGCAACAACCAAGGTCGTATCACCACCCGTCACCGTGGTGGTGGCGTCAAGCGCTTCTACCGCATTATGAACCACCAGCTTGCACCTGGCACCGTTGCTACTATCGAGCAAATCGAGTACGACCCTAACCGTTCTGCTCGTATCGCTCGTATCAAGGATCAACACGGTCTATACCACTACGTGATCGCCGACAACGCTATGAAAGTTGGCAAGCAAATCACCAGCGGTCCAGACGCAGTCGTTGAAGCCAGCAACCGCATGCCACTCAGCAACATCCCAACTGGTACGCTCATCTACAACATCGAGCTCCAGCCAGGTAAGGGTGGTCAGGCTGTCCGCAGCGCTGGCACCAAGGCTCAGCTGATGGCTAAGGAAGGCGACTACGCTCAGGTGAAGATGCCTTCAGGCGAAGTTCGTCGCTTCCGCGTCGAATGCATGGCTACTCTCGGTGTTGTCGGTAACGAACAGCACCAGAACGTCAAAATCGGTTCAGCCGGTCGCAACCGTCGCCTTGGCATTCGTCCGTCCGTCCGTGGTGTTGTTATGAACGCCGCAGACCACCCACACGGTGGTGGTGACGGTGGCCGTCACGGTACCGGTAAGGCTCCACGCACTCCATGGGGTCAACTGACACTCGGTTACCGCACCCGACGTCGCAAATCAACCAACAAGATGATTGTAAAAAGTCGTCATGAGGCGAAGAGGAAATAGCTTATGAGTCGTTCACTTAAGAAAGGTCCATACATTGATCCAAAGCTGGCTAAGAAAGTCATGGCTTTGGGTTCTAACGACCGGACCGTCATCAAGACTTGGGCACGCGCCAGCACTATCTTCCCAGAGATGGTTGGCCGCACGATCGCTGTTCACAACGGTCGCGTACACGTGCCAGTATTCGTTAGCGAGAACATGGTTGGCCACAAACTCGGTGAGTTTTCTCCAACCCGCAAGTTCCGCACTCACGGGGGTAAAAGGTAATGCAGGTTACAGCCCTCGCTAAAGGCGTAAGCATGAGCCCACGCAAGGTTAGCCTCGTTGCCAGCCTTGTTCGTGGTCGCACTGTCGCCGACGCGCTCGTTATTCTCGAGCACACACCAAAGCGCGCAGCTAAGCCAGTACTGAAGGCAATCGCCAGTGCAAAGGCTAACGCTGTCACCAATCACCGCGCAGACGAGAAGAGCCTGATTATCGAGCACCTGACAGTTACTGCCGGTACCCGCATCAAGCGCTTCCGTCCAGCTGCTATGGGCCGCGCTCTTCCATACCAGAAGAAAAGCAGTCACATCAAAGTAGTCCTCAGCGGCGACGAAAAGCCCAAGAAGCCTACCGCTACCGAAAAGGCAGCAAGTGAATCTAAGCCGGCCGCCAAGAAGGCCGAGAAGGAGGCATAAGAATGGGCCAGAAAGTAAACCCAATCAGCATGCGCCTTCAGGTCAACAAAGACTGGCGTTCTAAGTGGTTCGCAAACAAGCGTGACTACGCAACGTTCCTCCACCAAGACTTGAAGGTTCGAGACCTGATCGAGAAGAAGTTCGCTACTCGTGCCACGATCGCTAAGACCGACATCGAGCGCGCACCGAACCTCGTCACCGTTACCATCTGGACCGCTAAGGCTGGTGTCGTCATCGGTCGTGGTGGCTCAGGTGCCCAGGAGCTCAAGGCTGACATCGAGAAGATCATGGACCGCCAGGTTCGTATCAACATCGAAGAAGTCAAACGCCCTGAACTGGCTGCAAAGCTAGTTGCCGAGAACATCGCTCGTCAGCTGGAACGCCGTATTAACTTCCGCCGCGCCGTCAAGATGAGTGCGCAAAACACTATGAATGCAGGTGCCCGAGGTATTCGTATCGAGGTTGCCGGTCGACTGAATGGCGCGGAAATGAGCCGTCGCGAGAAGGAAATCCAGGGTTCTGTACCACTGCACACCCTTCGCGCAGACATCGACTACCACCTGGCTACTGCACAGTTGCCTGGCGCTGGTATCGTCGGTGTAAAGGTTTGGATCTACAAGGGCGAAACTAACGCCTAAGAGGAAATGAGCTATGTTACTACCTAAGAAAACCAAGTACCGCAAAGTCCGCAAGGGCAAGAACGATGGCGTCGCTACTCGTAGCAACTACATCGCCTTTGGCGACTACGCTCTGCAGAGTATCGGCAACGAGCGCATTAGCTCGCGCCAAATCGAGTCTGCTCGTCAGGCTATGACCCGCTATATCAAGCGCGGTGGTAAGATCTGGATCCGTATTTTCCCGCACACTCCAGTCACCCGTAAGCCACAAGACGTAAAGATGGGTTCCGGCAAAGGCAACCCAGAGTTCTTCGTCGCTAAAGTCAAAACTGGCACCGTCATGTTCGAAATGAAGGGTGTTCCAGAGGACGTTGCACGAGAAGCTATGCGTCTTGCAGCACACAAATTACCTGTTAAAACTAAGTTCATCAGCCGAGAGGAGGTCTAACGCAATGTCTAAGTTAACCAAAGACTTGCTGAAGCTTTCAAAGGAAGAGCTTGAGAACCGCATCACTGAGCTTCGATCACAAATCGTAGAACAGAGGCGCGCTCGAGCTGCCGGTGAACTAGCTAACCCGCACGCAATTAAGAAGACCCGTCGCGAAATTGCGGTGGCACTTACACTACTAAGTGGCTCCGAAGAAGACGCGGCCGAGAAAGAGGAGGCCTAATTATGGCTCGTAAACTCGTCGGCACCGTTGCATCAGATGTCCAAGAAAAGACTATCGTCGTAGCAGTGGCCCGCCGCGTAACCCACCCGATCTACGGTAAGCAATATACCGTAACCAAGCGCTTTGCCGTCCACGATGAGAAGAATGAAGCTCACGTTGGCGACAAGGTAGAAATTGTAGAGACTCGCCCAATCAGCAAGAATAAGTCATGGACACTCGATCACGTTATCGAGACCGGCCATGCCGCAACCGAACTGAAGGACGAGACCGAGGCAGTTACTAAGCCAGCAGCGAAGAAAGAAGAAGCTGCAGAGGAGGCTAAGTAGCATGATTCAGCAAGAATCTCGCCTCAAAGTAGCCGACAACAGTGGCGCCAAGAGCATTCTGTGTATCCGAGTGCTCGGCGGTACTGGCCGTCGCTACGCCCATGTTGGTGACGTCATCGTTGCCAGCGTGAAGGACGCCAACCCATCGGGTAACGTCAAGAGGAAGAGCGTTGTGAAGGCAGTTATTGTCCGCACAACCAACCCAATTAAGCGAAAGGATGGTTCAACCATCCGCTTCGACGAAAACGCAGCAGTTATCATCGGCGACGACAAGAACCCGAAGGCAACCCGCGTATTCGGCCCAGTGCCTCGCGAACTTCGCGACCGCGGGTACATGAAGATCATCTCGCTTGCCCCGGAGGTACTCTAATATGAAAGCAAACCGACCAGTTACCATGAAGATCAAGAAGAATGACCTCGTACGCATCACTACTGGCGCGCACAAGGGTCAAACCGGTAAGGTGCTCGTAGTACACCCGAGCAGTCAAACTGTCACCATCGAGGGTCTCGGCAAGATTAAGCGACACATCAAGCCATCTCAGCAGAACCCACAAGGCGGCACAAAGGACATCATCGTCCCATTCCCAGTTAGCAAAGTTGCCCTGATTAACCCAGCCAACGATGCAAAGGTTACCCGCGTTGGGTACCAGATCAAGAAAGACGGCACCAAAGTACGAGTTGCTAAGGCCGCCAACAACAAGGAGATTAAGTAATGGCTACTAAAGCAGCAGCCCCAACCACATCTACGGCACCACGTCTGAAGCGCCTCTACAAAGAGGAGCTGGTTGCTAAACTCCAAAAAGAACTTGAGCTGGACAACCCACACCGCGTGCCAAAGCTGGACAAGATCGTTCTGAACGTTGGCATTGGTAAGCACAAGGACGACAAGCACTACCACGAGGTAGTTGTGAACACCTTGCGCAAGATTACCGGTCAGCAGCCTGTCGATCGAATGGCTAAGAAGTCAATCGCAACTTTCAAGATTCGTGCCGGTATGAACCGCATCGGTGTCGGTGTGACACTTCGCGGCAAGAACATGTACGAATTCCTCGACCGCCTTATCAACGTCTCACTGCCACGCGTTCGTGACTTTCACGGCGTATCGAGCAAGGGCTTTGACCAGGCCGGCAACTACTCACTTGGTATTACCGAGCAATCTATCTTCCCTGAACTGAACTTCGAAGACACCCAAGTGTTACACGGCCTTCAGATTAACTTTGTGATTAAGACCGAAGATAAAGCTCATGCAGAAGCACTACTACGTGCTTACGGCATGCCATTTGAGAAAGAGGAGAAGCGTTAATGGCTAAGAAATCAGTTATCGCTCGTGGCAAGAAGCGCGACGCGTTGATCAAGAAATTCGCTGTCAAGCGAGCCGAGCTCAAAGCAGCAGGCGATCAGGATGGTCTGGCATTGCTACCACGCAACTCCAGCCCAACCCGCCACAAGAACCGCTCACCACTGTCTGGTCGTCCACGTGCCTACATGCGCACCTTCGGCCTCAGCCGTATCGAGTTCCGCGAAAAAGCAAGCAAGGGAGAAATCCCTGGTGTAACCAAGGCCAGCTGGTAGAAAGGAAACATCATGAGTATGTTATCAACCGACCCTATCGCAGACATGCTGACCCGCATCCGCAACGCTGCCAACGTTGGCAAAACTGAAGTCTCGCTCCCAACAAGCAAGATCAAGGAAACCATCGCTCGCGAACTTGTGAAGGCTGGCTACCTCGCCGACGTCAAAGTTGAAGAGGCTAAACCACAGTCACGTCTGTTGATCACCATCAACAAGCCAGGCACCAACTCGGTCATCACCGAGATCAAGCGCCTGAGCAGCCCAGGTCGCCGCGTTTACGCTGGCGCCAACGAAATCCCTCGCGTCAAAAACGGCCGTGGCATCGTACTGGTTTCGACCAGCCAAGGTGTTATGACCGGCCAGGCAGCCTACAAGGCACGTCTCGGCGGCGAGTTAATCCTAAAGGTTTACTAGTAAGGAATATAAACTATGAGTCGAATCGGAAAACTACCTATCCAAATTCCGGCAGGTGTGACAATCACGGTCGACGCTGATCAGATTAGCGTCACCGGGCCTAAAGGCACGTTGTCACAGTTCACCCTGCCTCACGTTGACGTCAAAGTTGACGGTGACGTTCTGACAGTTACTCGTAAGTCTGACGAGAAGATTGCTCGCGCTCAGCACGGTCTGATGCGCGCACTGATCAACAACCTCGTCATCGGCGTTACGAAGGGCTTCGAAAAGAAGCTCGAAGTTAACGGTGTTGGCTTCCGCGTCAACGGTGGTGGCCAAGCCATCACCATGAGCCTTGGTTTCTCACACCCAATTGAGTACAAGGCTCACGAAGGCGTCAACCTGACTGTCGAGAAGAATCTCATCACAGTAACTGGTATCGATAAGCAAAAAGTAGGCCAAGTAGCCGCTGAAATCCGCTCCTTCAAGAAGCCAGAGCCTTACAAGGGCAAGGGCATCAAGTACACGGACGAAGTGATCCTCCGCAAGGCCGGAAAGACAGGAGCAAAGTAGTATGAACGCGTTTTCTAAGAAACTCGCAAACCAAATGCTGCGCAAGATGCGCATCCGCTCTCGAGTGAACGGCACTACTGAACGCCCACGCCTCAGCGTATTCATCAGCAACCTGCACGTGAGTGCCCAGATCATCGATGACGTCCAGAAGAAGACTCTCGCAAGCAGCACAAGCGACAAACAAGCCGCAGCTACTGGCAGCAAGTCTGACAAGGCCGCTTGGGTCGGCGCTGACATCGGAAAGAAGGCTAAGAAGGCTGGCATCAAGCAAGTCGTCTTTGACCGCAACGGTCGTCAGTACGCTGGTCGCCTGAAGGCACTCGCCGACGCTGCACGTAAGGAAGGATTGGAGTTCTAATATGGCTGACGTCAAAACACAGCAACCTCGCCAGGGTCAAGGCCAGGACCGTCGTGGTCCACGCCGCAACGACCGCATGCAGGCACCTCGTGAAGAGAAGATTTTTGAGGAGTATGTCATCAACATCGACCGCGTTGCACGCGTCGTTAAAGGTGGCCGCCGCTTCCGCTTTAAGGCACTCGTTGCTGTAGGCGACAAGAAGAACCGTGTTGGTATCGGTGTGAGCAAGGGCTCTGACGTTCAGTCAGCTGTCGCTAAAGCTACCGATGTCGCCAAGAAGAACTTGGTCACTATCCCTGTAACCAAGTACGCTAGCATTCCTCACGACGTTGAGGTAAAAGTCAGCGGCGCACGCGTTCTATTGAAGCCAGCAGGTCCTGGTACCGGTGTTATCGCTGGTGGTGTTGTACGCAGCATCATTGGTTTGACTGGTATTCACAACCTACTCAGCAAGTCACTTGGTTCAACCAACAAAGTGAACAACGCTTACGCTACTATCGAGGCACTCCGCCAGTTGGTCCCAGCTGATCAATGGCTGAACGCTCCAAAGGCTAAGAAAGCACCTACAAAGACTGCCGCCCCAGCCAAGGAGGAAAAGTAGTATGAAGTTTAACGAACTAGACGCAACTCCAAACAAAGACCGCAAGCGCGTTGGCCGTGGTATCTCAGCTGGTCAGGGTAAAACCGCCGGTCGTGGTACCAAGGGTCAGAAGGCTCGTACTGGTAAAAAACTTCGCGCTACCTTCATGGGTGGCCAGGGTTCACTTGTACAGCGCATCCCTAAGAAGCGCGGCTTCAAGAGCCTGCGCGTTCCAGCTCAGGTTGTCTACACCGATCAGCTTGAGGCTCTCGCCGGCAAGACTGCCGACAACAAGACACTCGCCGAAGCTGGCCTGATCGCTACTCCTTACCACACCGTCAAGGTTATCCTGCGCGGTGAGCTCAAGGGCAAAGTAACCCTCAAGGTTCAAGCAGCGAGCAAGGGCGCTCAGGAAGTAATCGCCAAAGCCGGTGGTAGCTTCGACAAAACTGTCGTTCCAACCTTGCCACCAAGCCAACGCAAGAAAAAAGAAGAAGCGTAAACTCCTTCATCCCAACATAGGAAGCCGCCTAAGCGCGGCTTCTTTTGGTATTATGCAAATGTCGCATGAAGATCGAAGTGAGGGGAAATCATGCCAGCACCATGGCTAGCCAGTCCACCGTCAACCGCCTTGTGGGTGCTCGACGACACGCTCAGCACGCTGAACCGCCTCGCCGCTGAGGTGAGTCCGCCGCCCAGCACAACGGTGACACTCATGACGGCAGCCGACGAAGTCTGCAACAACCAGAGGCTGTGGACGCGCCTCCCGAGCCACATCGGCTCTCAGACAAAGGAAGCGTACCGCGCCCGACTGCGCGCAGCACTCGACAACTGCCGCGGCTTCAACTGACCAAACACTGCGACGGGGAGGTGCGCAGAGGGCTCCATGCCCCTGCGCACCTCCAGAAATGCCTTTCGGACAAGAGACAAGATATGGTACGGTATAGGAGTAAATGCCCGCCGCAAGGCTACCCAGCTCTTTGCTGATGTGCTATCGTTATGTAAGTACTAATGACCGTAGGACCAAACACCCGTGAATTGGAAAAACATCTTTAAATCGCTTAAAAGCCGTGACATGCAGAAGCGGCTTCTCATCGTACTCGGGCTCATCGTAGCCTATCGTTTCTTGGCACACGTACCCGTGCCACTCGCTCAGCCAACCGAACTTAAGCATGTTCTCGATAACCTGCTTCGCAGCAGTGACCTCGGTGGCTTCATCAATCTCTTATCCGGCGGAGCACTAGCCAGTCTGTCTATCGTGCTCGTTGGTTTGAGCCCATACATTACCGCATCGGTCATCACCCAGTTGCTTACGAAAGCACTCCCGAACCTCGAAGAACTCCACAAAGACGGCGAATCAGGCCGTCGTAAGATTCAGCAGTGGACACGACTTATTACGTTGCCTCTAGCCCTCTTGCAATCAGTTGCATTCATCTTTATCCTTCGTCAAACTGTCCTCGCCGGCAACACGGGCGTCGACATTGTGGCCAATACCGCTCCACTACAATGGGCAACCATGATTGCCGCTATGGCGGCTGGCTCCATGCTCCTTATGTGGCTCGGCGAGCTCATGACAGAACAGGGTGTAGGGAACGGTATGTCTATCTTGATCTTTGCCGGTATTATCGCCGGCTTCCCAAGTACCTTTAGTACCATCGTAAACTCACTATTTAGCTTCAACAGCGACGCTGACAAACTCCACGTCTTCAACTGGTTTACCTTACCGGTGAACTGGTTCGCGTTAGTGGTCGTGAGCGGGCTTGCGCTCGCAGGTCTGGTAGCGCTCTACATGATCGTGAAGATCAACGAAGCCCAACGCATTATTAATATTAGCTATGCAAAACGAGTCCAGGGCAACCGAGCTTACGGTGGCGTCACGAGCATCCTGCCTGTGAAGCTCATCACCGCAGGCGTGATTCCCGTGATCTTTGCCGTTGCCTTCCTGGCGCTTCCAGCCTTCATAGGACAGCTTCTAAAGGGCGCACACGACCCGCACTGGCAACAGATCGGTCTCAACCTCACCACATGGTTCAAGACGCCTGATGCGACAACATTCGCGAGTGGCGAGATAACAGCCTTCATCTACCCAATCGTGTACTTCCTTCTCGTCGTAGGATTCACGTACTTCTATACCAGCATCGTCTTCAACAGTAATGAGATCGCCGAGAACTTGCAGAAGCAAGGTGGCTTCGTCGCTAACATCCGTCCAGGACAGCAGACTGAAAAGTACCTCAACAGCATCGTAACGCGCCTGACGCTCTTTGGATCGCTCTCATTGGGTATCATTGCCATCCTCCCGTTCGTAACTGAATACGTACTCGGTCAGTTCGGTATCCAGGCTCAGAACCTCGCCATCGGCGGCACAGGGCTCTTAATCGTTGTGTCCGTAACCCTTGAAACCCTCCGTCAGATCAACTCACGCGCCCTTATGGTGACCTACGACCAGGACTATTAGACACTTTTGCCTAGGATCCCATTACGCGGATCTGCCTGAAGCACAAAATATCGCCGCAAAGACTCGCCCAACGGGGGTCGTGCGCGCTTGACACATCCGGACTCTACGGTACAATAAGAACGTCGCTAAGGCATTCGTCTAGAAATGCCGGTTTCTCTTAAAACGTGCTTTACAAGCATCTGTTTTACAGGTATAATCTTCTCTTGTAGCTTATGGCCAGTAATAAAGAAGTAATCAAACTCACAGGGCGTGTCGTGGAGGCCCTTCCCGGCGCTAAATTTAAAGTGGAGCTTGAAAATGGCCATATCATCCTGGCCATCATTTCGGGTAAGATGCGCAAGCACTATATCCGTTTGGTACCAGGCGACATGGTGGAAGTTGAGTTGACCCCTTACGATCTTACTAAGGGAAGAATCATTTTCCGCCTCAAGGATCAATCAATAACACGGGAGAAAGCTGCGTGAAGGTTAAACCAAGCGTAAAGAAAATCAGCCCCGATGACCAGCTCGTGCGACGCAAGGGTCGACTGTATGTCATCAACAAGAAGAAACCTAAGCACAAGCAGAGGCAAGGTTAATTATGGCTCGTATTGCAGGAATTACCGTTCCGACTGAAAAGCAAGTTCAGATCTCACTGACCTACATCTACGGCATCGGCCCAGCCTTCGCCAAGAGAATTCTGGAAGTTTGCAAAATCGACCCAACCACTCGAGTCAAAGATTTGACCGAAGCTGAACTGACAAAGATTCGTGATGAAATTAACGCTCATTACACGGTCGAAGGTGAGTTGCAGCGCGTTGTCGGCGCCAACATCAAACGCCTGAAGGACATCAACAGCTACCGTGGCCTCCGCCACAAGGCTAGTCTTCCTTCACGCGGCCAGCGCACGCGCACCAACGCACGCACCCGTCGTGGCAAGAAGGTGACCGTCGGTGGTACTAAGAAGAAAGTCGCTTCAAAGACCTAGGGGATAATGATATATGGCAGAGAATAAGACAGCAAAGAAGAAGGTCAAGCGATCCGTACCTGCAGGACAAATGCACGTACAAGCTACCTTCAACAACACAATCGTAACCTTCAGCGATAAAAAAGGTAACGTTCTGAGCGCATCAAGCGCCGGCGCCTGTGGTTTCCGCGGCTCGAAGAAGGGTACTGCTTACGCAGCCCAGGTAGCAAGCGAAAAAGCAGCTACCATCGCAAAGCAGGCTTACAGCCTCACCAGCGTTGACGTATTCGTGAAAGGCGTTGGCCTTGGCCGTGACGCCGCCATTCGTGCGCTCGGCAACCTCGAAATTACCGTAGACAGCATTAAAGACGTGACCGGCGTACCACACGGTGGTGTCCGCCCACGCAAGGCGAGGAGAGCATAATGGCCCGAGACCGAAGTCCTATTGTTAAACAAAGCCGCCGTGAAGGCTTTGCGCTGCATCCTAAAGCGCACAAGATCATGGTTAAGAAGAGTGGCATCCCTGGCATGCACAGCCGTTCTAGGCAGAGCAAGCCGAGCTTGTACGCTATTCAGCTTCGCGAGAAGCAAAAAGTTCGTCGTCTGTACGGCCTCCTTGAAAAGCAGTTTGCAAACCTGATGAAGGAAGCAGGCCGCACTCAAGGTCAGTCTGGTCAGGTTCTCCTGCAGCTGCTTGAACGCCGCATGGACAACACCGTCTACCGCGCTGGTCTTGCTACCAGCCGCCGCGCCGCCCGTCAGCTCGTGTCCCACGGTCACTTTATGCTGAACGATCGCCGCGTCGACATTCCGTCAATCCGCATGAAAGCTGGCGACGTTATTACCGTTCGCCCACGCAGCCAAAAGACCCAGTACTTTACCAAGCTCGACGACGTACTGAAAGAGACCAACCAGCCCGCTTTGAGCTGGCTCAAGTTCGACCCTAAAAAGGTAAGTATTGAAATCACTGGCCTGCCAGCCCGCACGGAAGCAGAACCAGACATTAACGAACAATTAATCGTTGAGTACTACTCACGCTAAGGGAGAAAAGCACTATGAGCAAAGTCATTCACAACCCAACCCTCGCAAGCATCGAGGAGCACTCAGCAACCAGCGCTACCTTCGTTATTGAGCCATTGCACACCGGCTATGGCATGACCCTGGGTAACAGTCTGCGCCGCGTTTTGCTGAGCAGCATTGCAGGTAGCGCTATTGTCGCTTTCAAGATTGAAGGCGCAACCCATGAGTTCACAACTGTTCCTGGTATTAAGGAAGACGTCGTGGACATCATGCTGAACCTGAAGCAAGTTCGCTTTAGCAGCGCTGTCGACGAACCAGTACAGGTTCGCCTGGAGAAGAAGGGTGCCGGCGTCGTTACCGCTGCCGACATCAAGACCACTGCTGATGTAGAGGTTGTCACTCCTGACGCTGTCATCGCAACCCTCGACGACCCTAAGGCTACCCTGATCATCGACATCGTCGTTGACAGCGGCCGCGGCTACCGCACCGTTGAGGAATCATCTGAAAAGCGCATCCACAGCGACATGATCGCCGTCGACGCACTCTTCAGCCCAGTTGCACGCGTACGCTACAAGGTCGAGAACACCCGCGTTGGTCAGACCACCGACCTCGACAAGCTGATCCTGACTGTCGACACCGACGGCTCTATCACCCCTAAGGATGCTTTCGAAGAAGCTGCCGCTATCCTCATCAACCAATACACCGCACTTGCTGGCTCGACTCGCGTTGAAGCTGCACCAAGTGTTGGTAGCAAGCACATTGATGCTGAGGGCGGTTCCGAACTGATGACTCCTATCGAGGACTTGAACCTGAGCGCCCGCACCACCAACGCATTGATTAACAACGATATTCGCACTATCAACGACCTCGTCACCCTGAGCGACACCGAACTGCGCGAGCTGAAAGGCTTTGGCAGCAAGGCACTCGACGAAGTCAAAGAAAAGCTTGCGGAGATGGAGCTCTAGAACATGCATCGTCACGGATATCAAGGAAGAAAGTTCGGCCTTGAGCGCGACCAACGTCGCGCCCTGCTGAAGGGTCTTGCTACATCGCTCATCGAGCACGGCAAGATCGAAACAACGATCAAAAAGGCCAAGGAAATTGTGCCTTACGTTGAACCACTCATCACCAAAGCTAAGATTGGCGACCTGCACAACCGTCGCCAGATTGTATCTGCCCTCAGCACCGTTGAGGCTGCCCACAAGCTGGTCGACGAAATCGCACCAAAGCTGACTGGCCGCAACAGTGGTCACCTGCGCATCACTCGTACAACCGTTCGTGTTGGCGACAACACACAGTTGGCTGAGGTTTCGTTCGTAGACGACATCAAGGCTGAAGCAGTAACAACTGCTGTAAAGGCGGAGAAGTAATCATGAACATTGCAAAGAAGACATACAGTCAGAAGCCAACAGAAGTTGAGCGCAAGTGGATCGTTCTCGACGCAAGCGAAGCACCACTCGGCCGCGTTGCGACTGCTGCTGCTAAATACCTGATCGGTAAGTACAAACCAACCTATACCCCGCACATCGACGGCGGTGACTACGTCATCATCGTAAATGCTGCTAAGTTGGTTGTAACTGGCGACAAGGCAACTGACAAGAAGTACTACAACTACTCTGGTTTCCCAGGTGGCCTGAAGGAAGCATCGCTGAACGACGTTCTGAGCAAGAACCCAGCAAAGGCTGTTGAAGCCGCTATCTATGGCATGCTGCCAAAGAATAAGCTTCAATCACTGCGCATGCTGCGTCTGAAGGTTTACGCCGGTGAAACTCACAATCACGAAGCCCAAAAGCCAGTGAAGATGGGAGTCAAATAATGGCAACGAAGAATGAATACTCTTACGGCCTCGGTCGCCGCAAGGCTGCAACCGCTCGCGCTCGCCTGTTCGCAGGCAAGGGCAACGTCACTGTCAACGACAAGAAGGCAGTCGACTACTTTGACAAGAACGAGCAGATGCTCGAGGAGATGATCCAACCTCTTGCCCTCATCGGTAAGGAAAAGGCCTACGACATCACTCTGGTTGTCAGCGGTGGCGGTCTAGCTGGTCAGGTTGACGCAATCAAGCTTGCTATCAGCAAAGCACTGAGCGCTCAGAACGAAGAACTTCGTTCAACCCTGAAGAAGGCTGGCCTCCTGAAGCGCGACCCACGCGAGAAAGAGTCGAAGAAATATGGTCTTCGCTCAGCTCGTAAGCGCGAACAGTTCTCAAAGCGTTAGTTCTAACGAAGCGCAAAACAAAACACCCGAGTTATGCTCGGGTGTTTTTGGTAATGAATAATATCTTGCTCCGTCCTGGGCTGCCCGTATAGGAGGGCAGCCCAGGATCTCAGGCGTCAACGCAGGTCGATGCAGATGTGAACGCCGCCGACGCTGCACGGAAAACCGACGTGGACTCCGGCGTAGCAGCCAGTTGTGCCCTTGTGAATGGCGTCCTGGTAGCGGTTCGTCCGGATGATCAGGGCGTCGACCGACGGATTCTCATCTGGCCTATGGCGGTAGTACACGGTCAGGCTACGACGCGGAGTTTTCCACTCCACAACCTGAAAGCCTGACGTCCTAACCTCGCCTCGACGGAACGTGCATTCACGGAATCCGCCGCGTCGCAGTGCTCGCTTGACCTGGCCAACACTAACATTCGCACCCATTCGTACTCACCACCCTCACGCTCGACAAACGGGTATACGGCGTATCATGTCACAGGAAACTATCGAACGCAATTACGACTTCAGGTTCTTGGACTTCTTGAACGCTGCGACTGCCGTCGGGATAAAGTCTAGCTGTGAAAGCATAATGTTGCTCGGCAGATGCTTTGCAGGATAGAATGCGCCCGCCTTCGGCTCGCCAATAACCTCCGCAATAAAGACCTGCGCACTCTCCGTGCCACGCTTGTTGTGGTGCAGGATGTTGTAAACGTACTGCGGCTCACTTGCCAGCTCGACGTCGTGAAGCTCTTCGTGCAAAATGCGGTGAAATGCCTGCGCGTACGAACCGAGCTTGTCGGTCGGACGAATAACCGTACCTGGCGTATGCAATATGCCGGGCCACAGCTCAGGCCAATCTTGCTTTTCCTCACCGCGCTCGAGGAGCAGAATCTCAATCTCACCATTGCCGTTCAGGCGCATCGGCACGACTTCGACGATAGAGAAAACCGCCAGGCGGGCGACCTGACGAAAAATAGGGAAGGGCAAAAACCCAGCCGGGATGCGAGTAAGCAGTTCGGCAGTCTGGACGATTTCGGATTCAGAGAGTGGCGCTGGGGTTTCGGGAATATGCTTCATTTCAAAGCGTCATTATAACAGGTATTGACGAGCGTAGCGCATCATTCTACTATAAGCTCTATTCAGCACCCCCGCTAGCGATCGCAAGGGTAGGTGGCAGATATGCCAACAAGAGTACCAGGCCGGCCGTTTCCGCACGACGTCTGGCTGGACGTAGCGCTCACCAACGTCCCGGCGGAACGACACCAGGACGTCAAGGACAGGCTTCACCGGCTTCCCGGTTGGAGCACCAGCTTCGACGGCCCCGACAGCATTTCCCTGCGCTACGGCTACGAGAACGGGCGTGCCAGTGTCATCCGGGCCCAGGCAGCGGAGATTCTGCGGCGCGCCGGAGCGGCCACTCCGCAGCTCGACGTCTTCGTCGTCTGGTGGGTGGAGCTGAACTTCCGCGGGCCGCTCGACGCTGCCATCTTCGCACCGATGACGGCAGCGATGCGCGCCATGCCCGGCGTCCTGGACACCCATCAAGCTGGCGACAACCTCAGTGGCGTCGTGGTGGAGTTCAGGGGACAGCCCTCGGACGGGTTGATGAAGTGGACCACCGACCTGGCTTCGCCGCACATGGCGCGCTAGGGGTGAGTCGCTCCGCCCACGGACTCGAGACCCGCCATCACAATCTGGCGGGTCTCGAGGTCCCAACCACGTGATCTTATGCTACACTTAACTAGTAATGAACAGAGATAAAGTCCTCACAGGCATTCGCAGTAACGGTGAGCCCCACATTGGTAATTATTTGGGTGCCATACTGCCAATGGTGGAGATTCAGAAGGCTCACGGCGAAACACACGATATGTATTTCTTCGTGCCCGACCTGCATTCCTTCACCACGCCGATCGACCACAGCACGCTCTACGAACACACCGTTCGTAACCTCAAATACTTCGTAGCCGCGGGTATGGACTTCTGGGCCGACGGCGCATATATCTACCGCCAGAGCTATATCCCAGCCCACTCTGAACTCACCTGGATACTGGACTGCTTTGCGTACTTTGGCGAGATGAGCCGCATGACCCAGTTCAAGGACAAATCCGACGGCCAAGCCAACGTCAGCGTCGGCCTCTTCAACTATCCAGTCCTCATGGCCGCCGACATCTTGCTCTATAACGCACGCTACGTTCCGGTGGGCGACGACCAGAAGCAACACCTCGAGCTCGCCCGTGATCTCGGCATCCGCATGAACAACAAATTCGAAAATGTCTTCCCAGACGGCGTGTTCACTGTCGTGCCGGAAGACTGGAAGAAACAGCTGGAGTTTGCCGAGCGCGACAACGGCGTCCGCATCCGCAGCCTGAGAAATCCTGAAAAGAAAATGAGCAAATCCGTCGAAGACCCAGCCGGCACCATCGGCATGACCGACGACCCGGCCGAAGCCGCCAAAAAAGTTATGAGCGCCACAACCGACAGCGTTGGCCTGATTAACTTTGACTGGGAGAAGCAACCCGGCATCACCAACTTGATCCAGATGCTCGCACTCATGAGCGAACGACCAATCTCTGAGGTAGCCGACGAATGGAAGGGCAAGACAAGCTACGGCGATCTAAAGAAAGCCGTTGCCGAGAAGGTAGAAGTCTTCCTGCGTGACTTCCAGGCTCGCGTCGCTGAAGTCGACGAATCTAAACTCCTCGCCAAGCTAGAGGAAGATGAGCGCAAAGTAAGCCAGATTGCCGAAGCCACGCTCCTGCGGGCTCAGCAGGCAGTTGGCCTTCGTCCTCGTCCATAATGAGCGATCTACGTTTTATAGTCGAAACAGAAGGGGAGCGCGTTGACGCGTTTCTTGCTGCTGCCGCGCCCGAACATTCGAGGTCCTTCTGGCAAAAGCGCTGCGATGAGGGGAACGTCACCGTAAACGGCAAGGTCGTGAAGGTAAAGCACAAACTCAAGCCCGACGATGTCGTGGAGGCGCAACTGCCTGAGGTACAGAACTTCGACGGACAAGAGCTCCCTGTTATCTACGAAGACGACGATGTCATTGTCATCAATAAACCATCTGGCCTCCTCACACACGCCAAGGGTGTCGAGAGCGGAGAATTCACGGTGGCTGAGTTTGCGCGGCCTAAGACGACCGATAGCCCAGAGACAAACCGTCCCGGCATCGTTCACCGACTCGACCGCGGCACGTCGGGTATCATTATGGTCGCCAAAAACCCCGAAGCCAGGCGTTGGCTCCAGGGTCAATTCAGCAAACGCAACGTCAAGAAAACATACATCGCATTCATCGAAGGACATCTCCGCGAGCCCGAAGCAATCCTGCGTCTGCCGATCGAACGGAATCCTAAAAAGCCGCAAACCTTCCGCGTCGGCGCCAATGGCAAATCCGCCGAGACATCCTACAAAGTACTCAAGTCATACAAACGCGGCGACCTTGTTGAGCTCAAGCCGCTCACCGGCCGCACTCACCAGCTACGCGTGCACCTCAGCTATCTTGGTCATCCCATTCTCGGCGACCACGTCTACGGCGCGGACGACAAGAAGCTTGGCCGAATGTTCCTGCATGCACACAGCTTAGAACTCACGCTGCCATCCCACGAGCGCAAAACATTTACCGCACCACTCCCGCCCGAGCTCGAAAATTTCCTGACTACGCTACAATAGAGTCACGATGTTCGACCAGCTACTCCTTCACGATTCAGTTGCCCTGATCCTCCAGGCGCTCGCCATAGAGCCGCCGCAGGGTCTACTTCTCGTGGGGCCAGAAGGCATCGGCAAACGCACCCTCGCTCACAAACTAGCCGAGCAACTCGTCGATCACCCTACGGCTATCCGCACGCTCAGCCCAGACGAAAAAGGGACGATCACTATCGATACCGTGCGTGAACTCTACAAAGTCACGCGCAGCAAACAAGACGGACATCAGGTTATCATCATCGAGCGAGCCGACAGCATGAGCCTCGAAGCCGAGAACGCTTTGCTCAAGCTCCTGGAGGAGCCACGAGCCGGTCTGACGTTCATTCTGACCGCCCTGCAGCTCGAGGCGCTTCTGCCGACCATTCAATCGCGCATTCAGCACGTCACCATGCAGCCTCTGCCCGACGAGACGATTCGACGCTTCGTCGTAAGCAAGAAGCCCGGCATTGCCCAGGCCGACCTATCGCAGCTCGTATTCCTCGCGCAAGGCCGGGCTGGCACGGCGATAAACCTGCTCGCCGATAACGCCCTCGATTCCCAGCGTGACCGCATGCAGATCGTGAAGCAGCTCATCGCAGCTAAACCGCACGAGCGTTTCACGCTTACCGGCAAGCTAGCGAGCAGCCGCGAAGAATGCCTCGAGACACTCGGTGCTATGGCGCGAGTCGTAGAGGTGCAGCTTAGTGCGGCAACAAACCCCGCCCAAGCCAAACATTGGGCAAGCCTCGCTGACGCGCTCGAAGACTCGCAGCAGGCAATCAGTCACAATGGTAATGTCAGGGCTCAACTGCTCTATCTGTTCAGTAGATATTAATTTTGCTATAGTAGGATTAAATCATGTATTCACTTCTCCTTATCGCAGCACTCGGAGCACTCACCATTCGCATGTTCTTCCGTACCGACGAAGAACCTGACTTGATTTTGAGCTCTAAGCTTGGCGGCCGAGTCGAGAAGCTTTGGGAGATCGCCCACCAAGGTATCGTCGAGCAGAAGTACCTCCGCGCCGAGAAGGCCCTTCTGACCATCCTGCGCGTCGATGAACGCAACGCAACCGCCTACAACCGTCTAGGCATCCTCTACGCCAAGCAGCGCGCCTACACTGACGCTATCGAGTGCTTCGAGATCGCCCAAAGCCTGGAACCAAGCGCATCGAGCCTTCATAACGTTGGGCTTATCTACTACGAGACTGGTCAGTTCGACAAGGCTGCCATCGCGTTCGAGCAGGCAATCGAGATGGAAAGCAGCCTGGCAGCTCGTCACATCGCCTACGCCAAGGTCCAGGAAAAGCTCGGCCACACCAGACGTATGATCGAAGCGCTTGAAAAAGCCGTCGAACTAGAGCCAAATCCACAGTCACTGACCATCTTGGCCGACGCCTACGAGCGCGCCAACGAAGCCGAGCTGGCGCTTGCTATTCGCGAAAAGCTACGACGCATCGCCGAAAGCGCCAACGCATCGCGCAAAATCCGCCAACCACGAAAAGTGGTGATGTAGTTTTCTGCTCCCTACGTTCTTGAAAAAACAGAGGCGGAATGGTACTATATTCCAGTAACGAACAGTGAGGAAAGCCGCCAAGCGGTCACAGATTGTTCGCGCACATCATTACCATATGCCGATGTAGCTCAGTGGTAGAGCGGCTGTTTTGTAAACAGCGGGTCGTGGGTTCAAATCCCTCCGTCGGCTCCAGGCTGGGATAGCGAAGTGGTCAAACGCATCTGACTGTAAATCAGACGACTTATGTCTTCGGGGGTTCGACTCCCTCTCCCAGCACCAAGCTTATATGTTAAACGAGCGTTAGACGCTCGTTTTTCGTTACCTCGCCATAAAATGGTATAAGGGTCACGTCTTATTAAATAAACGCCAGGCTCCCTCAGAGACAATAGTTGCTTCTCCGCCACTGACCATAATCGCGCTCGCGTCATCGATCGCGTATAGAGGCGTCTCTGTATGCGCAGCCTGCTTTTCCATTTCCTCCATAGAAGTATGCTCGAAGTAATCAGCACCCAAATGCGGGCGAAGAGTGAAGTCGACGAGCCGTAGCGTCTTATCGCTCCCCGCGCCCACAGGCGCCAGATCTCCGTATTGATCGTCATCGTAGATCCCACGTTTTGCCTTTGCAGGATCGACGTACATCTCCTGGGTCGCAACCATACTGCCAGCGCTCACACCGATGTATACCTTCGTCCTGAGCAGTTCCGGCAACTCATCGGCCAAGCCAGATCGCTGCAGCCAATAGCTAAGGTAGGGTGTATTGCCGCCGCCAATCATAATTGCGTCAGCACTCTGCAGCATAGGCAGCCAATGCTGCTTTTCGAGTGTAGATAGGGCAGTCAATTCCAGCATACTAACAGTTCGCCAGCCAATTTTGTTGAGGTCTTCTAGATTTTGCCATGCATACGACCCGCCACCTGGCATCGCGTATATGGCCGTGGGTACAAAAACCACTTTAGCCTTGCCAATTGGCTTGCCCAGGAGCGACTCGAGCGCGTGACGAATACTTTGATTTGTAATGCCGTTGGAGGTTAGAAGGAGCTTCACGGTATTAGGCGGCATGCTTAGTATAATTCTGGCGTTCAACATCAGACGCGTCGAGCGCATAATAATGCCGCACAACACCAGAGTTAGTTTGTTCAACAGATAAAAGTTTCAGGTTTAGCTGTTGGCGGAGGTTTGCGAACAGCGGCTTACCCTCAACAAGCGCCACGGGCTGTGTCAGGATGTGAAATTCATCGATGAGCTGGTGGTTTATGAGGGCTTGGGCTATCATGCCACTACCAAATATAACTATGTTCTTTCCGGGCTGGTTCTTTAGCTCTGCAATTGCCGCAGGGTCTATCTCGTGCAGTGTGCGGCTGTGCCAATCGGTGTAACCCTGGTCCTTCGAGATAACGAGCTTATCAATGACACTCATCCTTTCGGCGACCTCAACCTCGCCAGCCGGGAAATTGCCGTTTGGCCTCACCTTCGGCCAATACTCCCTAAAAAGCTCATAAGTTGTACCGCCAAACAGTAGGAGATCTGCCGAGTCGAGGACTTTAACAGAGTATTCGTGATGATGCTCATCATCGGCCGTTACCCAATCCAGGTTGCCGTCCTTGCCAGCATAGAAGCCGTCGAGAGATACAAATTCTGAGAGAATAATTTTGCGCATAGGCATATAGTACCAGAAGTTAGATGTCCTATGACTTTGGAGCTATTTTTCTTTGTCCTTTTCGAGGAAGAATAGAGCGAACGCCGCGAGCATCAGCGCCATGTCACGGAACGTGATGAGGAATAGCTGGAAGTTCGCAGCGACAATGCCTCCAAGCGTTGCTACGGCCAAAAGGGCCGCATACTTGGTCAGCCATCCGCTAAGCAGCCACGCCGCAAGCGCGAGCTCGTATACAGAGAAGAAGGGGAGGAGGAGCGACTCAGGCACAATGTCACGCAGCAACTGCGGGAAGTAACCAACCCAATCTTGCGGGCTCAGGAAAGATGACACACTGGCGTAGAGGAACACCAGCGCAAGTGCCGCTCGCAGTAGCCACGAAACGATTGTCGTATTCGATTTCGATGTGGCCATAATTCTACTCAACTATGATCGTGCCGGTTTGGGCAGGATTCAGGTGGTTGTGGTAGCCAAATGTACCCTTCTTGTCGACAGTGAACGACATCTGTTCGCCGCCATCGACTTCGCCAACGTTCAGCTCAGGATTGTTGGTGTGGATCGGGTGTGGGTCAGAATCGAACTGCACGCCGTGCGACGAAGCATTCTTGATGATTACTTTGTCGCCAGAATGAACGGTGACTTTATTTGGAGAAAATCCGCTATCAGAGTAGGTGATAGTCGTCTCTTGGCCTGTCGACGCGGTCGAGGATGCGTCGCTACTCTTAGAATTTGTCGTTGTGCTTGTGTTGCGGCTCATCCAGACAACGATGCCGCCAACGATAACAACCAGTACTACTACCGCGATAATAATGTTTTTCTTCTTCATGATGCCCCCCTTTGTTACATCCATCATACCAGACCTTGCGCAGCAGCTGAAAAAGAAAGAAGCGCTATTTCTTGCGCTTCTTTACTTCGTTACGACCGAGGTTCTTGCTCGTTTCTTTGAACTCTTCTACCTTGCGAGTCTTTTGGTCAAACTTCTTCAGGAGGAGCTTTTCGCCATCGCTGCGGCGGCGCGTGTAATAGGCGCTGCCATTGACAGATACGAGGCGGACGGTCTTGCGCTTTTGATTCTTCTTAGCCATTGTTATTCCTTATTGAAACGTATTATAACAGATGTGAATTAGTTCAGCAACGTGGAGCCCCAACCGGGATTTGAACCCGGGACCCCTTCCTTACCATGGAAGTGCTCTACCACTGAGCTATCGGGGCATGTCCTCGATGCAATAACAGGGACTATTTTACCTGTTTTTGAGCATTTTCACAAGGGTCAGTTGGTCAATTCGAGTTTTGCTTTGTCGAGTTCACCGGCCAACCATTGCCCAACGCGAAGCATCTCGTGAAGCGTATGCGTGGTAACGGTAGGGTCCTCAGCGTATATTAGCAACCGATCGCCATCGATTTCATAGTCGAACTGCTTGAAGTGATGTGCCAGCATTGCCGCGCGTTCACCGCTGAGCATTGCCTCGGTTTCGTCGAACCGATCAGCCGGAGTAAAGACCTTAAAGGTTCGCTCGAACAGCGGATTGGCAGGCATAAAGATAGCGTTGGCGTTGCTCATGTTCGCAAACCTCATGAACAGCGTCGAGTAGAAACTTTCAGTATGATGATTGCCATCGATAAACACGTGCGGCAGGTCGCTCCTATGCAGATCAAACTGCATGATCAGCCAGTGGTAATATTGCGGAGGTTGTTCAGGATAGATCAACGTATTGCGTCTCTCGACCAAGCTAATGTCGTGGCCCTCAAAGTCGCCCACACAGAAATGCGAGTCTACATGCGATGCCGACACCGTAATGCCACGGATGAGCTCATGCTCGTCCTCGCGTTGATTGACCGAGCCAAAGTAGACCAGGCCAAACTTACGGGCGAAGAGCTTAATGATTTTTTTAGTAGCAAGCTCGCGACCAATTGAGAGAGGGCGCGAGAGCAACTGCAGAAGTTCCATGATTATTCCTTAAGTCCTTCGGCAGCTTTGATTTCGCTCATCGGCTCGTTCATGAGATCAATGGCGGTATTAATAAACTCGGCCTGGCTCCATGCTAAAGGCGCAACAGATATAAACTCGTGCGTGTATGGATTAACCTGCTCTGACAGAACGCCCGACTTGAGCATTTGCGACTGGACCCAATCAAGAATCTTGCGAGCATCGGATGCGCGGTTCGTCTCGAGATAGTACTGAGCCTGCCACAGCGTGCATATAAACCATGGGTTGCCCATGCTGTCTTCCTCGACGGTGTTATATTTGTCGTGCTCGTAGCGCGGCAGCGGCATCACATCTTGATTGCTGACACGAAATACGTGCGTGAGTGTCTTAAAGCTCGTCTCTACTTCAGGCGAATCCATGTCGAATAGCCCGAACATGAACGCGCCATAGAAGCTTGAGGCATCGATCGTGTCATCGTACATGAGCTCGGTCTTCGCGTCGGCGGACTTGTGGACGTAACCCTTGTAGAAAAACTCTTTGTCGCTGTTGTAGAGCATCGTCTGAGCGGCGGCGCGCATTTCGTCGGCTACATTCTGCCATCTCACGGCGTCGTCGGCGTGGCCAGCTTCCTCGGCTAGCTTCACCGCCGAGAGAAGAGCAGCGTATGTCAAACCGGTGCTGTATGTCGTCGTAAGGAACTTCTCCTCCCAGAGGTCATAGGTCGCGTGGGGAAGTTTGGTTGCCTCATCGATATAGCTTGTCATAAAGTCAGCCATTGGCTTGATGAGCGAGCCGTAGAACTCCTGAAGCATGCCCTTGTCCTGCGTCACCTCAAAGTATTGGCCGAATAGGAAAACCACGACGGCTGTTTCGTCCTCCTGAATTGGCGCGATGCTGCGATTGCCCACGATGTATGGATGCCAGCTGCTGCCAGGTGCGCCGTCAGGCTGGTATTTGTGCATGAGATAACCGTCCTGGTGCAAACCAGAGCGACAAAAGTCAAAGAAAGCCGTGAGCTCATCTCGATAGCCCAGTCGCAGTAGCGGCCAAAGCGCAAAGGCAGCGTCGCGCGGCCAACAGTAGGCATAGGCATCGCGAGCATAGTTCTTCATGGTCGTATCGGTGCTGGCGATAACCGCGCCGTGTTTGTCGATATGAGACTTCAAGATCAGCAAGCTCTTGCGCACGGCCAATCGCATCTCCTCTGGCATCTGAGCGATAACTTCCTCGGCAGGCGCGAGCCACTGCTGCCAGTACTGATGCGTCGCCCTAATTCGTTCAAGAACGCCATCAGTTCGTACCGCTCGGTGCAAATCAATAGCTGCCTGCTGCGTCTTAGCTGCGGCGATCCAGTATGCCACGCGCGTCGAACCATGCGGCTCGAGTCGTTGGTTGAACCCAATAACAGAGTCAACCGTGCCGTGTTCGACATTGTTACGCGCCAGCTCGCCATCTTCCGCGTCGCGGTACGTGCCATCATCACCGCCAAGGCTAAAGAGGCCCACCGAATACTGTTCGAATGGCTTGCCGTGCATATCTTGGCCGCCAACCACAAAGACGCGGCGTCCCTTGTAGTGCAGAATTGCCGACTCACCGGGGATATACTGGCCGGTATCGCCATTCAGACTGTTATAGATGAGAAACATCTGGTGCATGAAGAGTCGAATTTCGCGCTCACGATTGAACTCGTTGATGATATGGATATTGCGCATAAAGACATTCTCGTGCGCATCCACCGCGTCCTGGAACTCCAGCGTGACACCAAGATCTTTGTTGGTCATACGAGTTAGGCCAATCAGCGAGTTGTCGTAGTAGTCGGATTCAACAACCCACTTGCCATCGTCCGACCAGCTAAAATGACCCTCGACCCACACGCCGATGCGGTGACGCAGATGGTTGGCCATAGAGTGATTCTCTAGACCGACATACGGATAATAGAAGTCGTGCACCTCACCGAAGTAATTGGTGCCGACATGCATAGTCCCGTTACTGAGAACTATCGGTCGTGCCATCTCTCTTTCGCACCCTCCCGTGCTTTCAGTGCGCGTAGGCGCACATCCCGCAATGCGTTACAGAACACAATAAATGCATCGTACGGAGATTCATATGGGCTGAAGTACGCGTGCACATCGCCATCGCTGAAATACTTCGTACACATATAGTATACGTGGTCTGAGGTCTGGAGGCGACGCCAATCCTCAATCAATTGTTTGTCGCCAGAGGCCAAAATGTCATTTTCGAGCGCATATAGTTCCGAAATTGCCTGCTGCTGCATCGCATTACCGACCCATGCGCTGAGGTCTCGCTCGGCGTCTGCCCACGTAATCGTCTCGGGGACATCGACTGTGTCGACAGGTTCAAAGGCGTCGATTACTTCGCTGACCGTCATAAAGCCATTGCCTTCAGTCTTCAGCAGCTCACCAGGCAGATGCTCCAGAAAATCAAAGATGCCTGTCTCGTGCCACTGGTGCTCGCCAAATGTTTCGTAGTCCATGAAGAGGTTGACGTTAGTCTGCTTGTCATCCAGGTCATTGATCCAGCGCGCAAATTTCTCGGCAGTCAGCGGCCACTCGCTCCAAGATCGATCCGAGAAGCGGAACGCAATGTCGTCACTCATGCGGTAGTTCTTCATGAGTAGGCGAATGCTCTCGGCGTAGCGAGGCTTATACACAAAGTTCGGGCTGCGCCAGTCCAGAATTGGGTCCCAGCCCTCGGTCATGATGCCTTTGTAACCAGCTTGGTCAGCCCAAGCGGCGAGATCGTTATTGTAGCTGAGCTCGGTACCTCTGAAGACTTTGGGGGATTGGCCAAACAGCTGCAGGATCTTGTCGTGGTGCATGCGAACTTGCTTTTCGAACTCGAAGCGCGAGTAGAAGAACGCCAGGCTGTGGTAGTACGTCTCGGCCACAATCTCGACGCGCCCAGTCGCCACAAGGTCCTTGAAGCTCTGCAGCGCCTCAGGAGACCACATTTCGAGCTGGTCCAGAACCGTGCCAGTGATAGACATGCTGAGTTTGAACTCGGGATGCTTGTTCAGGATGTCGAGAAGTCGCTTGTTGGTCGGAATGTAACTTTTAGCGGCGACTTTGTGCAGAATCTGCTCATTGCTACGACGGTCCTTATACTCTGGTTCAAAGAAGTAGTTGTGGTCAAATCCCGCGTCAAAGATCGTATAATTGCGGACGCGGAACGGTTGATGGACGTGCAGATACAGCACAACAGCGCGTTTCACAGAGTAGCCTCAGCTTTGTGTAGATTGCTATAAATATTCTGGCATTTATCGGCTACTTCTTTCCACGATAAACGGGCGAATTCGCCTTGTACATTTTTCATTAACGTATTTCTTAACACAGGTTGTTCACTTATTGCCAGTATATAATTCGCTAATTTGTCTGTGTCCCAGAAGTCAAATTTTAAAACACTCCGCAGAACTTCACCCGCGCCGGATTGCTTGGAAAGTAATACCGCGTTCCCTGTGCCAGCAGCCTCTAATGCAGTAAGCCCAAATGGCTCGGAAACCGACGGCATGACGAACATATCACCAATCGCATAGGCATCGCGCCAACGCTGGCCGCGCAGGAAGCCCGTAAAGATAATGTTATGCGCAATGCCCAGCTCGGCAGCCTGCTCGATCAGCTCATCACGCAGCTCGCCATCACCGGCTACAAGGAAGAGCACCTTGTCGTTCACGCTAATGACGCGGCTTGCGGCTTGTATCAAGTAGCGGAGGCCTTTCTGCACCGTCAAGCGTCCAAGGCTGACAACGACCTTGTACCCACGTTTCTTCATCTCCTCGAGGTAGACATAGCTGCCCGCAAAGCTCACATCTGAGAACTCGGTTGGGTCGATGCTGTTGTGCACCACATGGACTTTATCTTCGGGGATGCCGTACTCGCGAACGATGATATCCTTCGTGACCTGGCTCACCGCAACCACGCGGTCGGCCATGTGCAATGTGTTGTACTCGATATCATGCACCAGTGGATTGCCCTGGTGTTCACCGGAACGATCGAACTCAGTCGCGTGGACATGGGCGATCAGAGGTTTCTTCGTAATCTGTTTGGCACGCATACCAGCCTCGAAGGTCAGCCAGTCGTGAGCGTGAATAACATCAGGGGCCTGTTGCTCGATATACTTCTCGACGAAGTCAGTGTAGCGCTTCTGTTGGCCGCGAAGGTCTTTAGGATAGGCGTGCTGGCAGTTGTCGCTTTCGCAGTGATAGCAATAACTGTCGTATGCACCGCCTAAGTTCGCCAGCTTCTCGGCTGTGATGGGCATAGCCGGAGTAACCTTCATAAAGTCGATGTCGTGCGGGGCATCATAGGGGAGGACAAAGTCAATATCAAGGCCCTGACGAGCAAGCGCGCGGCTCAATTGATAGCACGCTACCCCGAGGCCTCCGCTATTATGCGGGGGCAATTCCCACCCTAGCATCAAAATTTTCATTGCGCTCAAGTCACACCCTCATTTGCCTCCAAGTATAAGCGTAATGTCGCATTTTGACAATGCAGCCTTGCGCACGCACGGCTTTGTCCTATAATTGCCTCTGTTCTGTCTATGAGAGGAGTAGGCACGTGTCTGGGTTCCAGAAAATGCGCATCGAGAGGGTACCGGGAAACGCAATGGTCGCTTTCCGTCGAGCTTCGGTACTCACCGACAGCTCCGTCACCGACGTCATCAACTGGTGCGTCGAGATGGTCGCCAAGCCTGGCCCGCAGAGTGCGCTCTACTGGGTCGTGCCGGACGGCAAGGGGAGCGAAACGATCACCAAGATCAACACCGCTCCCGTTCCGCCCGACGACGACGCGACCAACCTGACGATCAACCTGCTCAACGAAGCCGTGGCCGCGCTGGCAATAGCGAGGCAGCGGTATCGCTGCGACGAGACCGGCGTGCTCGCCCGAGCGGCGTGGCTGGCCGTCTACTACAAGCGAACGAATGGTCGGCTGGCCAGTGGGCGAGCTTACACCAACGCCAACCGCACCATCAGCGCTTCGGCGCTCCGCTACCACACATAGATCAAGAACACCGGGCCGCCTGACGCACATCAGTTGGGCGGCCCGCCGACGCTTTATTGACTTTCTATAGTTTTTATAGTATAGTTATGAAGCCTCAGTTACTTGATTGCGGCCACCCGTCCAACGGGGTAAAGCCCGCACTTTTATGCTATAATTACAGTAAAGGACATGACCCACGAGATACAGGGTCATTTATTTTATGATTACACCAGACAAAATTCGCAACATCGCCATTATCGCACACGTCGACCATGGCAAAACTACGCTCGTCGATGGGCTGCTCAAGCAGTCCCACACTTTTCGTGATAACCAAGCCGAAATGAGTCAAACGCTCATCATGGACAGCGGTGATCAGGAACGCGAACGCGGTATTACCATTACGGCAAAGCAGACGACTGTCGAATACGACGGCTACAAGATCAACATCGTAGACACCCCTGGTCACGCCGACTTTTCTGGTGAGGTTGAGCGAACCCTGAACATGGCTGCCGGCGTTCTTCTGATCGTTGACGCGCAGGAAGGCCCAATGCCACAGACCAAGTTCGTACTGAGCAAGGCGTTGGCACTTGGCCTGAAGCCAATTGTTATTATCAACAAAATCGACAAGCCCAACAGCCGCATCGCCGAAGTCGAAGACGAAATCGCAGACCTGTTCCTCGAACTCGCAATCAGCGACGATCAGCTGCATTATCCAGTCTACTTCGCGATTGGTCGCGAAGGTAAGTCATGGAGCGAAATGCCAGCCGACGCAAGTGCCGACGCCGACCTGACGCCAATCTTCAAGGCTATTCTGCAGGACGTCCCAGCACCAAACGTTGAGCTTGAGGCACCATTCCAACTGCTTATTACAGCCCTTAGCTATGACAACTTCCTCGGCAAATACTCGATCGGCCGTATCCAGCGCGGTACCGCCAAACGCGGTGCAAATGTCGCCCTCATCAAGGTCGACGGCACTATCGTAAAGTCTAAGATCGACAAAATCTTCACCAACCAAGGCCTCAGCAAAGTTGAAGTCGACGAAGCTGGCGCTGGTGACATCGTATCGATCACCGGTATTACCGAAGCGCACATTGGCGAGACCATCGCTGACGCCGAAACTCCAGAAGCATTGCCAGTCCTCGACATCGAGGCTCCAACGCTGAAGATCTACCTCGGTCCAAACACTTCACCAGTGAAGGGCCGTGAAGGCCAATTCACGACCTCTCGCCAGATTGGTGACCGCTTGAAGAAAGAACTCGAGATCAACGTCGCCCTGCGCGTCGAAGATAACGGCATCGGCTTCCTCGTCAGCGGCCGTGGCGAGCTACACCTGTCAGTCCTTATCGAAACTCTGCGCCGTGAAGGCTTTGAATTCGAAGTTGGCCGCCCACAGGTTGTCACTCAGCTGATCGACGGCAAAGAGCAAGAGCCAGTCGAAGAGCTCATCATCGAAGTGCCTGACGAATTCGTTGGCGCCATCAACCAAGAACTTGGTCTGCGCCGAGCCGAGCTCAAAGAGCAGGTAAGTACTACTAAAGGTGGCACTCGCCTGACCTTCATCGCGCCAACACGCGGCCTGCTCGGTCTGCGCAACCTGCTCCTGACCGCCACCAAGGGTACGGTCATCATGAACAGCCTGCCGCATGGCTATCAGCCAGTTGGCGCCGCGCTGCCAAAGACTCGTAACGGTGTGCTGATCGCAACCGAAGCAGGAAGCACCACGCCTTACGCCCTCGAAGCAGCAGAAGCTCGCGGCATCCTCTACGTTGGCCCTGGCACCCAGGTATACCAAGGTATGATCGTTGGCCAGTACAACCGCGGTGATGACCTTGAGATCAACGTCTGTCGCGCCAAGCAACTCACCAACATCCGCAGCAGTAGCTCAGATGGTGCAGTCCAGCTGACGCCTTACACAAAGCTAAGCCTCGAGCAGTACCTCGACTTCATCGAAGACGACGAGCTCCTGGAAGCTACGCCTAAGAGCCTGCGCCTTCGCAAGCGCTACCTCGAACCAAACGAGCGCAAGCGACACCACAACAAGGGCTAAAATCGCTCCCAAATAAAAAGATCCGGTGTTATTCCCGGATCTTTTTTGGTTTCTTCGTCTCTCGATTTTTGGGTGATCTGCCTTTAGACATATTGTCTCCTAGTAAGGACACTCCTTAGTTATTGTTTGCGACTGCAGCGATTCTGTATCCAACAAATAAGCATGATGAGCCCAAAACGGCCTACTGTCAACCGTCTCATTAGCACTCCCAGGCCGTGGTGGGCCGAGCTCGCCGGCGCAGACACCCAATAGCTCATAGTCGTTAGGGGCACGGCGCCTGAGCGATAGTGTCAGGAATTGGGTAGAGGAAGGCTTACGCTCTCTTACAAAACGAGTATATACATCGTCACGAGTTATTTTGGCATAGAATACTTTGCTCGTGTCAGTCGTGGGCACAATAAAATCATACCCAATAGCCCTGCCCATATCTTTCGCCAAAGTTAACTCATCACCTTTGAGCACTGTTTGTGCTATCACCTCGCGAACGAGGCCTAATAGATAAGGCTGTCTGGATATACGTTTTGCCGCCTCAGATTGAATGAGGTCAACAGACACCATAGCTCCATTGCGTGCTTGGCCAATGACGTGGTTCATCTAGCTTACTCCCACAGTTGATAATTGTGTATGGATTGTCTCACCGTCTGCTGCTACGATTGCCTGCATAAACCGTCCTGCCGCATCGACAACCGGTCCAGAGGTAGGAGCATGAAACCACTTCAGATCAGGCATCGTGTTGATCTCCAGAAAGTGAGCTTGGCCAGCATCGTCTACAAGGTAGTCGACTGCCGCAAATGCGAGATTCATTATCTTCGTAATTCGAAGTGACAGCTCAACTACAGTTTCATCATGCTCGGTCTCAGGGTACGCGATGCACTGCAGCGGTCGAGTGGCCTCTACGGAAGCTCCATACTCGCTCTGATACATACCAACGATGGCATCGTTCAGAACAAGATATCGCATTTCCCGGCCAACGATATACTTCTCCAAAATATAGTTCTCTATACGAAGCGCACGAAGCTGATCGGCCTGAGTCACGATATGAATATCAAATGCACCAGACCCATCGACTGGCTTAGCTACGACGGTACCATGCTGCGTCAGAAACGCTTCGGCCTCTTCATGGGAATTTGGCCGTGCAAAGGGAATATTGGCAATACCATTACGATCAAGGATCATGCGAGCGATATATTTGTTCTTGGCTAGGCTCACGCTGTTATCTGAGTTAAGCGGGCTTCGGGCAAAGTTAATATATACTTCACGCCAATTGATAGTAACGGCAAAGACACCGCCTGGTGTTACCCAGGCGGGCTGTAGTCCCATGCGTTCGGAACTTCTATAGAGAAGCTCTGCCGTGCTGAGCTTCGGAGGAGTATCTGTCGTCTTCTTAACGACGCTGAAAGCCACCACGGAAGTTGCTGTCGCCACCGCTACGCTGAGGTCGGTCCTCGCGAGGTCGTGCAACGTTTACAACGATAGTGCGGCCTTCAAGTTCTTTTTCGTTCAAGCCAGCAATTGCTGCCTGAGCTTCTGAGTCGTCTTCCATCTCTACGAAGCCGAAGCCCTTAGAGCGGTTAGTGTCGCGGTCGATGATGACCTGAGCACTTGCAACCTTGCCGAATACTTCAAACGCTGCGCGCAAAGTTTCATCGGTAGTGTTGAAAGAGAGTTTACCTACGAATAGTTTAGTTGCCATTTTATTGTTTAAGCCTTTCTATAGCTAATATTATGCGAGACAGGGTCTTCGCTAAGCCTAGAATAACATGTGGCTTGTGGTGACCGCACTATTACAAGGATGAGTTTAGAATAACTTGCTAATGTTACTATAACACATCACAAACTTAATTGACACAAAATAGATTCGGTGTTTAAATCGGTGGCGACATTCGCTGGGCCCCACAGGGGGTACGCGTCTGATCACCATCGATAGGTTCCACACTTCGACCCGAGGGAGTTTCCTCATGCGTAGGCCCCAACTGCCCGCAGCCCTGACCGACCTGTCCCTGCCCACCCTGGGCCGGAACAGCAACCGCCGGAGTCGCGTGCGCAAGCCGCTCATCATCGCCGTCGTCCTCACAGGCGGCAGCCTGCTGGTCGGCGCCGGCAAGAAGCTGTTCGACAACCGCTTCAAGACCGGCGAGTCCCAGGTCCGCCAGACGTTCTCCCTGGACGACGGCCGCGTCGTCGTAGTCCTGCGTGACGTGACCTTCGTGGTCGCCGCCGAGGACAGCACGATCGTCACCGAGGTCGCCAAGCCCGGCAAGCACGTCGCCTACGAGGTTACCCGCTGGAGCCCCACGGGCATCCCGACCGGTCGCCTCCACGGCCTCGACGACGAGTCGCCGACCGACGTGGACGACGCCGACAAGGACTGATCAACGCCTGCGCGTCGCGGCTCCGGGAATCCGTCCCGGAGCCGCGACCGCGGCAGAGAACCTATCGATGGACACTCTGAACTTATTTTTTAGCAAGTTTCTGGCACTCGCCCCACCTAAGTGCTAATATTTAAGCATATGGATATTCCTGACGAGCAATTTGCCAAAATCATTGCCGATGCGATGGATGAACTCCCCGAGAAGTACATTCGCGCCCTCGATAACGTTGCAGTAGTATATGAGGACGAGCCAACGCCCGAGCAGCGTGAGCTAATGAAGCTCCGCAATAACCAGACGTTATTCGGCCTCTATCAGGGCATCCCCCAAACAGCGCGTGGAGCGGGCTACAACCTAGTGCTACCCGACAAGATCACCATTTTCAAACGGCCACTCGAATTTGCCAGCCGTGACGCGGCCGAGCTCAAGGCACACGTCAAACACACGCTCTGGCACGAGATCGCGCACCATTTCGGCCTCAATCACGACCGTATTCACGAACTCGAAGACAACCACCGAAAAGGGGAGAGTCCCAGGGAATAGCTGAGACATTTTTCATAAACTTGTCGACATAAGCATTATATTGTGCTATAATAATTGAGCTATAGATGGATGCCGAGCCCAAGTGGTATATCTCGCTGTTCATTTGCAGCCAGATTACCAAATTATAGGCAATCCATCATTTCTTCTATCTGATAGTTTGCTACGAAAGGCAATATTAAACTTACATGAGAAACAGCTCACGCAATTCTTTTTCACGTCCTAGCGATCGTCGTAGTGGCGGCGCTAGTGGCAATGGCGGCGGACTCCGTCGCAATGGTCGCCCTGTCAGCTACGGCCCACAACGCCGCAGCGGTAACAGAGGCGGTGGTACCTACATCGACCCACAAAAGTTCATCAACAAAGCCGTAACTGTAGCCGAAGAGGTAGCTTACGTGCCTAAAAACATGTTCGCAGACTTCCCACTCAGCGACGCTATTAAGCGCAACATTGAACAAGCTGGCTATACAGCCCCAACCGCTATTCAGGATGGTGCTATCCCAGCTATCGTTGAAGGTCGCGACATTATCGGTCTGGCTAACACCGGCACCGGTAAGACAGCTGCTTTCGTCATTCCTATGCTTGAGCGCATCAAGGACACCCAAAACCGTCCTGCAGTGCTCATCATGGCACCAACACGCGAACTGGCTTACCAGATCGACGACGAATTCCGCAAGTTTAGCCGCGGCCTGCGTCTTTACAGCGCATTGATCGTTGGCGGCATGAACATTGCTCGTCAGATTAGCGATGTCAAGCGTGGCCCACACGTCATCATCGGCACACCTGGCCGTCTGAAGGACCTCGTCAAGCGCGGCGTCCTGAAGCTCCAAGATGTTGAAATCGTCGTCCTCGACGAAGCCGACCAGATGCTGGACATGGGCTTCATCAACGACATTCGATTCCTGATCGGTGAACTTCCAGAGAAGCGCCAGTCACTGTGCTTCAGCGCAACCATCAATCCTGAGGTTCAGCGCCTGCTGGGCGGCCTACTGGTTGATCCAGTTACTGTCTCTGTTCGTACCGCTGAAACAAGCGAACACGTCGAGCAGGACGTCATCCGTACCCAGAGCAAAGAGCACAAGATTGAAGTCCTTCAGGAACTCCTGGCCAAGCCAGAGTTTGAAAAGGTCCTCGTCTTTGGTCAAACTAAGTGGAGCGTTCAACGCCTCGCCGAAACTTTGACTCAAGCCGGCTTCCCATCTGAAGCTATCCACGGCAACAAGAGCCAGCCACAGCGTAAGCGTGCACTGCAAAACTTCAAGGATGACCGCGTAAAGGTCCTCGTTGCAACCGACGTTGCAGCCCGCGGCCTCGACATTCCAAATGTCAGCCACGTGATCAACTTTGACCAGCCAGGCACCTACCAAGACTACGTTCACCGTATCGGTCGAACCGGCCGCGGTGGCAAGCGCGGTAGCGCCCTCACGTTCATCGAACGTTAGGCAGCCCATTCGCTCAAAAGAGTCGCCCTAGTGGCGACTCTTTTATTTTGCGGGCCGAGTACCTGCCCCGTCCGCAAGCCTACCCTCGCAAGGTGCGCGATTTTGTTATATAATTTTCTCGTCAGAGCAGTTGTGACTAGAGGAGGGCCACATGGTCGTTGTCTTGGGAGTCCTGTTTGTTGCCTACGGCGTCGGTATGTCTGTATGGGGCACGGTGCGCCACGACATCGAGCCGACCGACTACCTGCTGTACGGGTTTCTCGCCCTGATAGGGCTTGCCCTGCTCATCAAGACGGCGCGAAGCCGTCGCAAGAACTCCCGCTGACCCGGCTCCGGCTGCCCGCATACCTTGCCGGCAGCCGGGCCGGCACCACTACTGAAATCAAAAATAGCCTGAAGCTTGGAAGTATCCAAACCTCAGGCTATTTGCCGACCAATTATTTCTCCGGGTCGGCGAGCGGATAGGTGCGAGCGAGCGCACCGGGGGAGCGTCAGTGACGCGAAATCGTGAGGCTGTCATCGAGCTCAGGCTCCAGAAGGCCCACACTGAGGCCAACTTCTGCCATGCTCTCGGCCAGGCGGATCTGTGCTGCATCCACAGCGGCGTCGCCTTCCGGCTCGACCATGCGGGTGAGTGTGATCACCTGGTGACAGATGTACGACAGCAGCGTGCCCGCGTACCCCAGCTCGTCTTCGGAGAGCGTGACGTCGATCTCGCCGGTAGGCCCGTGGGCCATGGCGATCGCGGCGCCTTGCTCGTCGAATTCCATCTTAATGCGCTCGCAACCATCGGGGATGGCCTCGCGAAGCATGAAGATGGCGTGCATCAGGGGCGCGGTGGGCTCGAAACTGTCGAATCCGGGAAAGAACATGCATCGACCTCTTTCTCTCGATTGGGTTCGGTGCGACATATATTTAACCATAAGCATGCTAAAAAGTCAATACTATAGCTCAACCCTAGGGTCAGGATGATCTCCTGCATTGACTTTTGTTGATTTTATAATATAATATGAATAACGCTTCACCCATCTGGAGGAACGATGCGTATCGCAAAGTATCTGTTCGCGGCGATGCTGGCATGCACGAGCATCGCGGTCATCGCGACCAACTACCTCAACGTCCTGGCCATGCCCGACCTGCTCGTGCTCAAGCTATACCTATACGGCCTCGGCCTGCTCGGGCTTGCCGCGAGCGGCGCTCTGGCCTACGAGACACGAACAGGTCGCCGGCTCAACGGCAAAATCATCGGAGGCTGCTTTCTGATCCTCTGCGGCGCGGCAGGCATCGTGTTCTACCCGCAGGCGTACTTCACGAAGTCGATCAACCCCGTATGGTTTCCAAGTGGCAGGCTGTCAGATCTGGTGATCGAGTGCTGTGGCTCTGCCATCGGCCTCATCGCAGGCATCTACATGCTCGTGTCATCCCTCCGAACCTCGAAGCGCTGATGTGTGGCCGGGCACCCGCCCGGCCCACAAGCCCAACTCGCACCTCCGCGAGTTTTTTTGTTTGTTCTTGTCGAATCCCTTATACTTATGCTTAAGATTCAAAAAGGGGAGTGGCATGGAAATCAGGCGTGGCCGAAGCAAGATATTGACGATCGTAATTGCCCTTTTCGTGCTGGCCATTGTCGTAACCGGGGCGACACTGGGGTATTTCTGGTATCAAAAGGCCCACCCGCAGCAAGACTCCAGCTCGAGTAACTCCGGTGGCTCGATCAGCCTGGACACGCCGCAAAAAGTCGAAACCGAGAACCTCCAAACCGCGCTCATCATCCCGAAGCCCACCGACAAAACAGGCGATACCATCAAAGTATCCGTCCTGAACATAACCGTGCCGAAGTCGTGGCGCACCGTGAACGGCAAGAATGTCATGAATACCTCACTCGACAGCGTCTACGCCCAGTCATATAACGACATCCTGGCTCAGCTCATCATGGTTCCAGAGACAAGCCCAACGGATCCAGTCCAAAGCACGAACTCGTTGAGCTTCTATAATGTCACCTCCTGGATGAGCAAGGCCAGCCAAGGACAAGGTGGCACCGTAACGCCAGCTGCCAAGGCCGCCTACCTACAAAACATCGCCGACATCGGTCAGGGCAAAGCGGCCGACAAAAACGTCTGCGCCAAAGGCTACGGCGTGCTCAATGTCGCTATCTGTAGCAACATGCTCAAAACAACGCCAATCACAACCAGCGACGGCTCCCTCACCGGTATAGTCTTCCTGAATACCATAGCCCAGGCCGTGTCCTACGACCCACAAGCATTTGTCTTCCTGACAGGTAAAGTCAAAGAGCAACAAATCTTTGGGTACGGGTCCTTTCATATCCTCGACAATACCTCGCACACGCTCAGCGCAACCGACAATAAAGCCATAGCCGACGCCTGGGATGCCTACAAGAGTGGCAATGTTCCTAGTGACACCTTGCAGCTCTACCAGCACGTTATCGACGCAGTGAAGTCGATCCGAATTCAAGCAAACGAATAAAAGACCTGATCTACTAAAAAATCTTTGTATCCTTCAGATCGTCAGGCAAGAAGCCACCTTCGTGTTTGAAGTCAGCTTCCCATTTATAACCTTTGTTGTAGCCGAGGTCTTTCATGAGCTTGGTTGGCGCGTTGCGCAGGTGCAGCGGAACGGGCGACTCAGGGAAATCAGCGGCAGCGCGCAGCGCACGGCCCATGGCGTCAGCAACCTGACGAGACTTTTCGGCTTTAGCCAGAGCGGCAGCGCAGTGAAATAGATTGTATTGGCATTCTGGCATGCCGATGCGCTCAACAGCCAGGAACGTCGAAACGGCGAGGTTCAGTCCGCCGTTGCCAGCGAGGCCAATGTCTTCGCTCGCGAAGATGACCATGCGGCGCGCCACAAACTTCGGATCCTCGCCAGCCTGCAGCATGCGCGCGAGGTAGTAGAGCGTCGCATCGACATCGCTGCCACGCATACTCTTGATGAACGCACTGATAATGTTGTAGTGCATTTCGCCCTTTTTGTCGTAGCCTGGCAGGCGTTTCTGGGCGGCGGTCTTGACAGTCTCGATCGTCACTTTACCATCGGTAAGTTCGAGCGCTAGTTCGAGATTGCCCAGCGCCACACGCGCATCACCACCGCTGAGCTCGGCCAAGTAGTCGATCGCTGCGGGAGCCACGCGCTTGGTGGCTTTTTCGAGCTTGAGCGCACGCTTCAGAATCTTCGCCAGATCGTCTTTGGTGTGCGGCTCGAGCACCAGCACTCGCATACGCGAGAGAAGGGGAGTGATAACCTCGAAGCTTGGATTCTCGGTAGTTGCGCCGATGAGTGTAATCAGCCCGCTTTCGACGTGCGGCAGGAAGGCATCCTGCTGCGCTTTGTTGAAGCGATGAATCTCGTCCACGAACAGGACGGTTTCCAGGCCCAAGTTCTGGTTGGTTCTGGCGCGCTCAACCACCTTGCGCACATCGGCCATGCCAGCCGTAACCGCGCTGATCTCGACAAAGTCGGCTTTAACTTCCTGTGCAATGATTCGCGCCAGCGTCGTCTTGCCGCTGCCGGGCGGACCCCAGAGGATTAAGCTCACGGGCTTTTTGCTGTGAACGATCTGCTTCAGGATTCCATCGTCACCAAGCAAATGGAGCTGGCCGATCACTTCGTCCAGATTCTTGGGTCGCATTCGTTCGGGTAATGGAATATTGCTCATACTTCTTCTATTATTTGCTATTCTAGGGATATGGACAAGCTTACGACTGATCGATTGAAGGTCATGCGCTATATTGATGAGCACCCAGTTGTCGTACTCAGTACCCTGGATGACTACAATCGCCCCTATGGCGCCGTCGTATACGCCGTCAGCGGCGATCACCAAACCAAGATGCATCTCTACTTTCTGACCAAGTCAGATACCGCCAAATTTCAGAATCTAAAAACTCGGCCCGCCGTGAGCATCACCAGCTACGACGCCGATGACGTCAGTACCTTGCAGGCTCAAGGTCATGCTGAGATCGAGCACAGCCCACGCGTCATCGACATGGTCATGAAGCAGCTCACAAGGGCGCACGGCCATACCGCAGAATGGCTGCCACCAATCGCGAAGCTCCGAGCCGGCACATATGTGCTCGTCGGTATTGTTATCTCGCATGCCCGACTTGGCGAATTCAAGGGCGCGCCGATTGGCGGCGAAGACATCTTCACCGAGACAAAATAAGTTCTATTTGCCGGTTCTCGGGCGCGGGCATCACAGCCTGCGCCCGAGGAACCGTCTACGCGAGCGTCGCTTGGTTGTAGAACACAAGTTGGAACTCGCCACGGACAAGACGGAGGCGAGTCAGCGACACCACGTCCAGTGACGCCTGGGTCATCTCCTCCAGCGTCCAGCCGAACCACGGTTGACAGACCGCCTTGATCACGTTGCGATGGGTGTGCACCCACACGTGACCCGCTCGCACGCGGTGCGCGATCTCTCGAAGCTCCGCCTGAGCACGCAACCTGACCTGCCTATACGACTCGCCACCGGGCGGGGCGAAGTCGAGCCCCAACCGTTCGCGCTGCTCGCGGAAAGGCGGCTTGTTGCGGACGTCCCGCGGCCCACCTTCCCAGCGACCCCAGCTCAGCTCCTGCCAGTCACGACGTACCAAGGCACGTACGCCTCGGCGGCCCATGGCGTCGGCGCTTACTCGGTGCGTACGCTTGGCTCGTTTGGCCGGAGAAGTGACGAAATCGGTTGGCCGGATGTCGTGATCGCGGGCGTACACGCCCAAACTCGTCGCCTGTCGCTCGCCAATCGTGCTGAGATCGACGCTGTTCATGCGACCGCCGAACAGTGGAATCGGCGAAGCATCAGCTCGCTGGACCCACTCGGACTCAGCGTGCCGTACCAAATCAATCGTGAGCATGGCTACTCCATCTCCTCAATATGCGGACGGGCTAACTATACCACATAGAATACCTCATAGGTTATCTAAAGCTACTCTGATAAAATGATCGAGATGAACAGAGACGACAAAGTCCTCCACAAACGCAAGGTATTTACCGAACGCGCCCGAGCAATCGTGCCCAAATTTCGCATAGATATGATGCGTGGCCGAAGGCAGTCTATTCGCGTCAATACACTCAAGAGCAATCAAACATTTCCGAACCCCATCGAGTGGGCCGAGCACTGCTATTGGTTCGATGGCGACAAATCCGTCCTGACGCATAGCGAAGACTTTGAAAAGGGCAACATCTACATCCAAAACGCAGCCAGCTTCATCCCGCCCATCGTGCTTGATGTTCGGCCGAACCAACACATTCTCGATATCTGCGCCGCGCCAGGCGGCAAAGCCAGTCACATCGCTGCCATCGCGGGCAACAAAGCCGACCTGTGGGTCAACGACAACTCCCGCACACGGCTCAACCGCATGCTGACCAACCTACAGAACCTCGGCGTAAAAGCGCACAACACCACGCTTTATGCCATCGACTCGCTACGAAGCCAACTGCCGCACGAATATTTCGACCGCATCTTGCTTGACGCACCATGTAGCGGCGAAGGCATGGTTGACCTCGATAATCCAAAAGCGCTCGACCACTGGAGCGTCGCCCAGATCAAACGCCTCCAGCGCATCCAGAAGAAAGCCATCGTCACGGCGTGGGATCTTCTGAAGCCCGGCGGCATTCTCGTCTATAGCACCTGCACAATGGCACCCGAAGAAAACGAATCAGTCGTCGACTACTTGCTCCGAAAGCAAGAAACCGCCCAACTAATGCCGATAGAAATCGACCTGCCAAATCGCATCCCAGCGATCAAAACCTGGAATAATAAATCCTACACCCACGACCTGAGTAGTTGCCTGCGCCTCGCGCCTAGCCCAGACATCGAAGCGTTCTTTGTGGCTCGTATCCGCAAGCCTAAAATATAAGTTCAAAGTTGACCGGGCGGGTCGGGCCGGCAGTAGCTGCCAAGCCCGACCCAAACCCGTACGCCCTAGAGGACGTCGCGCCGAGTGGTGATGCCGGAGTCGATGCTCGGCGAGTTCTCGTCGCCGTAGACCTCCTTGAGGCCGACGTTGACTGCGGCACGCACCGCGGCGCGGACGCGCTCGGTCGGCGAACCGACCGGCTTGTGCTGACCGAACACGACCCAGCTCACCAGCTCGCGGCAGTAGCCGATGACCGGCTGACCGGTGCTGCTGGCCAGATCGACCACCAGTCGGTCCTGCGCGGCCAGTACGACTGCGGCGAGTTTGGTACCCACACCAGTGGTCATTACTAAAACACCTCCGGGCAGAATGAAACTCCCCATGCGGAGAGCCAAGCACCATCCTACGCCTGTGTTGCGTAAATTGCAATAATATTATTTGCTTGCTGGGCCTCGGGCGCCTACGTTCAGGCGCCCGAGGCCCAGTTCAGTCAGTCTGAGTCTCGCCTCGCGTAGACGACCTCTGGAACTCGGCCCTTGTGCTCAGTACCGAACGCGTCTTCCAGTCCCTGGTCAACGGCGTTCGTGACAATCTGCCTCGTGAGCGGCGTGCCAGATCTGCCCGGTGGCCTCGTGCCGCCGAATAAGATCCAGTGCAACCTCGCGTAGCAGAACGGCCGCATGTGCACTCGAGGCGTGCCTTCAGGCAACACCTGGTTGAGATATCGACGAGCGGCGACCTCGGCTTCTTCCATCCCCGTTGTTGTCACGTGGACTCCCCAGAATAGACAAGACCTCCCAAAACGAGAGGTCAAGCACATTCTACTGATAGATTGCTATAAAAGCAACATTATTTCTTCTTTGGGACTTTTGCGCCTTCTTTGCGGGCTTTACTGAGGCCAATTGCAACTGCCTGCTTCTTGCTTGTGACTTTTTTGCCACTGCCATCAGAGTGAAGTTTGCCTTCCTTCATCTCGTGCATGGTCTTTTCAACTTTGTCTTGGGCCTTCTTACCATACTTTGGCATAGATAATTCCTCCGTATTTCTACGGTAGAGCTAGCGTGGGGGATGGTCTGTGAATTATTTAACTAGACGTGGTATATCGTGAAGAGCCCAACGGCAATGACCGCCAGCTGAGGCACGAGCCCCCACAGCGAGCTTGTTTCGCGCTGGATGGCACAGTGCCAGTCCCAGTACTTTTCGAGGAGACCTTGCTTGAATTTCGGATAGACGATGAGCAAAACGTCCAGATCGGCACCGCTCGCAAAGATTGCGCCAAGCCAGATCGCGAGCGCATGGTCCGGCTGAGCTTTAAGTGCCAAGAGGATAACAACCAAGCCGATCGCAAGATCGAACGGAATGCGAATGTATGTTTTCGCGGTTGGCTTATAAGGCGCCAGTGTTTCCTGCCAATGCGGGATCGAGTCGAGCAGGAAGTGACTGGCGAACGCCACAGGGATCACAATAATCGGGTTGCCAATGACGGCCCCGAGCGCGACTCCCGCAGTAATATGTGGCGACACGAGCATGCCCCTACTGTACACCCGCTAGTCAGCGAAGGCGATAGGGAGGCCCATAAATTTTCCGTAGGCCTCTGCCTTTTGGCGGGCTTCGTGAATAATCTCGGGCGAAAGGAGTTCAAATGGCTGAAAACTTACCGTGATGTCTTTGCGATTAATCACGCGTTTCCATATGCCTTTAACTTGGCCGTCGGCCACGACGATAGGGAAGAAGATGCCGTTGATCGACGAAGCCGTTGCACGCTCAGTTGCGATAACAGCAGTGCGGTCTTTATAGCCCAATAGATATTCCTCAAACCCCGCGAGCAGATAGGTGTCGGCCACAGCCTTGCGATCGATCGCTGGTACATCGCGGCCCATCCAGTATTCCGCACCATTGACCGTCTCGGAGACAAGCTCATTCTTCGCGAGTTCCAGTCCAATTCGCGCATCGCGCTGCGGCTGGCTAGACCACGTCGCAAAGTCGGCGATCGTCGCTGGGCCGTGACTCGTAAAGTACCGCTTAGCCAGTTCGCCGAGGCCTTCTTCCCGCGCGAGCTCGCGTGCATTTGGCGCCCACTCATCCAGAAGCGCATAGGTCTGTTGCTTGCCGTCCATCGGGCCAATGCATAGGATGCCCATCAGCGACAATGCCCACAGGATGTGGTACCCGCGCTGCTCACGGGTGGGCATGCCATTCTCCTCGAGCAACTGCATAAGCGCAGGGCGAGCAAGTCGTTTTCCACCCGTCAGCGCGTCGCGAAAAAGTCTCTCGGCTTTGCGAAATTCAGCGTTGTCTAGATTCAACCCAGCATGTCGCGCGTTCGCCGATCGCAGCGACCGTTCGCCCACCAGTGAAACCATCCACTTGGCATCCTCAGCTGGCACAAAGTGAATCGTACCGCGCATCGGCCATGTGCGCAGAATCTTGCCCGATTCGATCGCCCGAAGCACATCGCCGACATGCGCGCCTTTTGTGCGCAGGCCAATTGCCCACAGCGCCTGGCCATAATCTTGGGCCTGCATAGCGCCAAGCGACTTCACGACCTCGGTCGGATCAGTCAGATGAGAATTCACGATGGATTGGTTCAGCAGGCGAAGGTGGGCGATATCTTGGAGCGTCATATCCTACAAGTATAGCCGACTTACACGTAAGGGTGGTGCTCTTTTAGCTTGCGGCGCAGTTCGCGGTAGTTCGGCACGAAATGCGCCAGCTCTTCCCAGAAGTCCTCGCTATGGTTCATGTGGCGCGTATGGCTAAGCTCGTGCAGAATCACGTAATCGATAAGTTCAAACGGTAACTGCATCAGCCAGATGTTCAGGCTGATCGTGCCCTCCGAGCTACAGCTGCCCCAGCGAGTGCCGGCGCTGCTGAATCGCAACTTACCATAATGAAAGCCGTGAGCGTCAGCCAGTGCCTTCAGCCGACGGGGAAGGTATGACTTGGCCTGCACGCGCAGCGCTTTGGCAATGCCCTCGTGAATCGTGCGCTGCACCATGTCGATCGGTGCGGCGACAGGGGTAAAGACAACCAGGTCGTTCTTGTCCAGGCGGTGCGAATAACCCGTCGATTCGCCCTGCTCGATGCGCAGTCGATGGACCTTGCCGATGATGTCGCCCTCTTGGTAGAGTGGCTTCTGCCCGCGAATCTTCTGCAGCGAACTGCGAATGCTCGCACGCGAATCGTTCAGCAGCTGCTTCGCGAGAAAGAGCGGCGCGCGCTTTGGCAAACTAATAGAAATAACACCTCGTGAATCTAACTTCAGCCGGATGTTCCTGCTGAGGGTTGTCCGGCGGAGTGTAATATCGCCAAATTCATCGTCCAGTAACTTGGCCACGCCTAGCTCCTAGTGGATAATAATTCCCCGACGATTTGAGCTCGGACGCTGTGTGGCTTGCTTGGCCTGTTCGGTTTCTTGGCGGTGCACGGCTTCGGCAACGGCTTCGCGAGCAGCGACCATCTTGCGAAGGACCATCTTAGCCTGAGTGCTGTAAGTATGCTTACCGCTGATCACCACATGGTTCTCGCGGGTCGGTTCGGTAAAGCGGCGAACCAGCGCCTCAAATGTTTGCTCAGAAAGGGTAGGGTTAAATTTGTCATCAATGCGCTTTTCGGGATTGCGCTTGAGAGCGCGAGCGCGGCAGGTCGTAATGTCGGTCTGGACCCAGATAATCTGTACGGCGTAGTTGGCTTGCTTGGCCAGCTGCGCAAGGCGAGCGCGGTCAGCGCGGGCGTTGCAGCCACCATCAATCACAAAACTACGCTTTGTCTTCAGAAGCTCCTCGATAAAGTAACCAGCGACTCGGGTCACCAGGTCGTTCTCGTCGTTGCTGTAAGTAGGGTTGGCGAACAGCTCAAAACGAATGCGGTCCAAGCTCACCACCGGCGCGTCGAATGTCTCGGAGAACTGTCGAGCGAAGAAGCTCTTGCCGGCACCTGGATTTCCTACAATCATCAGCATCTGTGGTCGAGCGAGGTTGAGAGATTTCATATTTGTAATTATAGCAAGTTCATTTCGTTATGCGTGATACTTCTCTATTTTAACACGTTCATAATGCAATGTCGGGCGGGGCGGCCGAGTGGAGATGAGTCCACTGGCCGCCCACGCATCAGTGTGGGTGAGTGCAGGGCCGCCTGTCGGGGCGCGGCTGGATTTCGAGCATCGTCGCCCGAGCACCTATCCGGTCCAAGACCGCCTCAATGCCATCTGTCAGTAGGCTGTAGGGCGGCCGCGGCTCGTCGCTGAACAACCTTGCAACCGGCAGCTCCCTCATGCCTGCGTAGTAGCGGGCCTTGAACGCCTCCAGATCATCTGGGCCGAGACCCGGATAGAAGCGAAGCTCACCCAGGCCCGAGCTGATGTAGTTGCAGTGACACATCAGCAGTATGACCCGGATCAGGCTGATCGCCACCGGAAGTTCCGGATTGGTCAGCCGCTTCAGGAGGCTCATCGCCTCGCGGCGGTTGACGCCTAGCTGAAATGCCACTATGACGACGGCCACCCTCTTGCCCGCAGGGTCATCAAGCGACCCCATGATCACTCGCGCCCGAACGCCCCGAAGAACGCTCATCTGACGCACGACCGGCTGGACCTCTTCCGGTTGCACGCCGTTGCCGTAAACCACGTAGAGCACGTCCTGTCCAGGAATCCCCTGGATCAGCCGCGCGCGTGGCAGTTTAGAAGTCACTACGCGTACTCCTCTCAAAAAACGGACCCCTTAGGTTATACCACACTCCACAGATGTTTTTACACCCGAAACCTGTTATAATACCTCCGTTACACATATAGGGGTGTAGCTCAGCTGGCCAGAGCATCGGTCTCCAAAACCGAGGGCCGGGGGTTCGAATCCCTCCACCCCTGCCA
>FTKL01582692.1_pt1 | contig 51927 bp, 87 predicted proteins | sample 2434061 | NCBI WGS metagenome assembly FTKL01 (sample SAMEA3914816, study PRJEB12502) | metagenome | biome: forest; material: soil | place: USA | collected 2011-09-16 | depth 0.3 m
ACGGTCGGCCTCGGCGCGACGGCGGCCCGCACGCTGGCCGACCGGCTGCTCGCGGCCGCCGGCCCGGCGCTCCCGCAGCAGCAGGACAGGCGGGCTGCCTGATGGACACCGAGGACATGCAGGCCCGCATCGACGAGCTGGAGCAGGAGCGCGACGACCTGCAGAGCAAGGTCGACGACCTCAACGACACGCTCGACGCGCTGAACAAGGTGCTCACCGACACCGAGGCCAAGTACGAGGGGCTCAAGGGGGTTGCGGACACCACCCGCGACCTCGTGCGGGCCGCCGCCGAGGCGATCGAGAAGGCGGACATCTGATGGCCGTCCTGCTGTACACCGCCGCTCTGCTGCTGGCCCTGGTCGTCACCGTGATGGAGGTCCGGGCCCGTCGCCGGGTCCGGCCCGCCGTCGCCGACCAGGTCACCCCGGTCCGGTACCTCACCGAGAGGGACACCCGATGATCCGCCGCCTCCTCGCCCTGCGACTGCGCCGTACGGACTGGCCGTGGCCCGCCCTGGAGCTCGCCCCCGGCGACGGCCCGGGCTGGCTGATCTGCCCGCTGTCGCTCGACTTCCTCGTGAGGGACTGACATGAGCTACGACAACAACCTGTACAGCAGCCCCGGGAAGTTCGGGCTCGCCACCGTCGGCGAGGTGGAGTGGGACGACGCCTGCTACTCCTTCGACCTCACCGTGGTGTGGAAGGACATCGAGACCGGCGCCCTGTACTTCGCGGACGACTCGGGCTGCTCGTGCCCGTCCCCGTTCGAGGACACGGGCCGGGACGACCTGACCCTCATTGACCGGCCGCAGGTTCTGATCGACCACATCAACAAGCGGATTGCCGACCTCTACGACTGGAACGCGTCGGAGAACGAGCGCGCCAAGGGCGACGCCGGCCAGCTCATCGTGACGGCCCGGAAGGCCATGCGATGACCATCACCTCGCCGGCCGGGGCGCCCATCGCCCCGGCCGCCACACCGGAGACCACCGTGAGCACTGAAATCGTCCGCGCCGCCCCGCAGGCCCACCACCAGGCGCTGTCCCTTGGCGCCATGTCCCCCCGCGACGCGTGGATGTTCTGCGAGTCGCTGGCCAGCGCCCGACTGCTGCCCGACGAGTACCGGAACAACCCGGCCTCGGTCCTCTGGGCCCTGGAGTACGGCCGAGCCCTCGGCCTGGACGTCGTGACGACGATCACCACCATCCACGTGATCAAGGGCAAGCCCACCCAGTCCGCCGACCTCATGCTGTCCCGGGCGCGCGGCGCCGGCCACCGGGTGCGCATCCAGACGGAGAACGAGCGCTGCATCGTGAGCATCTGGCGCTACGACGACCCGGAGTTCGAGAACCGGATCGAGTGGACGCTCGACGACGCCCGGAAGGCCCAGCTGTACCCGGGCAAGTCGGACTCGAACTGGGCGAAGTACACCCGGGCGATGCTGCGGAACCGGGCGATCGCCGAGTGCGTGCGAGGTGCGTGCCCCGAGGTTCTGCACGGCGCGATCTACACCCCGGAGGAGTTGGGGGCGTACGTCGACCAGGAGGGGAACCCGGTCGACGCCCCCGTGCAGCCGCTTCACGCGGTCCAGGTGCAGCCGGAGGCCGCTCAGCGGGACTTCCTGCACGAGGCCAACGAGGCGGTCACGGCCGCCGACGTCCGGCGGATCTGGACCGACGCGAAGGCGTTCGGCTCGTACCCGGCGTACCTGGAGCAGATCGCGGAGGTCGGCCGGAAGAAGGCCGCCGAGCCGGTGCAGGCCGAGGCGTCCGAGGTGGTCGACGCCGAGGTCGTCGAGGAGGACCCGCACGCCGTCGCTGTCGACGAGTTGCGGTCCGCTGCCCTCGCGGCTGGGGTGGCCGCCAGCTTGGAGCAGGACTTCGCCGAGTCGTACGGGACGACGATCGCGCTGGCGCCCGTCGACAAGATCCGCGAGATGGCCGGCCTGCTGCGCGGTGCGGCATGACTCTGAAGGACGCTGCGGCCCGAGAGGCCGTGCTCAAGGCCTTGCACGATGCGATCGGCGACGAGCTGAAGTCGGTCCGTGCCGAGGTGCAGGCGGGGATGGATGAGGCGAAGGACACGGCGGGGGTGCGGCAGATCGCCGCGTCCCTGCCGGACGGGACCGTCGTCGCGAAGATCTCGTTGACCGACCCGGCCCCAGCCGCCGTCGTCACCGACTCGGATGCGTACACCGCGTGGGTCCGCGAGCACCACGAGGCGAACATCGTGCGCCGGTTCGTCACCGAGGTCCGCCCGGCGTTCACCACCGGACTGCTCGCGGAGATCACCGCCGCCGGCGTCCCGCAGTGGTGCGACGAGGAGACCGGCGAGGTGCACACCGTGCCGGGCGTGGAGATCCGGGCGACCCGGGCGCGTTCGCACAGCGTGCGATTCGAGAAGACGGGCCGCCAACTGGTCGCCGAGGCGTGGCAGGCCGGCCAGCTCACCGACATCGCCCTGCCCCAGCTGGCCACCGGCGGTGCCCTGTGACGCCGACTGAGCGGGGCGACCTCGCCGAACGTCTCCTGCCGAAGGCCGTACACCTGGCGTGCGTCGTCCGTGGTGACGGTGACGTGCACGACGTCGACTTCCACACCCGTGGCCTGGACCGTACCGAACTCCTCGCGCTGGTGGTGCTGCTCGCGGCGATGGTCGATCCCGATCAGCGAATTGACGATGCCCTGGGGCACGTCACCTGGGACGAGACCGGGCGGTCTGCGCCGGCTGAGGTGCATGGCCTCCGCACCCTTCGCGGTCTCGCGAGCAAGGTCGACGGGCCCAAGGCTCTTGGGGCGAAGCGGGTGCTGGATTCGGAACGCATGCAGTTCGCTCGTGAGCTGCATCTCGGGCAGGGCTACACGGTGACCGAGGTGGCGGCCCGGATCGGGGCGTCCGACATCACCGTGAAGAAGTGGGCCGAGGGGTGGGCGGCGTGAGCGGCCCCGCGAAGGCCGGCTTGACGCCGGGCCCGCAGTCGCAGCAGGACCGTGACCGGGCCCGCCTGGCAGTCGCCTCCGCCGCCCGCGACGCGGCCGACGCCGCCACCCTCCTCGCCGCCCTCGGCCTCGACCAGGCCGCTGAGATCGCCGAGCACCTCACCCGCCGCCACGCGGCCACCCCGAACGGAGACACCAACTGATGCTCACCGTCACGGACTTCTTCTGCGGCGCCGGCGGATCCAGCCAGGGCATGCACAACGTCCCCGGCCTCCGCGTCGCCACCGCCGCCAACCACTGGCAGCTCGCCGTCGACACGCACCAGGCCAACTTCCCCGACGTCCGCCACGACTGCGCGGACATCTCCCAGATCGACTTCCGCCGCTACCCCCGCACCGACCTCCTGTGGTCGTCCCCGGAGTGCACCAACCACTCCGTCGCGAAGGGCGTCAAGCGGGCGTCCGACCTCCAGCCCGACCTGTTCGGCGATGTCCTGCCCGACGACGCGGCTGTCCGGTCCCGCGCCACGATGTGGGACGTCCCCCGCTACCTGGAGGCAATGGTCATCCGGGGGCGTCCGGTTCTCGGCGGGGTCGTCGAGAACGTCGTCGACGCCCGCAACTGGGCCCTGTTCGACGCCTGGTGCATGGCTCTGCGCGCCCTCGGCTACGACATGCGGATCGTCTACCTCAACTCGATGTTCGCCCGGGCCCGTGTCACCCCCAACGCCCCGCAGTCCCGCGACCGCATGTACGTCGTCTACTGGCGCCAGGGCGACCGCGCACCGAAGTTCGAGAAGTGGCTCCGCCCCGACGCCACGTGCCCGGCCCACGGCCGTATCCAGGCCGTCCAGTCGTGGAAGAACCCCGACCGGGAGTGGGGCCGCTACCGCGCCCAGTACGTGTACCGCTGCCCCGTCGCCGGATGCTGGACCGTCGTCGAGCCGTGGGTCCTGCCGGCGTCGTCCGCCATCGACTGGACCCAGCCCGGCCAGCGGATCGGCGACCGCGTGAAGCCCCTCGCCGACAAGACCCTCGCCCGCATCAAGGCCGGCCTCGCCAAGTACGCCCGCCCCATCAGCCTCGAAGCCGCAGGGCACACCTTCGAGCGCAGGCCCGGCGTCCGGACGTGGCCGCTCGACGGGCCGCTCACGACGCAGACGACCACCGCGACGAAGGCCTTGGCGTACGAGCCGCTGATGGTCCCGGTCGAGGGCCGGGACGGCAAGGCCGCCGGGTCCGCCCTCGACCCGATGCGGACGATGACGACCCGCAACGAGACCGGGCTCGCCTGGTTCGAGCCGTTCCTCGCGGAGCTCCGCGGCGGCGGCTCCGACCACCGGCCCGCGTCGGACCCGCTCGCCACGGTCTGCGCGTCGGGCAACCACCACGGCCTCGTCGCGCCGCCGATGCTCGTCCCCGCCGGCGGCACCTGGAACGACGAGGCCCGGCCCGTCAGCGACCCGTTCCGGGCCCGCACCACCCGCGACACCGAGGGCCTGCTCGTCCCCTACTACGGCGCGGGCACCGCCCGGCCCGTCGAGGAGCCCGTCGGCACCCTCACCTCCCACGACCGGTACGCCCTCGTCACGGCGCAGGTCGACGTCGAGGAGTGCCTGTTCCGGATGCTCGCCCCCGCCGAGATCGGCCGCGCCATGGCGTTCGCCCCGGACTACCGGGTGCTCGGCAACAAGCGCGAGCAGGTCCGGCAGTTCGGCAACGCCGTCACCCCGCCGGCCGCCGAGGTCCTGATGTCCGCCCTCGTCGAAGCCATCACCGGCGAAGACCTCCAGCCCGCCTGACCGTCCCTGACTGCCTGGGGTGGGGCTGGCACCGTCGCCCCACCCCAGGCCACCAACCACCCTCCGCACCACCCGAGAGGTCAACCAGTTGAGCACCGAGGCAGTGACATGGGCCATGGACCAGGCGCCCATGCTCCTCACCGAGAAGGGCAAGCCCGACACCACGTCGCGGCACGTCCTCCAGGCGCTCGCTGAGCACGCCCACCGCGACGGGGGCGGCGCCCGTCCCTCCGTCCTTCGTCTGCAGTACCGCACCGGCTACGACCGGCGCACCGTTCAGCGGGCACTGCGCCGGCTGGAGGACGGGAAGCTCATCACCGCCGAGGGTGTCGTCTACGGCTGCACGCAGTGGCGCCTGTCGCTCCACCTGGTTCGGCCCGAGTCCGACTGGACGCTGCTGGAGCAGGAGGAGGAGAACCTCCGCGAGGCTGCGGCGGAGCGAAAGCGGAAGTCCCGCGCGAAGGGTGCCACGGGCGTTACGTCCGTGACTGTCACGCACTCAGACGACGTGACCGACGAGATGTCACGCACTCTGCGTCCGGACGTCACGCACTCAGACGACGTGACAGGGGCCGATGTCACGTCGTTCAACGACGGCCGTCACGCACTCAACGCCGCCCTAACCATCAAGAACCACCCAACTACAGAACCGTCAGGGAACCACCACTACCCGGCGCCCGTGCCCAACCTGCCCGTCCTGTGGCAGCCGCCGGCCGTCGCGGCAGTCACTCCCGCCGAACCCAGCTGGCTCGACCAGCTCCAGGCCGCCATGAGCGCCAGCGGCATCGACGTCCCCTGGAAGTTCGTCGGCGGAGAGCGGCTCCTCGTCGAGAACGACTTCAAGCGCCTCGGCATCCCGCGGATGATCCGCTACGCCATCGACGCCGCAGCCAGCGCCCAACGCGGCCCGTTCAGCAGCCGCTTCTTCTACCCCGGCTGGCGCGACATCCCCACCCCCGTCAGCCAGAACATCGCCCCGCTGCAACCGAAGGACCGGCGGCAGCAGGAAGCCGACGGCCGCCTCGACCGGTTCGCCGCCCGAGCCGCAGCCCGAGCTGCCCAGCGCAAGGAGATCTCATGAACGAGGACGACGAGTGGGTTGCCGTCTACCACTACATCCAGGCGATGTTCCCGCAGCAGCGGTTCGATGAGTTCACGCCGGACGCCTGGTACGAGGTCCTCGGCGAGTACGACATGTACACCGTCAAGGCGGCTGTCAACGTGCACGCCGCGAAGCGGCCCTTCATCTCCCCGGCCGAGATCATCGCCGCCATCCGCGACACCTCCGCCGACCGCATGGACGAGTTCGTCTACGAGCCCAGCAGCCCCGACGAGACACCCCAGCAGTACCTCGCCAACCGCCGTCGCCAGCTCGACGCCGTCCGCCGCGGCCTCCGCCCCGCAGCACTCGCCCTCCCGCCCGGCCGGCCCCTCGGCGACATCAGCGCCATCGGCCGCCAGATCCCCACCGAACACCAGGCCGTACGTCGGTCAGGTCCGCTCGGCATCGAATGCCCCCGCTGCCACTCCGCCGCCGGGAAAGCCTGCCGCACCACCTTCCGAGGCCGACGCATGGCCGACGTCCACCCCGCCCGCCTCGAAGCCTCCAGGAGCCGCACATGAACGCCCCCATGCCCGCCGGCCTCCGCCCCTCCAAGCAAAACCGGCCCCCCGAGTGGGCCATCACCTGCCCCGTCCCCGGCTGCGGCGCCCAACCCGGCGCCCGCTGCACCACCCCCCGCGGCCGCCACCTCGCAGCAGGCAGCCACCCCAGCCGCCTCGACACCTGGCTCGTCCAGCAGGAGAACGCCGCATGAGCGCCCATCACATCCCGCCCGCCGCCCAGATGCTCATCGGCACCACCCTCCGCGACCACTGGCACCCCGCCCCCTGGACCGCCGCCCGACTCGTCGCCGAAGCCCTCGCCGCCGACGGCTGGCAGATCACCCCCGCACCGATGGTCGACCCCGAGACGGAGACACCCGCCTGACGCCCCGGGACCGGTCCCTGCCGCCCTCGCAGGCGCGCGACGGCCCGTCACCCCACCCCACCCGCCACACGCCCCGCACAACCCCAGGAGAGCCCGCCATGGCCCAGCCTCTCGACCTCGACGCCATCACCGCCCGACACGAGATGTACGCCACCATCCACAGCGCCTCGGGCGCCTTCGCTCACTGCGCTGCACAGGAGTCCGCCGAGGACGTCCCGGCCCTGATCGCCGAGGTCACCCGCCTCTGGGCCGAGCAGGCCCGCCTGGCCGACTTCCTCCGCGCCGGCCAGCAGTGGCGGAACGGCCGCCTCGTCATCGAGAGCTGCCCCTCCCAGCCCGAGATCCGCGCGGCACTCGGCTGGCCCGAGCCCACCGCCCCGACCGTCTGAGAGGCCGCCATGACCACACCCCCGCCCACCGCGGCCGGCCAGCCGGACCGGTGCCCGTCCTGCCAGTGCGAGGACTGCGGCGGCACCCTCGCGGACCACACCGAGACCGGCTGCACCTGCGAGGACTGCACGTTCGACCCGGAGTACGCGTGCACCGCGTTCGCGCCGCCCGTCCGGGTCGCCTACCTCGCGCAGGCCCTCGCCCCGCTGCTGTCCGCGCACCTGCACGCCCGGGCCCAGCGTCGCTGCCTCGCGGTCGCCCACGCCGCACACCACGCCCTGCACGACTACGACCACCCCGAGGACACCCCGCGATGACCACCCCGCCGCCCCTCACCGACCAGCAGCGCGCCGACATCATCACCCGCCACCACCACACCACCGACCCCGAAGCCTGCGGCACATGCCGAGACCTCACCACCGCACGCAAGCCCGCCATCCACCCCGAATGCCTCCGACGCGCCACCCTCACCCCGCCCTGGGACACCCCAGACCTTGAGGACCTGGCGGACATGACCGACGACGAGCGCACCGCCCTCCCGGCCCGCTTCCACACCCCGGCGTTCGTCGAGTCCGCGACCCCCAAGGCCTGGCTCTGCGCGGTGTGCTGGGGCGACGGATGGGCGGCCTCCTGGCCGTGCGAGACCGCAACGGCCCAGGGCCACCGGGTGTTCGTGCCGGAGCGCTACGCCGGCCAGGCCCAGCAGGACCTGGGTGCGCTGCTGACGGACCGGGACCGCCTGGCCGCCGAGCTGGACGCCTCCCGCGCCGAGAACGACCGCCTCCGCCAGCAACTCGCCGAGCGGACGCAGCACCTCGTCGCCGTCGACCACGACCGAGAGCGCGCACTTGCCGCGGCCGCCGGTGCCCGGAGCGCCGCGCTCGCCGAAGCCAGCGACATCGCCCGCACGGTGATCGGCCCGCTGTGGCACCCGGACACGCTGCACGAGATCAGCGACCGACTCCTCGCCGCCCGCACCCAGCTCGCCACCTGACCGGAGGACCACCGCCATGGACCCGCTCATCGCCCGCTGGGAGCGCACCGTCATCCACCCCGACCCGACCATCCCCGACGACCAGACGATCGTCTGCTGCATCGCCACCGATACCGGGCAGCCCATCGCCCTGGTCCTGACCGACCGGCAACGCGACGACCTCCGCCGGCAGCTCGCCGACGACAGCCAGACGGCCACGCTCCACCGGTCCGGCCGGCGTCGCTCCGTACTGATCCGCCGCTCGGCCGCCGGCCACCGCTGACCCACCGCCCCGGCCGGGCGGACCCACCGCCCGGCCCCCACACCCCAGGAGACACCCGTGCCCGAGCAGCCCACCAGCAAGTACCGCAGCCACCCCGCTGCCCTCACCGCCGACCGCATCCTCCGCCACCGCAAGACGTACACCGCGAAGCTCACCGACGCCGAGCAGAAGTTGCTGTTCGACGCCGCGACCCTGCTGCGGCAGATCGCCTACCACCGCTGACGCCCATCCCGCCCCGGCCGGCCGCCGCACACCGGCGGCCGGCCCCACCGAAGGAGCACCGTGACCGACAACCCGATCCTCACCTGGCTCGACAACCTGCCACCCGTCAGCGTCGACCCGTTCGTCCTCCGCCGCACCGAGGACGTCACCGGCGTCTCCGGTACCGGCATCGTCGCCGACGGCGCCCTGTTCCCCGCCGCTGGCCAGAACAAGGCCGTCGTCCGCTGGCGCGGCGAACGCGGCTCCACCGTCGTCTGGGACCGCATCCAGCACGTCAAGGAGATCCACGGCCACGACGGCCGGACCACGGTTGAGCTGATCCCCGTCGGCGAGCTGATCGCCGCGCTCAAGGCCGTCGTCAGCCTTCCGTCCGCACCCGCCTACTCCGATCACCCCGGGCACATCGCCACCGTCACCGGCTACAACACCGCGCTCAGCGACGTCCGCACGGCGATCATCTACGCGATCGAGGCCCTGCACGACCACGACGAGGCCGCCGGGTGATCGAGCCGCCCGCGCCCGACGACCAGCCCATCCCCTGCTGAAGGAGCACCCCATGGGAACCCAGACCAGCGCCCGCCTGCTGTACGGCATCACCCTCCCCCACGACATCGACGACGACCAGATCGACCCCGTCATCAACGCCAACCCGTACCTCGCCGACCTCGGTCACACCTGGGCCGGCCACCGGTCCGGCGGAGCCCGCTACCTCGTGGCCTACTACCGGTCCGCCGACCTGGGCGAGCCGGAGGCCATCCCCGCCGACGAGCTGCACCCGGTGCAGACCGACCACTGGGACGCCCGGCTGCGCGTGGCCTGGGCCGGTTTGCGCGGCACCGAGGAGATGCCGAAGCCGGGCTGGTTCCTGGCCGCCAACCACACCTGACCCCGCCCGGGCCGGTCGTCCCCGCGACGGCCGGCCCGGCACCCACCTCCTGACCGCCTCCCGACCGAGGAGCCACCGTGCCCGACCCCACCGAGTGCACCTGCGGCGAAGGCGTCGCCACCATGCACTGGTCCAACTGCCAACTGTGCAGCGTGCCCGACCAGACCCCCGAGCCCGTCGTCCAGGCCGTCCGCTACACCGTCAACGCCGTCCCCGAGGACAGCTCACCCGACGCCCACGTCTTCGAGATCGCCGTCGAACGCCGCCCCGGCGGACTCTGGACCGCCACCCGCCACCACCGCTACCTCGGCCGTGACGGCACCTGGACATGCGGCCCCGACTGGCCCGTCGGCAACCCCGGCAGCCGCGAACCGGTCACCGACGCCGAGTGCGTCGGCTACCACTCCGCGCAGGAGGAGTGGCTCGCTGACACCAGGTACGACCTCGAAACCGCGCTGAAGCTGGCCCGGGAAGCCGCGCCGCGCGTCACCGTCAACGGGCTCACCCCGGCCGCCGCGCTGGCCCGCATCGCCCGGCTCGGCGAGGTGACCGCGTGAACGCCGCCCCCTGCCCGTTCTGCGAGATCGTCGCTGGCCGGGCACCCGCCACCTGGATCGTCGCCCCCGACGAATGGGACGACGCCGTCGCGTTCGTCCCGCTCAACCCCGTCGTCGAGGGCCACACGCTGATCGTGCCGAAGGCCCACGTCCGGGACTTCGCCACCGATCCGGACGTGTCTGCGGCGACGATGCGGCGCGCTGCGGAGCTGATGCGCTGGACGGACCGGCCGATGAACGTGATCACGAGCCGGGGCCGGGAAGCGACGCAGTCCGTGTTCCACCTGCACCTGCACCTGGTGCCCCGCGCTGCCGACGACGGCCTCGCGCTGCCCTGGTACAGCGGGCGCGGCGGACGGAGCACCGGGTGACCGGGCCCGAGGAGGCCGGCCTGTACGTCGCCCTCACCACCGCCGTCGGCACCGTCCTCGCGGGCCTCGTCCGCGACTACCGCCGCACCACCACCCGAGCCGAACACGCCTACGAGCAGACCGTCCAAGCCCGATGCGCGGCCGCCGCCGAACAGGCCGAGATCCAACTCCGCCTCGACGCCACCGCATCCGGCCTCATTCGAGGAGACGACACCCCATGAAGATCTACTACGACACTGAGTTCCTCGAAGACGGCCACACCATCGACCTGATCTCCATCGGCATGGTCCGCGAAGACGGCCGCGAACTGTACCTCGTCAACCGCGACATGCCGATCCGCCGGATCCGCAAGCACCAGTGGCTGATGGCCAACGTCGTCCCCCACCTGCCCCAGCCCTACGGCGACCGTCGCATGGTCCAGCCGAAGCACTGGCTGTTCGACTACACCAGTTCCCTGGTGGTGCGTCGAGAGGAGATCGCCAAGCACGTCCGCCGGTTCATCAGCGACACCACCCTGCCCGACTTGTGGGCCGACTGCGGCGCCTACGACCACGTGGTCCTCGCTCAGCTCTTCGGCCGGATGGTCGACCTGCCGACTGGGATCCCCATGTGGACCAACGACCTCCGTACGGAGATCGCCCGGCTCGGCCACCCGCGGCTGCCCGAGCAGCAGAGCGGCGTGCACAGCGCTCTTGCGGACGCCCGGCACCTGAAGGTCATGGCCGAGCACTTGGCCGCCATCGCCACCCCCGAGGAGCCGACCCCGTGAGCGCGTCGGTGCCCGTCCTCACCGACCGGCAGATTCAGCTCCTCACCCTCGCCGCCGACGGCCACACCAGCATCGAGATCGGCCGGATGCTCTTCCTGTCCACGGCCACCATCAAGAACCACTTCGTCGACGCCTACTACCGGCTCGGCGCCCGCGACCGCACCCAGGCCGTCCTCATCGCCTACCGCGCCGGGCTCCTCCCGGCCATCGGGCTGGAGGCCGTCGGCCCCACCGAGGCCCGCGCTCGCGCTGCCGAAGCGGCACTCCGTCGGGTCGCCGCCCTCAAGCCGTGCGCGACCATCCACGGCCACCACCTCATCGACCTCGACGACGTTCTCGCCGCCGTCGCCGACCCCGACACCATCCGGAGCGCCGCATGACCGAGCCCACCGACCTCACGCTGCTGCTCGGTGAACGCGTCATCGTCACCGGCCCCAACGGCAGTACCTGGGCCGGCACCCTCACCGCCCTCGCCGACCAGCCGACCGCCGTCATCGACCTGGCCGACGGCGGCCGCGTCTCCCTGCCGCAGAGCCACACGTACACCGTCGTGCCCCGGCCGGAAGACCAGCTCCGCGAGCAGCTGGCCGCCGCGACCACGCGGGCCGAGCACGCCGAAGCGGACCGGGACGCCGCGATCGACCGCGGCGACCTGCTCCAGGCCCAGGTCTGGGACTACCGGCAGCGGCTTCTCGACATCGACGCCCACGCCACCCCGTACGGCGTGCGCGCCGACGACCCCGACGGCAACCCGACCGCCTACCTCGTCACCGTCGGATCCCTGCACCCCGCCCTCGGCACCGTCGGCCACACCGCACCGAAGTGCGACGCCGAAGCCCGCGCCGAGCAGGCCGAAGCCAACCTGGCCGACGAGCACGCCACCGCCGTCACCCGCGCCCACGACACCGACCGCGCCAGACGTGAGCTCCGCGCCGCCGAGACTCGCATCGCCGCCGTTCGGGCTGAGCACACCACCGAGTTCGGCAACGAGTACGGCGGCCTGGAGTGCTCCACCTGCCGTGAGGTCTGGCCGTGCCCGACGGTGACCGCCCTCGACGGGCCCGCCGACACCCCGGCCGCCGAGCCCGTCGGCTACTGCCGCACCTGCGAAGGCCAGCCGAGGACCGCGTCGTGACCTGCGGCGCCGACTGGCGGGACGAGCAACTCCCCGACCTCGACTGGGAACCCGACGACGAGCCGTACGAGCAGTACGGCCGGCCCGTCACCGACCTCCCCGACCTCCCCGACCTCGCCACATACACCGCTGCCTGAAGGAGACCGACCATGACCGACTCCACCGCCCCCGACACCTACGCTGCCGAGCGGATCAACAGCCTCCAGCAGAACATCAATCACCTGGCCAACGAGCCCGACGGCACCCCGCGCAACCTCAGCTTCGAGCAGGCCGCCACCGTTGCCGCCCTTCAGGGCCAGCTCGCCACAGCTTCTGCGCTCCTCGCCGTTGCCGCGGCCATCGCCCGCTGACGCTCGGACACAGCAGCGGGGCGCCCCCCAGCTCGCCAGCCACAGGGACGCCCCACACGGTGCCAACACCTTACGCCCCAGCACCCGCAGGAGACGCGCCGTGACCACCAACGCCACCCGCCACAACCCCGCCGCCGCCGACCTCCGCGTGATCGCCAGCCACTGGGGCAACCTCCACGCCATGCTCACCGTCCCCGCCACCGCTGACTGGCCGCCCGCCGCCCGCATGGCCGACCACCAGGCCCAGCTCACCGACGACGAGCAAGCCGAACTTGAAGCCGCCGCCGCAGCAGCGGCAGCCGAGTGGGCCGAGCGCACCCCGATCGCCATGGGCGAGCGGCCCGTACCCCTGCGCCTCGCCATTCTCGACACGATCCGCATCGTAGAAGCGGCCCTCATCGACCTCGCCGACCAGGTTGCCGGCAACATCCAGCGTCCCGCCGCGACCGTCCGCCGCTCCGCCAGCCCCGGCGACACCGTCGGGCAGGCCCTGCGCCTCGCCGCCACGCAGGACGAGGCCGACAGTCGACGCTGGCACTACGCCGGTGGGCCCGCAGCAGACAAGACCCGTCCCCAGGTTCGGCACGCCGGACGCACCGCCCCCCAGGCCATCACCTGGCTGCTCGCCCGGGTCGACGCCGAACCCGGCCCGTTCCGCGAGCTCCGCCCGATCGAGCTGGACCGGCTCGCCTCCGCAACGCGAGCGATCAGGGGAACGGTTGAGCGGGCGCTTCGTCTTGGCCGTCGCACCGACCCCATTCCCCGCCCGTGCCCCTGCGGAGGCCGGATGGTGATCCACCACGGCGGGGCGCTGACGCTCGACGCCGCGCGCCGGTCCACGTGGGGCAGCGTGCTGGACCCCGAGGTCGAGTGCCAGGACTGCGGCATGCGGTGGGTCGGCGCCGCGATGGCCGCCCTCGTGCAGATGGACGAAGCGGCGTGACGGGCTGTTAGAAACGGCTTGATACCTAACCCCCAGTTAGGTACTCTGGTGGAGATGGAAACGCCAACCTGGCGCGAGCAAGTACGGGTCGAGGACGAGCTGCTGGAACAGCTCAGCCTCCAAGCCGTAGCTGCATCAAAGCGCCGCTCAGCGGCCCTGGCCGCAGGCGTGAAGGAGCTCGGCAGCGTCTACGCAGTCGCCAAGGAGCTCGGCCGCACCTGGCAGGCCATCGACAAGGCCATCAAGAAGCACCGGCCGAAGATCACAACCACATAGCAACGGGGCCCGGTCGGCTCCATCCACAGGTGCTGGAACACCCGCGGACCTCGCCGCCAACCGGACCCCCACGCCCACAGGAGATCGGACCTCCCATGGACACCCAGCACAGTAGCGCGCCCACACGCGCCCAGAACATCCCGGGCCACCGTGCGCTGCAGGTCAGCGCCGACCCCCTCCCGCAGCGCGACCCCGGCAAGACCCTCCGCCGCACCCCCGCCACCGTCGGCCGCCCGAAGCCCGCCCCGCGCACCACCGGGGCGACCCGATGAAGCCCCGCACCCGCACCACCCGGCAGACCGAACTCGTGCCCGTCACCCGCGACGGCAAGACCCACATGGCACCCCGCACCGTCACCGTCGACCAGCCCCTGCCGCCCCGCGACTGGGACCAGATCGTCCTCACCGCGGTCACCGGAGTCGCCATCACCGTCGGTGCCGGCTGCATCGCCTGGTCCACCAGCGCCATCGGCCACCTCCTCACCACCGCCGCCCACCCCGCCATCGCCTACGGCGGCGCCGCCACGTTCGACCTGCTGTGGATGACCTGCCTCGCCCTCGAATGGCTCGCCCGGTACGAGCCCGACAAGGCCACCGGTCCGCAGATCGCCGGCTACCTCGGCCTCGCCATCGCCGTTGGCGCGCTCATCACCGAAGGCGCCCGCGGCGGTCACCTCGCGGCCGGCATCGTCGGAGCCGCCATCTCCGTCGGCGTCAAAGCCCTGTGGGCACTCGTCCTTCGGCACCACGCCAAGACGCTCGACCCGGACACCCAGCAGTGGGTCGAGCTGGAGATGGCCGAGGTCGGCGGGGAACTCGCCCTCGCCGCCGTCCGCCGGCGCCTCGCCCGCTCCCGCCAGCAGCTCGCCGCGCACACCGCCGCCTACCAGCACGTCGAAGACGACGACAAGCCGACCGATGCCGAGCGGGCCGCCGAATACGCCCGCATCCTCTCCCCGGACGCCAGCGACGACGACATCGAAGCCCAGCTCGCGGCCCTCGGCCTGGTCATCACACCGTTCACCTCGTCGGTCACCTCGGACTCCTGGGATAACCACCAGGATGACCAGCCACATGACCACCGACATGACCGCTCACCGGTCACCATCTCGGCCGGGTTCCAGCGTCGCGAGGTGGTCACCTCGCCGGTCACCCCACCGCCCCGGGAGATGACCGGCGCCCAGCGCCTGGCCGCCGCCCGCAAGCTCGACCGTGAAGCCCGCAAGGGCAAGCCCGCGCGGCCGGTCACCATCGAGACCCTGCAGACCGAGCTCGGCCTGTCCCGCCGTGAGGCCACCGACCTGCGCGCGGCCATCCTCGGCAAGGCGGCCCGCTGATGGGCATCTGGTCGAAGCTCACCGGCGGACAGGACGCGCCGCCCGCCGGCCGCACCGCGAAGGAACGCAAGCGCCGCGCCAAGGACATCAGCCGCATCGACGCCAGCACCTCGAAGTGGCTGGCCAGCGGCGGCCGCGCCGCCAAGATCCCGAAGGGCTGGAGCTGATGGGCACCACCATCTCGCTGCTGCTCGGCGTCATCGACGCCGCGCTCGCCGCCTGGGGCATCTGGGTCCTCGCCCGAAGGACCCGATGAGCTCGCCGCCCTACGCCATGGGCTCGCTCCTCTGGCCGCTCGCCGTACTCCTTCTGCTCCTCTGCACCCCCAAGCGCCTCAAGCAGATCGCCGGACGCTGGCTCCGCATCCTCGGCTTCGCCATCGCAGTCCTGCTCCTCCTCCCGTACCTCTTCAGCTGAACGGACCCCCGCCATGAACCAGCACCTCCTCGCCGCTGTCGACACCGCCGCCCGTCACCAGCTCGCCGCCCCCGAGAGCGCACCCGCCGTCGAGGTGTCCGCCGGCATGGGCGGCGCCCTGATCATCGGCCTCATCCTCGCCACCGTCCTCATCACCAAGTGGCGCAACGACAAGCTCAGCCCGTCCGAGAAGAAGACCGCGATCGTCGCCGTCATCATGACTGTCTGCCTGTACGGCGGCAGCGGCATCGTCGGCACCCTCTTCGACACCGTCCGTTCCACCGCCGACCAGACCGGCAGCACCCTCCAGCAGACCAGCGTTGGTGGCCGGTGACTCTGCAGCGGCAGGCCGCTCGGCGACTGTCCGCCGGATCCGCCGAGGTCGCCCGGCGCCTCGGCCGCCGGACGGCCGCCGCCAGCCTGTGGGCCAAGGTCGGCGGGGGACTGGTCCTCTGGAAGGGCGGCCCCGTCCTCCTCGACTCCGCCCACCAGCAGCCGCTCCTGCCGGCCGTCGCCGCTGGCGCCTGGTGCTGTGCCGCGTGGCGGGCCGGCCGCCCGACCGCCCCGGACGCCGAGCAGCCCGAGGGCGACGCCACCGAGTTGGCCGAGGAGCCGACCGCCGGACCCGACCCGACAACCGAGTTTCTGACCCTCCTCCACCGCCTGATGCCCCTCCCAGGCGACCGGATCCACCTCGCCCAGATCGCCGCCGAGATGACCGGCGACCGGACCGCCACCGGCCCCGTCCGGGAACTGTGCATCGCGGCCGGCATCCCCATCACCGATGTGCGGGTCCGCGGCCGGGGCTCCAGTACCGGCATCTACCGGCGCGACGTACCCCCTCTCCCCGACCCCTCTCGCCAACCCCTCTCCGGTGTTGTTGGCGCAGGTCAGGACCAACAACAACAGCACCAACAACAGTCGGAGACCGCCCTCCGAGAGGGGTTTCTGATCAAGGACGACCCCGACAATCCTGCCCGATCACAGGTCCACTGGATCAAGGAGAAGGCCTCATGAGCACGACCGCCATGCCCAAGCAGAACGCCTGACACGGTGTCGGCCGGGCTGGGATCATCGCTCCATGAGCGAGAAGACCAGCCCAGCCGGCGACGGCTGGGGGTACGCCCCCATCGGCCGCGAGAACATCCCGGTCCACTGCGGCGGGTTCGCATTCCATGAGGACGGCGCGCACTGGGTATGCGCCGCCTGCGATGCCCCGGTCCGTACCGGGGACATCGCCGGCTGGACGCCCCGCATCGACAGTGCACCCACCCCGGCCACTCCCCGGGCGGGCAGCAACGCGAGAGGATGAACAGCATGACCTTCCCCAGCGTCGATGAACTGCGGGCCGCCAGTCTCAGCCTGATGGTGGCCCCGCTTGTAGCTGGCCTGACCGCTGCGGTGGACAGGGCCATCGAGGTGGAGCTGTACCACTCGCGCGCTGCCAGCCTCGGCGTCTCCCGCGAGCGGGCCGACACTCTGCTCACCGAAGCGCAGGGCCTTGCCGCTGGAAGCACCCCGAGTACGGCCGAACTTGCTGCCGCCTGGAGTCTCGTGCTCGCCGAGGCGATGGCATGAGCGACGACCTGGTGACGTTCCTGCGGGCCCGCCTCGACGAGGACGAGCGGGTGGCTCTGGCCGTCGAGGACAACAGTGCGCCCTGGAGCGGCCAGTGGGAGTCGCGGGGGCCCGACGTCCTGCGCACTCGCAACGGCCACGTGCTGGCCATGTCGACGGTGACGGACGACGGACGTGCCCTGCCCATCCCGTTGAAGCCTGGTACCGCCGAGCACTGGGCCCGGCACGATCCGGCGCGGGTGCTGGCCGAGGTCGCTGGCAAGCGACAGATCGTGGCCGCCTCCAACGTGGCATGCCCGCAGGCCTGCCACACCGAGCACTCGTTCAGCGGGTCCTGCAGCCTCCGATGGATGGGGCCCCTCCATGAGGACGCCACGGGCCGGTGGCTTCAGGACGACACCGGCGCCCGGTTCACGCCACCCCCGGTGACAACCGACTGGACGCTCCGCCTGCTCGCGCTGCCGTACGCCAACTACCCCGACTACCGGCCCGAGTGGGCGCTCGGCACATGAGCGCTTGACGGACCGCCACCAGGTGATCCACACTGGCCCCACGTCCGGCGTGTCCGGACAAGGAACTTCCCCGAGAGCCCCGCAGCCGAGCAGCAGCTGCGGGGCTCTCGCCATTCCCCCAGACCGCGCGGCGGCACGGAAGTGCCGATGCAGTGTCCGGACGGCGCAGAGTCACACAGCCTGCCCACGCCGCCGCGCCCCACCCATCGGAGGCCCACGTGACCACCCCGTACGGCCCGTACAGCCTCTACAGCCCGGCCACCGCCCAGGCCCTCGCCGCCGGCGCGACCGACGCCGGGTGGGTCGAGACCACCGGCGTCGAGTGGGACGGCCCCGTTGCCGCCTACAACAACATGGTCGTCGAGCAGCGCGCCTCCCTCCTCGCCCTCGACCTGCGCGACAACATTGCCGCGCTTCGCCGCGACCTCAGCATCCCGTCCATCGGCGCCGTCCGCATCCTCGCCGTCGGCGACTCCATCACCGTCGGCTACGGCAGCCTCGACGGCGGCGGCTACCAAGCCTGGCTGACCGACCTCCTCGCGCGCCGCCACATCACCGCCCAGATCACCACCGTCGCCGAAGGCGGCCGGACCCTGCGGCAGATGGCACCCCCCGCACTCGCCGCCCTGCCCACCGCCCGACCCGACATCGTCCTCGTGGCACTGGGCACAAACGATGCGGGCCAGAACGACCTGGTCGACTGGCAGACGAGGATGGGCACCTTCGTCGACCAGATCCTCGCCTCCTCACCGACCGTTCGCGTCGCCGTCGCCCGCATCGCCCTCTCCCGCCCCCAGGCCCTCGCTGGCGTCGAAGCCACCATCAACACCTACATCGACGCTGTCGTCGCAGCCCGGCGCCCCTCCGGTCGCGTCACCTCCGCCGACATGACCGTCATCCCCCAACGCTGGAACGACGTCGAAGGAATCCACCCCACCGACCCCGCCTACCTGCGCATGGCCCAACAGTGGACCGCCGCCATCACACCCTGGCTGCCCACCCCGTAAACCCGGAAGGAGCGACCATGCCGCTGCCCGCCGGACTGCAGACCGTCACCGTCAGCGGCCAGTTGCTCCACCTCAACGACACGCCCGTCCGGGGCGCCATCAGCTTCCGGCCCGAGCCAGCACAGATCACCTCCGCCGCGCACGACGTCATCCTCCTCGGCGAAACCAGCGTCCCCCTCGACGGGGCAGGCGAGTTCACCATCACCCTGCTCGCCACTGACTCCCAAGGCACCACACCGACCGGCTGGACCTACCGCGTCACCGAACACTGGTACGACGCACCCGGCCGCTCCTACCCGATCTCCCTGCCCGCAGCCACGCCGACCGTCAACCTCGCCGACATCGCGCCCACCGCAGCAGCCAGCGGCGAGTACACCGTCGTCACCGGCCCGGCAGGGCCACAAGGACCAGCCGGGCCAACCGGCACGGCAGGGCCTGCAGGGGTGCAGGGTGAACAGGGTCCGGCGGGGCCGACCGGGGTGACCGGTCCCGCCGGACCCCAGGGCGACACCGGCAGCACGGGAGCGACCGGCCCGACCGGTCCAGCAGGTGCCGACGGATGGGGCGACCAAGCCACCTACGACACCCTCGCGGCACGCGTGTCCGCCGTCGAAGCCGGCTTCACCACGGTGAACACCTACCTCACCGACCTCTTCAACCGCGTCGCCAGCCTGGAGACCCGCGTCACCAACCTGGAAAACCCGTAACCCGAGCAGGGGGTAGGGGGGATCCCCCCGAGGGGGTGTCTCCGCCGAAGCTGACGAAGGGAGGGGCCGTGCCCACCGCGCCGAAGGGCCGCTGCACCGACCCCCAATGCCCCGAAATGGCCACCAACCGCGGACGCTGCAACGAACACCAGCCCATCCCCTGGGCCGGACGCGACGACAAGGCCCGCCGCTACGGCATCAGCTCCGGCACCTGGCGCAAGCTCAAAGCCGCCACCGCCCGCCGCGACAACGGCTGCTGCTACATCTGCGGCACCGAACCACCCGACGACCCCGACGACCCCGGCCACCAGCTCGACCACATCACCCCCATCTTCGAAGGCGGCGCAGTCGACGACCCGGACAACCTCGGACTCGCCTGCACCTCGTGCCACGCCACCAAGAGCGCCGCCGAAGCACTCAGGGCCAACCAGGCACGCTGGGCCCGCAAGCGGCGATCGGACTAGACCAATCTGACCTCCTCGGGCACCCGCCCCAGGGGGTAGGGGTGTCCAAATCACCAGGTCAGAGCCCTGGGGCCCCGCCGCGGTTAACCAAGAAGACGCCCACTCAGAATCCGGCATAGGGGGTCGCCATGGGCCGCATCGCTCAGCCGGCCGCCCTCAAGCTACTCAAGGGCTCCACGGAGGGCCGGGATTCGGGCGGCCGGGAGGTCAACACCGGGCCGGCGTTCCGGCGGATCGCGCCGAACCCGCCGACATGGCTGAGCCCGGAGGCGGCGGCCGAGTGGCGGCGCGTCGTCCCGGGCCTGCAGCGCCTGGACATCCTGAAGCCTGAGGACCGGGCGGTCCTCGCCGCGTACTGCGAGACATGGGCGACGTTCGTGGACGCGATCCGGCAGCAGCATCGGGACGGCCTGACGATCGAGGCGAAGCAGGGCGTCCTTGCGCATCCGGCGGTGGGCATCGCACGGGCTGCGGCGCGCGAGCTGCGGGCCTTCGCGGCGCATTTCGGGCTGACCCCTTCAACGGAGCAGGCCCTGGCGAGGGGGGCCGACGATGGCGGGGAAGAGGACAACCCGTTCGCGTAACGCCAGCCCGGCGACCCCGGCCACCCCCGCGGCGTTCCTGGACGACACGGAGCTGGAGCGCCTCAAGCTTTCGCCCGAGGTCGCCTGGTACCTCACCACCCGCGGCATCCCGCTGCCGGACTGCCCGCCGCTGATCCGGACGCCGGAGCCCCGCGACGTGCCGGGCGCCGTGTTCGACCCCGACCGGGTCGACAAGGTCCTCAAAGCCTTCGGGTTGCTGCGGCACACCCAAGGTCAGTGGGCGGGTCAGCCGCTGCGGCCGGACCCGTGGCAGGTCGCCTACATCCTGGCGCCAGTTTTCGGATGGGTACGCTGGGACGACGACGCGGACTCGTACGTACGGATCGTGCGCACGCTGTACGTGGACGTGCCGCGCAAGAACGGTAAGTCGACGTTGTGCGGCGGCATCGCGATCTACCTGACGTGTGCGGACGGCGAGCCGGGCGCGCAGGTGGTGGCGGCGGCTACCTCCGAGCGGCAGGCCGGGTTCGTCTTCCAGCCGGTGAAGCAGCTGGCGGAGAAGGCGCCGCGGCTGAAGGGCCACGTCCAGCCGCTGAAGAAGAAGATCATCCACACGCGGTCCGGCTCGTACTTCGAGGTCGTCTCCTCGGTGGCGGACGCCCAGCACGGTGCGAACCTGCACGGCGGGATCGTCGACGAGCTGCACGTCCACAAGACCCCGGACCTGGTCGAGACGATCGAGACCGGCACCGGCTCCCGCCGCCAGCCCCTGATCGCGTTCATCACGACGGCGGACGCCGGCAAGCAGCACACGGTGTACGCCCGCAAGCGGGAGTACTGCGAGCAGGTCGCCCGCGGCACGCTTTCCGACCCCACGTTCTACGGCGTGGTGTGGGCAGCGGAGAAGGGCGACGATCCGCATGTCGAGGCCACGTGGCGCAAGGCGAACCCCGGCTACGGGATCTCCCCAACACGGTCCTACCTGCAGAGCAAGAGCAACGAGGCGGCGAACAGCCCGGCTGACCTGGCGAAGTTCCTGCGCCTGCACCTTGGGCGCCGCACCAAGCAGGAGACCAAGTACCTGACCCTGGAGTCCTGGACCCGCAACGCGGGGATGGTCGACGAGCAGGCCCTGGCCGGCCGGGAGGCTTACGGCGGCCTGGACCTGGCGGCGACGTCGGACCTGCTGGCGCTGTGCTGGCTTTTCCCGGACGACGTCCGCGGCGGCTTCGATGCCCTGTGGCGGCTATGGACGCCGGAGGACAACATCGAGGCGCTGGACCGGCGTACGGCCGGCGCCGCATCGGTGTGGGTCCGTCAGGGCCTGCTGGTCGCCACCCCGGGCAACGTCGCGGACTACGACTACATCCAGCTGCAGATCGAGCGGGACCTCGACGCCTTCGACGTTCGCAGCCTGGGCTTCGACCCGTGGTCGGCGGTCCCGCTGACCAACGAACTGGCGAAGACCAACGCCCCGATGGTGAAGGTGCGGCAGGGCTTCGTGACCCTGTCCCCGCCGCTGAAGGAGCTGCAGCGCCTGCTGCTGAAGGGCACCGTCGAGGCGCCGCAGCTGCGGCACGGCGGCAACCCGGCGGTCACGTGGATGCTCGACAACCTCGCGGTGGCGATGGACCCGGCGGGCAACGTGAAGCCGGACAAGGCGCGGAGCGCCGAGAAGATCGACGCCATGTCGGCGCTGGTCACCGCGCTGTCCGAGGCCATGACCCGCGAGCCGGTGAAGAAGTCCGCATACGAGGACGACGACCTGATGATCGTCTGAGGAGGTAGCCGTGTTCTGGTGGCGCCGTACGGCCCTCCGCAAGCGCGTGGTGGTCAACCTGTCTGACAAAGCATTCTCCGGCGTGCTGTGGGCCAAGCGCGGGCCACTGCTGGTCCTGCGGGACGCCGAGCTGCTGGAAGCCGGCCGGGACCCGCAGCGGGTGGACGGTGAGGTCGTCATCGAGCGGTGCCGGGTGGAGTTCATGCAGGTGCTCGCGGTCGGGGGTGGCTGATGGCCTTCGTCGTGGCCGACGGCCAGTTGAACCTGACCGGGCCCGGGCCGATGCCGTTCTCCTACAGTGGCCTCCCCATCTCGCCCGCCGCCTGGGAGTACACGGAGATCTGGCGCACCCAGCCGCAGGTCCGCACCGTGGTCAGCTTCCTCGCGCGGAACATCGCCCAGGTCGGCATCCACGTCTTCCGGCGCGTCTCCGACACGGACCGCCAGCGGCTCACCGACCACCCACTGACGCGGATCCTCGACGCACCGATGCCGGGCATGACCCAGTACCGGCTGCTGGAGCGGCTGGTGTCCGACGTGGCGGTCTACGACGAGGCGTACTGGATCAAGTGGAAGGTGGACGGCCGGTTCTGCATCCTGCCGGTCCCGCCGTCACTGATCTGCCCGGTCGGCGGATCCTGGATCCAGGCGGACCACTTCGAGACAGCGGGCGGGCAGCGCTTCGAGGTCGATGAGGTCGTCTATTTCCACGGCTACCGCCCCGACGACCTGCGGTTCGGCGCCTCGTCCCTGGATGCCCTGCGGTCTCTACTGCTGGAGGACCGGGAGTCGAGCCGTCAGCGCGCGCAGATGTGGCGTTCGGGCGCCCGGATGACCGGCGTCCTCACCCGGCCTGCCGAGGCTGGCGACTGGAGCCCTGAGGCGAGGGCCCGGTTCCGGGAGATGTGGCGGACATTCACGCAGGGCGGCGGCGCCGAGGGTGGCACGCCGATCCTGGAGGACGGCATGGGTTACACGCAGGTCTCGATGAACCCGCAGCAAACCCAGTACATCGAGTCCCGCAAGCTGACCCGGGAAGAGGTCGCGGCCGCCTTCCACATCCCGCCGCCGCTCGTCGGGATCCTCGACCACGCCACCTACAGCAACATCGTCCAGCAGCACGAGATCCTCTACCAGGACACCCTGGGGCCCTGGTTCGAGAGCATCGCGCAGGACATTCAGGCCCAACTGCTGCCGGACCTACCCGACAGCAAGGATGTGTACTGCGAGTTCAACATCGCCGCCAAGATGGCCGGTGATTTCGAAGCGCAGGCACAGGCGGCCAGCACCGCGACGGGCGGGCCATGGATGACCCGCAACGAGCAGCGGGCCCGCATGAACCTTCCCCGGCTCGATGGCGGCGACGAGCTGATCGTCCCGCTGAACGTGGCCGCCGGCGGGCAGGCCTCGCCGACCGACACGGCCCCGAAGGTCACCCCGGCGATCCGGACGAAGGCAGCGGCGCCCGAGGGGCGGCCGGATGGGCTGGCAGGGTTCGAGGCTGAACGTGATGCCTTCGCCTCCAAGCTCAGCGCGTGGTCGGCCCGCCAGATGGACGTCCTGCTGCGCGCGGTGGGCGCGAAGGACGCCGCCCCGCCGGATGTCCTGGCCACATGGGAGGCCGGCGCTCCGGACCGGCTGGCGCAACTGCAGCTCCTCCTCAACAGCCAGGCGTTCCGCCTCGCGCAGGTCGGCGCCTGGGAGGTGCTCGCCGAACACAACGCGGATGCCGAGGGCTGGTCAGCGGACGTGATGCTGCCGTGGCTCCTTGCTGCGGCCGAGACCCACGCCGCCGCGCACGAGGCAGCCGGGACTGAGCAGTTGACCCAGGCGGTGGCCGACACCTCCGGGGACTGGCGCGAGAGCCTCACCAATGCAGCAGCCGTCTGGGCCGGCGCTGTTGCAGTACGGCGGGCCTGGACCGCGTCCACCGAGTCCCGGTCCTTCGGCGGCCACGACGCCGCCGGTGCCTCCGGCCTCACCCACAAGGTGTGGAAGACCGGAGGCAGCAATCCGCGCACGTCCCACAAGGCCCTGAACGGCGACCGCGTCGAGATCGACGACGTGTTCGGCAACGGCTGCCGCTGGCCGGGGGACGCGCACGGCAGGGAGTCGGAGACGGCGAACTGCAACTGCAAGCTCACGTACGAGCGAAAGGAGTAGGCGGTGCCACGCACCAAGCAGTGCACAGCCCGCATCAAGGCCGCCGGCGCCGCCGACGGCCTCGCCGATGGTCAGTTCACCGCGCTGGTCTCGGTGTTCGGCAACACCGACAGTGTCGGGGACGTCGTCCAGCCGGGCGCGTTCACCAAGACTCTGGCGGACTGGGCCGCGAAGGGCGACCCGATCCCGGTGATCTGGTCCCACGACTGGGACGACCCGTTCTCCCACGTCGGCATCGTCATGACGGCGAAGGAGACCGCCGACGGCCTGGAGGTCACCGGGCAGATCGAGGACGTCGATACCAATCCGACCGCCGCACAGGTGTACCGGCTGCTCAAGGGCCGCCGCGTCACCCAGTTCAGCTTCGCCTACGACGTCGTCGAAGGCGCATGGGTCGAGGGCACCGACGGGACAGCCGGCCGGTACGGCTACTACGAGCTGCGCGAGCTCAAGCTGTACGAGGTCGGGCCGTGCCTGGTCGGCGCCAACCAGGAGACCGAATTGCTCGCTGCGAAGACAGCGGCACTGGCCCGCGGCGTCAAGGAGGGGCGCGTCCTGGGCGCGAAGCACCTGGACCGCCTGAAGGACGCGCACGCGGCGCTCGGCGAGGTCATCGCCGCCGCCGAACCTGAGAAGAACACCGCCCCGCAGAACACCCTGGCCAACCCGCCCGCCCCCGGCGACCAGCCGGGCGCGAAGGCCGATCCGCCCGCCCCTGTGGACGCCACCGCGGACGAGGATGCGCTCTTCGAGCGCTTCGCCGCCCGCATGGCCGAGCAGCATGGCCTGACCGCTCCCATCAGCAGCACCGACGAGACCACGCCGGACCTCCGCGAAGCCCCCACCGGGGCCGCCAGGGCCGATGCCGCCTCGCTCCGCCTGCGTACCCACCTCGAACTCATGGAGTTCGAGAACTCGCTCACGGACTGAGGACACCACATGCCCACGAAGAACGAGCTCTCCGAGCTCATCAAGCACCACCTGACCGAGGCCCGGGTCATCGCCAAGAGCGCGGAGGACGGCGACCGGGACTTCACCCCGGAGGAGGCCGGCCAGCTGCGCGAGCACATGGCCAAGGCCACCACCGCCCGCGCGGACCTCGAAGCCCTCAAGGGCAACGACCAGCTCCGCAAGACCCTCGCCGACCTCGGCGAGGACATCGCCCTCAACGCCAAGAGCGAGGGCGGGCGCCGCCGCACCGCCTCGGGCTTCGAACTGCCCGCCGCCGGCAAGACCATCGGCCAGCAGTTCACCGAGTCCGACGAGTACAAGTCCCTGCTCGCCACCGCACCGGACGGCAGGTTCGCGAAGAACCAGCGGGTCCAGTCGGGAATGGCCGGCTTCAAGTCCCTGGTGACGGGCCTGTCGGACACCTCCGCCGGTGCGCTCGTCATCAACGACAACATCGGTTTGCAGGTCGGCCTCGGTGCCTTCCAGCGCCCGCTGCGGCTGCGCGACGTCGTTACCCCCGGCAAGACCACCTCCGACACCGTCGAGTACGCGCGGCTGACGGCGGTCACGAACGCCGCCGCCCCGGTCGCCGAGGCCACCAGCTCGGCCGCACCGACGGCTCCCGGCGGCGCCGGCGCTCTGGTCAACAACGCGGGCGGCGGCTACAAGCCGGAGTCCGGGTTCACCACCGCCAAGATCACCACCACCGTGAAGACCATCGCCAACTGGCTGCCGGTCACCAAGCGCGCCATCTCCGACGCCGCGCAGGTCGTCACCCTCATCGACGCCTTCCTCAAGTACAACCTGGAGGAGGAGCTCGAAGACCAGATGGTGAGCGGAGACGGCACCGGCGAGAACTTCGACGGGATCGGCAACGTCAGCGGCGTCCAGGCGCAGGCGTGGGACACCGACCTGCTCACCACGCTCCGCAAGGCGAAGACCAAGGTCAAGACGGTCGGCCGGTCCATCGCCAACGCCTACCTCCTCAACCCGGCGGACACCGAGACCATCGACCTGCTCCAGGACAACGAGGCCCGGTTCTACTACGGCGGCCCCGCCGTGACGGGGCCCGACCAGATGTCGATGTGGCGCCTGCCCGTCATCGAGACGGAGGCCGTCCCGGCCGGCACCGGCTACGTCGGCGACTTCAAGAAGTGCATCCTCTGGGACCGCGAGCAGGCGACCGTCCAGATGACCGACTCCCACCTGGACTTCTTCGTCCGCAACCTGGTCGCGGTCCTCGCCGAGATGCGCGCCGCGTTCGGCGTCATCCAGCCCAACGCCATCGTCGAGATCGACCTGACGGCCTGATCGGAGGCATGACCATGGCGTACAACACTCCCGCCGCCGGCGCCGTCCGGAAGGCCAGGCAGACGGCCGCCGTCGCCGACGCCGGGGCGGCGACCTCCGTCGTCGCCGCCGGTGCCAACCCCACCAAGGCCGAGTACGACGCCCTGCGGGCCGACTACCTGGCGCTCCGCACCAAGGTCAACGCGCTACTGGCTGCGATGCGGACCGCCGGTCAGCTCGCCCCCTGATGCAGGGGTTCCACCGGCAGGTGGCAGGGCGGTGCCCGTGCGGCGCCCACAACGCGGCGTGCGGCCCGCCCTCCACTTCCGTCCCCATCGACTACCCGACCCAGGAGGCCGCCGTGGGCGGACAGCTGAAGAAGTACACGGTCACCCTGCACGGCACCCAGACCGTGATGAAGCTCAACGAGGCCGACGCCGAGCGCCTCGGCGGCGTGCCCCTCGACGCCCCGGAGCCCGAAGCCGAGCCGGCGGCGACCGACGACATCCCACAGGAGCCCTCCCCCGAGGCGCCGGAGAGCAAGCGTCGGCCGACGGCAGCCAACAAGGCCCGCGCCGCGGCGCCCAACAAGGGCGGCGAGGGTGTCGACGGCTGACCTCCTCGCCGACCCGGCCGAGCTCGCCATCTGGCTGGGCAAGCCGGCCACCGATCCCACCCTGCTGGCCGCCCTGACCGCAGCCAGCCGCCGCTTTCGCGGCGCCGTCCGCCACCCGGTCACCGCGGTGGCGGGCGACGTCATCACCCTCGACGGCAACGGCCGGCACGCGATCCTGCTGCCCGCCGCACCGGTCACCGCCATCAGCTCCGTCGTCCTGTCCGGCACGCTGCTGGTGGAGGGCACGGACTACGAGTGGTCCGCCGACGGCTACCTGCGTCGGCTCGGCTGCTCGTGGCCCAGCCGCCTGCGGTGCCTGGTCGTCACCTACGACCACGGGTGGGCGGAGGTGCCGCAGGACATCCAGGAGGCGGTCATCGACCAGGCCCGCTCGATGTACCGGGTGCAGCCCGGCGTCCAGTCCTACACCGCTGGCTCCGAGTCGGTGACCTTCGGCGCTCAGGCGGCCGTCGGCGTCACCTCCCAGTGGTCGGCGGCCGTCGCGGCCCACCGGCTGAACCGGGGTGACGACGCGTGATCTGGGACCAGTCCGTCGTACGGATCCGCCCCGGCACGCGGACCGACCGCAGCGGCAACACCATGCCCGACTGGTCGCCAGGCGAGGCGACCCGTACCACCATCGAGCGGCTGTCCGTCCAGCCGACCTACCAGAGCGAGACCGCGGGCGCCGAGCGGACGTCCGTCATCACCGGCTGGCGTGTCCTGTCCGAGCCGGGCCAGGACGTCGACGTCCGCTCCACCGACCGGATCGAGCACGACGGCCTGACCTGCGAAGTGCAGGGCGAGGTCGGCCGCTGGCGGGACCCCCTGGGCGGCGGCGTCCATCACGTCGAGTGGCAGATGCGCCGCTCCACCGGATAGCACCAGGAGGACCCGTGGCCCGCAGCAGCGTGGAATTCGAGCTGGACTCGGCCGGGGTGCGGGAGGTGCTGCGGAGCCCCGAGGTCCGCGCGATGGTCGACGAGGCGGCGCAGGCCGTCGCGGGGCAGGTCCGTGCCTCGGTGCCCGCGCCGGAGGCGGTCGAGGTGCACCCGTACGCCACCGACCGCGAGGCGGCCCGCGTCACCGTCGCCGACCGCCGCGCGATGGGCTGGCAGGCCCGCGACGGGATCCTCACCCGGGCGGCCGGAGCGATCGGCGCCGAAGTCAAGGAGGCCCGGTGAGCTGGGCTGCCGCGGCCACCTTCCCCGATGCGCAGTCAGCGGCGGCCGGTGTCCTGCGGGACGTGCTCGCCGGCCGGCCCGAACCCTGCACGGCCGGAGTCACCACCGGCACCCGGGTTCCTGACAGCCGGTCCCCCGAGGACCCGCGCCTGCCCTACGTCATGGTCCGCATCGACGCGGATCTGCCGCACCCGTCGATGGCGGACACCCGGGTCACCCTGCGGTGCACCGTCTGGCACGCGGACGCCGACCAGGCATACGACCTCGCTCAGATCGCGCAGGCGCTGCTGGTTAACCACGCCGGCCCGGTCATCCGGTCCGTGCGGCCCCTGACCGGACCGATCCCGGCGAAGGACCCGGACAGCGAGGTCGACCTCGCGACGTTCACCGTGTCGGCATCCGTCCGGCCCGTCCAGATCACCTGACAGAAGGAGTAGGCCGCCATGGCCGGAGACACCACGAAGGCCCGGCTGTGGGCGAACGCCGACATCTGGATCGCCGACAGCCTCGCCACCGCCAACCCCGTCGACGCCAACACCGCCTTCGGTGCGGGCTGGACCCTTGCCGGGCTCCTCGACGGCGACGACGGCATGCCCGAGTCCCGCGACGAGGACGTCAACGACTACTTCGCGTGGGGCGGCATCCTCGTCCGCACCGCACGCAACCACTTCAAGCTGACGAAGTCCTTCACCGCCCTGGAAGACAACCCCACCACGAGGGCCCTGCTGTGGCCGGGCAGCACGTCCAGCCAGATCGTCGTCCCCGTGCCCGTCCCCCGCAAGATCGCGTTCGAGACGAGGGACACGTCCGCTGGGGTCATCCTGCGGCGTATCACCCGCAACTACTCGATCATCGCGCTCGACGGCGACCGCGACGAGAACGAGACGGACCTGACGAAGGCCAAGTTCGCGGCCGTCATCTACCCCGACGCGAGCGGTGTCCTCTTCGACAGGTACGAGTCGCCGACGGTCGTGTCGGTGGCCGTCGCCCCGTCCACGAAGGCACTGACCGTCGGCCAGATCGGTGCGCTCACCGCCACCGCGACGCTCTCCGACGCGACGACCCGCAACGTCACCGCCGACCCGCTGTGCGCCTGGACGACGAGCAACGCGCCGAAGGCCACCGTGGCGTTCGGCTACGTCACGGGTGTCGCCGCGGGCACCGCAACCATCACCGCCACCTACATGGGCCAGGCCGGGACCTGCGCGGTCACCGTCTCCTGACCCACCCAGGCCCGGGGCGGGCGAGCTGCGCGGTCCGCCCGCCCCGGCACCACCCATCCACCGCGCACCCACGAGACGAGGACCGCGCATGTCCAACACCCGTACCGCGTCCCGGCCCGACGGCCGACCGTTCGACTTCAACCTCGATGCCGTCAGGCACGAGGTCGACCTCACCCCCTTCACCGTCCAGTGGTCCGGCCGCCGCTGGGACTTCGCCCACGTGCAGTCCCTGTCCGTGTGGGACCTGCTGGAGGCCGCCGAGGGCGGCGACGTCGAGGCCATGATCGGGGTCTTCCGAACCGCCCTCGGTGAGCACTGGCCCGCCTTCCGCGCGCTGCCCCTCGCCCAGTACCAGTTGCAGGCGCTGTTCAGGGCCTACCAGGAGCACTGCGGGATGGCGCTGGGGGAATCTCCGGCCTCCGCCAGCTCCTGAGGGAGTACGGGGAGGCCATCGAGGCCGACCTCGCGGCCACCTACCCGGGGGTTCGGCTCCGGCACCTGTACACGGGTGAGTTGACGTGGCGCGAGCTCGGCGTCCTGGTCCGGGGCCTGCCGCCCACCTCGCGCCTACGCGCTGCGATGGCCGGCGGGCAGGCGCAATGGTCGATGTCCGACTACCTGCTCGCCGGGGCCGTCGACGCTCTCGTCGACGCGAACTGGCAGCGCGCCAACTCCGGCGTCAAGTCGCCCAGCCCGCGGCCGAAGCCGATCCCGCGCCCGACGCCGCCGGCCACCGGCGGCGCCGCGGCGCCACCCGACCGCGAGGCGGCACGGCAGGCAGCCGTCGCCCGCGCGCACGCCCACCGCGATGCCGTGGCAGCGGGACACATCACCTGACAGACAACTGCACCGAGGGGATGGGACATGCCGAACGTCGGCTACGCGAGCCTGCAGATCATCCCCTCGGTGCAGGGCATCGGCGCCTCCATCCGCCAGCAGATCGCCGGCCCGATCGCCGATGCAGGCGACGAGGCCGGCGACGGCTTCGCCAAGCGCCTCGCCAAGGGCCTTGCCATCGGCGTCGCGGGCGCGGCCGCCGTCGTCGGCGGGCTCCTGGTCAAGGGCCTCGGCGACGCCATGGAGCAGAACCAGATCACCGGCAAGCTCCAGGCCCAGCTCGGCGCCACCGGCCCGGATGCGGCCCGCTACGGCAAGGTCGCCGGGGAGCTGTTCTCCGGCACTATGGCCGACTCCTTCGAGCAGGGCACCGAGGCGATCCGCTCGATCATGGGCGCCGGCCTGGCCCCGCCGAACGCCACCAACGCGCAGCTCAAGGCCATCAGTACCCAGGTTCTCGACACCGCCAAGGCCTTCGACCTAGACCTCGGTGAGACCGCCACCTCCGTCGGTCAGCTGATCCGCAACGGCATGGCGAAGGACGCCACCGAAGGCCTGAACCTGATCACCGTGGGTCTGCGTGGCGCGGACACTCGCGCCGGCGACGTGCTGGAGACCGTCACCGAGTACGCCCCGATCTTCAAGACCGCTGGCATCGAGGGTTCCACCGCGATGGGCCTGGTCCGCCAGGCCCTGGCCGGCGGCGCGAAGGAGACCGACAAGGTCGGCGACGCGATCAAGGAGTTCACCCTCAAGGTCACCGGCGGCGGCACCGCCATCGACGCTGCGTTCAAGGCCGCTGGCCTGTCCGGCAAGAAGGTCACCGACGACGTCGCCGCCGGCGGGCCGCGCGCCACCGCCGCCCTCGGAACCGTCCTGGACGCCCTACGGCAGATGCCCGCCACCGCCGAACGAGCTCAGGTCATCCAGAACCTCTTCGGCGGGCCCGGCGAGGACCTCGGCGCCGCGATTTTCTCCCTCAACGTCAAGACCGCGGCGTCCTCGCTCGGCAGCCTCACCGGAGCGGCCGACGCGACCGGAGCGGCCCTGCGCGACAACGCCGCCACCCACATCGAGGCCTTCAAGCGGGGCCTTGAGCAGGGCATCACCAACATGGTCGGCAGCAAAGTGCTGCCCGCCCTGACCAGCCTGGCCGGCTACCTTGCGAGCACCTTCGGACCGGCCTTCGGGCAGGCGGCAGACTGGGTCAAGGGCACCGTGCTGCCAGCGGTCGGCGATCTCGCCCACCACCTCGCGGACGTGCTTGTCCCCGCCCTGACAAGGGGTGCTTCCTGGCTCGCCGACCACCTGGCGCCGGCCGCTGCGGATCTCGCGCACTGGCTGCGCGACGACCTGCTGCCCGCCGCGAGCAACATCGCATCCAAGCTAGGCTCCGAGTTCGGTCCAGCAGCAGCCGACATGGCGCGGATCCTGCGCGACGACATCGCCCCGGCGGTCGCCACGGTGGCGGGCTGGCTCAAGGACCACCTCGTCCCCGCCGCGGCCGACACGGCCGTCTGGCTGGGAGAGCACCTCGTTCCAGCGGCCGCCGACGTGGCGAACTGGCTGACCGGAACGCTGGTGCCCGCGCTCGGCTCGATGACGCACTGGCTCGACGACAACAAGTCCGCAGTGGCTGCGGTCGCCGCCGTCATCACCACATTGCTGTTGCCAGTGCTCATCACCACCGCGGTCGGCTACGCGCAGACCGGCATCGCCGCCACGATCTCCCGTGGTCAGCAGGTTGCCGCGTGGGTGACGACCGGGACGTCCGCGGTCACCAGTGCAGCCATGTCGGTGGCCGCCAGCTACAGCACCGTCGCCGGGTGGGTTGCTGCTGGCGCGTCGGCCGTGGCGGGTGCCGCCCAGCAGGTCGGTGCGTGGGTCGCCGCAGGTGCTGCCGCTGTCGCCTCTGGCGCCCGGCAGGCCGCAACGTGGGTCGTGAGCGCGGCCGGCGCGGTAGCGGGCGCCGCTGCGCAGGTCGGTGCCGCGGCTGTCGTGGTCGGCGGCTGGGTCCTGATGGGAGTGCAGAGCCTGCTGCAGGCTGCCCGCATGGCCGCGGCCTGGCTGATCGCGATGGGCCCCGTCGGCTGGGTCATCACCGCGGTCGTCGCCCTGGTCGCCCTGATCGTCGCCAACTGGGACACGATCAAGTCCGCGACGATCGGCGCCTGGTCGGCGGCCGTCGACTGGATCAAGTCCGCAGCCGGGTCCGTCCTGGACTGGCTGCGGGCCAACTGGCCGCTCCTGCTCGCGATCCTGACGGGGCCGATCGGCATCGCGGTCCTGCTGATCGTCCGCTACTGGGACCAGATCACCGAGGGATTCCGGTCCGCGTACCGGGCCGTGGTCGGCGTCGGAGCCGACATCGTCACGTGGGTGTCCCAGCTCCCCGGACGAATCCTCAGCAGCATCTCGTCGCTGGGCAGCTCGCTGTACAACTCGGCCCGAGACGCCTTCCTACAGTTCATGACCGCGCAGGCCCTCATCGCAGGTCAGGCGATCGACTACGTGAAGGGGCTGCCAGGCCGCCTGATCTCGGCGATCGGCGACCTGGGCAGTCTGCTCTACAGCGCGGGCGGCGACGTCGTCCGCGGCCTGTGGAACGGGATCTCGTCCATGGGCAGTTGGCTGAAGGACAAGCTCGTGTCGTTCGCCTCGTCGGCGATCCCCGGCCCGATCAAATCGGCGCTTGGCATCAGCTCACCGTCGCGGGTTATGGCCGCCCAGGTCGGCCGGTGGATCCCCGCCGGAATCGTCGCCGGTATCGAGGGCGGCCAAGGCGAGCTGGAGCGGACCATGGCCGCACTCGTGACTGTCCCGCCCCTGGCCATCCCGGCATGGACCTACCCAGCCGCGTCGCACACCCCGCTCGCGCTGGGCGCGGCCCCCCAGTTCGCCCCGGCCCCTCCCGCTGGCACAGCCACAGCGCAGGGCCTTGGGCAGGGGCCCGCTCTGAACATCGAGCGGTACTACGAGTCCGAGTCCGGCGGCGCCCGGCAGACCGCCATGGACCTGATGGTCCTCGCCAGGGGAAGGGGGTGACGCCATGGCGGGAGAACTGATCACCGCCGACCAGCAGATCCAGTGGGCAGGGATGCTGTGGGGCGACGGCACCCCCTTCTCCGTCGGCGATGTCCCCGGCTGGGAGGATCTCCCAGGAGTTGACTCGGCCAGCGCGCCGCGGGCCCAGCAGCACGGCTCCCTACCCGGCAGGCTCCTGGCGCAGGCGCGCGCCATCACCTGCAACATGCAGGTCACCGGCCTTCCGGGCGACTGGCCGGCCCTTCGGCGCACCCTGCTGGCCGCGACATCCCTACGCCAGGACGAGCAGCCTCTGGTCATCCAGCTGGCGGGTCAGCAGCTGCTCGTCAATGCCCGGCTTGCCCGCCGTGTCATTTCCACTGATACGGCGTACGCCACGGGCACCCCGACGATCAGCCTCCTGTGGGAGGCGTCCGATCCGCGCCGATACTCCGTAGCCCAGGCCTCTGCCTCGGCCGTCCTGCCCACTGCCGAGAGCGGCCTGTCCTTCGGCAGCCCGACGGAGACCGGCCTGTCCTTCGGCAGTCCGACGGAGAGCGGGCTGTCCTTCGGCAGTCCGGGATCGACGGGTGACTTGCTCGTCACCAACGACGGCGACACGGACACCCACCCAATCGTCGAATTCCGTGGGCCGGTCGTCACGCCGACGGTCACCTGCGGGGCCCTGCGCCTGGAGTACGGCATCACCCTCGCCGCCACCGACGTCCTGCTGATCGACACGTGGGCCGGGACCGTGCTCCTCGGCGGCCAGGACCGGCAGGGCACCGCCACCAGCCGCAGCATCCCCGAGAACGCCTTCGCCCTGCCGCCCGGGCAGTCCGTCCTCTCCTTCCGCGCCGACCCCGGCTCGACCGACCCGGCTGCCAGCTGCACCGTGCGCTGGCGCTCCGCCTACATGTGACAGGAGGTCACCACCATGACCGTGGCCGCCGCCTGGAGCGCCCTGACAGGCCTCACCCGCGCAGCGATCCGACTCACCACCATCCTGATGACGCCGACCGCGGCGACGACGGTCCGCTCCGGTGTCATCCCGGGCGGCACTCCCCTGGCCCTGTCCATGTCGGGCATGGTCGGCACGATCGCGGTGGGCCGGGCGGTCGTGCAGGGCACGCTGACGCAGGGCGCCTACCCGGTGGCGGTGACCGTCGCCGAGAACTTCACCGTCGCCAACGGGCACGTCAGCCTCACCCGCATCGACACGGTGTGGATCGCGGTGTCCGACACGGACTACGACGCGTCGGGGACCCGCCTGGGGCAGATCGTCTACCAGCAGGGCACCGCGTCCGGCTCGCCGACCGCTCCGACGGCGCCGGTCGGCATCACCGCGTACCTGCGCCTGTGGGACATCACTGTGCCTGCGGGCGCGTCGGCCGGGTCCGTGCCGACGTGGGTGGTGTCCGGCTACCTCGCCGACCGGCGCGTGTACACAGTGGCGTCTGGCGGGGTGTCTCCGGATGCGGCGACGGTGGGCACCTACGCGGGCCAGATGCGCTACAACGCCGGGATCCTGGAGGCCTACAACGGCTCCTCTTGGTTCGCCATCAACCCGTCTCTGCCCAGTTCGTTCGTCGAGTCGACCGCATCGGCGACGACGACCAGCACCGTGTGGGCGGATGCCAGCGTCCTGCTGTCCACGACACTCGTCGTACCGCCGTCGGGCCGCATCCTGGTCAGCGGGCAGTCGCAGATGTACCAGAACACGGCCGCGATGTCGGTGTACTCCTCGCTGCAGATCACCGGCTCCACCTCGGGCACCATCCGGGCAGCCGCCGACAACACCGCCCTCAGGTTGATCAACTTCAACACGGGCGACAACAACATCGTGCCCGGCACCATGGCATTCCGGATCACCGGGGTACCCGGGGAGACCATCACCGCGGCGTGGAAGCACCGGGTCACGGGCGGCGGCGCGTCGGCTGACTACCGCAACATCACTCTGCAGGCCCTGGCCGGCTGATGGCCGAGTACCGCCTGCACGTGTGCGACCTACGCACCGACACCTCCCTCGGATACGTCCCCGTCCAGGGCGTCACCTGGGACGACTACATCGGCAAAACCGGGTCCCTGTCCGCGACGATCCCGGTCACGGACAGCGCCATCGCCCAGCGCGTCATGGACACCGTCCTGCCCGGGCGCACGATGCTGTACCTGGAGCGGGACGGCGTCGTCGCCTGGGGCGGCATCCTGTGGACCCGCAACCGCCACGGCAGTGCCCGCGGCACATACACCTGTGAGATCCAGGCCGCGTGCGTGGAGTCCTACCTTCGTGGTCACCGGCTACTGCTGGACGACCTGTCGGCATCCGGGGTCGATCAGCTGGCCATCGCCCGGCAGATCGTCACGTACGCGCAGGCCGCATCCGGCGGCAGCATCGGCATCGAGCTCGGCACCGAGGTGTCCGGCATCCTGCGTGACCGCACCTACAGCCACTACGACCTGCCGTACCTCGGGGGCCTTCTGGATCAGCTCGGCGGCGTCGACGGCGGATTCGAGTGGCGGGTCCAGGTGTACGCGGACGCGGGGGTGCGGCACAAGGTTCTGCGGCTGGGCTACCCGAAGCTGGCCATCGGCGCCGTGCCGATGACTCTCGACCTGCCGGGCGTCATCACCGCGTACGCCATCCCCGACGACGGCACGCAGCAGGCCAACGCCTGGGTGAGTAGGGGTGCGTCGGTGGGCTCCGACCTGGGGGCGGAGCAGGTGCCCCTGATGACGTCGCTGGCGACGACGCCTGCGGACATCGCGGCCGGCTGGCCGCGTCTGGACGGCAGCTCGGACTACAGCTCGGTGGAGGATCCGACAATCCTGACCGGGCACGCGACGGCGGACCTGGCGCGGTCGCTGCGACCAGTGACAGTGCCATCCGTGTCCTACGCGAGCGCCACTGTCGGCCAGCCGCTGCTGGGGTCATCGGTGCGGCTGCGGCTGCGAGACCTCTGGTATCCCGACATGCTGACGGCGACGTACCGGGTCGTGGGCCTGAAGGTCAAGGTCGAGGAGCGCGGCGGTGCCGAGACCACGGACCTCTACCTGGAGGCGACCTGATGGCACCTGCTCAGCGTGACGACCTGGGCGACTGGATCGCGTCGGTGGAGGGGCGGCTGCGGCTGCTGGCGGGGCGGTCGCAGATCCGGCCGGCGCAGTCGTCCGCGATCACCGACGACATCACGATCGGTCCGACGAAGGCCCTGAAGGTCCAGAACGCGGCCGGGTCCAGCGTGCAGTTCCTGCTGGGACAGGACGGCGCCCAGCGTGTCGCCCGCCTCTACCGCACGGACGGAAGCATCGCATTCTCGGTGGCCACGGCGACGGCGGCCCCTCAGGCCGCGACGATCTGGGACCTCAACGGGGCCGCAGTGGTACACGACGATCCGACGGGCGGGGGCCTGGCGCGGCCGTACATCCCGTGGGTGTATGCGCCGGCCCGCACGGCCGACTGGCTGGCGAGCACCGCGGCGGCGTTCGAGGACATCTACCGCATGACCGTCTACAAGATCAACCCAACCGGTTTCGTGACAATCGGCCACATCGCGGATGCCGCCACAGCCGGTGAGGTCCGCGTCACCGTCAACGCCGTCGCCACCGGCGCCACCACCACCGTCGGCACCAGCCAGGGCGCCGTCACCGTCGGCCCGTTCGCTCTGCCCGGCGCCCAGGAGAGCACCGTGGAGATCCGCGTCCAGGCCCGCCGCACGTCCGGCGCCGGGTCCGTGCGGTGCGCTGTCCTGGCGGCGTCCGGCTACCACTCCTGAGGAGACGCGTGTCCACCCCTGAACCTGTCGTTGTCCTGCCCGGGTCCCCACCGCCCAAGCCGGAGGACCCGCCGCCGCCCGCCGACCTGGGTCCGGAGCCCGAGCACCCGCCGATCATCCCCATGCCCGAGGGTCCGCAGGCGCCGCCGGAACTCCCGCCGGTGATACCCGTGCCTGACGGGCCGCCGCCCGCGCCGGAGCTACCACCGGTGATACCCGCCCGGGTCGACGCCGACGAGGCGCCCGGGTCCTGACCCGCCAGCCCCCGCGCCGTCCGGCCGGGGGCTCTCGCACACCTGGAGGCCCCCCTTGGCCTGGTATCCCGGAGCTCGACGTATGGAGCTCCAACCCGAGTCGGACGCCCAACCGGCGATCGTCCCGACGCAGTTCATCGTGCACAGCATTGCGGCGCCGTGGACGCCGCAGCGAATCTTCGAGTACTGGCGCGACTCGACGAACCTGGAGTCGCACTTCGGCCTCGGGTTCGACGGTTCCCTCGGCCAGTTCATCGGGACGCAGACCCGGGCGGATGCGAACATGCACGCCAACCTGCGGCCGGACGGCACCGGCGCGGTGTCGTGCGAGTCGGCGTCGAACCTCCAGCACACCGACCCCTGGACGGACGCGCAGGTCGCCACGCTCATCAGGCTCGGCGTCTGGCTGCACCAACAACACGGCCTCCCGCTGCGGATCTGCCGCAGCTGGGACGACCCGGGGTACGGGTACCACCGGCTCTTCCCGCAGTGGTCGGACGGCGGCACCGCCTGCCCGGGCGATGCCCGCGTCCGGCAGTTCCACGACCTGGTGTTCCCCGGGATCGTCGCCCGCGCCGGCGCCCCGGCCCCCACCCCGCCCGCGCCGGTCCCGGCGCCCACCACCCCTCTGGAGGAGGACTTCATGACGGACGCCCAGTACCGGGACGTGATGAGCGGTCTCGGCCAGCTCCGCGACATGATCGCGGGCACGCCGGAGCGCGTCTGGAACGCCGACCTGCCGAGGGTCGATGGCGCGTGGGTGCAGGATCCGGCCCGGCCCACGGTGCCGGCTCTGTGGCTGCTGGCCGGCATCGCGCCGGCCCAGTACCAGCTCGCGGCGTTGCAGGCCCAGCTCTCCGCGCAGGCTGCCGTCCTCAAGACCGTGATGGACGGCCACGACGGCGTCGACACGGAGGCGGTCCTCACCGCGATCCACGATGTCGGCGCTCAGGCTGCGGCGGCAGTCCAGACGGCCCTGGCCGCGGGCGTTGACGTCAACGTCGCCGTCGGCAACACCACTACGAAGGCCGGCTGACAGTGGGTGAGCACGACCGGGCGTCCCTGCCGGTCGAGTGGTGCGACTGGTGGTCGGAGGTGCATCAGCTCACCCCGGACATTGCGTACGGCTGGGTGCCACCTGAGCTGACCGCCGAGCCGACGGATCCCAATCCGTGGTTCTGGCACTGGTGCCCGAACACCGGTGACGGCCGGTGGATCTGCGCGGCCGCCCCAGAGCACACGCTCGTCAGCCGTGAGCCCCTGCACATGGAGCCGAGCCTCCTGTGGGGCTGCTGCGGCACGCACGGTTTCGTCCACGCTGGTCAGTGGACCAGCGCGTAACCCCTGAAGGAGAACTGACATGGCTGGACCCATCGAGACCAAGGTGAAGGTCGGCGCCGCTGCGGCGTACGTCGGCTCTGTCGGCCTGCTGGCGAGCCTCACTGCGGTGCAGGATCAGCCGGGCTTGGTCGGCTGGCTGCCGACCTGGCTGGGCCCGTTCGTCCTGGCGGTGGTGCCGACCGCGATCACGGGCGTGGCCGCCTGGACGGCGAAGCACACTCCGCGCACGGACTCGGCGGCGCGGGCGGCGGCCGACCAGTACCCGGCGCTGTGACGTGGGTGCCGCGCCTGCTCGGTGGCGGCGCCGGCTGGGCTGGCGCGGCACCGCTTTGCTGGCGTGCGGTCTGCCGTGGATTGTCTACGGCGTTGGGCTGCTGACGACGCCGCGGCCGGGCCTGGTTCGGGCGGCGTCGGTCGTCACCTCGGTGATGGGGTTGCACTGCTGGGGGGCGGTGTGGCTGGGCTGCGGTGTGCTGGCGTGCCTGGCGGCCGGCCGCCGTAGTGGACGGGATACGTGGGGGTTCGCTGCTGCTGCGGCGCCTCCGTCGATCTGGGCGTTGGCCTACCTGGCGGCGGCCGCGACGGGCGCGTACCGGGAGGCGTGGGCGTCTATCCCGTTGCTGGCGGCGCCGGTGCTGCTGTTGGTGGTGATCGCGGCGGTGACGGGGCGCCGCAGACGGATCTGTTCGTGTGGGAGGGGGCGCCATGGGCGGTGACCAGACTGTGCTGGGTATCGCGGTTGCCGTGGTGGGTGGTTTGACGTCGGTGCTGGTGGCGCGGATCTCGCGGACCCCGAAGGACGACGGGGGCGATGTGCGGCCGCGGACGCAGGACTTGACGACGATCGCCGGTCTCGCCCAGGAGGTCATTCGTCTCGGTGACGCGGTGGCGGTGCTGACGACGGAGCAGGAGGCTCAGCGGGAGCACTCGCGGCTGCAGGATCTGACGATCCGTGCCTTGCGGCGGTACATCCTGGTGCTGGAGGGTGCGCTCCGGCGGCTGGGTGCTGATGTGCCGGAGCCGGAGCCCGCTGATGCACCTCTGATACGTGTGCCCTGACCTGCCTTTTCCGGCGTCCGCCGAACCACAGCGTCGCGCCCTCGTCTGGCCTTCGGGCCGGGCGGGGGCGCTTCGTCATGTCCGGAACGACACGCGGTCCAGGATCTTGAAAGTGTGAGATTTCTGGTTATAAAATAACCGCTATGCTCACACCTGTTGATGCGCAGTTCCTGACCGAGGCCACAGCCAGCCTCGCGAGCCACCTGTACGCCAGCCTCGACAAGGGGCGACTCCTCGCGCATGAGCACTACGACCAGCACAAGATGGACACCAACGCCTACACCAAGGGCCGTACCGACCTCACCCGCGATCACGCGCGGCGCCACCTCGAACTGGCCGAGGAAGAGCTCGGTCCGTGGAAGCTCCGTAAGGCCAGCAGCGGACGCCTCCACCTCGTCAACAACCTCCTCCTCGTGAGGGTCCTGCACGGCCTCCCGTTCGCGGAGACGCCTGCCCCGGGACACAATCAGGCGCGAGTCAGCTACTACCGGAACCCGCCGGCCGACCTGTTCGGCGTGGAGGCCAGTCGACTGCTCGCCGTGTGGAGCGCCGACGAGAAGAGCGGCGAGACGGTCATACGGATCGTCCGCCCCACCGGAACGTGGAAGCACGGGCATACCGCCCAGACGGACATCGACTTCGTGCTGCCTCGCCAGGTCGAGGACTTCACCAAGTTCGAGTTCATCCCGGACGACAAGGACTTCACCCTGCCGTTCGAGTTCGACAAGGAAGAGCTCCGAGAAGAAGGCGATACCGGTGCGTGATGCCGGCGAGAGGCTGCGGACACTGCGGCTGCTGATGAACCTGACCCAGGAAGAACTGGCAGGTCTGGCAGCCGTGTCCCAGCCGATGATCCACTACGTCGAGAAGGGCACGAAGAGCCCCACCCTCGAATTCCTGGAGAAGATCGCGGCGGCTACCAGCACGCCGATGGCCTTCTTCAACGTCGACCCCGACGACCTGCCTGCCGACACCCTGGCCTTCCGCAAGAAGGCCGGGGCATCGGCGAAGGAGGTCAAGCGGGTCGAGGCAACGGTACGTGAGGCCTATCGTGTTGCCGCCCGTTTGATCGCCGAGACCCGCGTGCGGCGGCACCCGCTACCCCGGGCTGACGGCGATGTCGACGGCCAGATGATCGAGTCTCTGGCGGAGCAGACCCGAGACGCCCTCGGCGTGGGCCGGGACGGGCCCCTCAAGCACGTGATCCGGACGTGCGAGCGGGCCGGCATTCCAGTTGTGCCGCTCGTACTGGTAGACGCCGAGGGTCACGGCGAGGACATTGTCGTCGGTCACTCGGGCGCCTCCTGCTGGCGGGGCGCTGATGACCCGTACCTCATCAGCTACTTCGCCGCTTCGAGCGGCGACCGGCAACGGTTCACCGTTGCGCACGAGCTTGGCCACTTGGTGTTGCACACCAGCCGCCGCGGGGTCCCGAGCAAGCAGGCGGAGGACGAGGCGCACCGCTTCGCTGGCGCGTTCCTCATGCCGCAGGAACGTGCTCGCGAGGCCCTGGAGGGCAACGTCACCCTGCGCGAGTTCGCCGAGCTGAAGGCCCGATGGGGCATCTCGATTCAGGCTCTCATCATGCGCGCCAGCCAGCTCGAACTTGTGGACGACGCGAGGAAGACCAGCCTGTACAAGCAGTTGACTGCTCGTGGGTGGCGTACGGCGGAGCCGGTGATGGTTCACGCCGAGCAGCCTGCCCTGATGCGCGCGATGTTGGCCCGCAAGTTCGGCGAGCCGCCACCGTTGATGCTGGCGTCGGAAGATCTTGGCCTGCACCCTGTGCTGATGAGGTCCCTGGCGCCCGACGTGACCGCCGACCCCGCACCCCGCGAGAACGCCAACGTCGTGAGCCTGAGCGATCGACTTCGTAGACGAGCCGGATAGGCCCAGAGCCCCGCCCTCCTGCGGGAGGGCGGGGCTCGTTTGTCAAACCGGCTGTGGCGGCTTGTCTGCCCTGGGATGCTGCACGCCATGACCGCCATCCTGAAGGCCATCGCCGCCTTCCCCCGGCCCCAGTTCGACGGCTTCAAGTACCCGGTGAAGTACGCGCAGGAGCTGCTTCTCAGCCAGCCTGAGTGGGTGCCTGACCAGTACCGGAAGCAGGCCCGGAACGAACTCGTTACCCCGCACAACGCACGGGGGAAGCCCAGGCAGAAGGCACTGCCTGCGGTCTCCCTGATCTGGTTCGCCTTCCGCTTCTGGTGTGAGGCGGAGGGGCAGGACCTCAGCGAGGCGACGCGATTGCTGGCCGCGGAGTACATGACCCGGGCCGGCATCGAGGCGCCGGCCGACATTCAGCAGCCGTGAGTCAATGCCCCGTCCTCCTTACGGGAGGGCGGGGCTGCGTCGTGTCCGGCGCGCGCCATCCTGCTGGACGAGTGCCTACTCAGGTGCCGGCTCGTCGTCGCCGCGTTCATCGGCGAGGCCGTCGGCGATGAGCCAGCCGAGAGCTTCCAGGTCGGCGAGGCGTGCATGCCCGACGTCGGTTCCGCCGATGCTCCACTCCAGCCAGGTGTGGGTGCCGTGCCGTGCGGGTTGCATGAGGTACGCCTGTACGGGGCCGGTTTCTCCTCGCATGGTGACGTCGAGGGGGGTGTCGATGGTGCGGGAGTAGTGGGCGCCGCCGACGGATCCGAGATTGGGGCGGTTGGGGACGGAGCACAGGTCTGGCTCGCACCAGGATGGATGAGGAATGGGCATGACCCCAGTATCGAACTAGCGTTCGATCTGGGCAAACGTCAGGTCCCGCCAGCACCGACCGGCTGCCGCGCGGCGTCCTTGAGTGCCCGCTCGGTCACCCGGTGACAGCGGTCCTCCAGTGCCTGCTGCATTGTCGGGTGCAGCCGGACGGCGTCGAACGCCCGGGTTTGTGCGGCCCGGAGCTCGGCGAGGCGGGCTTGCAGGTCAGCCGGCCAGATGCCGCGCTCCAGGCTCTGCTCCGGGTCGGGGTACTCCTGCCGCCGGGCGGCCTCCGTCTCCGCGATGCACGCTCTTAGCTTGGCGCGCGCCGCATCCAGGGCACGCTGCAGAGCAATCAGGTCATCGGGGATGGGCAGCGCATCGGGCATGCCGCGATCGTACGGGCGACCACTGACAGGACGTCCTCGCCTCGCTAGGCTGCGGGGATGACGATCAGGGCAGTGGTGTTCGATGTCGGCGAGTGCCTGGTGGACGAGACCCGGGAGTACGGCACCTGGGCCGACTGGCTCGGCGTACCGAGGCACACCTTCGTCGCGCAGTTCGGCGCGGTCATCGCCGAGGGCCGGGACTACCGCGAGACGTTCCAGGTCTTCCGGCCCGGGTTCGATCTCTATCAGGAGCGTGAGGCCCGCGCGGCGGCCGGCAAGCCCGAGTGGTTCGGCGAGGACGATCTCTACCCGGACGTCCGCCCCGCGTTCGCACAGCTCCGCGCGGACGGCCTGTGGCTGGCCATCGCCGGCAACCAAACCGTGCGGGCGGGCGGCCTGCTGCGCGACCTGTTCACCGGCGACGTCGACCTGATCGGCACCTCCGACGACTGGGGCGCGAGCAAGCCCGATCCACTGTTCTTCGAACGCGTCGCCGAGGTGACGCCGGCCGCCCTCGACGAGATCCTCTACGTCGGGGACCGCCTCGACAACGACGTGCTGCCCGCGCTCGCCGCCGGGATGCGCACAGCCCTGATCAGGCGGGGCCCGTGGGGGTGGATCCAGCAGCACGACCCGGCCGCCGACCGGTCGACGTTCCGGATCGACTCGCTCGACGAACTGCCCGCGCTGATCGAGAAGTTCAACGCTGCAGAGAGCTGAGGGTCGCCGACCAGCTGTACAGGCGGTCGTCGACCCGCTGCACGGCCGCCGTGTCCTGCCACGGGGCGAGGGCGCGGCGGGCCTCGCGGACGCGGTCCATGCCGGTGGCGTACCAGGTGACGGCGAGTTGGTCGAGTGCCTGCTCCAGCAGGGCGCACGCTTCGTTCGGGTGGCCACTCGCGGCTTCCACCGCCGCGAGGTCCCCGAGGACGACGACGCGCTGCTTGCCGTCGGCGGTGGCGAGGCTGCCGAGGACACCCTCCAGGGTGGTGCGGGCCTGCGGCAAGTGCCCGGCCAGCAGCTCCGTGTTCCCCTTGAACGCGGCGAGGCGGACCGGGGAGAACCAGGTCAGCCAGTCCGGCGAGATGTGGTCGTTGCCGGCGGCGAGCACGTCCTCGGCGTGGTGAAGCAGGGCGAGGGCACCGCGGTGGTCACCGCACCGGGTGAGGCATTCCGCCTCAACGGCGTCGAGCCAGGCGAGGAGCTCGGCGGAGGCGGGGCCGCGCCGGGCGTAGGTACGCGCGGCCTGCATGCGCTCCAGTGCGTCGTCGCGGCGGCCGGACCAGCCGGGGATGAAAGCGGCGTGCCCGAGGACGGCGGAGCCGATCAGGGAGTCGTCGGCCTCGCCCGCGGCCTGGAGGGCGCGAACGAGGGTGGCGTCGGCGAGGTCGGGCTGACGCAGGTCGAAGAACTGGATGCGAGCAGCCAGCAGCAGGGACTCGGCGAGGGCCGACGCGAGGATGCGGCGGGCGACGCCGGACGTCTCGCCGAGCAGGGCTGTGCCGAGGTTGGCGTGTTCGGCAACGGCCTGGACGAGGGTAGCGGGGGCGACGCTCCAGTACAGGCGGCGGTGGGCTTCGGTGACTATGGCGAAGTCGGCGCCGATGGTGGGCGGCTGGCTGCCGCCGGACTGGGCGGGGCGCGGGAGGGCGGCGCGCAGGGCGGTCGGCGCCGGGGCGCTGCGGGCCTGCGGTGCTGTTGCGGGCGGCGCGGGCGGGGCTGCACTGCGGTCCCACGGTGCCCGGAAGCCCAGGTTCTCGACGGGCAGGTGCAGGACGTGGGTGAGGAGCCGCTGGTAGTCGTCCTGCGGCCAGGGCGGGGTGTCGGATTCCCAGCGCCGGATCTGCCGCGTGCTGACGATGACCTGGCCCATGCCGAGCTGGCGAGCGGCGGTGCTGAGCGCGTCGGCGAAGGCCTGCTGGGAGGAGAGGCCGGCGGTCTGGCGCGCGGCCTTCAGCGCGGTGTTGCCGGTGGGTCGGGACACGGTGTCCTCCGGGAGACGACGGTCTCCCCAAGATACGGGCGGAGCGGTCTCATTGGGGACCCCTCAGGCATATGACGATGCGTCAAGTCCTCAAAGAGTCCCAAAGATGTCCTCTGCGAGGCCTTCAGGACGTCCATCGCAGGGCCGAGGATGAACGAGTCACCGCTCTCGGTGTCCACAAGCCTACCGACCGTGGGGGACCCTCATGCCCGAAGCGCCCGCGCTTCCCCCTTCGCCGACCGACGAGCAGCTCCACGCGAAGGCCTGCATCACGTGCGGGTCGACGGCGGCGCCGCTCACTGCGGCCGGCCACCGCCACACGCCGACCGGCGCGCACACGGCCCCGCTGGGCTGGGCTGTTGTCGCCTGCGCTGACCACGCGTCGGAGGGGTCCTGATGAGCGACGACGTGACGGTCGCGATCGACGGTCTCCTGGAGCCCGTCACGGGGCCCCTGCCTGCCGCGCTCCGACTGCTGCACGAGACGATCCGGCGGCTGCCGCTCGGCTCCCGGCAGTACGAGGCGGTGGCGGGCATCATCGGCCCGGACCGGGTGGACCTGGTGGAGCGGATGCTCGCCGACCGGCAGATCGAGATGCCGCTCCTCCCCGTCGAGGGCGAGCCAACCTCGGCACGGATCTGGCGCGGCACCTGGACGACGCCGGCCGGACGAGTCGCGTCCCAGTACCTGGTCGTACGGCAGGCCACCGATCACCCCGGCGGCCTGTGGGCAGTGCGGGACCTCACCACCGACCAGCTCGTCGTCGACGTCGAGGGAACGGTCCTGAGCTACGGGCTCCGCAGTGAGGCGGAACGCTGGGTCCGGAGCTGCATGTACCTCGCTCCGGGAGCCAGCCGTGGCCAAGGCTGAACAGGCTGTCGGCGCCCGGTTCGAGGTGCGGGAGCGTGACGGCGGCCTCGGGATCTGGGACCACCACCGCGGCCAGTGGCTGGATCAGCCGGGGATGGTGCTCGGGTACTGGTGGCCGGCGTCGGCCCGGCCGCACGCGCAGGCCTATGTCGACCGGCAGCAGCCAGCCGCAGCTACTCATCCCGAAAGAGCCGCCAGACGGGAACCTGCAGGGCTTCCGCGATCAGTAGGTAGACGTCGATACTGAGCCCACGGGTGGATGTCTCAACCCGGCCAATGGTGTTGCGGTCCAGGCCGGTGTGTTCGGCAAGGGCCTCCTGCGTCCACCCGCGACTCTCCCGCAGAAGGCGGATGCGTGTGCCATATTGCTGGCGTTCCATCAGCAGGTGGAGGGGCAGTTGGATCTTCGCGGGCATCCCATCCACGCTGGCGGCACGGTCGAGAAAAGTCCGCAACCATATGGGGGCAATCTCGGCCGGCCGGTAGACTGCCGTCTCCCGATCCGCCTAAGCGCCCGTGTACCTACGGTTCTGGCCGTAGTCTGAAAAGCTCCGCTCCAGCACAGGTGACGCTGTGCTGGTGGCGGTGTCGGTAGCCTGCGATAGCACTGCTGGGAGGTAGTCGCATCGTAGCGCCCCGACTGCTGTCCCGTACCCCCCACTTGGCGGGTGCGGGACAGTTTTTCGTTGGTCCCCGGCGGGCAATCCTGGGGAGTTCTGGGGGAGCGGGGGAGTGTCCGGGGAGTTCGATGGCGGGTGGCCATGGGCATGGGTGGGCAATCCCGGGGAGTCTGTTTGGCCAGTTCAGGCGCCCATCCCACCTTGGACGCCAGGCCAGGGGGTCCGGGGAGACAAAACCCGGCGTACAGGCCGACTCGTCCGCCCCTCACCTCGCTGACCAGCGAGGGAGGGGCATTTTTCTTGATCCAATGGGCCGCTGGGGAGTTCTGGGGGAGATCCATTTCAAATCGCTGCCTGTGGGGAGTTCCTCAGCCAGGCATCCATCGCGGCGACCCCACGCGAACCGGCATCTGGCATGAAGTGAGTGTACGTCCGTAGAGTGAACGCCGGGTCGCTGTGTCCGAGCCACGCCGCCAGGGTCACGATCGACTCGCCCGCCTGCAGCACGGTCGAGGCGTAGGTGTGCCGCAGGACATGGAAACCGTGCTCACGGGCCTCAGGCCATCGGGCATCCCCCGTCTTGGTGCCGGAACGGGACCGCAACTCCGCGTCGGTCAGTAGGCCTGCCGGATCCGGCACGGGGTCGATGACGCCGGCCGTGCCGAGAGCAGGCTTCCAGGCGAGCGTGTTCCAGTCCGACCGGTTGACCGCGTTTCGCTTGAGGGTTGTCACCAGAAGGCGGGCCTTCACCTTCGGCCGCTTGTCCCAGTCCAGGTTCGGTCGATCCGGGTCGATCCAAGGCAGCTCCACCTCGACCATCGGGAACTGACGAGCGTGCTCTGCGAGACGCTCCACCAAGGCGGCGGGGACTGGCACCGACCGCTCCTTGTTGCCCTTTGGCGGGCCGAAGCAGAGCCGCGATCGAATCCGCATCACCTGCCGCTGCACGAGAATCTCCCCGTTCGCCAGGTCATCGAGGCTGAATCCGAGCGCCTCGCCCTGACGTAGTCCCGCCGCCACGCCGAGGTCGGTCAGCACTCGGTAGCGGTCCGGCAGAGCTCCCCTGACGGCCTGGACTGTCGACCGCTCCCATCGGCGCGCCTTCTGCTTCGGCTTCGCTGGTGGACGGGCCGTGTCGAGCCCCCGACACGGATTCACCGCGATTCGGTTGGCGTTCTTGGCGGCCTGGAGGATGGAAGAGAGGTGGCGCCAGGTGGTACGTACCGTGCTCGCTCCGAGCCCGGCCTCCTCGGCTCGTACCACCCATAGGTTCACGGCGTCGCTGTCGATCCGGCTGAGCGGTTGGCTGCCGAGCAGGGGAAGGATGTGCCCGAAGACGCGGTACTCCATCGCCTCCTTGGTCCCCGGGGGTACGCGAAGGCTGGGCCACCAGTGTTCGCGCACATAGGTATCGAGGGTGATCTTCCCGTCGCGCGGGTCGATGAAGGTACCGCGGCTGCTGTCCGTCGCCGACGTCTTCAGCCAGGCCTGCGCGTCGGCCAGTCTCTCGAAGACGCGGTCGCGAACTCCAGGGACGCCGGCGACGCGGTACCGAGCTCCCTTCCCCCAGCGGTCGGTGCGCTCCTTTTTGCCGGTCGTGCGGTCGGTCCTCTTGTTCAGCCAGCGATCTTCGACGTACCCAGCCATCGGTTTTCCCCCTCCAGGTCGTCCATCCGGGTCCGAAGAACCCAGGGTGTCACCTGGAGATCGGCGGCCAACTCATGTTCGCTTGTGGCCCATTGGGAAGCGGCGCAGATGTCGCTGAGGGCTATGAGCTTGCGGGCGGCGGCGCGGTCGGCGCGGCGCTCGGCCTTCATGCTGACCGGGCCTGACCCGCAGCTGGCATCGCCGGCGTTGATGTGCTCGATCTCGTGGGCCAGGACGCACCGCTCCTGAACGATGGTCAGGCCGGTTGCCAGGATTACCACTCGATGGCGGGGGGACCAGATTCCCCAGGTGTCACGCAGCCACTCACGCAGGACCACGACTCCCATCCCCGCGAGAATGGCGGCCGGGTCGTATGGCTCGTCACACGGCGCTGTGAACATAGATCTCCCCACTCAGGTTCGGGTGTGGGAGGCAGCCGTAGATGAAATTTTTACACGATCAGGCGATCGAAGTGGAAGCGGATACTCCAGCGTGTCGCACACTTCTGCACCCAACTGGGCACATGTGCAACACCAGTGGGGCTAATTGTCCCTTTCGCCCTGTTCGTATCGCTCAAGTCGGCGTCGAATCCTTGCGGCGTCGTCCTCGGGTACGCCTGGGTCCTCCTCGGGCCAGGCGTGGGGCCGGTAGGCCGCGAGGCCGTAAGCCGCCGGACGGGTCGACTCGATCGCCGTCGACTGAAGCAATCGCTCTGCTGCCTCCTCGAAGGCATCACGCAAGCGCGGGTCCCCACCTTCTCTGCTGCAAGCCCGGGCGAACGACATCACGACCGGATAGAGCTCCAGTGCCGTCGGTGCGGGGCCCGGGCTGTCGATGTCAGGTGCGTCGGGCGGGGTGATGCCCAAGTGGCGTTCGACATCGCCAGCCGGCCACTTGAGTACGGCGGCGGCTGCGAAGTAGCCGTCGGGGATGCGTCCGGGCCCCGGTACTCGGCCGTTCTCGTAGTGGCTGATGGTTTTCCGGTCGAGATTGGCCTGCCTGGCGACCTCATCCTGCGTCATGCCCAGCGCCAGTCGTGAGCCCCGGTAAGCGCGCCCGAGTCGCGCCCAGTCAAGGCGTGCCTTGTCAGCCGTGCTCATGCCAGTCCCCGGTCTCTGCTGCGGACAACGTTAGGCAACAGCATTCCAGACATGCCCCCGCCATGCGCAGTCGGGTTCCCGCCATTTCCGCAGATGGGGCGCCATATGAGAAGTCCATTGCCCATAGCTGCTTGACGTTACCCATCATTGCCCATAGCGTTGGACATGTGAGAGCGCGAGGAGCGGACATTCGGCAGAGGCGCGAACAGATGGGCTACGGCCTGAATCGCTTTGCTCGCAAAGTCGGCGTCTCGCCTGCGCACTTGTCCCGCATAGAACGCGGTCTGCGTGGTGCTCAGCCCGAGATGCTGCGGCGCATCGCGACCGGCTTGGAGGCGGCCATCAGTGACATCGCCGACCCGTCGACATGAGAAACGAAGGGAAATGATGGACATCATCGCGGCCCCGGAGTCCCCGGTGCTGAATCTCAAGGAAGCCGCCGCCTACGTTCGGCGGACGCCCAAGGCGATGTACGGACTGCGCACGAGGCACTGCGGTCCCGCGTCGTTCCGGAAGAACGGGCGCATCTACTACCGCCTCGTCGCCCTTGACGCCTGGCTCGCCGAGGGTGAAGCGGAGGACTCGCGGTCGAACCCGGCCCTCAACCCGCTGGCTCGCCGGCCGGAGCCGCGTCTCGGCCGGCGCCACGCGGCCGCCGCCTGACCTTCCCGCCACATGGGGCGGGCCCCCACCCGGATGCCACCGGACGAAGGCCCTGAACCCCCACCCCCCGCAGTTCCTCACGAGAGAGGTGGACGTCTTGTCCTCCATCATCCCCTACACGTTCCCGGAGACCGGCACCCCGGTCCGGATCGTGACCGTCGACGGCGAGCACTGGTTCGTCGCAACCGACGTCTGCTCGGTGCTCGACCACAGCAACCCGACTATGGCGGTCGCCGCCCTGGACGACGACGAGAAGGGTCTCAGCAGTGTTGAGACCCTTGGCGGCGCCCAGCAGTTGGTCACGGTATCCGAGCCGGGCCTGTACTCGCTGATCCTCCGCTCGCGGAAGCCGCAGGCGAAGGCGTTCAAGCGGTGGATCACCCACGACGTCATCCCGTCGATCCGTCGGACGGGCTCCTACTCGGCCCCGGCCGCGCCGGTGCAGGTGTTGCCGGACCTGACGACGCCGCAGGGTGTGCTGGCTCTCGCCCAGCAGTTCACGCGGACCGCCGAGCAGCTGGTCGAGGCAGACGCGAAGCTCCGCGAGCTGGAGCCGAAGGCCCTGGCGCACGACGCGTACCTCGCGGCCGGCGCCGGTGACGTCCTGGTCCGCCAGGCGGCGAAGCTCCTCGGCTGGAAGGAGCGTGACCTGCGCACGTTCCTCGCCGACGAGCACCTGATCTACCGCCGGCAGGCGATCTGCGGGACGACGGTGTGGGACTTCTACGCGGCGAACGCGCCGCACTTCACGGCGACGGAGACCGTGGTGACGCACACGTGGGGGGACTGCGCGCACTACACGCTGCACATCACCCCCCGGGGCATGGAGCTGCTGCAGGCCCGCATCGTGAAGCGCCAGGCCGAGATGCGCAACGCGATCGGCGGTGCGGCGTGACTGCCCCGACGAGCCGCGCCGGCGTTCTCGCCCGGGCGGCCCTCATCATCGCCCACCAGGGGCTGCACCACGGGGACTTCATCCCCGACCCGTTCGACCGCCGCTCGTCGACGCCGCACTACCTGAGGCCGATGTCGGCCGTGGGTGCGATCAACTGCGCGGTGTCGGGTGACCCGCGGATCCCGTCGAACCTCTCGTGGGCGGCGATCCGGCTGCTCGGCCGCATGGTTCTGGTCCACGGCGACCAGGCGGCGGACAGCAGCATCGAGGTGCTGGAGCGTCACGTGGACGCGTGGTCGGACGATCACTCGGCGGAGCAGGTGGTGACGACGCTGCGGCTGCTGGCGGGGCGTACGGAGACGGCACGCCTGGCGGCTGAGGTTGCGGCCAGCAGGGTGGTCGCGGCGTGAGCGCCGACGAGGTGCCGACGGTGCCGCTGCCGGTCCGTGAGAAGTACAACGACGCCGAGCAGGCGCTGTGTGCCCGGTGGATGGATGAGCACGGGGACCCGGCGGACTGGTCGCCGACGGTCCGCCTCGCCTACGCCAACACCATCGCGAGCATGCGCGCTGGCGGTGCGCTGTGACGCCGGCTGGTTTGCCGTCGCCGGTGCTGGCGTTGCTCGTGATTGCCCTGTTGGTGCGGGCGGCGGTGTCGGCGTGGATGCACCCGTCGTACCGCGAGTACCGCGCTGAGCGTCGTGCCGCCCGCCTCAACTCCCGGAAGGACATGGCCTGATGGCCGACACCCCGAACCCCGTCATCCGCCGCGCGCGGATCCTCCTCGCCGCACAGCTCGGCTACGACGCTGCCGGTGACGTGGCCGGCCTCCTCGACGAGGCCCAGCTCCTCGCCCGCCCGGCCGACCGAATCGCGGCACCGCACCCGGTGTTCGTCCGCCGGACCGGTATCGGTGCGGAGCTCGGCCTCGACTCCCTCGTCGGCGCACTGCTCGGCGGCCTCGCCGCCGAGTTCGCGGAGGACCCGGCCGGTGTCGGCGCCGAACTGGCGGCCGTCGCCGCCGCGTCCGGCCCGGAGCGTGACGCCCTGCTGGAGACCCTGCTGGACCGTCTCGGCGGGGCGACGGTCGGCCTCGGCGCGACGGCGGCCCGCACGCTGGCCGACCGGCT
>FTKL01000890.1_pt5 | contig 50796 bp, 44 predicted proteins | sample 2434061 | NCBI WGS metagenome assembly FTKL01 (sample SAMEA3914816, study PRJEB12502) | metagenome | biome: forest; material: soil | place: USA | collected 2011-09-16 | depth 0.3 m
GGCCGGCGCCCGGCTGCTGCCGAGCCACCCGGGGGACCGCACGCGCGGCTTCGACGTGCCGGGCCTGGTGGTGCTGGCTGCGGCGATCGGGCTGCTGGTGGTGCCGCTGGTGCTCGGCCACGAGCTGGGCTGGCCAGGCTGGGGCTGGGCGATGCTGGGCGGCAGCGGGGTCATGCTCGCCCTGTTCTGGCTGGTCGAGCGGCGGATCGCGCTGCGCGGCGGGCAGCCGCTGATCCCCGGGCGGGTCCTGCGGTCTCCCGGCCTGCTGCCGGCCGCGGGGGCGATCTTCATGATCATGTCGGCCTTCGCCGGCCTGATGTTCGCCTTCGCCCTGCACCAGCAGGCGGGCCTCGGCCACAGCGCCCTGCGGGCCGGGCTGCTCTCCGGCCCGATCTCGCTCGGCTTCGGCCTCTCCGGCCTGTACTGGCAGCGGCTGCCCGCCAGGCTGCACCCCGCCCTGCCCGTCCTCGGGACGGCCGTGGTCGCCCCCGGGTACCTGCTGTTCGGCTTCCTGCTCCGCGACGGCGCGGAGTTCGGCCCCGGCATCCTGCTCCTGATGGCCGGACTCGGGCTGGCGGGCGGCTGCGCCTACGCGCCGCTGTTCGCCCGTGCGCTCGGCCGGGTGCGGCCGGCCGACGCGGCCGACGCCAGCGGGGTGATCGTCACCGTCATCCAGCTCGGACAGGTCGTCGGTGTCGCGCTGCTGGGCACGGTCTTCCTCGGCGAGGTCGACCTGCCGGCCCCGGCCCGGGAGACCGGGCACGCGCTGCTGGTCACCACCGTCGTGATCGCGGCGGCCTTCGCCGCTGCGGGCGTCCTCGCGGCCCGCACCCTGCGGGCGGCGGGTGCCGACTAGCGCGGCGCCGGTGCGCGGTCGCCGGGGAGCAGGTGAGCGGGGGAGGGGGCCGGGGCCGGGCTGCCGGGCACTGCTCGGCCGCCGCCGGATACGGATTCGTGGAGCACCCCCGTGACCGTGTAAAGTAAGTGATGTCGCCGAGGGAAACCACAGTGTGGGCCTGCGGTGACATCGCAGGTCAAGGGGCTGTAGCTCAGTTGGTAGAGCGCTTGCATGGCATGCAAGAGGTCCGGGGTTCAATTCCCCGTAGCTCCACAGGAACGAAAGGCCGCCTCCCGTATCGGGAGGCGGCCTTTCGCGTTGCCGACCGCACTGTGAACCCCGCGTGCCCCCTCCGGCGGCCCTGGCGGTCCCCTTCCTCGGGCCGACGGGCGACCGCTACCGTCGGTGCCATGGCCGACCTGGTACGGAAACGGAACGAAGAGCTGGCCCGGATACTGCACCAGCTCGGCTGGAGCCCGGAGCGGCTGTCCCGCGAGGTCAACCTGATGCTGCCGGCCGGCCTCGCGATCAGCTCCACCGCCCCGTACAAGTGGCGCGACCGCGGCATGGTGCCCCGCACGCCGCACGACCAGACGGTGTGCGAGGTGCTCAGCCGCACCCTGGGCATCGCCGTCACCTACGAGCAGCTCTGGGGCCGGATGGGCGGCAAGCGGGGGGCCAAGACCCTCTCCCCGCGCCTGCTCACCGACCCCTGGACGGCCGACACGGCGCAGACCGCGCTGCGCGAGGCGGGTGCCGACGCCGGGCCCGTCCGCCTCACCGACCTCTTCCGCGGCGACGAACTCGAACAGGCCGCCCGGCACTGGGCCTCGCCGCCCCCGCCCGTCACCGGCGGCGAGGGCGCCCTGCGGATCGCCCCCGAGCAGCTCGCCGACCTCCGGCTCTCGTACGACAGCAAGCAGCGCCTGGAGCGGGCCTGCGGCGGAGGTCTGGTCCTCGACCCCGCCAAGGCCGAACTCGCCATGGTCGGCAAGCTGCTGGAACTCGGCTCGTACGGTGAGCGGCTCGGCCGTGAGCTCTACGCCGCCGCCGCCCGCCTCTCCCGCCTGGTCGGCTGGGCCAGCCTCGACATGGGCAACGACGCCGCCGCCCAGCGGGCTTTCGTCGCCGCCCTGCGGGCCGCGCACGTCTGCGGCGACCCGCGGCTCGGCGTCAGCGTCGTCGGCTGCCTGGCCGTGCAGGCCACGGCCGGTTACACCTCCGGCGGGCGGGGCATCGACGCGGTGGCGATGCTCTCCACCGCCCTCCAGGCGGCCGACGAGGTCCTGACCCCGTGTGAGCGCGCGCTCCAGCTCGGCCGGATCGCCCGCGCGCACGGCCGCAAGGGCGAGGCGGACGGCGTGGAGGCGGCCGCCGGGCAGGCCCTGCTGGCGCTGGAGGGCCGGCCGGAGTACCGGCAGGAGCGCGCCGACCTGGAGGGCATGCTGGGCGAGGCGTACCTCTTCCTCGGGGAGCACGGGCGGGCCCGCGAGCTGCTGCACGGAGCGGTCACGGTGCTGGAGCCGGCCCGGGCGCGGGCGAAGGCCCTGCTGATGGTGCGCCTCGCCGACTCCTACCGGCGCACGGCGGAGAGCGAGGAGGCGGCGCGGATCGCCGACGAGGCCCGGCTGCTGGCCGCCGGGATGCAGTCCGCCCGGGTCGCCCGGGCGCTGCGGGACTTCGACGCGGCGGCCAGGGCCGCGTGACTGCGTAACCGCGTGACTTCGTAGCCGCGCGACTGCGTAACCCCGTAACCCGGCAACCCCTTACCGCGCGACCGTACGGCCGTCGCAGCCGAGTAACTGCCGGGGCCCTCGCGGGCTTGCGGTACCCTGAGCCCATGCGAACCGTGCGCCTGCTCCTTAGCCGGCCGCGCTGACCAGGACCGGCCGCGCCCTCGGGTGGGTGCCGGAGTCGGCGTGGCGTCCCCTCCTGCGAGGGGATTTTTTGTTTTCCGGCTCTCCCCTGGAGCCTCTCCCGGAGTGACTCCGGGCCCGCCGACGGGTTTCGCCGCCGGTTCGCGAACTGACACCGATGGAGCCTGAAGGATCATGAGCGAGACGACACCTGCCTCCGGCGCGGCCGACGCCGCCACCGAGCCCTTCCGCGCGGAGTCCGCTTTCAAGTACACCGCCGCGCTGGCGGCCGAGATCGAGTCCCGCTGGCAGGACGTCTGGGAGAAGGAGGGGACGTTCAACGCCCCCAACCCGACCGGCGCGCTGGCGGACCCGGCAGCCGGTGACGTCTCGGCGAAGCCGCACAGCTTCATCATGGACATGTTCCCGTACCCGTCGGGCGCCGGCCTGCACGTCGGCCACCCGCTGGGGTACATCGCGACCGACGTGTTCGCCCGCTACCAGCGGATGACCGGCCACAACGTGCTGCACACGCTGGGCTACGACGCGTTCGGCCTGCCCGCCGAGCAGCACGCGGTCGCGACCGGCCAGCACCCCCGGGTCACCACCGAGGCCGCGATGGCCAACATGCGCCAGCAGCTGCGCCGCCTGGGCCTGGGCCACGACTCGCGCCGGTCGATCGCCACCATCGACCCCGAGTACTACCGCTGGACGCAGTGGATCTTCCTGCAGATCTTCAACTCCTGGTACGACACCGAGGCCGGGAAGGCCCGCCCGATCGCCGAGCTGGCCGCTCGGTTCGAGGACGGCTCCCGCCCGACCCCGGACGGCCGCGCCTGGGCAGAGCTGTCCGCCGCCGAGCGCGAGGACCTGCTGGGCGAGTACCGGCTGGCGTACTCCAAGGAGGTGCCGGTCAACTGGTGCCCCGGCCTGGGCACCGTCCTGGCCAACGAGGAGGTCACCGCGGACGGCCGCTCCGAGCGCGGCAACTTCCCGGTGTTCAAGTCGAACCTGCGCCAGTGGATGATGCGGATCACCGCCTACTCCGACCGCCTGATCGCCGACCTGGACCTGCTGGACTGGCCCGAGGCCATCAAGCAGCAGCAGCGCAACTGGATCGGCCGCAGCGAGGGCGCCCGCGTCGACTTCCCGGTCGACGGCCAGGCGATCACCGTCTTCACCACCCGCCCGGACACCCTGTTCGGTGCCACCTACATGGTGCTGGCCCCCGAGCACGCCCTGGTCGACTCGATCGTCCCGGCCGCCTGGCCGGCCGGCACCCATGACGACTGGACGGGCGGCGCGGCCACCCCCGCCGAGGCCGTCGCCGCCTACCGCGCCACCGCCGCCGCCAAGTCGGACGTGGAGCGCCAGGTCGAGGCGAAGGTCAAGACCGGCGTCTTCACCGGCGCGTACGCGACGAACCCGGTCAGCGGCGAGCCCGTCCCGGTGTTCATCGCCGACTACGTGCTGATGGGCTACGGCACCGGCGCCATCATGGCCGTCCCCGCCCACGACCACCGCGACTTCGCGTTCGCCCGCGCCTTCGCGCTGCCGATGCGCTGCGTGGTCAAGCCCACCGACGGCCGCGACGAGGACCCGCACACCTGGGACGACGCGTTCGACACGTACGACTCCGTCATCGTCAACTCGGCCCACGACGAGGGCACCGAGAACGGCATCTCGCTGGACGGCCTGACCGTCGTCGGGGCCAAGGCCACCGTGACCGCCTGGCTGGCCGAGCACGGCATCGGCGAGGGCACCGTCAACTACCGCCTGCGTGACTGGCTGTTCAGCCGCCAGCGGTACTGGGGCGAGCCCTTCCCGATCGTCTACGACGAGGACGGCGTGATGCACGCGCTGCCCGACTCGATGCTGCCCGTCGAGGTGCCCGAGGTCGAGGACTACTCGCCGCACACCTACGACCCGTACGACGCCACCTCCTCGCCGAAGACCCCGCTGTCGCGCAACGCCGACTGGGTCAACGTCGAGCTGGACCTGGGCGACGGCGTGAAGTCGTACCGCCGCGAGACCAACACCATGCCCAACTGGGCCGGTTCGTGCTGGTACGAGCTGCGCTACATCGACCCGGTGAACAGCGAGAAGGTCGTCGACCCCGCCAACGAGCGGTACTGGCTGGGCGCGACCGCCGAGAAGCCGGCCGGTGGCGCGGACCTGTACGTCGGCGGCGCCGAGCATGCCGTCCTGCACCTGCTGTACGCGCGCTTCTGGCACAAGGTGCTGCACGACCTGGGCCACGTCTCGTCCGTCGAGCCGTTCCACAAGCTGTTCAACCAGGGCATGATCACCGCCGACGTCTACCGCGACGAGCGGGGCTTCCCGGTGCCCGCCGCCGAGGTCGAGGAGCGCGACGGCGGCTACTTCTGGAACGGCGAGGCGGTCAAGCGCGAGGCCGGCAAGATGGGCAAGTCCCTGAAGAACGCCGTCGCGCCCGACGAGATCGCCGACGAGTACGGCGCGGACACCCTGCGCCTGTACGAGATGTCGATGGGCCCGCTGGACGTCTCCCGCCCGTGGGACACCCGCGCCGTCGTCGGCTCGTACCGCTTCCTGCAGCGGCTGTGGCGCAACGTCGCCTCCGAGGCCACCGGCGAGCTGGTCGTCACCGACGAGCCGGCCGACGAGCCGACCCTGCGCGCCCTGCACAAGGCCATCGACGGCATCCGCGGCGACATGACCGGGCTGCGCTTCAACACCGCCGTCGCCAAGGCCATCGAGCTGAACAACTACCTGGTCAAGCGCGGCTCCACGCCGCGTGAGGTCGCCGAGCAGCTGGTGCTGCTGGTGGCCCCGCTGGCCCCGCACATCGCCGAGGAGCTGTGGCGCAAGCTGGGCCACACCGAGTCGCTGGCCTACGCCGACTACCCGGTCGCCGACCCGGCGTACGTGGTCGACGAGTCGGTCACCTGCGTCGTCCAGATCAAGGGCAAGGTCAAGGCCCGCCTGGAGGTCTCCCCGTCGATCTCCGACGCCGACCTGGAGGCCCTGGCCCTGGCCGACCCGGCCGTGGTCGCGGCCATCGGCGACGCGCCCGTCCGCAAGGTCATCGCGCGCGCGCCGAAGCTGGTGAACATCGTCACCGGCTGATCCGTCGCCGACCGAGGACGGCCCCGCCGGGATTCCGGCGGGGCCGCCCTTCGTTTCGGCCGGTGCGGTCGGCGTGGCCGCCGTGTGTGCGGGTGGCCCCGAGGACCCGGCCGGAGTGTGGGGGAGAACCCCGATCTGTCCCTGATCTCCGCGCAGGACCCGCTTCCCCCCGGTACCACGGCCCCCGGGACGGCTACGGTGGAACCCTCGGCGCGTTCGGCCGGGCCGTGCACCCGTACGGCCCTCGTACGCACCGGACCTGGTGTGCCCGGCTCGGCGGAAGGTGGCTCGTGATGGACGCGGTCGGAGTGCTGCTGGCTCTGGTGATGCTGTTCGGCGTCGGGCTGCTGACCCTCGCGGTGGTCGGCGCGGTCAAGGCGGCCAAGGCCGTCGCGGTCAAGGTCGAAAGGCACGAGACCAACGCCAGGCGCGCGGTGGAGAACGTCACCCTGAAGGCGAAGTCGTACACCAAGCCCGGCCCGCAGGGCCGGATCTCCGCCACCCGGCTCGCCCTGCGCACCTCGCTGGACGGCACCCGGCTGGTCCTGGAGGCCGGCCTCGCCGAGGACGGCCAGCTGGCCGACTCGCTCCAACTGCTGGCCCGGCTCGACGCCCACGCCGCAGAGCTGGACGGCGAACTGCGCATCCTGGAGCGCGAGCCGGACGCCGGCCGGATCGCCGCCAAGCTGCCCGAACTGCGCGAGCGCGCCGAGCGGATCACCCACTCCGCCGAGACGATGCGCTGGGCCGCCCAGGACCGCATGCAGCGCTTCGCGGACGACGAACTGACCCGGCTCAGCCAGGAGTGCGAGAGCGAGGCGGGGGCGCTGCGGCACTGGGACTCCTCCTCTGCTCCGTCGTCCTCGCCTGCTTCTGCTTCTGCTTCTGCTCCTGCTCCTGGTGCTGGTGCGGCTTCTGGTGCCGGCGCGCAGCCGCGTCGGTTCGGCCTGACCAGCGGTGGCGGCCGGCCGAGCGCGGAGGAGGTTCTCGGCCTCGCCGACCCGCTGGCCCGGATCGCCCAGCGCCTGCGCAAGCCCTCGCCGGGATCGTCGGCGGGGTCGTCGGCGGGCTGAGACCCCGGCCGGTCGAAAGCATGTGCGCCACCCGCGTGTCCGGCGCTGTCCTCAGGGGCGGACGGGGAGTAACCTCCGGCTCATGCCCGCCGACCTCGCCATCGTGACCGACTCCACGGCCTACCTGCCGCAGGACGCAGTCGACCGCCACGGGATCACGGTGGTGCCGCTGAGCGTCGCGGTCGGCGACGAGGCCCTCGTCGACGGTGTGGAGATCTCCCCGAAGGACGTCGCCGAGGCGATGCGCGCCAAGCGCCGGGTGACCACCTCCCGGCCCAGCCCCGAGACCTTCGCCGCCGCGTACCGGGCCGCCGCCGAGGCGGGCGCCCGCGGCATCGTGTCGCTGCACCTGTCGGCCGAGCTGTCCGGCACCTGCGAGGCCGCCCGGCTGGCCGCGGCCGAGGCGCCGGTCCCCGTCCGGGTGGTGGACACCCGGCTGATCGGCATGGCCCTCGGGTACGGCGTGCTGGCGGCCGCCGAGGCCGCCGAGGCCGGCCTCAGCCTGGACGAGGCCACCGCGGCCGGCGCGAAGCGGGCCTCGCTGACCAGCGGATTCTTCTACGTCGACACCCTCGAATACCTCCGCAGGGGCGGCCGGATCGGCGCGGCCCGTGCACTGCTCGGCTCGGCCCTCGCGGTGAAGCCGCTGCTGCACCTGTCGGGCGGGCGGATCGAGCCGCTGGAGAAGGTCCGTACGGCCTCCCGGGCCATCGCCCGCCTGGAGGAGATCGCCGTCGAGCGGGCGGGCGACCGCGAGGTCGACATCACCGTCCATCACCTCGCCGCCGAGGACCGGGCCGAGCCGCTCGCCGCCCGCCTGCGCGAACGCGTGCCCGGCCTGCGCGACCTGGTGGTCACCGAGGTCGGCGCGGTGATCGGCGCGCACGTCGGGCCCGGGCTGCTCGCGGTGGTGCTCTCGCCCCGCTGAGAGCCCAAACCACTCGTCCGGGGGACATCGGTTGTCCACAGGCGGGAGTTGTCCACAGGCTTCCGAGGGTTTCACCACGGGCTTCGATCAGGCCCGTACCGTCCTGCGCCATGAGGACTCTGACGCCGGGCGCGGCGAAGCGCCGCGAGACCACCGAGACCGTCCGCGACCGGATGGCGCACCTTCTCGCCATGCAGCCGCCTGACGGGACGACGGCCGCCGAATCCCCGCCGGGAGCGCCGGGAGCGCCGGGAGCGCCGGGGAAGTCGGGGGAACCGAGGGAACCGGGCGCGTTGGGGCAGCCGGGCGATGAGCGCGATGGGCCGGAGCCGTTCCCGCTGCTGAGCGAGGAGGCACCCCGGCCGGCCCCTGCTCTGCGCTCGGCCCTCGCTCTCGACCGGCGGGCCGTCCTCGGGCTGGCCGTCCTGCTGCTGCTCGCTCTCGCCTACGCCGTACAACACTTCTGGCTGGGCCGCCCCGAAGCGGTCCCCGTACCGGTGGCGGCGACGCCGACGACGATCAGGGCGGAGCCGGGTACGGCCGCGTCCGCGACCCCCGAGGCCGTCGCCGCCACGGTCGTGGTGGTCGACATCGCCGGGCGGGTCCAGACACCCGGTGTACGCGCCCTGCCGAGCGGGTCCCGGGTGGCGGACGCCCTGCGGGTGGCCGGCGGCGCGCTGCCCGACACCGATACCAAACAGCTGAACCTGGCCCGCGTACTGACGGACGGTGAACAGATCCTGGTCGGCGAGCCCGCGTCGCAGCCGCCACCCGGCGGACCGACCGCCAGGAGCCCCGTCAGCCTCAACCACGCGACTCCCGAGCAACTCGACGCCCTCCCCGGCGTCGGCCCGACGCTCGCCCAGCGCATCATCGCGTTCCGGCAGACGCACGGCCTGTTCCGCTCGCTCGACCAGCTCAGACAGGTCAGCGGCATCGGCCAGCGGACGTTTGACGAAATGAAGCCCCTGCTCACGCTCTGATCCGGCCCCGCCGGCCTGAGGAGGTGACCCCATCGCCGCCGTACCCGCCACCCCGCCTTTCACCCCGCTAACCGCCGTACCTGCCACCCCGCTTACCACCGCGCCCTCCGATCTCCGGCTGCTGCTGCCCGCCGCGTCGGCCTGGGCGGTCACTGCGGCGGTACTCCGCCTCGGCCCGGGCCACCGCCCGGCGGCGCTCGCGGCCGCCGCGCTCGCCGCCGCCCTGGCCGGTCTGCTCCTGCTCGACCGGCTCGGCCCGCGCCGCCGTGCCAGGGCCACCCTCGCCGCCGTACTCCTCACTGCGGCCGCCGCGACCGCCGCGACAGTCCTGCACACCGCCGACCTCCACCGGGGCCCGCTGCCCGCCCTCGCCCGGCCCGAGCCCCGACCGCTCGCCGCAGCGTCCGCCGAAGCCCCGGCCGGGCCGCCACCGGCACCGGCACCCGCACCCGCACCCGCACCCGCACCCGCACCACCCGAGCTGCTGGTCGAGGTCGTCATCGCGGGCGACCCCCGGGCCCACACCTCGCGCGCCCGGGGAACAGCTCCGGGGCAGGCCCTGCTCACCGTGGAGGCCGTCGCCGAACGGGTGACCGTGCCCGAAGGCGCGGAGCCGGCCGTCACCACCCGGACCAGAACACCCGTCACCGTCATGGTCAGGGCCCAGGACGCGGCCGCCTGGCGGTCGCTGCTCCCCTCCACCCGCCTGGCCGCCGACGTCAGGGTGCTGCCGGCGGGGGAGGGATACGACGACGGTGCCGCACTTCTCCTGGCGCACGGCCCGCCCCGGCTGCTCGCGCCGCCGAGCCTTCCGCAGCGCATCGCGGGCCGGCTGCGGGCCGGTCTCCGGTCCGCGTGCGACGGCCTCGCCACCGACGCGCGCGGGCTGCTCCCCGGCCTCGTGGTGGGGGACACCTCCCGGCTGCCCGACGACCTCCGCGACGCCTTCCGGGCCACCGACCTCGCTCATCTTTGCGCGGTCAGCGGGGCCAACCTGATGATCCTCCTGGCCGTACTGCTCGGCGCCCCCGGCCGTGCGGGCACCCCCGAACGCGGCGGCCTGGCGGCAGTGCTCGGGCTCTCGCTCCGCAAGACCGCAGTGCTGGGCGCCGCCGTGACCCTGGCCTTCGTCACCGTCTGCCGGCCCGATCCCAGCGTGCTCCGCGCGGCGGCGACCGGCCTGATCGGGCTGCTGGCACTGGCCGCCGGCCGGCCACGCCACGCCGTGCCCGCACTCTCCGGCGCCGTCCTCGTCCTCGTCCTGCTCGACCCGCTCCTGGCCCACTCGTACGGCTTCCTGCTCTCGGTGCTCGCGACCACCGGCCTGCTGGTCCTCGGCCCGCGTTGGACGGCGGCCCTGCGCGAGCGCGGCTGGCCCGGCGCCCTCGCGGCGGGTGTCGCCTCCGCCGCCGCCGCGCAGGCGCTCTGCGCGCCCGCCACCGTGCTGCTGGCGCCGCGGGTCAGCCTGGTAGCGGTGCCCTGCAACCTGCTGGCCGAGCTGGCGGTCGCCCCCGCCACCCTGCTGGGCTTCGTCGTGCTGGCGGTCGAACCGGTGTCGGCCCCGCTCGCCCACGTCCTGGCGCAACTCGCCGGGCTGCCGGCCGGCTGGCTGGCGGCCGTCGCCCGGTACGGTGCGTCCCTGCCCGGCGCCCAGCTGTCCTGGCCGGGTGGGCTGCCCGGCGCGGCGCTGCTGGCCGTCGCCACCCTCGCCGCGTACTGGGCGGCGCCCCTGCTGCTGCCACCACCCGCCGGGCCGGACGGCGCCGCCCGGCCGCGCAGCGCCCGCGCCGCCCGGCTGCGCGGCCTCGGGGCGGCAGCACTCGCCCTCACCCTGCTGGTGATCGTGCTGCGGCCGCCGGCCCTCACCAGAATCGCCACGGGCTGGCCGCCCGCCGGGTGGCGGCTCGCCATGTGCGACATCGGCCAGGGGGACATGCTCGTGCTGCCGGTCCTCCCCGACGACCCGGCGGGCGGCGCACCGGACAGCGCGGTCGTGATCGACGCGGGGCCGGACCCGAACGCGGCCGACCTCTGCCTGCGAAGTCTCGGCATCACCAGGGTGCCGATGCTGATCCTGACGCACTTTCACGCGGACCACGTGGAGGGCGTCCCGGGGGTGCTGCGAGGCCGTGGGGTCGGCGCCGTCGAGGCCACCACGCTGGACGAGCCGCCCGCCGAGGCGGCCCGGGTCCGGGGGTGGGCGGCGGCGGCCGGTGTCCCCCTGCTGCGTGCGGTGCGGGGCGAACACCGCACGGCGGGGCCGCTGCTCTCCTGGGACGTGCTCTGGCCCGACGGACCACCGGGCCGCCAGGCCACCCAGACCCAGACCACCAAGGCCGGCCCGGCCACGCCGGCAGAGCCGGGAGCGCCTCCCGCATTCTCCGCACCGGGGCCGAACAACGCCAGCGTCGCGCTGCTCGCCACCGTCGGTCGGGGCGGCGGGCCCGGCGGCGCCCTGCACGTCGCCCTGCTGGGAGACCTGGAGCCGCCGGCCCAGGCGGCCCTGCTGACCCGTCTCGCGCCGACCCCGGTGGACGTCCTCAAGGTGGCCCACCACGGCTCCGCCAACCAGGACTGGAGCCTCGCCACCGCCTGGCACCCACGCCTGGCCCTGATCTCGTGCGGCCGGGACAACCCCTACGGCCACCCCGCGCCGCGCACGGTCGACCGGCTCCGGGCACTCGGCGCGACCGTCCTACGGACCGACCAGGCAGGGGACATCGCCATCCTCGGGGACACCCCCGCCACCCTCGGCGCGGCCACCCACCCGCACGACACCGGGCCGCGATGACGTCCGCAGCCGCCTCAGCCGCCTCAGCTCCCTCCCAGCCCCTTCCCGCCCCCGCTCAGCCCTCCTCGCGCCAGCCCTCGTACTCGGCCGCGAGCGCCTCCAGTTCGGCCAGCAGTTCAGCCGTCCAGCCGTCCTCCGGGGACTCGACCACCACCAGCCACTGCGCGTCCTCCGCGTCGTCCTCACCGGCCAGCGCGTCCCGTACGACGTCGAGGCGGCCGAGGGCGGGCCGGCGCTCGGCCAGCTCCTGGGCCGCCTCGTCGGCGGCGTCACGGTCGGGCAGGACGAGCAGCTGGCGTGCGTGGAGGTCCGGGGCTTCGTCGTTCTCGTTCACGTCCCCATTCTCCAGATCCTCCACGGTCCGCCGTACCCGCCTGCCCACCTCGTCCCGGCTCCGCCGCGGTCCCGTCCCCCGCTCCGCGCAGCCGCTCCGCACGGCGACGGGATTGTCGGGGGCCCGTGGGATGCTGGTACGCGATGGCCAGGAAGAGTGCACCCGACGACCTGCTCGCCCCGCTGACCCTCGCGGTCGGCCAGGAGGAGCTGCTGCTCGACCGCGCGGTCGCCCAGGTGGTGGCGGCGGCCAGGGCGGCCGATGCCGACACCGACGTACGCGACCTCGCGCCCGGCGCCCTCCAGCCCGGCAGCCTGGCCGAGTTGACCACGCCGTCGCTGTTCTCCGAGCGCAAGGTGATCGTGGTCCGGGCCGCACAGGATCTGTCCGCCGACTCCGTGAAGGAGGTCAAGGCGTACCTGGACGACCCGGCCGACGAAGTGATCATGATCCTGGTGCACGCCGGCGGTGTGAAGGGCAAGGGCCTGCTGGACGCCGGGCGCAAGGCGGGCGGCCGCGAGGTCGCCTGCGCGAAGCTGACCAAGGCGGGCGACCGACTCGCGTTCGTACGGGGGGAGTTCCGCACCCTGGGCCGCTCCGCGAGCCAGGAGGCCTGCCAGGCCCTGCTGGACTCGCTCGGCAGCGACCTGCGCGAGCTGGCCGCCGCGTGCAGCCAGCTGACGGCGGACGTCGAGGGCACCATCGACGAGACGGTGGTGGCCCGGTACTACAGCGGCCGGGCCGAGGCGACCGGCTTCGAGGTGGCCGATCTCGCGGTCACCGGACGGGCCGCCGAGGCACTGGAACGGCTGCGCTGGGCCCTCGCGGTCGGCCAGCCGCCCACCGGGATCACCTTCGCGCTGGCCTCGGGCGTCCGCAGCATCGGCCGCCTCGCCAGTGCGGGCCGGAACATGCGCCCGGCCGACCTGGCTCGCGAGCTGGGCATGCCGCCGTGGAAGGTGGACCGGGTCCGCCAGCAGATGCGCGGCTGGACGGGGGACGCGGTCGCCACCGCCCTCACCGCCATCGCGCAGGCCGACGCGGCGGTCAAGGGCGGCTCCGACGACCCGGCCTACGCCCTGGAGCGCGCCGTGGTCGCCGTCGCCAAGGCAGCCCGCTCGGGCGCCCGCTCGTACTGACCGGCAGCCCGGCAGACCAGCAGCCCGGCAGGTCGTCACGGGCCGCCGAGAGCCTTCAGCAGGTCCCGGCTGTCGGCGAGCAGCGCCTGCCGGATCGTCTCCCGGTCGGGCGGGGTGCTCTTCCCGTCCTGGTAGCTCCCCGACCAGGACAGGTAGTACGTCATGCCGCCGTCCCGGACCTGGAGTTCCTGGGAGACGCTGTGCCAGGTCCGGTCCGTGGTGCCCGGCTCGTCCCTGAACGCCAGATAGGCGGCCTCGCCGAGACCGGGTACGTCGGTGGTCCGGTAGCGCTGCTGCTGCATTCCCGTCCGCTCGGCGTCGAACTCCGGGGCCGCGTTGACGGCCTTGTGCAGGTTCACCCGCACGTACAGCGAGGCGTACTCGTCGCTGCTGCTGCCACTGCTCGAATTGCGTTGCAACGACAGGATGCAGGACATCGAGTCGAGCGCGGGGTGCCGTTCGGTGTGGTGGGAGGGCGAGTCGTCCGGGCTCGGGTACAGCTGGGTGAACCTGACCAGCCTGGCCGTCCGGCACAGGTCGTCGACGGGGTGGTAGCCGTGCACGCTCTGCGGCGAGCTCGCCGTGGTCACCAGCCCGGGCACGGTCAGTACGACGACGCTCCAGACGACCGACGCGAGCACGGCCCCGGCGAACGCCCACCCCGCCCTCCGCCGCAAGCCGCCCGCCTTCCCGCCGGCCTGACCGGCGTCCCTGCCGCCGGCCTTCCCGTCGGCGTTCCCCCCGCCCGTTCCGCCGACCGCGCGCGGCAGGTCCTCGCCGTACCCCTGCGTGGGGCCGCCCGGCTGCTGCGGGGCGAAGCTCCCGTACGCCGGACCGGTCTGTGACGGCGTCGACATGTCTGTGCGTCCTCCCCGGCAGGTCCGCCGCCTGCGCCGGTGTGACCGGCGACCGTCGGACGGGCGTTCGGGCCGTGAGCTACGGTGCACCCGCCGTCGGCCCGCTGCGACGACGATAGCGGCCGCCCCCGGCCGGTCCACCGCGTTGGCGGAAACCTGCGACCACACCCGGGCCCCGCCCGGCCACACGCAGCCCCGTCCGGTACCTCTCCCGCGGGAACCACCAGCACGGGAACGCGAACTGCCCGCCCGGAGTGATCCGGACGGGCAGCGGGCGAACGGCCTGTCGCCAGGCGGGTCCGCGGTAGATCTTGTGCACCGCACCCGCGTGGCGAACGCAGGCCGCGTGCGGTACGAGTCTGTGCGCCTCAGGGTCCCGGGTAGAGGGCCGGTTCGACCTGAGGGGGTGGGGCCGTGAAGGCCCCGGGGCGTCAGGCCTGGACGGTCGCGTTGACGCGCTTGGTGATGGCCGACTTCTTGTTGGCGGCCTGGTTGGCGTGGATGACGCCCTTGCTGACGGCCTTGTCGAGGGCCTTGGAGGCCTCGCGGGCCAGCACGGTGGCCTTCTCGGTCTCGCCGGCGGCAGCGGCCTCGCGGGCCTTGCGCAGGGCGGTCTTGAGCGAGGACTTGACGGCCTTGTTGCGCAGGCGCGCCTTCTCGTTGGTCTTGTTGCGCTTGATCTGGGACTTGATGTTCGCCACGAAGGAGCCTCAGTCTTGTTCGTAATGGTTCTGACTAGGTCGCACCGCACGGTCCGGGTCAGCTGAGAGGGCATGCCAGGGCCAGGTGCAGCGGCCAACGCTACCAGGGGCCGGGCGCTCGCCCCAAACGGACGCGACCCGGGGCCCGCGCCGGCTACGCCGTGAGCAGTGCTTCCCCGTAGTGCTCGACCTCGGGGAACGGGTCGTAGAACGGGTGCAGCAGGGCCCGCCACCGCTCGTACTCGGCGGAGCGGCGGAACCCCTCGGTGTGGTCGGCGAGCGTGTCCCACGCCACCTGGAGGAGGAAACGGGAGCCGCGTCCCTCGTCCAGGCAGCGGCGGAGCTCCAGTGAGCGGAAGCCCTGCTGGACCGCGATCAGCGGCCGGGCCTCGGCGAACGCGGCGAGGAACTCGTCCTCGCGGCCGGACCGGACGTCGAGCAGCACGCTTTCCAAGATCATGCAGGGCAGTCTAAGGCGGGCCTCCACCCCCGTCGTCCGAGCTGGACAGCGAGCCGATGCGCGCTCGTGGGAGGATGGTCGGAGCCATATTGATCGGACGAGACCGTCCGGTCCCCGGGAAGCGGCTCCTTCGGTTGACGTCAGTACGACGTCGAGGGGGGCGAGCACCCGGCCCCCGGACCAACGGAGAATCGGACCAAGGTGCCCGCGACCCCCAGCAATGTGCCAGAGCCCAGCCGTACCGACCCGGCGCTGATCCGCAACTTCTGCATCATCGCCCACATCGACCACGGCAAGTCGACGCTCGCCGACCGAATGCTTCAGATCACCGGTGTCGTCGACCCCCGGCAGATGCGTGCCCAGTACCTCGACCGCATGGACATCGAGCGCGAGCGCGGTATCACCATCAAGTCGCAGGCGGTCCGTCTCCCGTGGGCGCCGACGGTCGGCGAGGACGCGGGGAAGACCCACATCCTCAACATGATCGACACCCCGGGCCACGTCGACTTCACCTACGAGGTCTCCCGTTCGCTCGCCGCCTGCGAGGGCACCGTCCTCGTGGTGGACGCCGCCCAGGGCATCGAGGCGCAGACCCTCGCCAACCTGTACCTGGCGCTGGAGAACAACCTCACGATCATCCCGGTGCTGAACAAGATCGACCTGCCGGCCGCCCAGCCGGAGAAGTACGCCGCCGAGATCGCGCACATCATCGGCTGCGACCCGGAGGACGTCCTCAAGGTCAGCGCCAAGAGCGGCCTCGGTGTGCCGGAGCTGCTCGACCACGTGGTCGCGAAGATCCCCGCCCCGGTCGGCGTCAAGAACGCCCCGGCCCGCGCGATGATCTTCGACTCGGTGTACGACACCTACCGCGGCGTGGTCACCTACGTCCGAGTGGTCGACGGCGAGCTCACCAAGCGTGAGCGGATCGAGATGATGTCCACCGGCGCGACCCACGAGCTGCTGGAGATCGGCGTCATCTCGCCCGAGCCCAAGGTCGCGAACGGCCTCGGCGTCGGCGAGGTGGGCTACATCATCACCGGTGTGAAGGACGTCCGGCAGTCCAAGGTCGGCGACACCATCACCTCGATGCACAAGGGCGCGACCGAGGCGCTGGGCGGCTACAAGGAGCCGCGCCCGATGGTGTTCTCCGGCCTCTACCCGCTGGACGGCAGCGACTACCCGCTGCTGCGCGACGCCCTCGACAAGCTCCAGCTCAACGACGCCGCCCTGGTGTACGAGCCGGAGACGTCGGTCGCGCTGGGCTTCGGCTACCGCTGTGGCTTCCTGGGCCTGCTGCACCTGGAGATCGTCCGGGAGCGGCTGGAGCGCGAGTTCAACCTCGACCTGATCTCCACCGCCCCCAACGTCGTCTACCGGGTGGTCATGGAGGACGGCACCGAGCACACCGTCACCAATCCGAGCGAGTTCCCCACCGGCAAGATCGCCGAGGTGCACGAGCCGGTGGTCCGCGGGTCCATCCTGGTGCCGAACGAGTTCGTCGGCGCCGTCATGGAGCTCTGCCAGAGCCGCCGCGGCAACATGCAGGGCATGGACTACCTGTCCGAGGACCGGGTGGAGCTGCGCTACACCCTCCCGCTCGCCGAGATCGTCTTCGACTTCTTCGACATCCTGAAGTCCAAGACCCGCGGCTACGGCTCCTTCGACTACGAGCCGATCGGCGAGCAGACGGCCGACCTGGTCAAGGTCGACATCCTGCTGCACGGCGACGCGGTGGACGCGTTCTCCGCGATCGTGCACAAGGACAAGGCGTACAACTACGGCATCATGATGGCCGGCAAGCTCCAGAAGCTGATCCCGCGCCAGCAGTTCGAGGTGCCGATCCAGGCCGCCATCGGCTCGCGCGTGATCGCCCGCGAGACCGTCCGCGCGATCCGCAAGGACGTCCTCGCGAAGTGCTACGGCGGTGACATCTCGCGTAAGCGCAAGCTGCTGGAGAAGCAGAAGGAGGGCAAGAAGCGGATGAAGATGGTCGGCCGCGTGGAGGTCCCGCAGGAGGCCTTCATCGCCGCGCTGTCCACCGACGCGGACGCCCCGAAGGAAAAGAAGTAGCACCACCGTCACAAGCAGAGGGGGCCCGGGGCAATCGCCCCGGGCCCCCTCTGCCGTGTCCGGCCGCCCGGTCAGTCGACCTCGGCCACCGCCTCGGCGAACTGCGCCTTGTACAGCCGCGCGTACGCGCCGCCGACCGCGATCAGGTCGTCGTGCGAGCCCTGCTCGACGATCGCGCCGTCCTCCATCACGAGGATCACGTCCGCGTCGCGGATGGTGGAGAGCCGGTGGGCGATCACGAAGCTCGTCCGGCCGCTGCGCAGGCGGGCCATGGCCCGCTGGATGAGCACCTCGGTGCGGGTGTCGACGGAGCTGGTCGCCTCGTCGAGGACGAGGATGCTCGGCTGGGCGAGGAAGGCCCGGGCGATGGTGATCAGCTGCTTCTCGCCCGCGCTGACGCCGGTGCCCTCGTCGTCGATGACGGTGTCGTAGCCGTCCGGGAGGGTGCGGACGAAGCGGTCGACGTGGGCGGCCTTCGCCGCCTCGACGACCTGCTCGCGGGTGCTGGTGCCGTCGGCGCCGTACGCGATGTTCTCCGCGATGGTGCCGCCGAACAGCCAGGTGTCCTGGAGCACCATGCCGATGCCGGCCCGGAGCTCCTCGCGGGACATCGCCGCGATGTCCACGCCGTCCAGGGTGATCCGGCCGCCGCTGACCTCGTAGAACCGCATCAGCAGGTTCACCAGGGTGGTCTTGCCGGCGCCGGTGGGGCCGACGATGGCCACCGTGTGGCCGGGCTCGACCTTCAGCGAGAGGTCCGAGATCAGCGGCTTCTCCGGGTCGTACCGGAACGCGACGTCCTCGAAGGCGACCCGCCCGCGCAGCTCGGCCGGGCGCTCCGGCATGGCCGGCTCGGCGGACTGCTCCGGGGCGTCCAGCAGCTCGAAGACGCGCTCGGCCGAGGCGACGCCGGACTGCACCAGGTTGGCCATGCTCGCGACCTGCGTCAGCGGCTGGCTGAACTGGCGCGAGTACTGGATGAACGCCTGCACGTCGCCGATCGACAGCGCGCCGCTGGCCACCCGCAGACCGCCGACCACGGCCACCAGGACGTAGTTCAGGTTGCCGATCAGCATCATCGCGGGCTGGATGATCCCGGAGATGAACTGGGCCCGGAAGCTGGAGGCGTACAGCTCCTCGTTGTGCAGGCGGAACGTCTCGGCGGACTCCTTCTGGCGGCCGAACACCTTCACCAGCGCGTGGCCGGTGTACATCTCCTCGATGTGGGCGTTCAGCTGCCCGGTGGTCTTCCACTGGGCCACGAACTGCGGCTGCGCCCGCTTGCCGACCCGGGTCGCCACGACCACCGAGACCGGCACCGAGATCAGTGCGATCAGGGCCAGCAGCGGCGAGATCCAGAACATCATCGCCAGCACGCCGACGACGGTGAGCAGCGAGTTCACCACCTGGCCGGTGGTCTGCTGCATGGACTGGCCGATGTTGTCGATGTCGTTGGTGACCCGGCTCAGCACCTCGCCGCGCGGCTGCTTGTCGAAGTAGCTGAGCGGCAGCCGGGTCAGCTTGGCGTCGACGGACTCGCGCAGCCGGAAGACCGTCCGCTGGATCACCGAGGTCGCGATCCGGCCCTGGATGATGCCGAAGACGGCGGAGGCGACGTAGATCGCCAGCACCCAGAGCAGGACGGTGCCGATGGCGCCGAAGTCCATGCCCTGGCCGGGTGTGAAGTCGACCGAGTCGAGCAGGTCGGCGACGCCGCCGTTGCCGTCCTGGCGCAGACCGTCGATGACCTGGGCCTTGCTCACCCCGGCGGGGCTCTGCCGGCCGACCACGCCGGCGAAGATCAGGTCGGTGGCGGTGCCGAGCACCTTCGGCCCGACCACCGCGCAGCCGATGCTGACCACGCCGAGGGCGAGCACCCCGCTGAGGGCCGCCCGCTCCGGGCGCAGCAGGTTGAGCAGCCGCTTGCCGGAGCCCTTGAAGTCCATCGACTTCTCGGCGCCCTGACCGCCCATGAACCGGCCGGGGCCGGCCGGGCCGCGCCGCGCCGCGGCGGTCTGCGAGTCGCTGACCGCGGGCTGCGCCTGGTCGTCCGCGGGGCCCGAAGCCCCCGGGCTCTTGTCGTCCGGGGTGGTCACGCCGCCTCCTGCTCGGTGAGCTGGGAGAGCACGATCTCCCGGTATGTCGGGTTGTCGGCCATCAGCTCGTGGTGTGTGCCGGAGCCGACCACGGCGCCCTCGTCCAGGACGATGATCCGGTCGGCGTCCCGGATGGTGCTGACCCGCTGGGCCACGATCAGCACCGTCGAGTCGGCCGTCTCCTGTGCCAGGGCCTTGCGGAGCCTGGCGTCGGTGGCGTAGTCGAGCGCGGAGAACGAGTCGTCGAAGAGGTAGATCCCGGGCTTGCGGACCAGGGCCCGGGCGATCGCCAGGCGCTGGCGCTGCCCGCCCGAGACGTTGCTGCCGCCCTGGGCGATCGGGGCGTCCAGGCCCTCGGGGAAGGTCTCGACGAACTCCTTGGCCTGCGCGACCTCCAGCGCGTGCCAGAGCTCCTCGTCGGTCGCGTCCGGGCGGCCGTAGCGCAGGTTGCCCGCCACCGTGCCGGAGAACAGGTACGGCTTCTGCGGGACGAGGCCGACCGTCTCGGCGATCAGCTCGGGCGCCAGCCGGCGGACGTCCACGCCGTCCAGCAGGACGGTGCCGCCGGTGGCGTCGAACAGCCGGGGGACGAGCCCGAGCAGCGTGGACTTGCCGCTGCCGGTGGAGCCGATCACGGCGGTGGTCTCGCCCGGCCGGGCCAGGATGTCGATGCCGCGCAGCACGGGCGCCTCGGCGCCCGGGTAGCGGAACTCGACGTCGCGCAGTTCCAGGTTGCCCCGGCGCAGCAGCTCGGTGACCGGGTCGGCCGGCGGGACGACGCTGGACTCGGTGCCCAGCACCTCCTGGATGCGTTCGGCGCAGACCTCGGCGCGCGGCACCATCATGAACATGAAGGTGGCCATCATGACGCTCATCAGGATCTGCATCAGGTAGGACAGGAAGGCCGTGAGGGCGCCGATCTGCATCCCGCCGCTGTCGATCCGGTGCGCACCGAACCACATCACCGCGACGCTGGAGACGTTCACCACGAACATCACGCTCGGGAACATGAAGGCCATCATCCGGCCGACCCGCAGCGAGACGTCCGTGAGCTCCTGGTTGGCACCGCCGAAGCGCCGCTGCTCGTGGCCGTCCTTCACGAAGGCGCGGATCACCCGGATGCCGGTGATCTGCTCGCGCAGGACCCGGTTGACCGTGTCGATCCTGGTCTGCATGGAGCGGAACTCCGGCCGCAGCCGGCGCACCAGCACCGTGACCACGGCGCCCAGCACCGGCACCACGACCAGCAGCAGCGCCGACAGCGGCACGTCCTGGTTGAGGGCCATGATCACGCCGCCGAAGCACATGATCGGCGCGGCGACCATCAGGGTGAAGCTCATCAGCACCAGCATCTGGACCTGCTGGACGTCGTTGGTGGTACGGGTGATCAGCGACGGTGCGCCGAACTGGCCGAGTTCGCGGGCCGAGAAGCTCTGCACCCGGTCGAAGACGGAGGCCCGGATGTCGCGGCCGACGGCCATCGCGGTGCGCGCGCCGTAGTAGACGGCGCCGATCGAGCAGACGGCCTGGGCCAGGGTGACGGCGATCATCACCGCGCCGATCTGCAGGATGTAGGTCGTGTCCCCCTTCACCACGCCGTTGTCGATGATGTCGGCGTTGAGCGTGGGAAGGTAGAGCGCTGCGATGGTGGACACCAGCTGGAGCAGCACCAGCAGGGAGATCGGTCGGTGGTAGGGCCTCAGATGAGCCCTGAGCAGTCTGATCAGCACTGGCAACACTCTCATGCTCGACAGCGGGATTCGCATCCCAATTTTCGGTCCCGTGCGGACTTGCATGCGACCGTTCCGGCAATGGCCGCGCCTTGCTCCGACCCTGAGACTAGCGATGCGCTCTGCACTCGCGACGCGCCGGTGTGCCAGCTGCTGTCACCCTCTTACGGAACGGCTGGTTTCCCCCTAGGCTGCTGCTATCCCCTTGTTACCCGCGAGTTAACAAGTCGGTCCGGCAGCCGCCCCCACGGCGACCGGTCACCGCCCACCCTCGGCCACCCGCCCCCGGAGGTCTCGTTGAGTTCCGCGCAGTCCCTGATCGGCTCCGGCAGTGTCGACATCGTCGCCGGGCGCCCCGCCTCCGTCGCACACCTCTTCCTCGACCGGGTGGCGGCGACGCCAGGCGGCGAGGCCTACCGCTTCCCCGTGCCCGTGGACGAGCACGCGGCGGACGGCGCCCCGGGTGCCGAGCAGTGGCGCTCGCTGACCTGGGCGCAGACGGCCGTCCGGGTCCGGGCCGTGGCCGCCGGCCTGATGGCGCTGGGCATCCGGACGGAGGACCGGGTCGCCCTGTCCTCGTCCACCCGGGTCGAGTGGATCATCGCCGACCTCGGCAACATGTGCGCCGGCGCGGCCACCACCACCGTCTACCCGAGCACCAACGCGGACGAGACGGCCTACCTGCTCTCCAACTCCGGATCCAGGGCCCTCTTCGCGGAGAACGCGGCGCAGCTCGACAAGGTGGTGTCCCAGCTCGACCAGCTCCCCGAGCTGAAGACGGTCATCCTCTTCGACGCCCCCGGCGAGCTCCCCGAGCCCGAGGGCGTGGCCGTCCTCACCCTCGCCGAGCTGGAGCGGCTGGGCGCCGAGTACCTGGCCGAGCACCCCGACGCCGTCGACAAGGCCGTCGCCGCGCTGGAGCGGGAGCAGCTCGCCACCCTCATCTACACCTCCGGCACCACCGGCCGCCCCAAGGGCGTGCGCCTGGTGCACGACTGCTGGGCGTACGAGGGCCGGGCCCAGGAGGCCAGCGGGCTGCTGCGCTCCGACGACGTGCAGTTCATGTGGCTGCCGCTGTCGCACGTCTTCGGCAAGACGCTGATCTCGGGCCAGATCGCCACCGGCCACGTGATGGCGGTGGACGGCCGGGTGGACCGGATCATCCACAACCTGCCGGTGGTCCGCCCGACCATGATGGCCTCGGCACCGCGGATCTTCGAGAAGGTCTACAACGGCATCGCCGGCAAGGCCCGCGCCGAGGGCGGCGCCAAGTACAAGATCTTCCTGTGGGCGGCGAAGGTCTCCCGCGACTACGCCCGCACCGCCCAGGCCAGCCGGATCGCCACCGGCCGCGAGTCGGTGCCGTTCGGGCTGAAGCTCCAGCACTCGCTGGCCGACAAGCTCGTCTACGCGAAGATCCGGGCCGCCTTCGGCGGGCGGATGCGCGGCTCGGTCTCCGGCAGCGCCGCGCTGGCTCCGGAGATCGGCTACTTCTTCGCCGGCGCCGGCGTGCCGATCCTGGAGGGCTACGGCCTGACCGAGACCAGCGCCGGTTCCACCGTGAACCGCGAGGAGGACTTCCGGGTCGGCACCGTCGGCCAGCCGCTGCCCGGCACCGAGGCCCGGATCGCCGAGGACGGCGAGATCCTGCTGCGCGGCCCCGGCGTGATGCGCGGCTACCACGACCTGCCCGAGCAGACCGCCGAGGTGCTGGAGGCCGACGGCTGGTTCCACACCGGCGACATCGGCGAGCTCGACGCGAGCGGCTTCCTGCGGATCACCGACCGCAAGAAGGACATGTTCAAGACCTCCGGCGGCAAGTACGTCGCGCCGAGCGAGGTCGAGGGCAAGTTCAAGGCGGTCTGCCCGTTCGTCAGCAACATCCTGGTGATCGGCAACGGCCGCAACTTCTGCACCGCGCTGATCGGCCTCGACGAGGCGGTCATCATGCCGTGGGCGGCCGAGCACGACCTGGCCGGCAAGTCGTACGGCGAGGTGGTGGCCGCGCCGCAGACGCACGCGCTGATCGAGGGCTTCGTGCAGAAGCTCAACGCCGACCTGCAGCGCTGGCAGACGATCAAGAAGTTCACGCTCCTCCCGCGCGACCTGGACATCGAGCACGGCGAGCTGACCCCGAGCCTCAAGATCAAGCGCCCGGTCGTCGAGCGGACGTACGCGGACGCCGTCACCGAGATGTACGCCGGCACCGTCGAGGCCTGAGCCTCCCGGCGCCTTCCGCCTCCGTCGTCCGGTACGGCCCGCCCGGGCCGTACCGGACAATGGACACATGCCCTCCGCACTCCCCGACGGCGAACCCGTGCCGTCCGACGGTTCCCTGCCCGCCCACGCCCTCGCCGGCCTGGGGGAGCGGCCCTTCGGCTTCTACGTGCACGTGCCGTACTGCGCGACCCGCTGCGGGTACTGCGACTTCAACACCTACACGGCCACCGAGCTGCGCTCCTCCGGTGCCATCGCGACCCAGGAGACCTACGCCGACAACCTGGTCGCCGAGATCCGCCACGCCCGGCGGGTGCTGGGCTCCGCCGAGCTGCCCGTGCAGACCGTCTTCCTCGGCGGCGGCACGCCCACCCTGCTGCCGGCCCACGACCTGGTGAGGATGCTCGCCGCGATCCGCGACGAGTTCGGCCTCGCCCCGGGCGCCGAGGTCACCACCGAGGCCAACCCCGAGTCCGTCGACCCCGCCTACCTCGCCGAACTGCGCGAGGGCGGCTTCAACCGGATCTCCTTCGGCATGCAGAGCGCCCGCCCGCACGTCCTCCGGCTGCTCGACCGCCACCACACCCCCGGCCGCCCCGAGGCCTGCGTCGCCGAGGCCCGCGCGGCCGGCTTCGAGCACGTCAACCTGGACCTCATCTACGGCACCCCCGGCGAGACCGACGACGACTGGCGCGCCTCCCTCGACGCCGCCATCGGCGCCGGCCCCGACCACGTCTCCGCGTACTCGCTGATCGTCGAGGACGGCACCAAGCTCGCCGCCCGGGTCAAGCGCGGCGAACTGCCGATGATCGACGACGACGTGCACGCCGACCGCTACCTGATCGCCGAGGAGGCGCTCGCCAAGGCCGGCTACTCCTGGTACGAGGTCTCCAACTGGGCCACCACCGAGGCCGGCCGCTGCCGCCACAACGAGCTCTACTGGACGGGCGCCGACTGGTGGGGCGCCGGCCCCGGTGCCCACAGCCACGTCGGCGGCGTCCGCTGGTGGAACGCCAAGCACCCCGCCGCCTACGCCCAGGCCCTCGCCGAGGGCCGCACCCCCGCCCAGGGCCGCGAGGTCCTCCCCGAGGCCGACCGCCGGGTCGAGCGCATCCTCCTGGAGCTGCGCCTGGTCGACGGCTGCCCCCTCACCCTGCTCGCCCCCGCGGGCATGGAGGCCGCCCACCGCGCCCTGGCGGACGGCCTGCTCGACCCCGCCGCGTTCGACGCCGGCCGCGCCGTGCTGACCCTCCAGGGGCGGCTGCTGGCGGACGGCGTCGTGCGTGACCTGGTGGACTGAATCCCGTTAACGGGAGCAGCCGTCCGAGGGAGTTGTGATGACCGCCGTGGATGACCGCGTGCTAGCGATCTTCGAGAACCTTGAGGTTCCGGAGGGATTCAAGGCCGAACTCATCAAGGGGGAAATCGTGATGACGGCCGGGCCGGACAAGGTCCACAACTTTATCGTCGAGTCCGTCCAGGACCAGATTCCCCGGACGCGCTGGCACCGGCTGCAGACCCAGGACCTGGCGATTCCCGGTGAAGCCAGTGAACCTCAGCCGGACCTCGTGGTGATCGAGCGTGGCGCGGACGAGGGTGCTGGACGTCTGATTCCGGCGCCCGCAGTGACCATGGTCCTGGAGGTTGTCTCCAGGACCAGCGGATACCGCGACCATCGCACCAAGCGTGAGATGTATGCGGCCGGGTCGATCGCGGTCTACCTCATTGTCGATCCGATCGAGGGGGTCTGCAGCCTGCTCACCGAGCCCAGCCGTGCAGCGGCTTCCGGGAGGCCGGACTATCTCTCCGAGCGGACCAGCAAGTTCGGCGATCCGGTGCCGGTGGACGTGCTCGGCATCGTCCTGGACACCACCGAGTTCCAGACGTACCCCTGAGGTGCTCAGTCGGTGAGCGTCACGAAGTCGATCAGTTCCTCGACCCGGCCCAGCAGGGCCGGGTCGAGGTCCTTGTACGAGTTCACCGAGGCGAGGATGCGCTTCCAGGCCGCGGGGGTGTCGACCGGCCAGCCGAGACGGCGGCACACGCCCTCCTTCCAGGACTCGCCGCGCGGGACCTGCGGCCAGCCGGGGATGCCGACGCTGCCGGGCTTCACGGCCTCCCAGACGTCGATGTAGGGGTGGCCGACGACCAGCACGCAGGAGCCGGTGACCTGGGCGGCGATCCGGTGCTCCTTGGTGCCGGGGAGCAGGTGGTCGACCAGGACGCCGAGGCGCCGGCCGGGGCCGGGGGCGAAGTCGGCGACGATCGCGGGCAGGTCGTCGATGCCCTCCAGGTACTCCACGACGACGCCCTCGATCCGCAGGTCGTCGCCCCAGACCCGCTCGACCAGCTCGGCGTCGTGGCGGCCCTCGACGTAGATCCGGGACTCGCGGGCGACCCGCGCGCGGGCGCCGGGGACGGCCACCGAGCCGGAGGCGGTGCGGCCCGGGGTCTTCGCCGGCGCGGCGCCGGTGGGACGTACCAGGGTGACGACCTGACCCTCAAGCAGGAAGCCGCGCGGGCCCATCGGGAAGACCCGGTGCTTGCCGAAGCGGTCCTCCAGGGTGACGGTCAGCCCCTCGGCGGTCTTCTCGCACCGCACCACCGCCCCGCAGAAGCCGGTGGCGGCCTCCTCCACCACGAGGTCCCGTTCGGCGGGGACTTCGGGGGCGGGCTGCTGCCGCTTCCACGGCGGGGTGAGGTCCGGGCCGTAACTCCTGCTCTGCATAGGGAGGACTATAGGAAATCCGACGGGGGCTCAGAGACCCGGCGCGCCCCAGACCGGGAACCAGCGGGAGAGGTCGGACTCGACCCGCAGGTCGTTGCCGAGCATCGCCTTGACCTGGAGCTCCAGCGGGCTGTTGCGGCGCTCCCCGCCGCCGGGCATCGGGGCGAACGGGTAGAAGGTGCCGCGCTTGTAGAGGTAGACGAGGGCGAGCGGCCGGCCGGCGTCGTCGCGGAAGGCGACCAGGGAGCAGAGCAGCTGCGGGCCGAAACCGTTGGCCTCCAGTTCGCTGTTGACCGCGTGCAGGTCGTTGACCAGCTCGGGCAGTTCCTCGGGGGTGTGCCGGGCGAGCAGCCAGGAGTAGCCGTAGCCGTCCTGGCTGCTCTCCACGGGGACGCCGCCGCGTCCGGTGTCGGCGTCCAGCAGGGCGCGGACCTGGCGCTCGACCTCGCCGAAGGCACCGCCCTCGACGGCGGCGAAGCAGACCGAGCCGACCCCGGTCGGCCGGAAGCCGGCGGCGGCCTCCAGGGTGAGCGCGGCAGAGGGCACGCCGAACAGCTGGTCGAGGTCGGGCCGGACCGGCTTGCTGCGGCCGAGCAGGGCGTCCAGGAATCCCACGGGTGTCTCTCCTCCGGAGGTGGTGTCAGCGGCTGAGGTCGGTGGAGATCTTCGCGAGCTGCTCCAGCCGCTTCTCCAGCGACGGGTGGGTGGACATCAGCTGCGAGGCGGCCTCCCGGGCGCTCAGCGCGGGGGCGAAGTAGAAGGCGTTGTAGGGCTGGGCCTGGCGCAGGTCCTTGGTCGGGATCGCGGCGATCTGGCCGGTCACCTTGGTGAGTGCGGAGGCGAGTGCGCTGGGGCGTCCGGTGAGCTGGGCGGCGGCCCGGTCGGCGGCCAGCTCGCGGTAGCGGGACAGCAGTCGGGTGAGCAGGAAGCTGATCGCGTAGACGACCATCGAGACCAGCGGGATGACGAGCATCGCGATGGCGGTGTTCTGGTCGTTGCTGTTGCGGTTGCCGCCCATCATCCCGCCGTACATGGCCATCCGGGTCATCGCGCCGGCGAGGACGCCGAGGAAGCCGGCCACCGTCATCACGGCGACGTCCCGGTGGGCGACGTGCGAGAGCTCGTGGGCGAGCACGCCCTCCAGCTCCTCGGGCTCCAGCCGGCGCAGCAGGCCGGTGGTGACGCAGACCACGGCCTTCTCCGGTTTGCGGCCGGTGGCGAAGGCGTTCGGCATGTCGTTGTCGGCGACCGCGACCCGGGGCTTGGGCATGTCGGCGAGGGCGCAGAGCCGGTCAATGGTGCCGTGCAGCTGGGGGTACTGCTCGGGGGTGACCTCGTGGGCGCCCATCGCCCGTTCGGTGATCCTGTCGCTGAACCAGAACTGGGCGACGAACAGGCCGCCCGAGATCAGCACGATGATCGGCCAGGCCCCGCGCAGCAGCACGATGAGCAGACCGGTGAAGCCCACGTACAGCAGGCCGATCACGAACATCGTGGCGACCATCCGGCCGGTGAGTCCACGGTCGGGTGCGAAACGGGTGTGCTGGCCCGAGGCTGACATTGCTGCTCCTCCGATTAGCCGGTTGCCTTCGATGCTGCCACCTGGCCGGGCCGTGGGCATCACGCGCGCGGCGCCGAGTGCGTGCAGGATCACCCCGGGCGGGCCGTTCCTGCCGTCTGTCCCGGGCCTTACACTGGCAGGTACGGTTCTGGCACTCGACTGTCCTGAGTGCCAGATGATCCACCGCAGGTGATCCACAACGATCCACATCAAGTCATATCGGACAACGTGCGAAGACGGAGGTGCGTGCCCCATGGTCAGCGAGCGCAGGGCCGAGGACCGCAAGCCCGACACCCGCAGGTCCGAGAGCCGGCAGATCGACACCCGGCAGATCGAGGGTCGCCAGATCGAGAGCCGCCAGCTGGACGTCCGCCCGCTGGACGACCGCAAGCTGGCGGTGCTGCGCGCGATCGTCCAGGACTACGTCGGCACCGAGGAGCCGGTCGGTTCCAAGGCACTGGTCGAGCGGCACAGCCTCGGGGTCTCCCCGGCGACCGTCCGCAACGACATGGCGGCCCTGGAGGAGGACGGCTACATCCAGCAGCCGCACACCAGTGCGGGCCGGATCCCGACCGACAAGGGCTACCGGCTCTTCGTCGACCGCCTCGCCGAGGTCAAGCCGATGACCGCGCCCGAGCGCCGTGCCATCCGGCACTTCCTGGACGGCGCGGTCGACCTCGACGACGTGGTGGCCCGGACGGTACGGCTGCTCGCGCAGCTCACCCGGCAGGTCGCCGTGGTGCAGTACCCGTCGCTGTCGCGTTCGACCGTGCGGCACATCGAGCTGGTCGCGCTCGCGCCGACCAAGGTGATGCTCGTCCTGATCACCAACACCGGCCGGGTCGAACAGCGGATGGTGGACTGTCCGGGCACGGTCGGCGAGACCGTCCTGGCGGACCTGCGGGCCCGGGTCAACGCCCGGGCCGGCGGCCAGCGCCTGCCGGACGTCCCCGAGCTGCTGGAGAGCCTGCCGGGCGCCTTCGACGCGACCGACCGCCCGACCGTCACCACCGTGCTCGCGACGCTCTTCGAGGCGCTCGCCGAGCAGAACGAGGAGCGGATCATGCTGGCCGGCACGGCCAACCTGACCCGCTTCGGGCACGACTTCCCGCTCACCATCCAGCCGGTGCTGGAGGCCTTGGAGGAGCAGGTCGTCCTGCTCCGCCTGCTGGGCGAGACGGGCGACGCGTCGATGATGGTCCGGATCGGCCGGGAGAACGCGTACGAAGGGCTCAATTCCACCTCGGTCGTCTCGGTCGGCTACGGTTCGGGCGACGAGAGTGTGGCGAAGCTGGGCGTGATCGGTCCGACCCGGATGGACTATCCGGGCACAATGGGGGCGGTGCGAGCGGTGGCAAGGTACGTGGGCCAGATCCTGGCCGAGTCATAGAAACGAGCACCGTCGGACCTCCGGCGGTGGCAACCCAGTCGCAGCACTTCTAGAGGCGGAACAAGCGGAGCATTTGGTGGCCACGGACTACTACGCGGTACTCGGCGTCCGACGGGATGCGGGGCAGGACGAGATCAAGAAGGCGTTCCGGCGCCTCGCCCGTGAACTGCACCCGGACGTCAACCCGGACCCGAAGACGCAGGAGCGGTTCAAGGAGATCAACGCCGCTTACGAGGTGCTCTCCGACCCGGCCAAGCGCCAGGTCTACGACCTCGGCGGCGATCCCCTCTCCCCGAACGGCGGTGGCGCGGGCGGCTTCGGCGCGGGCGCGGCCGGCTTCGGCTTCTCCGACATCATGGACGCCTTCTTCGGCGCCGCCTCCGGCCAGCGCGGGCCCCGCTCGCGCACCCGGCGCGGCCAGGACGCCATGATCCGCCTGGAGATCACCCTGGAGGAGGCCGCGTTCGGCACCACCAAGGAACTCCAGGTCGACACGGCCGTCACCTGTACGACCTGTTCGGGTGAGGGCGCGGCGCCCGGCACCTCGGCGCAGACCTGTGACATGTGCCGTGGCAAGGGCGAGGTGTCGCAGGTCACCCGGTCCTTCCTGGGCCAGGTCATGACCTCGCGGCCGTGCCCGCAGTGCCAGGGTTTCGGCACCGTCGTGCCGACCCCGTGCCCCGAGTGCGCCGGCGACGGCCGGGTGCGCGCCCGCCGTACGCTCACCGTCAAGATCCCGGCCGGTGTCGACAACGGCACCCGCATCCAGCTGGCCGGCGAGGGCGAGGTCGGCCCCGGCGGCGGCCCGGCCGGCGACCTGTACGTCGAGATCGCCGAGACGGCGCACCCGACGTTCCAGCGGCGGGGTGACGACCTGCACTGCACGGTCACCATCCCGATGACGGCGGCCTCGCTCGGCACCCAGGTGCCGTTGCAGACCCTGGACGGGCTGGAGGAGGTCGACATCCGGCCCGGTACGCAGTCCGGCCAGTCGATCCCGCTGCACGCCCGGGGCATCACCCACCTGCGCGGCGGCGGCCGTGGCGACCTGATAGTGCATGTCGAGGTGCAGACGCCCACCAAGCTCGACCCCGAGCAGGAGGACCTGCTGCGCCGGCTCGCGCTGCTGCGCGGCGAGGAGCGGCCCTCCGGGACGTTCGCGCCCGGCCAGCAGGGGCTGTTCTCCCGGCTGAAGGACGCCTTCAACGGCCGCTGAGCCGCCGACCGGCCCATGACCGCGGCCCGTGGCCCCCTACCGGGGTCACGGGCCGCGGTCACCCCCGCCCGACCTCGTACCGCCAGACCCGTACCGCCCGGAGGCAGACCCAGATGACCGCACCCGTGTTCGTCACCGACACCGCGCGGCTCACCGGCGCCGCCCCGGGCACCACCGTCCGCCTCGACGGCCCCGAGGGCCGGCACGCCGCCGCCGTGAAGCGGCTGGAGACCGGCGAGGCCGTCACCCTCACCGACGGCCTCGGCCTCGGCGTGGACGGCACGGTCGCCGCCGTGCACGGCAAGGACGCGATCGACGTCACGGTCGGCGCCGTGCGCCGCGAGGCCGGTCCGGCGCCCCGGATCGTCGTCGTCCAGGCGCTGCCCAAGGGCGACCGGGGCGAGCTCGCGGTGGAGACCATGACCGAGGTCGGCGTGGACGTGGTGATCCCCTGGCAGGCGTCGCGCTGCATCACCCAGTGGAAGGGCGAGCGCGGCGCGAAGGCGCTCGCGAAGTGGCGCTCCACCGCCCGGGAGGCGGGCAAGCAGTCCCGCCGGCTGCGCTTCCCCGACGTCCGGGAGCCGATGACGACCCGCCAGCTCGCGCCGCTGCTGGCCGAGGCCGCGTTCGCCGCCGTGCTGCACGAGGAGGGCGCCGAGCCGCTCGCCGCCGCCGCGCTGCCCGCCACCGGGGACCTGGTGCTGATCGTCGGCCCCGAGGGCGGCGTCTCCCCGGAGGAGCTGACGGCCTTCGCCGGGGCGGGCGCCCGGCCGTACCGGCTCGGCCCGTCCGTGCTGCGCACCTCGACGGCGGGAGTGGCCGCCGGGGCCCTGCTGCTGGGGCGCACCGGCCGCTGGTCCTGACGGGCCGCCGGCCGGCCCGCGGGGCCGTCCGGCGTGCGGGGAGCACGGTCGGGTAAAAGCCTTCGCGTCGTGCGTGCACGTGCATAGGGTTACGGTGTGACCGATCCCCAGAACACCCTCGCCGGCGCGTACCTGCGCCACCCCCACCTGCACGGTGAACTGATCACCTTCGTCGCCGAGAACGACATCTGGCTCGCCCCGCTCGACGGCGGCCGGGCCTGGCGGCTGACCGCCGATCAGGTCCCGGTGTCGCACCCGAGGTTCTCCCCGGACGGGCAGCACATCGCCTGGACGTCCACCCGGGACGGCGCCCCCGAGATCCACCTGGCGCCCGCCGACGGCGGCCCCTCGCGCCGGCTGACGTACTGGGGCAGCGGCCAGACCAGGCTGCGCGGCTGGACGGCCGACGGCCGCCCGGTCGCCACCACCACGGCCGGCCAGGCCACCCTGCGCCGCAGTTGGGCGTTCGCCGTGCCGCTGGACGGCGGCGAGCCCGCCCGGCTGCCGTACGGCCCGGTCGGCGGCCTGGCGCAGGAGCCCGGCGGCGATCGCGTGCTCCTGCTGTCCGCCTGGAGCCGCGAGCCCGCGCACTGGAAGCGCTACCGGGGCGGCACGGCCGGCAAGCTCTGGATCGGCACCGAGGAGTTCGCCCGGGTGCACGCCGGGCTGGACGGCAACATCGAGTCCCCGCTCTGGGTGGGCGGCCGGATCGCCTTCCTCTCCGACCACGAGGGCTACGGCCGGGTCTACTCCAGCCTCCCGGACGGCACCGACCTGCGCGTCCACAGCAGCTCCGAGGGCGGCTTCTACGCCCGCAACGCCACCACCGACGGCGTCCGCGTCGTCTGGCACAGCGCCGGCGACCTCTGGATCCTGGACGACCTGGACGGCGCCGCGCCGCGCCGCCTGGACATCCGGCTGGCCGGCCCCGCGACCGGCCGCCGCCGCCGGCCGGTCAGCGCCGCGCACTGGCTGGAGACGGCCGCCCCGGACCGCACCGGCCGCGCCAGCGCCGTCGTCGTGCGCGGCGGCGTGCACTGGCTGACGCACCGTGAGGGCCCGGCCCGGGTACTGGACGAGACGCCGGGCGTGCGCGGCCGGCTGACCCGGGTGGTGCCCGGCGAGGACGGCGCGCAGGGGGTGCTCTGGGTCACCGACGCCGAGGGTGACGACGCCGTCGAGTACGCCCCCGTCGTCCTCGGCGACGAGCGCCGCCGACTGGCCGCCGGGCAGCTCGGCCGGGTGCTCGGCCTCGCCGTCTCACCCGACGGCAAGCAGCTGGCCGTCGCCTCGCACGACGGCCGGGTGCTGCTCGTCACCCTCGCCGACGGCGCCGTGCACGAGCTGGCCCGCAGCGAGGACGGCGAGGTCAACGGGCTTGTGTTCAGCCCCGACTCGGCCTGGCTGGCCTGGTCGCAGCCCGCGCTCGGCCCGTGGTCGCTGCGCCAGATCGTGCTGGCCAACCTGGCCACCCGCACGGTCGGCGAGGCCACCCCGCAGCGCTTCGTGGACACCTCGCCGGCCTTCACGGCGGACGGCAAGCACCTCGCGTTCCTGTCCGTGCGCAACTTCGACCCGGTGTACGACGCGCACGTCTTCGACCTGTCGTTCCCCAACGGCTGCCGCCCGTACCTGATCACGCTGGCCGCCGACACGCCGTCCCCGTTCGGCCCGCAGCGGGCCGGGCGGCCGTTCGGCGGCGAGGAAGACGAGGCCAAGGGCAAGAAGGCGGACGCCGAGGAGGGCGCCGACACCCCGCCCGCCACCCGGGTCGACCTGGACGGCATCGCCGACCGGATCATCCCCTTCCCGGTCGAGGGCGGCCGCTTCGGCAGCCTGCGCGCCGCCAAGGACGGCGTGCTCTGGAGCCGCCTGCCGCTGGTCGGCGAGCTCGGCGACGACGCGGCCTCGCTGGAGGACGAGCGGCCGCGCGCGGTGCTGGAGCGCTTCGACTTCAAGAAGCTCCGCGCCGAGGAGCTGCTCTCCGGGCTGGACGCCTTCGCCGTCACCGGCGACGGCACCCGGCTCGCCGTCCTGGACGAGGGACAGCTGCGGATCATCCCGTCCGGCCACAAGGCCGCCGGCGAGGACGACGAGACCGACGTCGACCTCGCGCGGCTACGGGTCACCGTCGACCCGGCGGCCGAGTGGCGGCAGATGTTCGACGAGAACGGCCGCATCATGCGGGACAACTTCTGGCGCGCCGACATGGGCGGCTTCGACTGGGCCGGCGCGCTGGAGCGCTACCGGCCGCTGGTCGAGCGGCTCGGCTCGCACGACGACCTGGTCGACCTGCTCTGGGAGGTCCAGGGCGAGCTGGGCACCTCGCACGCGTACGTGACCCCGCCCGGCACCGGCACCGAGGCCGCCCGCCGGCAGGGCCTGCTGGGCGCCGACCTCGCCAAGGACGGCGACGTCTGGCGGATCGAGCGGATCCTGCCCGGCGAGTCCTCCGACCCGCGGGCCCGCTCGCCGCTGGCCGCCCCCGGCGCCGCCGTCCGGCCCGGGGACGCGGTGCTGGCCGTCAACGGCCGCCCGGTGGACCCGGTCACCGGCCCCGCGCCGCTGCTCGCGGGCACGGCCGGCCAGCCGGTCGAGCTCACCGTGGCCGGCAAGGACGGCACCGGCCAGCGTCACCCGGTGATCGTCCCGCTGGCCGACGAGGAGCCGCTGCGCTACCACGACTGGGTGGCCGGGCGCCGGGCCGCCGTCCGGGAGCTGTCGGGCGGCCGGCTCGGCTACCTGCACGTGCCGGACATGGTCAGCGCCGGCTGGGCGCAGCTGCACCGCGACCTGCGGGTGGAGATGGCCCGGGAGGGCGTGATCGTCGACCTGCGGGAGAACCGTGGCGGCCACACCTCCCAGCTGGTGATCGAGAAGCTCAACCGGAAGATCATCGGCTGGGACCGCGCCCGGGACGTCACCGGCGCCGACCCGTACCCCGGCGACGCCCCGCGCGGCCCGGTGGTGGCGCTGGCCAACGAGTTCTCCGGCTCGGACGGCGACATCGTCAACGCCGCGATCCAGGCGCTGAAGATCGGCCCGGTGGTCGGCACCCGGACGTGGGGCGGCGTGATCGGCATCGACAGCAAGTACGGCCTGGTCGACGGCACCCGGGTCACCCAGCCGAAGTACGCCTTCTGGCTGGAGGGTTACGGCTGGGGCGTGGAGAACCACGGCGTCGACCCGGACGTCGAGGTGCCGATCGCCCCGCACCAGTACGCGGCCGGCGAGGACCCGCAGCTCGCCGAGGGCGTCCGCCTCGCCCTCGCCGCCCTGGCCGACAACCCGGCGAAGACCCCGCCGCCGCTGCCCGGCCTGTAACGGGTACGGCGTGCCGCCGGGGCGGGAGCCAGGCCTCCCGCCCCGGCGGCCACGGATAGGATGCGCGGTCGACTCATGATCACCGCACCGGCCGCCGCGGAGCGCACCGGCCGGACCGCACAACGGGGGCACAGCACGATGGCACAGGGATACCCGCAGGGCTCGTACGGACAGCAGCCGAACCCGTACCCGTACCCGCAGCCGCCGCAGCAGCCGAACCCGTACCAGCCCCAGCAGTCGTACGGACAGCAGCCGCCGCAGCCCTACGCCCAGCCCGCGCCGCCGCAGTACGCCCGGTCGCCGTACGCCGCCGGGGCCGCCCCCGGTCCGCCGCGCTGGGTGCCCGAGGAGGCGGGCGACGTCCGGCGCGGCCTCGGCGCGCTGCTGGACACCCTGGCCGCCGCGGTGGCCGGCTTCGTCGCCGCCAACGCCGCGCAGCAGCACGGCTGGGCGGGCGGCTACTTCGGCGCGCTCGTCGTGGTGGCGATCGGCTTCTCCTTCGTCAACCAGGTGGTGCTCGGCCGGCTCGTCGGCTGCAGCCTCGGCAAGTTCGTGACGGTCACCCGGGTCATCCGCTTCAAGGACGTCAGCCGTCCGCTCACCGGGCGGCTCACCAGGCGCTGGCTGCTCGGCTTCGTGATGGTGATCGGCCTGCTGGTCGACGAGTTCCCGGAGTCCGAGGAGGCCTGCGGTGTGCGCACGGTGCGGTGGCGGCACCTCCGGGCGGCACGGCTCGGCTAGCATGCGGCCGGTAGCCACGAACCAGTCATGACACGAGGAGAAACGATGGCCGGCGAGCCGCAGTCCGACTGCCTGTTCTGCAAGATCGTGGCGGGCGCGATCCCCGCGACCGTGGTGCGCAAGACGGACCGCACCCTCGCCTTCCGGGACATCAACCCGCAGGCGCCGACGCACATCCTGGTCATCCCGCACGTGCACTACCCGAACGCCGCCGCGCTGGCCGCCGCCGAACCGGCCGTCGCCGCCGAGCTGCTCACCGAGGCCGCGGGCGTCGCCGAGGACGAGGGGCTCAGCGACTACCGGCTGATCTTCAACACCGGGGCCGGGGCCGGGCAGACCGTCTTCCACGCCCACGTGCACCTGCTCGGCGGCACCCCGCTGCGCGAGGGCCTGGTCTGACACCGTGTCGCAACGCGAACTCGTCGTCCTCGGCACCGCCAGCCAGGTGCCCACCCGGCACCGCAACCACAACGGCTACCTGCTCCGCTGGGACGGCGAGGGCCTGTTGTTCGACCCGGGGGAGGGCACCCAGCGGCAGATGCTGCACGCCGGGGTGTCCGCCACCCAGATCACCCGGATCGGGATCACGCACTTCCACGGCGACCACTGCCTGGGCCTGGCCGGGGTGATCCAGCGGATCAACCTGGACCGCGTGCCGCACCCGGTGGACGTCTACTTCCCGGCCTCCGGCGAGGTGTTCTTCCAGCGGCTGCGGCACGCCACGGCGTTCCACGAGACGGCCGTGCTGCGCCCGCACCCGGTCGACGAGGCGGGCCCGCTGCCCGCCCCCGGCGCCCGGTTCACGCTGGACGCCGTCCGGCTGTCGCACCCCGTCGAGTCCTTCGGCTACCGGCTGGCCGAGCCGGACGGCCGCCGCCTGGTGCCCGAGCGCCTCGCCGCGCTCGGCATCGCCGGGCCCGCCGTCGGGCGCCTCCAGCACCAGGGCTCGATCGAGCTGGACGGCCGGACGGTCACCCTGGAGGAGGTCAGCGAGCCCCGCCCGGGGCAGCGCTTCGCCTTCGTGATGGACACCAGGCTCTGCGACGGCGTCGGCGAGCTCGCCGAGGGCGCCGACCTGCTGGTCATCGAGGCGACCTTCGTGGACGCGGACGCGCACCTCGCCCGCGAGCACGGCCACCTCACCGCCGCGCAGGCCGCCCGGGTGGCCGCCGAGGCGGGCGCGCGGACCCTGGTCCTCACCCATTTCTCGCAGCGCTACCCGGATCTCGGCCAGCACCTCGCGGAGGCCCGCCGGCACTTCGACGGCGAGATCGTCGTCGCCGAGGACCTGGCCCGGGTGCCGGTGCCGCCGCGCCGCTGACCGTGCCGCTGACCGCGCCGCCCGTGGCCGCGGCGGAAAACCACTCGCATCGCCCCCGGAACTGCCGGAGCATCGACCGGGTGCGCGATTCGTCCGCCGGGAGGTGGCGCCGCACCGCCACGGCGAACACGCGCGCGGCGTACCCTGGTGACCCCGGACCGACCGAGCGGCACCACGAGACCACGGATGGGATGAGGCAGGCCTCAGCGCCGACCTATGAGTGACACATCGCATACCCGGACGAACGGACAGTCGCGACCCGAGGCAGACGGTGGCAAGCGGGCCGCCAGCGCCAGGATCGTCATTCCCGAGAAGCACCCGATGGTCACCCTGCTCGGTGCCACCGACTCCCTGCTGCGCGTGATCGAGGCGTCCTTCCCGGCCGCCGACATCCACGTCCGGGGCAACGAGGTCACCGCCACGGGGGAGCCGGCCGAGGTCGCCCTCGTCCAAGAGCTGTTCACCGAGATGATGCTGGTGCTGCGCACCGGCCAGCCCCTGACGGAGGACGCCGTGGAGCGTTCGATCGCGATGCTGCGCAGCGCCGGGGACAACCCGGACGACCCGTCGCCGTCCCAGGTGTTCACCGCGAACATCCTGTCGAACCGCGGCCGCACGATCCGTCCCAAGACCCTCAACCAGCAGCGCTACGTCGACGCGATCGACAAGCACACGATCGTCTTCGGCCTCGGCCCGGCCGGTACCGGCAAGACCTACCTCGCGATGGCCAAGGCCGTCCAGGCCCTCCAGGCCAAGGAGGTCAACCGGATCATCCTGACCCGCCCGGCCGTCGAGGCGGGGGAGCGGCTGGGATTCCTCCCCGGCACGCTCTACGAGAAGATCGACCCGTACCTGCGCCCGCTCTACGACGCGCTGCACGACATGATGGACCCGGACTCCATCCCCCGGCTGATGGCCGCCGGCACCATCGAGGTCGCCCCGCTCGCTTACATGCGCGGCCGCACCCTCAACGACGCCTTCATCATCCTGGACGAGGCCCAGAACACCTCGCCCGCGCAGATGAAGATGTTCCTCACCCGCCTGGGCTTCAACTCCCGGGTGGTCGTCACCGGCGACACCAGCCAGGTCGACCTCCCGGGCGGCACCCGCAGCGGCCTCAAGGTCGTCCAGGAGATCCTGGCGGACGTACCCGACATCCACTTCTCCGTCCTCACCAGCACCGACGTGGTCCGCCACAAGCTGGTCGGCCGGATCGTGGACGCGTACGAGCGCTGGGACGCCCTCCAGGAGGCCGGGGAGAACACCCCGCCCACCCCCGCCCGCAAGCCGGGCCAGCGGCGCACCGTCAAGGCGCCGTCGGCCCGTGCACCCCGCCAGTCCCATCGCACCGAAAGCTGAGTAACAGCCCCTCCATGTCGATCGACATCGCCAACGAGTCCGGTTGGGACGCCGACGAGGACTCCATCCTCGACATCGCCCGCTACGCCCTCGACAAGATGCGGATCCACCCGCAGTCCGAACTGTCCGTGATCCTGGTGGACAGCGCGGCGATGGAGGAACTCCACATCCAGTGGATGGACCTCCCGGGCCCCACCGACGTGATGTCCTTCCCGATGGACGAGCTGCGCCCCGGCAAGGAGGGCGAGGAGCTGCCGCAGGGCCTGCTCGGCGACATCGTGCTCTGCCCCGAGGTGGCCAAGGAGCAGGGCCTGGCGGCGCCGTCCAAGCACTCCATGGACGAGGAGCTGCAACTGCTCACCGTCCACGGCGTGCTGCACGTGCTCGGGTACGACCACGAGGAGCCGGACGAGGAGCGGGCGATGTTCGCCCTCCAGAAGCGGATCCTGGACGACTGGCGTTCCGGTCGGGGCCTCGGCGGCATCTCGCCGGCCCCCACCACCCACTGAGCGCGGGGTCCGATCCACTGTGAGTGGTGAAAGTACGAGCTTCATCCTCGGCGCAGTCCTGCTCACCGGCCTCGGCTGGCTGGCGGCCTGCGCCGAGGCGGGGATCTCCCGGGTCTCCCGCTTCCGCGCGGAGGAGGCCGTCCGGGCCGGGCGGCGCGGCGCCGACCGGATGCTGACCCTGGCGTCCGACCCGATCCGCTACCTCAACCTGGCCACCCTGATCCGGGTGGCGGCCGAGATGGCGGCGGCCGTCATGGTCACCGTGGTCTGCGTCCGCAACGTGGAGCCCACCTGGCAGGCGGTGCTGCTCGCGTTCGGCGTGATGGTGCTGGTGTCGTTCGTCGCGGTCGGCGTCTCGCCGCGCACGATCGGCCGCCAGCACCCGCTGAGCACCGTCACGGCGGCGGCCTTCGTGCTGCTGCCGCTGGCCCGGATCCTCGGCCCGATCCCGCGGCTGCTGATCCTGACCGGCAACGCGCTGACCCCCGGCAAGGGCTACCGCGAGGGCCCGTTCGCCTCCGAGGCGGAGCTGCGGGCGCTGGTCGACCTCGCCGAGAAGGACGACCTGATCGAGGACGACGAGCGCCGGATGGTGCACTCCGTCTTCGAGCTCGGCGACACCATCGTCCGCGAGGTGATGGTGCCGCGCACCGACCTGGTGATGATCGAGCGCCACAAGACCGTCCGTCAGGCCCTGACGCTGGCGCTGCGCTCCGGCTTCTCGCGGATCCCGGTGGTCGGCGACAACGAGGACGACGTGGTCGGCATCGTCTACCTCAAGGACCTCGTCCGCCTCACCCACATCAACCGCGACTCCGAGTCGGAGCCGGTCGGCGGCGTGATGCGCCCGGCCGTCTTCATCCCCGACAGCAAGCCGGCCGGTGACCTGCTGCGCGAGATGCAGCAGATGCGCTCGCACGTCGCGATCGTGATCGACGAGTACGGCGGCACGGCCGGCCTGGTCACCATCGAGGACATCCTGGAGGAGATCGTCGGTGAGATCACCGACGAGTACGACCGGGAGATCGCGCCGGTCGAGGACCTCGGGGACGGCTCGTACCGGATCACCGCCCGGCTGCTGGTCGAGGACCTCGGCGACCTCTTCGGCATCGAGCTGGAGGACGAGGACGTCGAGACCGTCGGCGGCCTGCTCGCCAAGCACCTCGGCCGGGTCCCGATCCCCGGCTCGGCCTGCGAGATACCGCTCCCCGAGGACGCCGGCACCGACCTGACCGCCATCCTGCTGACCGCCGAGAGCTCGGCCGGGCGCCGCAACCGGATCGGCACCGTGGTCGCCTCCCCGGTCCGCCCGCCCGCGCGCGGCGAGGACGGCGAGCCGTCCTGAGACGGCCGGGCTGCCCCGGCGGGCCGGGGCAGCCCGGAAGGCGCAGCCCGAGTTGCCCGGCCGCCGGGGGCGTCACCACCATGTGGTCATGACACATCAGTTGCGCGCTGAGTACGGCCCGCAGGGCCGGTCCGGTGGCGTCAGGATCTGGCACGTGATGCGGACCGTCGGTGCCACCGAGGCCATGTGCGGGCGCACCATCGACGCCGACGCCGAGGCGCGGCCGGAGCACGACTGGGGGAAGACCGAGCGGCCCTGCTGCCAGCAGTGCGGCTCGCTCTACCTGCACGAGGCCCCGTTCCTGCGGCCCGACCAGGGCTGACGGCGCCCGTCGCCGCCCGCCGTGCGGCCCACGACGGCAGGAGTAGCGTGGAATCGCGGGTCGTGAGCATTCGCGTCCGCTCCCCGAGTCTGCCTGCGTCGTGGAGGTTCCCATGAAGCTGCAAGACGAACTGCCCGTGGACCACCGCCTCGCCCTGGTGTACCGGATCGGTGCGGGCCTGGGCGGCGTGTTCCTACTGGTGTTCGGCATCCTCGGGCTGCTGGACCACCCGGGATTCCTGTCCACCTCGGGCGACCGCATCTCCGGGCTGTCGACCAACGGCGCGCTGAGCGTGCTGTCCGTGGTGATGGGGCTGGTGCTGATCGGCGGTGCGGTGGTCGGCGGCAACTTCGCCTCCAACCTCAACATGGTGGTGGGCACCCTGTTCGTGCTGGCCGGGTTCTACGGCCTGGCGGTGCTCGGCCGGGAGGACGCCAACTTCCTGAACTTCCGGCTGTCCAACGTTCTTTTCAGCTTCATCTTCGGACTGGTGGTGCTGACGTTCGGCATGTACGGCCGGGTCAGCAGTCATCTGCCGCTGGACAACCCGTACTGGCGCGAGCGCAAGGAGCGGGAGCGGCCGATGCCCTCCGGGCCGCCGGCCGTGGTGAAGATCCTGAAGCCGGGGCCGCCGAACCCGATCGGCCACTGAGCGGCCACCGGCCGTGCCCGGCCGCCTATGCTCTGCGGCATGAGTGATGTCACCGAGCTGGATCCTGAGGACAAGAAGATCATCACCCTGGCCCGCTCCGCCCGCGCCCGCAACGGCGTGGCGGAGGGGGCCGCGGTGCGTGACGAGAACGGGCGCACGTACGTCGCCGGTACGGTCGCCCTGGAGTCGCTGAAGCTCAGCGCGCTGCAGACGGCCGTGGCGATGGCGGTGGCGAGCGGGGCGAAGAGCCTGGAGGCGGCCGCCGTCGTCTCGGAGGCCGACCGGCCGGCCGACGCCGACCTGGCCGCCGTACGCGACCTCGGCGGGGCGGGCACGCCCGTGCTGCTGGCCGGCCCGGACGGCGCCCTGCGGGTGGCGGCCGAAGCCCGCTGAGGGCGGCGCGCGCGAAGAGGAGACGCCCACGCCCCGTCGGCCGTGCGCCGGCCGGTATCGGCCGGACACCGGCCCGGTATCGGCTTGCCGGATAATCTCACCGGGAGAGCTCCGGCGGAGCTCCTGACCGGGGGGAGCCGGATCCGTGGGGCCGTGGGCGTTCTTCGCAGGACTGCTGCTGAGCGTGATGGGCATGGGCAAGTGGCAGGAGACCGGATCGCCGTTCTGGCTGGCCGGCTCGATCGCGCTCTTCCTGGTCGTCCTGATCAGTGGCCTCGCCTCGCTCGGCGGCGGCAAGAAGGGCTGACGGGGGCGGGCTGTCCGTCCGGGGCGGATGGATCAGGGACAATGGGGCGCATGAGCGTCACTTCCCCCTCCCAGGCCGGCACCTACCGATCCGGCTTCGCGTGCTTCGTCGGCCGCCCCAACGCGGGCAAGTCGACCCTGACCAACGCCCTGGTGGGGACGAAGGTCGCGATCACCTCCGACCGTCCCCAGACCACCCGGCACACCGTGCGCGGCATCGTGCACCGCCCCGAAGCCCAGCTGGTGCTGGTCGACACCCCCGGTCTGCACAAGCCCCGCACCCTGCTCGGCGAGCGGCTCAACGACCTGGTCCGCAGCACCTGGGCCGAGGTCGACGTGATCGGCTTCTGCCTCCCCGCCGACCAGAAGCTCGGCCCCGGCGACAAGTTCATCGCCAAGGAGCTCGCCGAGGTCAAGAAGACCCCCAAGGTGGCGATCGTCACCAAGACCGACCTGGTCGACTCCAAGGCGCTCGCCGCCCAGCTGATCGCGATCCACCAGCTCGGCCTCGAACTCGGCATCGAGTGGGCCGAGATCGTCCCCGTCTCGGCCGTCGCCGACACCCAGGTCGGCCTGCTCGCCGACCTGCTCACCCCGCTGCTCCCGGCCGGCCCGCCGCTCTACCCGGACGGCGACCTGACCGACGAGCCCGAGCAGGTCATGGTCGCCGAGCTGATCCGCGAGGCCGCCCTGGAGGGCGTGCGCGACGAGCTCCCGCACTCGCTGGCCGTGGTCGTCGAGGAGATGATCCCGCGCGAGGGCCGCCCGGCGGACCGCCCGCTGCTGGACATCCACGCGAACGTCTACATCGAGCGGCAGAGCCAGAAGGCCATCGTGATCGGCGCCAAGGGTGCCCGGCTGAAGCACGTCGGCACCACGGCCCGCAAGCACATCGAGGCGCTGCTCGGCACGCCGGTCTACCTGGACCTGCACGTGAAGGTCGCCAAGGACTGGCAGCGCGACCCCAAGCAGCTGCGCAAGCTCGGCTTCTGACGCGACGCCGGCTCCCTGCGGGGAGGCCGGCCCCGGTGGGCCCGTCCGTGGCGGACGGGCCCTCGGCGTGTCCAGGCGTGTCCCGGCAGGTGCCTCGTACGCCCCGCGAGCGGTCGATCAGGCGCCTTCGCGGAGTACCAGGGAGACCAGCTCGCGCTGCGAGTCCGTCAGCTTCGGGTCGGCGCAGTGGACGGTGCGGCCGTCGACGGTGATGGCGTAGTGGAAGCCGTCCGGCACACCGTAGGAGGGGGCGCGCAGTCCGCCGACGACGGCCTCGCGGGCGAGGGCGTGCACGTGCGGGGCGTCGGTTCGAGCGGCGGTGTCGAGTTCCGCGCGGCGTGCGCGGCCCGCGAGGCCACCGGTTCTGGTCACCTGGATACGCATGGTGTCCATCCTGCTACGCAGGGCTGGGATCCGGCGGCGGTTTCCGAGAGGTTCACATTAAGACCGACTCATCCCACGCTGATGCCGACCTTGGCCCACGCGGCGGTCACGGTGTTGGCCACCGCGGGCTCCGGGTAGCGGGCCGCGGCGGCGGCCACGGTGTCCCGCGCGAACGCGGTGAAGCCCGCGTCGGCGGGCAGCCGGCCGCCGGTCAGGGTGTCGTACCAGATCTGCCCGGCCCGCTCCCAGGCCGGCCCGCCGAGGGCGGTGGCGAGCAGGTAGAAGGCGTGGTTGGGGATGCCGGAGTTGATGTGCACCCCGCCCGCGTCCCCGTCGGTGTCCACGTAGTCGCGCAGGTGCGCGGGCTGCGGGTCCTTGCCGAGCCGGGGGTCGTCGTACGCGGTGCCGGGCGCCTTCATCGAGCGCAGCGCCACCCCCTGCACGCCGGGCGCGAGCAGGCCGGCGCCGATCAGCCAGTCGGCGTCGCCGGCGTCCTGGCGCAGCGCGTACTGCTTCACCAGCGAGCCGAAGACGTCGGAGAGCGATTCGTTGAGGGCGCCGGACTGGCCGCGGTAGTCCAGCCCGGCGGTGAACTGGGTGACGCCGTGCGAGAGTTCGTGGCCGATGACGTCCAGGCAGGCGGTGAAGTCGCCGAAGACGACGCCGTCCCCGTCGCCGAACACCATCCGCTGCCCGTCCCAGAACGCGTTGTCGTAGTGGTGCCCGTAGTGGACGGTCGCCTCCAGGCGCAGCCCGGCGCCGTCGATCGAGGGCCGGCCGTACACCTCGGCGAAGAGCGCGTACGTCGCGCCGAGGCCGTCGTACGCGTGGTTGACGGACTGGTCGTGGACGGGAGCGGCGCCCTCGGTGCGCACCGTGCGGCCGGGCAGCCGCTCGGTGTGCCGGGCGTCGCGGATGACCCGCTGCGGCCGGGCCGGGCCGGGGGCCGGGATGCCCGGCAGCAGGCGGGCCTCGCGGTGCACGGCGTCGATGGCGAGCGAGCGGACGGCCGCCAGGTGACCCTGTTCGGCGAGCCGGTCGAGGACGTAGGGCGGGACGATCGAGCAGAACGGGGAGGCTGAGGTCATGTTGCCCAGGGTGACGTACGCGTAACCCTTTGTCACTGCCCTGTCAGGGGGGCATTCGTCTCAACGGGTGGAAAAGTCCCACGATGCGCTTCGGCCTCGCGGGGCACTGGGTTACGCTGGACCAATCATGCGTATCGGGCTGCTTCTTCTTAGCTGCCGCGGCGAGGGCCTGTAGTCCACTGAGGCCGGCTCCCTCGCCGCGGGGGACTGTGCTGTGCGCGTATGAACGCCAATCGCGGCAGTAGCCGGCCCGTCGGGTGTCCACCACCCCGACCAGCCCGCACCACACACGGAAGCCGAGAGTCACTCCATGACCGAGCAGAGCTCCGCCACGTCGATCCCCGCCGGGCGCCCGTTCGTCGACCGTCCGACCCCGATCACCGCAGCCAGTGTCCAGCAGAAGCCCTCGGGCATGCCGTACGGGCGCTACGTACCGTTCGGCACGATCGACCTGCCGGACCGCACCTGGCCGGGCAAGGTGATCACGCAGGCGCCGCGCTGGCTGTCCACCGACCTGCGCGACGGCAACCAGGCGCTGATCGACCCGATGTCGCCGGCCCGTAAGCGCAAGATGTTCGACCTGCTGGTGAAGCTGGGCTACAAGGAGATCGAGGTCGGCTTCCCCTCCTCCGGCGCCACCGACTTCGCCTTCGTGCGTTCGCTGATCGAGGAGAACGCGATCCCGGACGATGTCACCATCTCGGTGCTGACGCAGGCCCGCGAGGACCTGATCGAGCGCACGGTGGAGTCGCTGGTCGGCGCGAAGAACGCCACCGTCCACCTGTACAACGCGACCTCCCCGCTGTTCCGCCGGGTGGTCTTCAAGGGCAGCAAGGACGACATCAAGGCGATCGCCGTGGACGGCACCCGCCTGGTGATGGAGTACGCGGAGAAGCTGCTGGGCGACGACACCGTCTTCGGCTACGAGTACTCGCCCGAGATCTTCATCGACACCGAGCTGGACTTCGCACTGGAGGTCTGCGAGGCGGTGATGGACGTCTGGCAGCCCAGTGCGGGCCGCGAGATCATCCTGAACCTGCCGACCACGGTCGAGCGCTCCACCCCGAACGTCTACGCCGACAAGATCGAGTGGATGTCGCGGAACCTGTCCCGCCGCGAGTTCGTCTGCCTGTCCACCCACCCGCACAACGACCGCGGCACCGGTGTCGCCTCCGCCGAGCTGGCCGTGATGGCCGGCGCGGACCGCGTCGAGGGCTGCCTGTTCGGCCAGGGCGAGCGGACCGGCAACCTGGACCTGGTCAACGTCGGGATGAACCTGTTCTCGCAGGGCGTCGACCCGATGATCGACTTCTCCGACATCGACGAGATCCGCCGCACCGCCGAGTACTGCAACCAGATGCCGGTGCCGGAGCGCCACCCCTACGCCGGTGACCTGGTCTACACCTCCTTCTCCGGCTCGCACCAGGACGCCATCAAGAAGGGCTTCGACGCCCTGGAGGCCGACGCGAAGGCGGCCGGCGTACCCGTCGGCGAGTACACCTGGGGCGTCCCGTACCTGCCGATCGACCCGAAGGACGTCGGCCGCAGCTACGAGGCGGTCATCCGGGTCAACAGCCAGTCCGGCAAGGGCGGCATCGCGTACGTCCTGAAGAACGACCACAAGCTGGACCTGCCGCGCCGGATGCAGATCGAGTTCTCCCGGATCATCCAGGCCAAGACCGACACCGAGGGCGGCGAGGTCACCCCTGCCGACATCTGGGCCGTCTTCCAGGACGAGTACCTGCCGACCCCCGCCAACCCGTGGGGCCGGATCTCGCTGAGCGGCTCCCGCAGCCTGACCACCGAGGACGGCCGGGACGCCCTGACCACCCAGGCCGTGGTGGACGGCGTCGAGACCACGCTGACCGGCACCGGCAACGGCCCCGTCTCCGCCTTCGGCGACGCACTGGCCGGCATCGGCATCGACGTCCGCGTCCTGGACTACGCCGAGCACGCCCTGAGCGAGGGCGGCGACGCCCAGGCCGCCGCGTACGTCGAGTGCGCGGTCGACGGCAAGGTCCTGTGGGGCGTCGGCATCGACGGCAACACCGTGCTGGCCTCGCTGAAGGCGATGATCAGCGCCGTCAACCGGGCGCAGCGCGGCTAATCCGTACGGATACCGCGTGAGTCACCGAGCGGGCCGCCCTTCCCGGGCGGCCCGCTCCGGCATGCCACGGGCAGCTGGGCTCCGGCCACCCACTGCCCGCGAGCGCCCCGGAGCCGAGCCGAGCGCAATTACAGTGTGTTCTGTGCCACATTTTTCTGCGTCAGAACCCGTTCGGGGTGCTGACACGTGCCGGTAACCGTGGCAACATCGACCCACCGGAAATCCGGGGTCGGTGGGACGGCCACGGGTCCGGTCGCGTGACCTGCCCATTGTTGTGCAGGCCGCCTGCCATGTCTGGGGAGTGGCGCCGTGACAGGGTTGTGGGGTGTCCGTCCTCGTTGGCGGACTGACGTTCTCGGTGACTTCTTCTGCCCAGGCTGCGGCGGGGACCGCAACTACCGCCGGCAGCACGGCCGGCGGTGGCTGCGGGTTCTCGGCACACCGGTGCTTCCGCTCGGCCCGGTGATCGGCAGCGTGCAGTGCACCTCCTGCCACGGCCGGTACGGCGTGCAGAGTCTTGAGCAGCTCACCAGTGTCCGGCTCTCCGGCATGCTCCGCGACGCCCAGTACACCGTCGCCCTCGCGCTGCTCGCCGCCGGCGGCACCGGCAGCCGCAACGCCCGCGAGGCCGCCTGCACCGTCGTCCGCGAGGCGGGCTTCGAGGACTGCGGCGAGGCCCAGGTGCTGGCCGCGCTGGCCGCGCTCTCCGGCCTCGGCGACGAACTCCAGGAGGCCCACGGCCTGGCCGACGGCCTCACCGTCGAGCTCCACGCCGCCCTCGAACCGCTCACCCCGCACCTCGCCCAGCAGGGCCGCGAGCGGCTGCTGCTCCAGGGCGCCTGGATCGCCCTCGCCGACGGGCGGTACCTGCCGCAGGAGCGGGAGACGCTGGCCGCCGTCGGCCGATGTCTGGCCCTCGGCGAGGACCGGGTCGGCGTCCTGCTCGAAGCGGCCACCCGCGCCGCACACTGACGACCCGCCGCACACACACCCCCAGATCCGGGCCCGACCCGCCCCCGGCCCTCGGCCGGGTGGTGCCCCACCCGCGGGCCCGCCGTGACCCGCACCGGTGGACATCCCCCCACGGACCCTGGTGCGGGCGCACGGCTGCCCGCCGGGCCGGTGCCCGCCGAGCCGCCTCGCGCATGCGGGAGAATGGGTGGATGTCCACACTGTTCGCCGGCCGCGTCCCGTCCGGTCGTCCGACCGATCGCAGCGAGGCGGCGGCATGAGCCTGTTCCGGGACGACGGTGTCGTGCTGCGGGCGCAGAAGCTCGGCGAGGCCGACCGGATCATCACCCTGCTCACCCGCCACCACGGCAAGGTCCGGGCCGTCGCCCGGGGAGTGCGCAAGACGAAGTCGAAGTTCGGCGCCCGGCTGGAGCCGTTCTCGCACGTGGACGTCCAGTTCTTCAGCCGGAACAGCGACCTGGTCAGCCGCAGCCTGCCGCTCTGCACCCAGGTCGAGACGATCGCCCCGTACGGCGGCCGGATCGTCACCGACTACGGCCGCTACACCGCCGGCACGGCCATGCTGGAGACGGCGGAACGATTCGCCGAGAACGAGGGCGAGCCGGCCGTCCAGCAGTACCTGCTGCTCGTCGGCGGGCTGCGTACGCTCGCGGCCGGGCTGCACGAGTCCCACCTGGTGCTGGACGCCTTCCTGCTGCGCTCGCTCGCCGTCAACGGGTACGGTGCGAGCTTCACCGACTGCGCGAAGTGCGGCCTCGAAGGACCCAACCGGTTCTTCTCGCTCCAGGCCGGCGGGGTGCTCTGCGGCGACTGCCGGGTACCTGGCTGTGCCGTACCCTCCCCTGAGACACTGGTACTGCTCGGCTCGCTGCTGTCAGGGGACTGGCAGACGGCCGATGCCTGCGAGCCGCGGTACTGGCGGGAGGGCAGCGGCCTGGTCGCGGCCTATCTGCAGTGGCACCTGGAGCGGGGTATCCGCTCGATGAGATACGTGGAGAAGTGAGCATGGCAGCGCGACGGCTCTTCGGCGGCAGCAAGCAGAGGGAGTACCTCCCCCCGACCCCGCACCCCAGTGGTGCTCAGCCGCCGAAGATCCCCGGTGAGCTCGTCCCCGGCCATGTCGCCATCGTGATGGACGGCAACGGCCGCTGGGCGAAGGAGCGCGGGCTGCCCCGCACCGAGGGCCACAAGGTGGGCGAGAGCGTCGTCCTCGACGTGCTCAAGGGCGCCATCGAGCTCGGCGTGAAGAACATCTCGCTGTACGCCTTCTCCACCGAGAACTGGAAGAGGTCCCCCGAGGAGGTGAAGTTCCTGATGAACTTCAACCGGGACGTCATCCACCGCCGCCGCGACGAGATGGACGCGATGGGCGTGCGGGTCCGCTGGGCCGGCCGGATGCCCAAGCTCTGGAAGAGCGTCGTCCAGGAGCTCCAGGTCGCCGAGGAACAGACCAGGGACAACGACGCCGTCACCCTCTACATGTGCGTCAACTACGGCGGCCGGGCCGAGGTCGCGGACGCCGCCGCCGCCATCGCGGCCGACGTCGCGGCGGGCAAGCTCGACCCCAAGAAGGTCAACGAGAAGACCGTCGCCAAGTACATGTACCACCCGGACATGCCGGACGTGGACCTCTTCCTGCGCCCCAGCGGCGAGCAGCGCACGTCCAACTTCCTGCTCTGGCAGTCCGCCTACGCCGAGTTCGTGTTCCAGGACGTGCTCTGGCCCGACTTCGACCGCCGCGACCTGTGGCGCGCCTGCGAGCAGTACGCCCGCCGCGACCGCCGCTTCGGCGGCGCCCTGCCCAACGATGTCGCGGCCGGCGCCGAGGTGCCGCCGCAGCGCTGACCGGCCGGGAGTGCGGAAGGGCCCGTGGGAATTGACTCCCACGGGCCCTTCGACGTGTGCTCAGGCCTTCTTGGCGCACTCCGCGCAGGTGCCGAAGATCTCCAGCGTGTGCGCGATGTCGCTGAAGCCGTGCTCGGCGGCGACCGCGTTGGCCCAGCGCTCGACCGCCGGGCCCTCCACCTCGACGGTGGCGCCGCAGTGACGGCAGACCAGGTGGTGGTGGTGTCCGCTGCTGCAACGGCGGTAGACCGCCTCGCCGTCCGAGGTGCGCAGCACGTCCACCTCGCCGGCGTCGGCGAGCGACTGCAGGGTGCGGTACACGGTGGTCAGGCCGACCGAGTCACCCCGGTGCTTGAGCATGTCGTGCAGCTCCTGCGCGCTGCGGAAGTCCTCGATCTCGTCCAGGGCCGCCGAGACGGCGGCTCGCTGCCGGGTCGATCGGGCGCGCGGCGACGGGCCTGCGGTGGTCACCGTGGGTCCTCCTGGGGGTGGGGTCATCTCGCAGCTCATTGTGCCAGGCCCGCTCCGCCTGCCGGGCCGCTCCGGACGGGAGTATTCGGCGTGAGCACGCCCTGTGCGGGCAGCTCGACGTCACAGACCTCGGGGCCGTGCTCCGGCCGGGCCCGGTGCCGGCGCCGGGCGAGCGGCGCCGCGAGCACGCTGAACAGGGCGAACACCGCGATCGCGAGCAGCACGATGGCCGGGCCGGAGGGCACGTCCAGCTGGTAGGAGCCGGTCACGCCGGCCAGCGAGACCACCACGCCGAGCGCGATGGCGGCGGCCTGGGTGGCGGCGAACGAGCGGGTCAGCTGCTGGGCGGCGACCACCGGGACGACCATCAGGGCGCTCACCAGCAGCAGGCCGACCACCCGCATGGCGACGGTGACGGTGACGGCGGCCATCACCGCGAGCAGCAGGTTGAGGAAGCGCACGGGCAGGCCGGTGACCTTCGCGAACTCCTCGTCCTGGCAGATCGCGAAGAGCTGGCGGCGCAGCCCCACGGTGACGGCGACGACGACGGCGCCGAGCACGGCGATGGTGGCGAGGTCGGCGGGGGCGACGGTGAGGATGGAGCCCCAGAGGTAGCTCTCCAGGCTGCCGGAGCCGGCCTGCGCGGAGAGCGAGACGAGCAGCTTTCCGCAGGCCATGCCGCCGTAGAAGAGCATCGCGAGGGCGATGTCGCCGCGCTGGTTGCCGCGCGAGCGGACCAGCTCCATGGCGACGGCGCCCAGGACGCAGACCAGCACGGCCATCCAGACCGGGCTGGTCTGGAAGAGGAAGCCGAGGCCGACGCCGGTCATCGCGACGTGCCCCATGCCGTCGCCCATCAGCGCCTGGCGCCGCTGCACCAGGTAGATGCCGACCGCGGGCGCGGTGACGCCGACCAGGACGGCGGCGAGCAGGGCCCGCTGCATGAAGTCGTAGGAGAGCATCTCGGTCATGTCAGCAGCCCCGGGGTCGTCCGGCCGTTACGTGTCGGGTGGTCGTCCGCGTGCGGGTGGACGTGGTCGTGGCCCGGCAGTGCGTGCAGGCCGGTGTTCGGTACGGGCGGGCCGTCGTGGGCGACGCAGCCGTCGCGCAGCAGCACGACGCGGTCGATCAGCGGCTCCAGCGGGCCGAGTTCGTGCAGGACGAGCAGGACGGCGGTGCCGCGGGCGACCTCGCTGCGCAGGGTGTCGGCCAGCACCTGCTGGCTGGCGGCGTCCACGCCCGCCATCGGCTCGTCCATGATCAGCAGGTCGGGGGAGCCGACCAGCGCGCGGGCGATCAGCACGCGCTGCTGCTGGCCGCCGGAGAGGTCGGCGACGCCGTCCTGCGCGCGGTCCAGCATGCCGACGGCGGCCAGCGCGCGGTCGACCGCCTCGCGGTCCCTGCGGCGGAACGGCAGCAGCCGGTGCTGCGGGAGGCGCCCGGTGGAGACCACCTCGCGGACGGTCGCGGGCACGCCGCCGGCGGCGGTGGTGCGCTGCGGGACGTACCCGATCCGGTGCCAGTCCCGGAACCTGGCGAACGGCGTGCCGAACAGCTCCAGGCCGCCGCGCTCCAGCGGTACGGCGCCGATGACGGTCTTCACGGTGGTGGACTTGCCGGAGCCGTTGGCGCCGAGCAGGGCCACCACCTCGCCGGGCCGCACCTTGAGGTCGATGCCGCGCAGGACGGGCCGGCCGCCGAGCGAGGCGACGGCGTCGCAGAGGC
>FTKL01003127.1_pt1 | contig 45838 bp, 28 predicted proteins | sample 2434061 | NCBI WGS metagenome assembly FTKL01 (sample SAMEA3914816, study PRJEB12502) | metagenome | biome: forest; material: soil | place: USA | collected 2011-09-16 | depth 0.3 m
CCCCGCCGCGACCAGCCGCGGCCTGGCGACTCGCGCTGCCCTGGCCCTGGTGCGCGAAGCGTTCGCCCTCCCCGGCGTGAGCTGCGTCGAGATCGTCCACGACCCGGCCAACCGCTCCAGCGGCGCGGTTCCGGCCAGACTCGGCTTCACCGAGCACGAGCGCCGGCCGGCCGAGCGCCTCGCACCCGCCGAGACCGGCGAGGAGCAGGTGTGGCGGATGCCCCGCGCGCGGTTCGAAGACGGCGCTACGGTGTTTCGAGGAGATCGGCCGTAATCCGGTCCCACGTAGGCCGGCCCTCGCCGATGCGTCGGACCACGGTCAACAGCCGCCCGTTCAGGTGGGTGTCCAAGGCCTGTTCGCGCCGCGCGCTGCGAGTGCGCCGGACAGCCGGCTCGGGCAAGCGGTGGGCGAGAACTCCCAGTAGGACCTCGTGGGTTGCGGGGCCGAGCCGATCCGCCGCCACCCATCGTCCGCGCACCAGGACGCCGCCAACCTGGCCCTCGACCTCACCGTTCGTCTCGAAGCGGCGCGTCAGCGCAGCGTCCGTCCGCGCCTCGGCCCGCTCCAGCTCCTCCCTCAGCGACGGTGCCCCGACATCGGTCGGCAGCGAATGGAGGAGCGGGCCTCCCGCGCCGGTGTCGTCGTCCTCTTCGTCCGTCGCTGGCCCGGCGGGAGCTTCACGGTAGGCGTCCCTGCGACGTTCCGCCCGAATGTCCCAGACCGCATGCCCCGGCTCCTCGATCCAGGACAGGTCCACGCCGCTGTCCAGGCCGTCAGCGGCGGGCAGGAAGATGTCGACGCCCACGCCCGCGTGCCCGATCCACACCCAACTCATGAAGTAGGCATGGCCGGCATGCGCAGTCGACCACTCGGCGAGCTGAAGGAGTCGGCGCCGCTGCTCGGGTGTCTCCTTCCCGGGGAATAGCTTCTTGGTACTGGTCCTGCGCCGTCCGCGCGCCTCCCCGGCGAGCGGGCCGGTGCCCAGCTGGAACAGCAGGTCCGGACGGACTCCACCACCGCCGTACTGCTTCACCAGGTGGCCGGGCAGGACATCGAAACTGTGCAGAGCGTCGCCCTCGGACCACCCGAGCAGGCACTCGCTGGCCGCGGTCATCACGCCCAGGCCAGCGGCTTCCGCGACGAACCGGCTGATGTGCCCGGAGCTGGCGAGGAGCGCAGGAACGTCGGCCGTCAGCGGGGCGCCGGGCGTGCTCGAGGTGAGGTAGCTGAGCAGGAGCGCCACCTCATGGTCCCGCACACGCGGATCGACGATCTTCCGCGTGTCACAGGCAAGGGCGTTGATGTGGACCAGCCTCGAGAGCGCCACGGGCAGCGGCCCCTGGCCGACCTCGGTGGCAACGACGTCCGAGGTGCCGTCCGGATTCGGCTGGACACTGAACTTCCACAGGCGGGCACGCACGCTGGTCGTCATGTCCTCAGCCTACGAAGCGCTACCGACACCCTCTGTGGCAGCCTGCCGAACAGCACACCTACCGCCCACCAGGCCGCCGCGGGCAGCTTGCCCAGCCCATGATGGTGCCACGGTCGGAGCGTCGGTCTTGGGACGACTTCCTCCCGCCCGCGCGGGAGCGGCGCGCGCCCGGAAGCAGGCACCACCGCGCGTTGGCGTGATCATCCTGCCGCTGCCACGATGCCCGGCGGCTCGGTGTCTTACGCCGCGCTTCGGGAGGTTCGCGGGCGCAGGAAGTGGAGGAGGTCCGCGGTGATCACGCGGTAGCTGCCGCCCACCTCCACGACGGTCACCGGGTATCGGCGCTCGCGGGCCATGCGATACCCCGCGGTCCTGCCGAGTGATAGCAGCTCGTTGGCCACCGACAGCGGGATCGCCGGCGGGAGAGCAGCGAGAGCCTCCGGGGTATACCTCCCCGGCCGGGTAGTCCGGACTGCGTTCACGGCAACATTCCCTCTCGCGCGATGTTCTCTGTGCGAGAAATTTCTATCACACCTGCCCTGGCCGCAGAAGTCAGCTCATGTATCCTTCTCTCATGGAAGAACCAAGTGGGCATTGGCCGGCCTCACTCACGGCGCGGATCGCCCGGGTCGTCAAGGAGCAGCGCGGTCGGCGAGGCATGACGACGCATGATCTCTCGGAGGCATGCGAGGCCAGGGGGGTGCCGATCGCCGCCAACACCATCACCAAGATCGAAAAAGGGCAGCGGGACTCACTCAGGCTTGAGGAGGCAATCGTTCTCGCCCACGCCCTCGATCTGCCACTCGTTGCGTTGCTCATCCCGTTGGAGGTCCAGGCCGACATCGACCTTCTTCCCAACGTGACCATTCCCGTGTGGGAGGCAGCGGCCTGGGTCACCGGCGAGGACCACCTGGGCGAGGCGCCGCCGCCCGGCTCGGCCCGTGCCGTACTCGGCACCTTCCGTGAACACGACGTCGATGTCCGAACCGCGCTGATCTCCACCCGCGAAGCCCACAGCCGCCGCGTTCAGGCCCGTCAGGCCCTCGGCTCCGCCCGCTACGAGCAGCTGGCCCGACAAGCGGACGAACTCGACCGCATGGCCCACGAGGACTGCGCGCGCCTGAAGGCCGTCCGGGACCGGATGCGGGCCGACGGGCTCCAGCCGGCACCGCTGCCGGCCACTCTCGAGTTCGTCGACGCTCCCGAAAGGCCGACCTCCGGCTGACTCGAACGTCCCGGCCGGGGCCCGGCGCACACCGCCGCAGCTTCCCCCGGACATCCTTCCCACCGTCACACCTGACGGTCCCCGAGACGGCTTTCGCCTGGCAGCTTCCGTCCGTCCCGGAGACCCAGCCACCCCTTGGCCATCGACCAGAGAGGGCTCGCCCCATAATGCCGCATGCCCGCACACGGGCCGCACGCAGTGCGCTCCCCCCTTCCCCTCCGCCCACCCCAGGCTGCGCCTGCGCGCCCCCGGACGCTTCCGCACTTCTCCACACCGCCGACGAGGCCGCCGCGATCCTCAAGGTCAGCCCAGGAACGCTGCGCCGTTGGCGCCGCGAGAACACGGGGCCGGCCTACGTCAAGGTCGGCGGCCGAGTCGGCTACCGCCACCAGGACCTCGTCGACTACCTTGCCAGCTGCGTCGTGGTGCCGGAGGTGGCGGCCTGATGACGACGCCAGAGCGCATCGACGCCCCGGTCGGCGTCAAGATCTCCACCGACATCGAGTACCGGCCCGGCAACCCGAACCCTTACCGCGCCCGCGTCCGCTGGGTCGACCCGATCACCAAGGCCCGCCCGTCCCGCTCCACCATGTTCCCCACCGAGCCCGATGCCCAGGACTGGCTCGACCGCATCGCCAAGGCGGCCGGGCGCGGCGTCAGCGTCGACCTCGCCACGACGTCGCTCAGCGAGTACGGCGACTCCGTCATGGATCTGGCGATGCGGGGTCTCGAACTCAAGACCCACGCCCCGTACATGGCCGGCTGGCGTCTTCGCGTCAAACCGACCGTCGGCCACCTCCAGGTCGTCGGTATCACGGCCGGCATCGCCGACCGCGCCCTCAACGCCTGGATCGCCGACGGCGCCGGAATCTCCACCCTCAAGAACACCATCGCCGTGTGGGTCAGGGTCATGGAGCAGGCCATCCGCGACGGCATCATCGAGATCAACCCCGCCCGCCTGAACGGCTGGCAGAAGCTGATCAAAACCGCCGAGGACGAGGAACACGACCCCCGCGGGCTGGCACTGCGCGACTGGGACACCCTCGACCGCCTCGCCGACGCTCTGGTGACCGCCTCCTTCAACCAGTACGACGGCTGGGGCGACATCGTCCGCTTCGCCGGCGGCACCGGTGCCCGCATCGGCGAGGTCTCCGGCGTCCGCGCCGGCGACATCGACACCGACAAGTGGATCTGGCGAGTCTGCCGACAGACCACCACCGCACCCGGCGGGCTGATCGACAAGGGCACCAAGGGCAAGCGCTCCCGCCTCGTCCCGATCATCCCGGAGCTGCGGCCCAACATCGCCTGGCGGATCTCCCGGGTCGGCAACCGGCCCGATGCCCGGCTGTTCACTGGCCCCCGCGGCGGCCGGATCACCACCGCGGTGCTGCGCGACGCCACCCACTGGGACGATGTCGTCGTCGGCCTGGGCTACGAGTACTTGCGCCGCCACGACCTGCGCCACACCGCGCTGACCTGGTTCGCCGACGCCGGCGTCCCGCCCCACGTCCTCATGCGAATTGCCGGACACGGCCAGCTGACCACGACCCAGCGTTACCTCCACCCCGACTTGCGCTCCATCGAACGCGCCGGAGCCCAGCTCACCACCTACATCAACGCCTCCCGGGGCTTGCCCGGCCCGAAGGTCGAGGTCGAACAGATCCGCCAACTCGCCCTGACCGGCTGAACCTGGTCAGCCCCGATCAGCGCGAAGGTCCCCGTCCGACGGACGGGGACCTCTCCGGCGTCGTCATGACGCAGCCGGCCCAGCACTCAACGTCCCTGACGCCGAGTTCGGGGCGTAGGAGTTGCCATGTCGAACAAGAAGTCGCGGCGCCAGCGGGACGCCCCTCGCGTCAAGGCGAATGAGGTGCAGCGGCAGTGCCTGGGCGCCCGAGAAGACTTCCACGAGGCACGCGTCCGAACTACCGAACGGCACCTGACCCCCGCTTCGCGATTTACCCCACCTGCGTGGCGCCATCCTGCGATCATCGATTCGTCCCGGGCAAGCGACACGAACTGAGGCAGCACCATGTGGAACTACGCGGAACTCGCCACGGAGGCCAGCAAGCGTGGCGGCCCAGTCGCGTTGCGGTACTTCTATCGCGGGCAGGGCGTCGTCATAGGCGGCGTCCTCACCGGCGCGGCCGTGGCCGGGACTCTGCTCTACGACAAGTGGCGTGCCCGCCGCACCGATGCTGCCGAGCCGGCGCACGAGAGCACCACGGACGTGTCGTCACCCGGCGACGCCCCGGCGACCGGGCACGCCTGACCCCTGGCGGGTCAGTCCTGCTTAATCCGCCAACTCGCCCTGACCGGCTGAATCTGGTCAGCCCTGACCAGCTGCGGAGGTCCCGTCAGACGGGCGGGAACCTCCCCAGCGTCGGCACGGCGCAAACCGCTGTGACGCTAGGCTCCCCACAGCCGAGTTCGGGGAAGAGGAGCTGCCATGTCGAACAAAAAAGTCGCGGCGCCAGCGGGACGCCGCGCGCGCCAGGGCCGACGAGCTGCAGCGGCAGCGTCCGGGCGCCACGGAGGGCTTTCACGAGGCACACGCCGGAACCGTCGCCGAACGGCACCTGGACCCCCGCTTCATCCAACGCCGCCACACGGACGAGGGCCACGAGATCTCCTGGCACCCGGACACGAAGACCGGCCAGGACCTCCAGGACTCGATCCAGCGCCAGCTCGATTCGTTCCGGGAGAAGTTCGGCCGGGAGCCTGGACCCGACGACCCGCTGTTCTTCGACCCGGACGCTGACGAGCCCCGCCCGATGCCCGAGGAGCGCATCACCGAGATGCTCGGCGAGATGGCGGTGATCGCCGAGCAGGCCGGAATCGACCCGGCTTTCATCCACGCCTGGCGGGACCTCGGGTACGTGGTCACCGAGGACACCCGGCACCTGTTCAGTGCCGCCGAGGTCCAGGTGTTCTCAGACACCGTCAGGGCGTACCAGAGCGAAGGTGGCTCCCAGCCGGAGGAGCCCCAGGCCGACACCCCGTTGGAGAGCCTGCGGAACGTCATCGACGCCATCATCACGCGACGTGACCCGCGGATCGCGATGCGCGTCGTACTCGGCATCGACCAGGCAGGGGCAACCGAAGGCGAGGAAGCCGCCGGTCTCATGGCCTCCCTCCTGTTCGGCGCCCTCGCGGGCTGGCTCTCCGGCGCCCGCGAGGCCGAGCTCACCCCTGACGACGCCATCGTGGCCGTCGACTGGGTCCGCGAATCACTCGGCACGGCTCACAGCCGCAAGGTCATGCACATCGCTGGCATCCTCGGACACCCCGACGCATCCGGCGCCACCGTCAACGAGGCAGCCGACCAGCTCGGCGACGATTTCCTCCCCACGTTTATCTGGCTAACCGCAGGCGTGGTCGCCACCGCCGGGAAGGGCGACGTCCACTGGCTCAACCAGTTCGACATCTCCCTCGGACGCTGACTCCTACGCTGGCGGGAGTAGGCTCAACGGCTCCCGCCAGCCCATGTAAGCGTCCTCCACGGTGCTGCTGCAGGATCTCTCCAGAGTGCTGGCGCAGACCGAACAGATGGCTCGCGACGAACCCGTTGGTTCGACGCCGGCGTGGCTGCCGAAACGCTGCGATGGCCTGCGCAATCCAGGTCCCCTGGCGTAGACGGAGAATGCCGGGCTCGGCTCACTCGACGACGGGCACGACTTCCTCGCCAACGGTGGCGTCTTCGACCGGGCCTCCGTCGACATCCTGGTCGGCCTCTGCTGTCCGCCGGTGGTAGGGGTGGCCAGCATCCATCCTGCGGGCAAGGTGCAGGGGGGTTGGGGTGCTCTGACGGACGTCCGAGGTAATGCCCTGGTTGGTCAGGACAGCGGCGACGGTCCCGATCAGCTTGCAGTCCACCTCGTCGCGCTGGCTGATGATGGTGTACCGCGTCGCGGTATGGGCGTAGCCGTTCTTGTTCTGGCGGCTGCTGTCGAAACGCGTTTCATCCTTCCCAAATCGGCCGGTGACGCTGGCGGAGTAGGTGCGGGGTACGTTGACGAGCATGAAGTCGGGGTAGAGCTGGGTGCCGTCATCGTTGGCGAGTTGGAACAGGCCGTTGGTGGTGTCGGTGGCGCGCCAGGTGCCGTCGGCGGTGCGCATGTAGGCGCCGGTGGGACGACCGATGCGTTCCAGGTCGCTGATGACTCGAACGGTGGCGAGGGGGCGTTGGGCCCGGGGGAGGCTGTGGCCGGGTAGCCAGGAGGCCGGCCGGGGCAGGTCTGCCGGCGGGGTCTGGCCGATTGCTTCGTCGGTGAGGCCCGTCCAGATGTACTCGGCCGCGGCTCCATCTACGTAGAGCACCGTCGGTTCCTGCGAGGGTAGTTGTGTGCGTGCGGCGACGAGGGCTTGCTCAACCAGTTGCGCGGCTGCACTGGCCTGCTGTGTCTCGTTGCCGATAGTGGTGTAGGGGGTGACGTCCCAGGCGAGGTCTGCGGCGTGAAGGGTGGTCGTGGCTGGGCCGTGGGTCGTCCAGTGTCCGGCTTGGGGGCTGTAGGCCCAGATCTGCCAGGGGTCTTCGGGTCCGCAGACGGGGCGCATGGCAGCGAGGGTGACGGTGATCGGTGCGGGGGTGTTGGTACGGCGCTTTCCGTACGCGCGGCGCTGGGCATGGCGGCGGACATGGATGCCGATGTGCCACCACGATTCAAGGGGCAACTTGCCGAATGCGGCGCCGAGGCGGTGGTCGGTGGCACCGACGCCAGTGAGAATCTCGCGCAGCACGTTCTCGGTGGAGCTGTCGAGACCGCTCTGGCGGGACTTGACCTTGTCGGCTCGGTACTTCTCGTTGTACGGCTTGCCCTCCCTGGTGTGGGTGGGCACCGGCGGCGGGGCCTGCTTGACGTACTGGGAGGTTGCCCCGATACGGGCGAGGGCCTGCTTGGAGGGCCACTTTCCGTCCTCAGCCTCGGCCGTGGTGCGGGCCTCGACGGTGGGGTACCAGCGGTCGGGGTCCCAGTCGGTCTCGCCGATGACCGCGGTCCTGATGCCTTCGCCGGTGTAGGGGGCGAGCATCTCTTCCAGGTTCCGCTGGCGTTCCTCGCTCGTGTGCGGTCCGTGGCTGAGGGCGCCGGCCTTGTCGTGGAGGAAGACGACCTTGATACGACCGCCGGCTGCCGGTTCTTCGGTGCCTTCGGCCGCCTTCCATTCGGGGCCGAGGTCCCACTGGTCGGCGATGGCGGCTTTTACGCGGGCCCGGACCTCGTCGGTGCTCCACAGGACGACGACGAGGAGGGTGCTGATGCCAGCCGTGTCGAGGGCTGCGGGGATCCGGTCGGCGGGGATGGGGCCGGTGATGCGCGAGCCGCTCTCGGTCGGCGGCAGCTTGACTCCGGAGACTTCCAGGTAGCGGGGGCTGCGGTGGCTGTACTTCTCGCATTCGGTGTCGAGAAGTTCCTCGATGCGGCGGAACAGCTCCATGCCGTGGCCGCGGCCCAGCCCGGGGGTGCGGGTGCTGACCGGCGCGACGGCCCAGACCGGGCCGGGGGCGGTGTCGGCGAGGGCGTCGTCGGCGAGTTGCTCGGGGAAGGGCGGAATGCTCGCGCTCAGGCGGGGCAGGGCGGCCAGGCGCCGGCTGGCGGCGACCGCGGGTACGTTGAGGCGGCGCTGCCACGGCGGACCGTCGGTACGGGCGGCGACGACGAGTGGCTGGTCTGGGTTGGCGAGCAGGACCGTGGAGACGCCTTTCCAGGCGGTGGCGAGGAGGGTGGTGACGGCGTTCACCGTCAGGGCGTGGCGCCGGGAGTGTCCGGTGGCGGCGGTGCCGATAACAATGCGCGGGAGCAGGTGGCGGATGCGGCCGTTCCGGTCGGGTGCGCTGGGCAGTTCGTGGCCGATCGCGGCGAGACGGCCATCGGTGCACAGGGTGAAGCGGACCGGGTCGGTGCCGTTGCGGGGCCAGTCGAGGGCGGCGAGTTCTTCCGCCAGGCGCCAGCGGGCGAGTTCGCCCGGCCACCAGCCGCGCGAGCGCCGTCCGGTGCGCGGTGGTGGGGGGAGTGTGGCGGGGCGGGGTTCGGCCTGGGCGATGAGGTCGGCGAGTTGCTCGCCGAGCTGCTGGCCGGCTGGGCCGGGGACGACCGCTTCGGCCCAGTAGAGGAAGACGTCGCGGCGGTCCTCGGCGCTGATCGGGGCCGCGGAGAGGAGTTCGTGCTGGCCATCGCTCCACTGCCAGCGCGCCCAGGTGCCGACGGCGGCCCGCAGGACGGCTTCGAGCGCGCGGTAGGGCGGCTGTACGTCCAGGCCGGAGCCGACGTTGCGCGTGTACTCGCGGGACAGTTCCTCTGCGAGCTGCGGCGCGGGCGGCGCGGGCCGGTAGGCGAAGACCTGCCCCAGGTCGCTCGGTTCGGTGCGGTAGCAGAGCAGGCGGGCCTGCTTGCGGGTGCTGTCGTCGAGTGGGCGGGTCATACGCGCTCTCCCAGGTGGGTGAGGAAGCCCGAGTGCAGGGCCGGGACCAGGTGCCCTGCGTGGGCGTACTCGGCGATCTCCTCCATGGAGTAGCCGTAGCAGCCGCCGAGCTGGGCGAGTTCGTCCTGGGTGTACTGCCCGAGCAGCCCGCGGATCAGGGTGGGCAGATCGGAGCCCCAGGTGGCGTCGTGGAACGCGCCGTCGATGAAGTGGAGTTCGACGTGGGTCTGCCCCCGGCGTCCGCGGCCTCCGAGTTGGATGGTCTGGCCCAGGAGGGTGGCGACGAGTTCGTGCTTCAACTCGTCGGGGAGGGCGGAGAAGCGCTTGGGTGCGCCGAGGTTGAGGCGCAGGTGCGCGACAGCCAGGTCACGGGCGTGGGCGAGGACGGCTGCGGGATCGCGGCTGGGGACCAGGTCGCGCCAGGCTCGGGCGGCAACGCTGGCGGCCAGGACGGCGGGATCGTCGGCCGGCATGACCGGCCTGATGGCCAGCCCGATCAGGGTGACGGCCGAGACGGCGACGCCGTCGAACACGGTGAGGACGTTCAGTCCTCGCTCGGTGCGTGGCAGCGGTGCGATGAGCACCTCACCGTCGAGGTCGGCGAGTTGCGCGAAGCGGTCGCGCGTGAGCAGGCCGATGCTGTCGCAGACCGGTGGGAGGGCGGGGTCGGGCTTGTCCGCGACGGCGACGTAGATCCGTAGCTTGCGGCCGGCGGCGAGTGCGGTGTCGTGGAGCGCCTGGGCGAACAGGCGGGCCTGCCGGTAGGAGTTGACGGCGATCAGGGCCCGTGCTCGGTGCGCGGTGCGGCGGTCCGCGGCAAGGCGGGTGAGATCGCGAACCAGAGTTGGGGCGTATCCGGTGGCCAGCGCGATGACCCGCTGGTCGCGTTCGTGGAAGGGAGTGCTGCCGACGGCGAGCAGCTTCCCGTCGGCGACGGGGGTGCTGTTGAAGATGGTCAGGCCGCCGCGGAGAGTGTCGGGCATGGCCCAGTCGGGGCGGGCGAGTAGGTGGGTGCGGGCTGCTCCGGGCATGAAGCCGGTGGCGGACATGCCGAGGACGACCCGCTGGTGACCGGTCAGGGCGAGGGCGACGATGTCGCCGAGGTACTGCGTCTCCGTGTGGGGATCGCCGCGCAGGACCTCCATGCGCAGGCTCGCGGGCGTGTTGGGGTCGTCCAGCCCCTCGAAGCGGAACCCTCCCAGCTGTCGGCCCAGCGGGCCGAAGGGTACGACGGTGCCGACGCCCTGATGGCCGATGGCGTCAGCGAGCTTGGAGGCCGCCTCGATGCCGTGCCCCGCGAGTTCGCCGGCCCGGTCCGACAGGTCGAACATGGTGTGGGTGAGGGCGGTGAGCCATGCCTTCATCATCAGCGCGTGCAAGACGCCCGCGGTGACCTCGTCGTGCGTGGCGGCCGAAGCCGGCTTGGCCGCGCTGCTCGCACGCGGGGCCGGGACCGGCACGTCCTCGGGAGTCGTGCGTTCGGTTCCGACGGGGCTCAGAGCCGAGATGGCCGCGGCGAGGGCATCACGCAGCTCGTCCTTGAGGACGGCCAGCTGCCACTCGCCGCCTTCGTCGATCGTGAGCATCCGCTCCAGCAGGTTCGGGACTGCGCGCAGCCGCTGGGGCAGCACAATGGCGGCGGGGCGGTCGGCCGGGCGGGTGGCAACGCGCGGTAGAAGGGCCTGCAGCAGGTCGGTCTGCTCGTCGGTGGCTGTGCTGGAGGCGCCGACGCCGATCAGGTACTCCAGCAGGTGGCGGTCCCACTGGTGGGGCTGGTACCAGCGCTTGCGGTCCTGCAGGATCCGGCGGGTACGGCGCGGGTCCTGCCCTCGGGCCATGGCCCGTGCCTGGCCGACCTCGGTGCAGATCTCCTCGCCGGCCACCAGATCGAGCAGCTGCTCCGCCAGGAACACCGCGCGGGTCAGGGTGCGGCGCACGGCGACCGCCAGCCGCGGCGGCGCCCGGTGCAGACTGTCTCGGATTTGCCGCAGCACCGTGTCTGGGTGGGAGCGAGAGGCGAGCTCCAGGTGACCCGACTGGTCGAACGCCTGGGACTGATAGGCGTCGACCTCGTCGATGACCACGAAGGACGCCAGGCGCAGGAGGAACTCGCGCACGCTGATGCTGTTGCGGATCTCGCCGTCGACGTCCACCGGAACCTTGATCATCCCGGACTGGAAGCACGCGTGGGTGGTCACGATGATCCGGGCCGTGGTGGCGGCCTGCACGTGGTCGAACTTGCCGCAGGCCGACACGAACGGGCACAGCGCGCGTTCCGGACGGTCGAAGAAGCCTGATTCCGTGACCGTGCACGGCTCCTTGCCTCCCTTGAAGGCGTCGCGGCCGTCGAGCTGGGACTGCACCGCGCACCCGTAGGCGGAGTGGTCGAGGCGGAAGGCGATGTCGGCGGGGGCCTGTGAGAGGGGAGCGCCGCTGCCGTCCATCTTCGCGGCCGTGCGCAGCGCGAAGTCGTAGCGGCTGTTGGGTGCGATGAACGGGGTGGCCGTCGCCTTGACGCCCAGAGCCCGAAGCTCAGCCTGCAGGGTTGCGGCCTCCCCGTAGACGTCGCCGTTGTCGCTCACCACCAGCACGGTGGTGTACCCGAGCCCCGCCTGCTGGATCGCCAGTGCTCTGCCGAGAACGTTCTTACCCACGCCGGTGGGTGCGCTCATGAGGTGGATGCGCCCCGGCGGCAGGACGCCCGGGTCGCGGGGCCGTCGTCCGCCTCCGATGGTGCCGCTGAGCAGCAACGCGATCTGCCGATCGCGAAAGGCGGGACCCTCCATGAACAGGTCGGTGTCCCGGCTCTGCCAGCCGAGCTCGTCGGCGTCGAGGACCAGGTCAACGGGTGGCGCGGTCGTGATCCGGTGCGGGATGTACTCGCTCTGCTCGTCGGGGAAGGTGAGCTGGACCAGGCCACGGGAGGTCACCGCCGACCAGCCCGGTCCACGGGCGGTCCGCAGCGGCCGGCGCCGCCGGGCCGTTGCGAGAAGGCGGTCCGCGACATCGGCCGGAGTCTGGCCGTGGCCCGGCACCATTTCCAGGGCCCGTCCCCGCTCACTGCGCGCGACGCTGTAGAGGGCCAGCAACGGGTCATCGGCCTGGGGGTCCTGGAAGATCTCGTGAACGGCTCGCTCGATGTGGTGCAGCAGCGCTTCCTCCCGGCGCCGCACGCGCAGCAGCGCCCCGACCCGCTGCTTGTCCTCGTAGGACCACAGCTCCCAGTCCTCCACGATGCGGGGGGCATGGCCGGTGAGCAGGGCATGGGCATCACGGACGAACACCACTCGCTGCCCGTTGCGGAAGCGCGCAGGTAGGAGGTGTTCGGTGAGCGCAAACGCCGCCGCCAGTGCCGTGCTCAAGCCCTCTTCACCTCCGCCAGCAGGTCCGTGTCAGTCAGCACCCGCGCTCCGGTGCCCTGCACACCCCGGCGAAGGACGGACAGGTAACCGCGCAGGTGCTCGGGCACCACGATGCATAGGTCCCCGGGGTCGTCGGGGTCGTCGCGCAGATTCTGGGCCAGGCCGTACGGATCGGCCCACGTCTTGACATCAATGCGCCACCGCCGTGGGCTGCCGGGAAGGGTGACGTGCAGGTCGTAGGAGTCGCCGAACGGCCACAGCTCGACCGTCGCTCCCATGGCGACCAGTCGGTCGTGCAGGTCGATCTCCAGCTGGCCCGGCAAGGTGACCCACAACCACAGCGCGTACGGCAGAGCTACGTGGCCGTCCACGGGCAGCAGTTCGGGCAGCGTGCGAAGCTCGCCTTGCGCGGTGAGGCGCCAGCCCTCCGCCGAGGATTCGGCCCGGTAGCGTGCACCCAGGAGGCCGTGGCGCTCATCCTCGCATTCCAGTCCGACAGTGCCGTTCGGCCGGTAGGTGGCCCGCATGGTCCACTGACACAGAGGGCAAGGGGCCCAAAAGCCGTCGAACTGCCTCGTCGGGGAGATGGCGGTGTACGCGCCCAGCTCGGTCAGGGCCGCGTTCCGGGACAGGGCGCGGCGGCGCAGGACAGGTGTCCGCACCATGGCCTCGCGCCCACGGGTGTACTCCTCGAAGCCGGCGGCGCGGAGCGCGCGAAAGACAGCGTGCTGGACGGTCTCGCCAGAGATCCGGGACAGCCGGGCGCCTTCCGGAAGCAGGCCGACGGCGCGCAGGAGGCTGTACATGTGGCGGATATCGGCACCGATTCCCGGCGCCTGATACCCGTGCTCGCTGGCTTCCACCGCGATCCGGTTCAACGCCGGGCTGGGCGTGCCGTCTTCTTCGAGCAGCCGCAGCTCCCCCAGGGCGAACTCTGATGGTCTCCGCGGTAGGAGGTCCGCCAAGTGGCTACCGCGAAGCCGCTTAACGAACGTCGGGTACGGCGGCGCCGGGGTGAGTACGCCGAACGCAGCCACATAGCGTCCGAAGCATTCCATCAGAAGCCGGGCGCGTGCCTCGCTCTCACCCTCAGGACTGCTCAGAGCCAGCGCCGCAACCACGCATGCGTCCAGCGCCGCGAGCTGGTCCTCGTCCAGCTCTTGAACAGCCGCAGCTGCAGCGGCAAGCGCCAACACCTCAGGCCTCCTCATCGCGACTGGTGGACTCACCCTCAGCAACCGGCAGACGGGGTTCCAGACACGTGGCCCTGGGGAAATTCACACGATCTGGCTACCACCCAGGTCGTTCAGCGGCGTTCGATGCTGAAGCCGCTGCTAGCAGAGCGTCGGTTCACACGGACCGGTCGAAGCACTTGGTGATGTCCGACTTGATCGAGGTGATGGTTGCCATCCGGGCCTCCCAGTCGTAGCTGGCGTCCCCGCGAGCGCCTTCGCACCCCTCGCACCCGTCCTCTCCGTGGAGATGACCGACCGTCCAGGCGTTCAACCCCGACACGCGTTTGGCAGCAGCACCAGTGCCGTGGCCGATGCCATGGACGCCGTGACAGTCACCGCCTGTCGGGAGAGCTGCTCCCTGACCCCTCCCGGGTCCGAAACAGTTCTACTCTGCTCGAAGTGAGAACCTGACCGGTCCGGACAACACAGTCGTCGCCGAGTCGAGGTCTGCCAAACGAGTCGCGAGCGTGGCCATGGCCAGACGTTCGGGGAGGGCCTCGTGAAACTTCAACCCGCGCATCGCCTTGACGTCGACGTCCGGAAGGCACAGCCGTGAGACCGCATCCGCCGTGCCGGCCTTCCACATCTGCGGTGTGAGGTCGGTACGCAGGCGCAGGTATTCGTCGGAGAAGCGCTGGCGCTCGTCGGTGACTCCCGCGAGGGTGGCGGTGAGGGTGGCGTTGGCCCGGTATCCGGCCCAGGTCCACCACCGGATATCGTCGCCGGCTCGGGTGATGACGGTGCCGCCGGGGTGAACGGTGTCGACGTTCTGCTCTCGGACATGGGCGAGTTGCTGGGTGGCGCGTCGGGTGAGTTTGACCTGCGGGTCGGCTCCGAGCAGGACGTCCCGGGCGGCCTGGTTGAGGGCGTAGGAGGTACCGCTGTACCCGGTGCCGAACCAGCGCGCGCGGCCGGTGAGGTCGGAGGCTTCGACGTAGCAGCGGCGTCTGGTCCAGTCGATCCAGGTGACCTTCCAGCTCCTTCCGCCAAGGAGCAGGACCCGTGGTCCGTCGATCTTCTCGGTGAGGAGCATGGGGTCGGTGCGGCCTATCTCCTGGCGGCCGGCGAGGACGGTGAACTCGGGTGGGGCGGTGAAGACGGCGGTGATGCCCATGAAGTGGCGGCGGCCGAACTTCTCCTCGGCGGCCGGGCCGATGAACAGCAGTTCACCGTCCTGGTCGAGGAACCCGTGGTCGACGAGGTGTCGCAGGATGGGTTCCGCGCTGCGGTCGAAGGGGGGAAGGCCGCCCCAGCCCTCGTCCCACAGCCCCTGGGCGATCTTGTGTTCCTGCAGGCTCAGGGCGAGGAGCTGCTGCGCGACGATGTGCCTGGGCTCCGGCGGCGCAGTAACCGGTTCGATGTAGCCGCGGCCCCAGAGGACGAGGAGGGCTGCGGCGCCGAGGAGGGCCTCATGGCTGCGTGCGAGGAACAGGCAGTTGCGGGTGGAACCAGCGCGACGGCCTGTACGGCCGATGCGCTGGAGAAAGGAGGCAACGGTCGTGGGGGCGTCGATCTGGATCACGCGGTCCAGGTCGCCGACGTCGATGCCGAGTTCGAGTGTGCTGGTGGAGACGATGACGCAGTCGCGGGCTTCGGCGAAGGCCGCTTCGGCTCGGCGTCGTTCGTCCAGTGAGAGGGAGGCATGGGAGAGGAAGGTGGTCACGCCTGCGGCCCGGAGTGCGGCGCCGAGCTCCTCGACGAGTTGCCGGGAGTCGCAGAAGACCAGCCGTTTCTCCCCGCGGTGCAGCGCGGCGATGACCTTGGCCGCATTGGAAGTTGATCCGACGTAGTCGAGTTCGATGTCACCTGGCGGCGGCGCCACCACCTCTGCACCGGCTCGTGGCGTGAGGTCGATGCCCGGGGCCACGACGTGCGCGGGGCGCTGTCCGCGGCCGGATCCCTGGAGCCAGTGGAGCAGCTCATCGGGGTTGCCGACGGTGGCGGACAGGCCGATGCGCTGGATGGGCCGGCCGGCCAGGCGTTGGAGGCGTTCCAGGACGGCGAGCAGGTGCCAGCCCCGGTCGTCGCCGGCGAAGGCGTGGACCTCGTCGACGACGATGGCGTGGAGGTTGGCGAAGAGGCGGTGCTGGTCGACCTTGGTGCTCACCAGCATCGCTTCGATCGACTCAGGGGTGGTGAGCAGGATGTCGGGTGGGTCGGTGAGGATGCGGCGCCGTGCGGTCTGGGGGATGTCGCCGTGCCAGAGTGCGGCGCGGCGCCCCAGCCATCCGGCGTACGTCTCCAGGCGCGGCAGGAGGTTGTTCAGCAGTGCCTTGAGCGGGCACACGTACAGCACCGACAGGCCCGTCCAGCGCCCCTGCTCCATCGCGGACAGCAGCGGGAAGGACGCGGCCTCGGTCTTCCCGCCGGCTGTGGGGGCGAGCAGGACGGCGTCGGCGCCGTCCATGAGCGGGACGATGGACTCCCGCTGGAGGGGGCGCAGGTCGCGCCAGCCGAGGGAGTTGACGATGTGGTGGACCAACGCGGGCTGGAGCCTGCTCATCGCGGCCGGGCCGCCAGGTCCGACCGTGCCGGTGCCGTTCACAGGTCGAGCTCGATGTCACCGGCGGAGGCAGCGCTGCGTTCCGCCTCGCTCAGCTCGGCGGCGGAGAGGGTGAGTGCGTAGTGCTGTCGGGGGTCGAAGTCCTCGAAGTCGTCGACGCGGTCGAGGATGTCGGCGACGAGCTTGCGCAGGAATACGCGCGGGGCGATGCCGACCTGGCCGCCGAGTCCTCCGGTGACGGCGGTGGCGAGTTCGGCAATGTAGGCGTTGTCGACGCGCTCGCCGATCCGGTCCGGGTTGCGGGCTGCCGCGGCGTACAGATCTCGGACCGCGCGGCCGAGTTCGCCGAGCCGCTCGATGTCGAACCCGGCAAGCCGGAGCTGGACGGCGCGAGGGGAGTCGAAGCGCGGGTCGGTGGTGAAGTCGGTGGCCAGGCGCTGGGCGAGCGGGGGCAGGCGCTGGACGCCCTGTTGCCCGTCGTAGAACGCGGGCGTGCCGGTGATCACCAGGAACAGGCCGGGAAAGCGGCCGGCGTCGATCTCGTCGAGCAGCTGCCGCAGGGCGTTGAGGCCCTTCTCCCGGACGTCCCCGCGCACACGCTGGAGGGTCTCGATCTCGTCCAGGACCAGCAGCAGACCCGGGTGACCGCAGTCGCGCAGGACCGTCAGCAGACCCTGCAGGAAGCCCAGCGCCGCGAAGTGGTCGAGGTCGCCTCGCACGCCGGCGGTCCGGCGCGCTGCCGCGGCCACCGACTTCTGGCCGCCGAGCCAGGCGATGAGCGCCTCGGCAGTGGCCGCGTCACCGGTTGCCTTGGCGTTGCGGTAGCCGCGCAGCGCGGCGGCAAACGCAGGGGTGGTGCGGGCGACGTCTGCCAGCCGTGACTCCATCAGCGCGTCCACGGCCTTGCCGAGGGCCTCGCCATCGTCCTCGGACACCTCTCCGGCGTCGAGGACCTCCTCCTCCAGGGTGTAGAACCAGGAGTCGACGATGGCGCGCAGGGCACTGGGCGCGTGGGTCGAGGTGGACAGGCGCTCGGTGAGCCGCCGGTAGACGGTCTCCAGGCGGTGCAGCGGGGTCTCGGTCTCCGAGATCTGGATCTCGGCCGCCGCCAGGCCCATCCGCTTGGCCCGCTCCGCCAGCCAGCGGGCGAAGAAGGTCTTGCCGGAGCCATAGTCGCCACGAACGGCATGGAAGGCGGCCCCGCCGCGCGCGACGACGGCGAGGTCGTCGTCGAGGGCGCGCTCGAAGCGCTCCAGCCCGACGGCGAACAGGTCGAGCCCCGACTGCGGCACGGTGCCGCGCCGCAGTGCGTCGATCACCTCCCGGCGCCGCGCCGGGCTGATGTGGCCACCGGTGCCGCCGGTGGCTGGCCCGAGGGCGTTCACTGGTCCTCCAGCTGGAACTGCTCGACGGCGAGCTGCACGTTGAGCCGCAGCCGCGTGCCGTTGTCGGTGAATTCCAGCACGGGATAGCTCTCCACGTTCAGGAGTCGTTGCAGCTGGGCGGCGAAACCGTCCACGCTTCGCCCGGGCTTTCCGGCAGCCTTGGCGACAGCGACCAGCGACAGCAGTCCATCCGCGGCGACGAGCGCGTCCAAGGCCGCGGCGAGGACCGCCGCGTCCGGCGCGGCCCGGACATACTGCCGCTGCGAGGCGAGGACGTCGGAGCCCGCAAGGCGCTGTCCGAACGTCGGAGTGCTCTTCTCCGCCTCGGACTGCGGAGTCTCGACCGGTGCCTGCGCCTTGGCGGCCTTCGTGCGGGGCCCTCGGCTCGGCGTCCGAGCAGGGACCGTGCTCTCGACGGCCTGGCCGCTGACGGGCTCGTGCGCGTTCCACCAGCGCGGGGTCACCTGCTCCGGGGCGACCAGGGACCATCCCTTCGGCAGTTGTGCCTCGGACGGAAGCAGCACGACCACCGGGACGGTCATCTCGGCGAGGGAGGCTCCACCGTGGTAGCCGGCCTTACGGGGCGTGTAGCGGATGTCCTCCCGCCACGGTGCGACGATCCGGCCGCCACCTTCCAGGACACGAGGTCCGGCGAGCAGCACCTCACCGTCCTCCGGCTCGCCGGTGCGCCAGCGGGCGGCACCCACACCGCCGCCAGCGGCCGGGGCGCCGAGCCCTTCGCCACGCTCCAGCACGTGGCCGTGGTCGGAGACGAGCACCACGGGACGCCCGTACAGCCGTGCGGCGCTTAGCAGTTCCTCCAGGTACGTCACGTCGGCGAGCCGCCATCTGGTGCGGTCGCCCTGCGCGGCGTGGTCGAGCGAGTCGTCCACCGTGTTGAGGACGACTCCGACGGCAGCGTCGCCGGCCAGCTCGCGCTGCAGTGCCTCGGCGAGGCGCTGGCCTGCGGCGCCTCCTATGTCGGCCTTGTGGAACAGCACACCGGAGCGTCGTTGGCGGGACCAGAACGCGGCGAATCCGGGCTTCTCCACCGACTGGCCGCCGCTGGTGAGGCTGCCGGTGAGAAGCGAGGCGCGGCTGATCCGGGTGAGCGAGGGAATCGCCGCGACGGCCGCGCTGCGCATCCCGGCCGTCGGCCCGGCTTCCAGCCAGCCTCGCCGGGACAGCTCGGCGCCGAACCCGACGGCGACCTCACTGCTCATGCCGTCCAGCAGCAGGATCAGCGGCGCGCGCTTCTCCCGGCCCGCGATCTTGGCCGCGATCTTGGCGAGTACGTCCTCGACGAGCAGCGCACCGGCGGGCGTCGGGCTGCCGGCGGCACGGGTCCATTCGCGCAACTGCCCGGCGAAGGCCTCGTCGATTGCGGCGCGGCGCTCGCGCGCCGCCAGGTACACGCTGCGGTAGGCGGCACCTATGGCCGGACTGGCCTCGGCATCGCCCCCCCACAAAATGGTCAGCGCCGCGTCCACCCAGCCCCAGTCCGCGAGATGGCGTTCGACAGCGTCGGCGACCGAGACGAGGACAGGCTCAGGCTCGGCAAGCCAGCGGACCAGCCGTACCGCCGCCTCGGCGGTACGCACCCGGCCCCGCAGGAACGACGCGAGATGGTGGTGGCGCAGCCGCTCCAGCGCCGCGGCCGCGCGGTTCGGGTCACGGCCGGCGCCGGGGGTGGCGGGATCCAGCAGCTCGGCGAGCACGCTCAGCCGTGCCTGGAATCCCGAAGGCAGGTAGGCGTTCTGCGCGAGTTCTGCGCTGAGCCCGGCCTCCTCGGCGAGCAGGTCGGCCTGCTGAAGCACCTGGAGGGCACGGTCACGCGCGGCGTACTGATGGGCTCCGGCCTGTTCGGCCTGGAGCAGCCAGCGCGTGAGCGTCCCCTCCACCGCAGCGGTGAACGCCTGCAGCTCGGACGGCTTGGGCCGGACAGCTCCGAACAGGCTGCCGAGCGCGAGCCCCGCTTCCGCGGCCAGTGACGGCCCGGTGAGCACCGAGCCGACGAGGCCGAGTGCCATCGCCTCGTGACCGCGGCTGGCAGCGCACAGGTTCAGCAGCAGGGGGGCGGCCTCGCCGACGACCTTGGTCAGCCAGGCGCTGATGCCCTGGCGCTCGTCCTCGGCCAGCACGGCATAGCCTGCGGGACCGGCCGGGCTGCGGGACCAGGACAGCAGTGTGTCGGCATCCAGCGGGGTGTCCCGGCGGACCGGGTCGCGCCGCCCGCCGGTCGCCTCCTGGGCCCAGTCTCCGATCGACAGGCGTGCCTCGACCAGTGCGCGCATCGCCGCGTCCAGGGTCAGAACGGATCCGGCGCGCGGCCAGCCGCTGTGCGGTTCGGCGTCCAGCAGTGCGTTCACCAACCAGGACTCCGCACGGATGCGCGGGTCGAGGTCGGTGGCACCGAATCGGAGCCTGACGATCTCGGCCCGGTCCACATTCAGCACCTGGCGGCGCAGGGCGTGCCCGAGCAGGTCCCAGCCGAGCTGCTCGTCCGCGACCCCGGTGGCCACCACGAGGACGGAACTGTCACCCGGGGCCGCCTCACGGTGGCGGTGCCACGCATCGGAGATGCCCAGCACCGAGTGGTCCTCCACTACCTCGACCCGGCGCTTCTCTTCGCCGAGTGCGGCCGTGAACCCGGTGGCCCCACCGGGTTCGTAGCGTCCGTGGACGAGGACCAGCCGACGTTCGGGCTCGGCCGGCAGCTCCAGCCGCAACAGCGCTTCGAGGACCCGCCGGTTGACCAGCGGTGGCAGCGTCGGCATCAGGCATCCACTCCCTCGCCCTGCCAGGGGCCCGCTCCGGGCTCCTGGGCGGGCTTCCAGCCGATCTCGATCTCCGTGCCCGGGTTGGCCGCGGTGAACGCCCGGATCTCCCCGAGAAGGTCGGAGACCACCCGCTCCAGCACCGAGTCACCCGCACGAGCCGCGACCCTGCGGGTCGACGCGCCCGGCACAGCGACCGCCGGCGGCGGCGAGGAGGGCAGTGGGGGCTGCCCGTGGATGGTCAGGCTGACCTGTTCCGCCTGGGTCGGATTGGCCTGCGGTTCCGGGGTGGGCGTGAGGGGCTGCGGATCGGCAGGTGCGGGCTGCACGGGTGCGGCGACCGCTGCCAGCCGGGCCGCGTCCTTGATCAACGCCAGTGCCTGCGAGGTGATGGTGTCCAGGACGGGCGCGAGCTTGCGATCGCCCTCACCCTCCCGAGCCGCCCGCGCGACCTCGCTGAGCAGCCGCTGCGCCCGGTCCCCGATCCCGTCCGGGCGCCCGGCGTAATCCCGGACGGTGTCCAGCAGGTCCCACTGGACGCGGTCGAGAGCAGCGAGCACCGTCGGGGCCGAGCCGAGCGCGGCCCCGAGCCCGTCGTCGTCGATGTCGTAGGCGACGGCGGCGAGTTCCCGCACGAGCGCGGTGTCGTCCTGCTGCCGGGTCAGCCGCTGGATGAGGTCGGCGGCGTGCCGGGCCGCGAGCAGGCGCGGCGCGGCCGGGTCGGTGAGACCCAGGGCGGTGGCGTGCCGCGTCTTGCCGAGTGAGTTCCACACGCCTTCGACCGCGGATTCCAGGGTCGAGGCCTTGACGCGGACATCGGCGGCCAGCTTGGCCACGTTTCGCGCGAACAGCACCGGCGGCACCCCGGCGACACCCAGCAGCGCCCCGGCCCGGTCCCGCGCCGTGGCGAACTCACCCTCGTCAGGCATCTCCTGAGCCCGCAGGGCGTAACCGGTGCCGATGGCGGCAAGCGCGGGCGCGTTCGCCTCGACCTTGCCGTGGAAGACCCAGGCCCGGTCCGCCAGCAGCGCGTAGGTGGCGATCAGCAGGCTGCTGACCTGCTTGTCGAGCCCGGTCCAGCCGAGCTGCGCGATCCACTTGCGGATCTCATCGACCTTGTAGTCACCGGTGATCTGCTGCTGGGCGGCGTACTGGTCGATCCTGCGACGCCACTCGGTGCTGAGAGTGAGCGGCCCGTCGTGGACCTCGCCGAGCTCCAGCGGATGGACGATCTTCTTCACCACCGCCATCTGGCCCCGGTCGAGTTCGACCCGCCGGGAGCCGTCGTCCATGGCCTTGGTGATCCAGTCGAGCACGGTCTTCAGCTCGCCCGGCGTGATCGCCTTGCGGTTGTTGGTGATGTCGAAGTTCGGGTGCTTGGGGTAGAGCTGGTGGAGGACCGCGTCGGACAGCCGGAGCATGTTGCCCTCGAACCCGGCCGCCGCCTCCAGCCTCACCTGGTGGCCGGGCAGCAGCGACATCACGTGCCCGTCCTCGCCGATCGGCGCGCCCGAGTTCGACTCGTCCAGCCGGCTGATCCCGTAGAGCTGGCCCAGGACGGCGGTGAGCTGCGACTCCAGGTTGTCGCGCTGCGCCTGGAGCTGGTGGCGCATGCGGATGCGGTCCTCGGCGGAGTAGTTGACCGCCAGGTCGTCGAGCCGCTCACGCTCCAGCAGGTAGTTGATCTTCAGGAGGCGGCCGAGCTGGCCCGCGCGCTGGCGCGACAGGTGAGCCGGGATCCACACGACGGTCGGCTGGTGGTAGCGCTCGTCACGCTGCAGCTGCCGCACCCGGGCGGCGTCGTTGCTCGGGTACTGGCCGGCGACGTCGAAGGGGTAGTCCAAGACGAACCGCACCCGCCCCTCCACGGAGGGGATGAAGTGGTCGTCCGGGATCTCCTGCGTGTCACGGACGTTGCCGAAGACGAACTCGGCGGTCCGCCGGGTGCCCTTCCAGACCACCTCGCGCTCGCAGACGAAGCTGTCGACGTCCTTGATCTTGAGGGCCTGCCACAGCGCCTCCTTGATCCAGATCCGTCGCGCGCTCGTCCGGTCCTGCTCGCCCACCGCGTCCAGCAGCGGCTCGACGTCAAGGTCGGACAGATGCAGCGCGAACACTGGGTCATCGCCGCCGTCCGAGCGCAGCTCTCCGCCGAACTCGCCCTGCAGCTCCTCCAGGCGGGCCAGCGCCACCCGGTCGTCGGTGATGGTGCGGGTGCGCCGGACAGAGCCGTGGTTGAGGTCCGCCAGCCGGCGCGCGGTCAACCGGGCGAGAGCCGGCACCTCGGGCGTCAGGTAGGCGAGCAGCAGCGTCTTGACCAGGCGGTCGGTGGAGCGGAAATCGGGGTCATCCTCGCTGCGGTACTTCTCCAGCAGCGAGGCCCGGACCTTGTCGTAGAACCGGGACGCCTGCTCGCCCTCCTTGCGGAGCTTGTCGGTGAAGGCGTCACCCATACCTCCCGACAGGACGTCCCACAGGTCGCCGAGGGGGATGACCTGACCGACCTTCATGTCCCCGCGCCGCCGCCAGAGCAGGTCCTGAAGGAGCTTGAGACCGGTGCGCTCGCGCTGCAGCGCACCGGAGAGCGCCACCAGGACATTCAGCAGCGCCGGGGTGAGGGGGTAAACGTCCCGGAAGTCCGACCAGTCGGCCTGGGTCGCGCCCTGCGAGTCGAGCAGGGCGTCCTTCACCCGGGGGTTGGAGTGCTCGAAGTCGGCGAACGCCGCGTCCAGGGCCGCACGGGCCTCGGGCGAGGTCGGCTTGAGGACACGCTCCTTGATGATCGCGGGGAGGTTGCGGTCCTCCAGGTTGATCACGTCGAAACGCTCGGCGAGGTAACCGACCTGGGACTCGAGGTTCTTCACCTCGGCGCCCGTGACATCCTCGCCGACCAGCTGGGAGAGGTTCCGCTGACGGGAGACGAAGGAGATGATCGGCACCGGCCGGTCGGCCACCCCCGACTCGATGATCTTGACGAGCTTGCCGACCTCGGTCTTCACGAAGTCCTGGTCGCTCATCCGCGCCTGCAGCCACAGGATCAGCTCGTCGATGAACAGCACGATGCCGTCGTAACCGAGGGACTTCGCGTGCCGGCTGATCACCGACAGGCCGTCCTCCAACGGCAAGAACGCCTCCGCGTCACCGCTAGCGCCACGCGCGTACGACTTCATCGGCCCGCTCAGCAGCGCCGACACCAGCGCCTCCCGCAGCGGGTCGCCCTGCGGAGCCACGAACGCCCGGTCCAGATCCGCACTCGTCCAACCACTGACGGGGGCGGCGCTGGCCTCCAACGGGACGAGGTCGTCCTCGACCTCACCAGGGTGGACGGTGCCCGAACCCTCGACGGACGGCTCGCCGAGCTTGCGAATGAACAGCTCGTCACCCTCGATGCCCCGGTTGTAGCGGGCATCGTCCAGCATTGCGTCCGCCCGGTAGACGGCGGGCGTGGGAGCGTTCGGGTCCAGCAGCCGGACCGCCCGGACGTAGCCGCCGAGCAGCGCGGAGTCCAGATCGGCAGCTCCGACCAGGTGGTACGGCACCATCAGGAACCGACGATCGCGCAGCCAGTCATCGTGATCGGCGATCACCTCCAGCAGCCGCGGCTTCGAACGCGCGGCCGGCTCGTTGTTCAGCACCGCGTGCAGCACGGACATGAAGTGGCTCTTACCCGAGCCGAAGGACCCGTGCAGGTACGCCGCGTTGGAGGAGCCGTCCCTCGCCGAGCTGCGTACCAGGGTCAGCGCCTGGCCGAACGCCTTCTTCAGCTGATCGGTGACGACGTACTCGTCGACCAGACGTTGGGTCTCCTCGAAGCCGCCGGACAGCTCCACCTTGAACTTGCCGGCGTGCACCGCATCGGGGATGTCCAGGACGTCCCGGAGGTAGAGCTCAGAGCTGGACATCGCGGGTCGCGGTTCCCTTCGTCACGGTCTTCTTGTCGTCGTCTTTGCGGTGACGGTCTCTCACTTTGCGGCGGCCTTGCCGCGCTTGGGCGCCACCGGGCGCCACTCCTGGAGGGCAGTGGTAGTGATCTGGTGCTCGCGCTGCTCGGCGTCTAGCCACTCCTGGCAGTCGGTAGCGGGGTTACCATCCCACTCGGCATCGAAATCGCCGTGCCACTGCCGCAGCCAGGGCAGCAACTCCTGCATGCCAACGAGTAGCGGGATGAGTTGATCACCCTGCCAGTTGTCGCGCTCCACGCGGTCAGCGACCAGGTTGATGATGGCCTGCGCCTGGTCACGGTGATCCCAACCCGCCCAGCCAAGGACGAGCTTGGGGTCGGCTTCCGGGCCAGCGTCCGGGTACGAGATGAACCGCTCCTTGGGCACGTCGAGCTTGCCTCGGTTCGACCAGTACGAGTGCTTGCGGAAGTCCACACCTGAGTACTTCGGCGGCACCGGAATCTCGAAGCGCTCGCCCGTCCGGTCCTCCTCACGCTGCCGCTCCCACACCTGCTCCCACTGCTCACGCTTGCGCAGACCAGAGTCCTTGTAACGAAGAGCGGCCAGGTACGGGACGTGCTCGTCGGCCAGGACATCCCGTAGCACCTCGGCGAGGCGCAGGTCGGGCTTGCCTAGGTGATCGGCGGCGTACAGCTCGGCAACCGCATGGATGTCGGCGTCGTCGTTGAACAGGTCGGCGAGCTGGGCGGGCGTGAGGGTACGGGGCTGGCGCATACCGTCGCGGGCGTGGAACCAGAGGTCCTCACGTTCGCAGCGGTCTAGCAGCCAGGTGCGCAGCGCCTCCGCCTCCTTCTTCTCCCAGGCTGATGACAACCAACGTCGCTTATACTCCGGCCGCTCGATGAGCGTGAGGTCGCGGCGCTTCTCGATGATGTCGATACGACGCTGCACAATCTTGCCGTACCACTCGGGCCAGTGGGCCGGGATCTCCGTGATCGGCGTGGAACGGTGACGCTTGAACCATGCGGTCTCCGCACCACCCGCCGCCTTGCGCGCGAGCATGATCTCGAATGCCCGCTCACCCAGAGCAACTTCAGGCAGGTCGGGAAGATCCTTAACCGTGAGTGCGGCCGACTCGGCGTCGGTAAGCAGGCCGTAGGAGCCATAGACCTGCCAGTCCAACTCCTCCTGCAGGGCGATCATCCGCTGGCGAAGAGACGTGTGAGCCACCCGGGCGGCACTCAAAGCCTCACGGGTTGGCACGGTCGAAGCGGCGGCAATGATTGCCGGCTCGTACGCCGCGAGCTCCTGTGCAAGTCCGTCGAGTGCGCGAGCGACGGGGAGCGGAATGAGAGCAGGGAGCGGGAAGCTCTGCAGCTTAGTGCCGGTAAACTCATAGTCCTTCATCCACGCTTCGGGACTCCACCTATTCCCACCCCCGCTCGTGTTGTCGGCACCACTCTTGGCTTGACTCACCTGCTTCAACCAAAAACATGCCGTCGAAGAGTTCAATACTCCGAGCAAGCCCACGTGCTCTTCCTCCGACGCCCCCGTTGGCAGTTTGATCACTGGGGCAGGTCGATTAAAAACCTTGCCGCCTCGATCGAGCGCAAAATGGTTATGCGTAGAGACAAACGGAAATGCAATTCCGAGGGGAACCGTAAAGCGCTCCGGATGCCAGCGGCTCCATTCATACCACGTCAGGCCAATCTCCTCGTGAGTTCCACCCAGCTCACGCCGCTCACGGAGATGGCTACGGTGCGACCACAGGAGACGGTACGGCGCTCCCTCGGAGAGGACCGGCGCATAGTCTTCCCCGTAAGGGAAAAGCGCGGAGATCGCCGGAAGAAGATCCCAGTCCCGAATTTCTTGCCCTTCAACAAGGGGCACAATATGCGACGGGGGAACCCCCATTCGGAGCAATGACCTCTCCGGGGCAAAATAAACAGCATCGCTGCCGGTGTGCGCCGTGCGCCCAATCACCTTTGTGATTTCAGAGAGCTTCCGAACGGATTCCTTTTCGATCGCTTTGGTCAATGGTCCGGCGACTCCCCCCGACAGCGACCATGGCTGAAATGCCCACTCAACGCGCGGCGAGTCATCAACGCTGACCCAATCCGACTCGCTTCCCGGCTTGCCGACCTGCTCGACGATGGCGCGCCACACGAAGCCCCTCGCCGCCATATCTGGCTGCCCAGGTTCACCACGCACTCCACGGACCGCACGGATTGGCTCAGCCCAACCGCGTTCCGTATTCCGGCCCACCAAGATCACAGTCGGGGTGCCATGGCCTGGGATGAACGCTCCCGAGGTATCAACTACGTGCGTCAACTTAACCGTGCGGAAGAAGTCCTCGATGAGCTTCTTTCCGAACTCCCTCTTCATGAAAGAGTTTGATGTGATCTGACCCGTGAAACCGGCCGAGCTCCGCGTCGCCAACTCGAAAATCCGCTGCGCGAACGGCACTGACAATGCGTACTGGCCGACACAAGCACTGTACGCACCTCGGTAGTTGTCATTCTCCTGTCTATCCTTGACCGTGATGTAGGGCGGATTCGCCACCACCACGTGGTAGGAGTGCCTTCCCAGCAGGTCACAGCTCCGGACGAACTCGTTCACGTCCTCTGTGGCATACACAAAGGCGCTAGCGTCCTCCCCATTTTCTGCCGCTTCCTGTACCGAGAACAGGTCGTCCTCGGCCTTGCCCTTCTGCTTGCGCCTGCCGACGCCCCGTCCGTGGAGCAGCGAGTCCCCCACTGCGACGTTAATCGGGAAGCTCGGCGCCTGGTCCAGCCGCTCCACGTCCGCCGCCTTCAGTGCGGCAACAAGCAACCGGAACCGTGCCACACTGACCGCGAACGGGTTCTTGTCGCACCCGTGCACCGCATCCAGGGCAGCCCTCACGTTCGCCCACCTATTCACGCCCGGCCCCGCTGCCTCCTCGTGCTTGGCCAACAGCCGGTGGAAGAGCCCCAGCAGAAAGTGCCCGCTGCCGCATGCCGGGTCGATCGTCCGCAGGCCGCGAGTCTCCATGACCAAGCTCTCGCCCTCACGGATCGTCAGTTCCGGCCAGAGTCCGAACTCCTCGACCGCCGGCTCCAGCGTCAGGTCAAGGATGAACTCCTCCACGAACTCCGGCGTCTGCAGCAGTGCATACGTCTTCCGCGCGTGCTCACTCAGGTTCTGGTACAGGTCACCAAGGAAGCGCGTGTCCCAGTCTTCGCTCTCGAAGAGGTGGATCGCCTCCCCGTCCTCACCCCGGCGCCGCCAGAACGCCAGCAGCCCCCGCGCCGCTTCGAAGCTCGGTGTCAGTCCCCACAGCGCATTGTGGTTACGGTCGAACAGGCCTCCCGCTGTCTCGTTCGCCGCCGCCAGGTGGTCAAACGAAGCAACCAGCCAGTCGCGGTCATTCTGCTCCGGGTTCTCGCGAAAGTACGCCTCATGGCGCTCCTCAGCGACGGCCAGCCGCTCCCCGGGGCCGGCGATCCACGGCCATTCGATTAGCCCGTTGTCCTCACAGAAGCGCACGAAGACCGTGCCGAGCACCCAGGCGACCGCCGCCTGCGTGATCCGCTCCTCGCGCCAGCTCTCGTACGTCGCCGCAGTGCGCTCGGCGTCGCGCGCATGCTGGTACTCGTCCGTCAGCGTGGCCGCGAACTCGGACACGTCCTGGCTGCGCTCCCGCAGGTCGTCCTCCAGGGCTGCTACCTGCTTGCGCAGGTCCTTCAGCAGCTCGTTCTGGTCTACTCCCCGACCCGCCACAGCGCCCATCCTTCTACCGTCGTTCGCATTCGCCAGCCCTACGGGCCGTGCGTCCCCATCTTGCCAGCTCACCGCACTCGAACGAGTGGCTGGTTTACCATCCACCCCGCCCGTGGGCGCGGGTTACGCCACGCTCAGTTGCCGCAGGGCTTCGAGGAAGTCCCCGCGCAGTACCGCGCGCTCTGACTCGCCCAGCACTTCGACGATCACGCCGTCCAGCTGCGGGGTCTCCTGTGGTGCCTCGGACGGGCAGAGCAGCCAGAGCCCGTGTGGTGCGTCCTTCTCCCGCCTGGCGGCGTTCTGCAGGGAGACGAGCAGCTCGCGCCCGCCAGCGTCGTGGTAGCGGGCTACCAGGCTGGCGTCGTGGAGCAGCAGTACGGTCTGCGGCCCGAGTTCCTCAAGTCGCTTGTGCAGCCGCTGCGCCACTCGGGTCCAGGCGCCGTTGACGTAGGAGCGAAGGCCGCGCGAGAGGTCGCCGGAGGCGGTGAATTTCGCGTCGATGGTCAGCACCCGGGCCCACTCGGTGCCCTGCTCGGCGGCGAGGGCACGGAATTCGGAAAGGAACAGTTCGCCCAGGGCGAGCGGCTCCACGCCGTATGCCGTGGCGATGTCCTCGGCCGCTCCGGGCAGGTATCTGCCACGCAGGGTCAGCGCGAGGAACCCTCCTCGGCGCTTGGCATCCTCCAGTTTGGCGCTGAGCAGCGCCTGGGGATCGCGGCCAGCGGCCGCTGAGGCGGCGGCCACGCCCAGTGCACCCGAGAAAAGGTTGGTGGACGTCGCCGAGGTGGTCACCCCGCGAGCGCCTTCCGGGACTGGCGGGCGGAACCGCTCGGCATCCCGGTCGTACTCGAGGACGAAGCCAGCCTCCTTGAGCGCCTCCGTCATCTCGACCTGGGTTGGCTGGCCCAGGTGGAGGTCGGGGAAACGGAGCCGGACCTTGGCGAGCAGTTCGTCGACGGTGGCGCCACGGTCGCGCCGGATCCCAGCTGCGGCCTGGGAGACGGCGATGGCCCGGGCCAGCGAGAGGCCGCTGGGGTAGAGCTCCAGACGGGGGGAGTACAGCGCGTCCTGAGCTGCGGCGGAGGCGAGTGCGACCAGACGGGCGTCGGCGAGTGCGGCCATTCCGGCGGGAAGCGGCACGGAACGCAGTTCACGGATGACGACGGCGCGGTCCGGCAGCGGGTCGGCCGAGGCAAGGCGGTCCGCCTGCTGACCGAGAGACCGAGCGTAGTCGGCGAGGTCCGGCGCGCTGGGGTGGTTGGTTCCCGGCAGGGATTCACTGGCGACGAACATCCTGCCGCCTCGCCGAAGGACGGCCAGGCGCGGCTGATCGTCGTCCTCCTTGTCGTGCGGCCATGCCTCGGCATCGAGGGCGGCGCGCACCACCGCGAAGGTGAGCGCCTCCGCCCGGTCCGGGTCCTGCTCGCTGACTCCCTTACGGATACGCATTTCGGTGGCCAGCTCGTGGACGGTGACCACCCGCCCAGACGCTTCGACGAAGGCAGTGATCTCCTCGCGCAGGCCAGCGATGACCGGGTCGAGGATCCAGCCCTGGATGGCGGCGACGTGGCTGCGCGAGACGCTGGGCTGCCCCATATCGAGCTTCTTGGCGATCTCCGTCTGGGAGCACCAAACGGGCAGCGGCGACGGCTCCCCGGTGACTGTCGGCAGGCCGAGGGTCAGGCGGATGACGTCGCTGCGCCTGGAGCCCCTGCGCGGGGGCCCCGGGTCGAGGTGGGCGGCGAGGTCGTCGATACTGGCTCGGGCCACGAACTGGGCGGGCAGCCCGGACAGGTCGAGGACCGGTCCCGTGGGCGCTTCGCCCGTGCCGCCCGACCGCCTCGGCGCTGTGGACTGCGGCCGGAGCCTGGCCGACCACTGCTTGTGCCGGCGGTTCAACTCCTTGCGGATCACCGCACCTGCACCGCGCGCCCGCGCGATCTGGTGCAGCGGTACGTTGAGCAGCTCTCCGACCGTAGCGGCGCCGAAGGAGTGTGCCACCGAGACCGCGCGCGGCGAGAGGCCGGCCGCGTTCAGGAGCGTCTCCAGCGCGGCCTGCTCGGCGAACCGGTCCCGGGTGGCCCCTAGGTCCTCATCGTTGTCGGCGTCCTCGTCGGTGTCCGCCGAGCCGGCCGGAACGGCCGCGTCGGCCTTGGTGAACACCGCCTGCCAGGCGTCGCGCATCTGCCGCAGGGTGTCGAAGCGCCGGTCAGCGTCGCGGTGCAGGGCGCGCCGGAAGAACGCGGTGAGGCCTTCCGCCAGTGCCGGCTCGAAGACATCCTCGGCGAGGACCGGGTATTCGTCCTCGGTGGTCCGTGGGTCGGTCATCTCGTCGCCCCAGCGGGGGCGCTCTCCCGAAGCCATCTCGTGGAGGGTCACGGCGGCGGCGTAGTGCTCGGCGTGGTCGTCGAAGACCGGTCGGCGTGGGGTGTCCAGGAACGGGTCGAGGTAGCCGCGGGTGCCGGCTTTCACGTCCCTGTCCGAGGCGTCCGCGAGGGAGAAGTCGAAGAGCATCAGCTGCCAGGACCGGTCGGCGCGCTGCAGCACGCCGAAGTTGTCCGGCTTGAGGTCACGGTGCCGGATGCCCTTGCCAGCCAGCTGGTCCAGCGCGGTGAAGAGGTCGCTGCTGAACCGCTCCAGCTCGTGGTACGTGAGTCGGCCGTCCCCACGCAGCCGGGTGCCGAGCGAGCGCTCACCGGCGTACTCCAGATCCAGAACGGTCCGGTGGTGAACCTCGCGCGGACCGTCGAGCAACCGCACCACGAAGCCTCCGCCGACCGCGCGCAGGGCTGTCGCTTCGGCTCGAAGACGTTCGGCGCGGGACTCGTCGAGAGCTACCTTGAGGACCCGCTGATCGACCTTGACCTGGCCCTCGAAATCTTCCATTTCTCGGCGCACCAGCAACGCGCGAGCGGTAGCCCCGGTGCCGAGGACACGCTCGACCGTCCACTCCCCGTCGACCGTCTGGCCCGGCACCGCGGACAGCGGGTCCACACCCACGGGCGTCGACGCCTCAGCGGTGACAGCCTGCTCGATCCGGTCGAGCTCGTCGAGGAAGCGATCGACCGAGTCCAGCCGATCAGCCACATCCGTCCTGGTGGCTTTGAAGACCAGACTGTCCAGCTCTTCCGAGACCGTGTCCGAAACCGCAGACGGATGCAGACCGCCGTCCGCCGCCAGACGTTCGATCAGGGCGCTGCGCCGCTCGGCCGGCGGTTCGCCGGTGAGGATCAGGTGGGCAAGCGCGCCCAGGCCGAAGAGGTCGAGGTCGACCGGGTCTGCGAACTCCATCTCGAACTCGGGCGCGAGATAGACCCGCGCGGCGTCCTCGATGTGGTCGCCGCCGCCGCTCGGGTCTCCGAGGGAGGTGTGGGAGGTGGTGTCGAAGTCCCGCGCGGCGACCTGCCAGTCGATGATCCGCAGCACAGGCGACGAGCCGTCGGGCTTGCAGGAGACGTAGACGGAACGCGCGGCCAGTGCCCGGTGGTACAGCGAGCGGTTGTGGGCGTACCGCAGAGCCTCGGCGAGCTGGCGGACCAGCTCCAGGCGAGCCTCCGGGGTCAGCATGGCGCCGTGGGTGGCGAGGTACGCGCCAAGGCGCAGGTCCGATGCGCGGTGATGGAACAGGATCGCCGGGCCGCCCTGGTGATCACGGATCTCCCGTGCCTGCGCGATGCCGCGGTGGTTGATGCCCTGCAGCACCTGGTACTCGCGCTTGGCCGCCCGCTCGACGGAGTTCCGGGTCTCCGGCGTAGCCTGCTGGCTCACCAGGTAGACCCGGACACGGCCCTCCTCGCGGACGGGCTGTTCCCGGGAGGCGAGGCGGTCCTCCCAGGTGGGTCCGCCATCCAGCGGGCGGCCGTCGAGCCGCCAGCCGTCACCGTAGTTCAGGTGTGCGGTGGAGGCGCGGACACCGATCTTCTTCATCAGGTCCGGTAGTACCTGGGCGAGCCGGAAGCGCTCGTGCCGGGCGGCGTCGGTGTCGCGGTTCGGGGGCAGGCCGAGGAAGTCCTGCCAGATCCGAGGCAGTCCGCTGGCACCGTCATCGCGTCCGAAGACGTCGATGCACTGGACCGCGTCCAGCTCGGAGCGGAGGTCCGGCGCAGAGACGAACACGGCCGGCGAAATCCGGGGAATCTGCAGTCCGGGGTAGTGCTTCGACGCGGCCCAGGAGAGCTGGCTCCGGAGTTCCTTGGACTTCAGATCGGTGAGGTGGAGAGGGTTGTTGATGGTTCGGATCCGGTCCGGGCCGTGGAAGTTCCAGGTGCTGCCGCTGTTGGTCAGCCGCCCGGGCTGGCCCTTCAGCTCGACGAGGAACAGGCCGCGCGGGACCAGGATGAACAGATCGTTCTCGTTGACGCGCCCGGAAGCTGCGGTGAAGGAGAACGTCGCCCAGGCCCGAAACGGCTCTGCCTGCGGCATCAGGGCCTTGACGTGATCCAGAGCTTCCTGCTCGTGCGGGAAAGGGGAGGGCCGCTCCTGAAACCACCGCTGGATTCGCGGCGGTGTTGGCTTCGGCTTCGGACCGCGTGCCCCTGATGCGCCACCGTTGCCCGTTGCCGACACCGCTTTGCCCTCCCACCGCCACTCGGCCGCCGACGAACCAGCGCCGCTCCCTGGGGCCTGACCCTATCGGTCACGACCGACAAGTGTGGGCGATGCCCGGCTCTGGGCCGTATACGGCGAGACGATCTCGGGACGTGCGCCGGCTCGGATGGGCGGGGGCTGTGCCTGTCCACCCGAGCCGTTAGCGTGATTTACAGCCGCTCAGGCGTTCCGATGCCCAGGAGGTCCATACCCTGCCGGAGGGTCTGGCCAGTGAGCTGACACAGCAGCAGCCTGGTCTCCATGAGCTCGCGGGTTGGGGCCTTGAGAACGGGGCATTGCTCGTAGAACGTGGTGTAGGCCGATGCCAGGTTGTGGAGGTAGGCGCAGAGGCGGTGGGGTTCGAACGTCTCGGTGACGAGGCCGATGGTGGCGCCGAACTCGTCGAGATGCAGACCGAGGGCTCGCTCGGCCGACTCCAGGACCAGGCCCTGGTGCGCGGTCGGTGTGGCGTCTTCGGGGGCCTTGCGCAGGATGGACTGGATGCGGGCGTAGGCGTACTGGAGGTAGGCCCCGGTGTCGCCGTTGAGGGAGACCATGCGGTCGGTGTCGAAGACGTAGTCGCGGGTGCGGGAGGTGGAGAGGTCGGCGTACTTCACCGCGCCGACGCCGACCTGCCGTGCCCGGCCTTCACGTTCTTCGGTGGCGAGCTGGGGGCTCTTCTCGGCGACGACGGTGCGGGCCCGGTCGACGGCCTCGTCGAGGAGGTCCATCAGGCGGACCGTCTCGCCGGAGCGGGTCTTGAAGGGCTTGCCGTCCTTGCCGAGGACGGTGCCGAACGGCAGGTGCAGGGCGCGGACGTTCTCGGGGAGCCAGCCGGCGCGCCGGGCGGTCTCGAAGACCATCTGGAAGTGGAGGGCCTGACGGCTATCGACGACGTAGAGGAGCTGGCCTGCGCCGAGCATCCCGACGCGGTCGCGGATGGCGGCCAGGTCGGTCGTGGCGTACCCGTATCCGCCGTCGCCCTTCTGGACGATCAGCGGAGTCGGCACGCCGTCGGGCCCCTTGATGTCGTCGAAGAAGACGCACAGCGCACCGTCGGAGCGCACCGCGACGCCGGAGGCTTCGAGGTCGGCGCACACGTCGGCGAGCATGTGGTTGTAGTAGCTCTCGCCGATGGCGTCAGTGTCCTCGAGGAGGACGTCGAGATGGGCGTAGACAGCTTCGAAGTACAGCTTCGATTCGTCGACCATCCGCTGCCAGGAGGCGATGGTCTCTGTGTCGCCGGCCTGGAGGTCGACCACACGCCGACGGGACCGGTCGGCGAACTCGGAGTCGCTGTCGAACAGGGCCCGCGACGCCTTGTAGAGGCGGTTGAGGCGGGACATCGACGGACCGGACTCGGCTGGCTTGGTGCCGTCGTCCAGTTCGCCCGGGTGCTCGACGAGGTACTGGATGAGCATGCCGAACTGGGTGCCCCAGTCTCCGAGGTGGTTGCGCTTGATGACCGTCTCGCCGGAGAACTCCAGGGTACGCACCAGGGCGTCGCCGATGATCGTCGAGCGCAGGTGGCCGACGTGCATCTCCTTGGCGATGTTCGGCTGGCTGTAGTCGATCACTGTGACGCCGGGTGCGGCGCTGCTGCCGACGCCCAGCCGGGTGTCCGCCGCGCGGGCGGCCAGCCGCTCCAGGATCGCGGCATCCGTGACCGAGACGTTGATGAAGCCCGGGCCTGAGACCTCCAGATTCGCGATCACCTCGTCCGCGGTCAGGTTCTCCATGACGCGCGCGGCGACCTCCCGCGGGTTGGCCCGCAGTGGCTTGGCGAGGCTCATGATGCCGTTGGCCTGGAAGTCCGCGCGGTCGCTTCGTCGCAGCTGAGGGTCGCTGTCCGCGGCGTCGGGGAACGCGGTGGACAGCGCCTGCGCGAAGCGCTGCTGCACCGCGTCGGCGATGGAGAGGACCGTAACCATAGACCGGGGGATCGCTTCCATGAGGGGTAGAGTTCGCGCCCGCTCGCGATCTGGATCGAGGCAGTGCGTACGCGACGGCAACGTGTGCGAGCATCCCATGTTCAGCTCCAGCGGGCGCTGGATATATCTCAGCTCACTCCCAGGCCGGTGGCTGGCCGATACCTCCATGGCAGCCAGCCAATCCCATAATTCTGTCGAACACAGGGTCACCGAACGGCTACGGTGGCATACCTTGCTGCCTCTGCCCACCAGGCATGGGCAACGGCCTGCCTCACGGCACCAACAGTGAGGCCACTACGTGCGCTACGACAGAGCGAAGGAGTGGCATCATGGTCAGCTTTGATCCCGAGCGGCACATTCGGAACGTGCTCGCCGAGGCGAGCACCGTACTCACGCAGTCAGACGGCACCGCCCTGGAGGGGATCAGCGGTCGGCCCGGCGCCGGCGAGGAAGCCCTCGCGGGGATGCGGATCGGCGTCGACAGGATCGTCCTGGAGCCCGGCAGCGAGTTCGAGCTCCACACCCACGAAGGCGACCACATCCTCTACGTCCTCGCCTCGGAGGGCTTCATCCACGTGGACGGGACGGACTTCCGGATGCGTGCGGGCGACACCGTGTACGTGCCGGCGAAGTACCCGCACGGCGTCAAGACGGACCCGGCAGTCGAACAGCCATTGGAGATCCTCGCCTTCGGCGTCCCTCACGCCCCCCTGGACTCTCCGCACCGGATGACCCTGGTGCGCGAGGACGAGGCCCACGAGTCAGCGGGCCACTCGAGCGCGCAGCGATAGGGCGGGGCGACGTGGCTGAGCATGTGCGCATCGCGATGTGCGGCATCGACGGGGGCGGCAAGTCCACGTTGTGCCGGGCCTTAGAAATCGCGCTTGAGGCAGGGGGCGCGAGCACACGGATCGTCGGCAACCTGCCACGCGCCTACCGACAGAACAACAACGGCATCGTCGACGCAGACGATCCGTTCCTCTCATCCTTCTTCTTCAACTACGCGGCCGAGCACCACGGCGATCCGGGCAGCGCCCGGTTCGCCTTCGACGCCCGGTACGTCGACTACGTGATGGCGCTGGAGGAGGTCCGGCTCGACCGCGCGGCAGCCAGCACGGTCGGACCCGGGACGGTGCTCCTCCATGACCGGCACCTCCTCGACCGGCGGGTCAACGCCTACCGGGCCGGGTGTCCCCGTGCCGACATCGACGTGATCTTGAGCCACGCTCCGGCTCCGGACCTCACGGTCGTCCTCGACCTTCCCGCCGAACTGGCGGTCGAACGGGTTGCGCGGCGCGGCCTACCAGGGCGCGACGAAAACGTCGCAGACCTGGCCGAGTACCGCGAGCTATACCTGTCCTGCGCACAGGCCGAGCAGAACGTGACGGTGGTCGACGCCACCCGAAGCCGCGAGGAAGTGTTCGACGTGGTCATATCCCAGGTCAAGGCGGTCTTAGCCAACGCGGGCGCGACGTCCGGGAGCCTGCGGTGAGCGGGCCGCAGGTCAGCGCCGCCGATGTCGAGACACTCTGGACCGGCGATTGGGGGCCGACCCTGTCTCTTCAACCACAGGGCCGCCTGGACTGGCATCAGCCGGCCCGCAGCACCCGCCAAGCGCTTCCGCGGGGGCCGTTCAACGTCGGTGACTTCACCCGGGTGCTGCGCGAGGCACAGATCCTGGACAACCGCGCGATCGATGCGACCGGTGCGGCGGTGGTACTGCCGTACGGTGTGGCGCTGATGGAGCGGTTCCGGCACCTGGTGCGGGCAGCGTACGAGGACGCGGGCCTCGCGGAGCACGAGTACCCCCACACCGTGCCCCTGTCCGTGGCGGAACCCACCCGGGAGGTCGTGAACCTCCACGACAGGCTGCTCCTTGTCGGCACGGACACCGACCTGGTACAAGGCAAGCCCCGGATGGTGCTCACACCGACCGGGGAGATGGTGATCTACTCCCACTGGGCCAGGGCCGTCTCCGGACGCGGTGATCTCCCGATCCGGATGTACCAGCGGGCCCGGTACTTCCGGCCGGTGCGCGGTGGGCGGCACGGCGGTCGGGGAGTGTTCCACACCACCGAGCACGACGATGTCTTCGAGTTCCACTGCGCCCACGCCGACCGGGCGGCGCAACAGCAGGACCTGCGGCGGCTGAGGGACATGGTGGCTGGCCTGATCGGTCGCTTCCACGTCCCGGTGGTGTGGAGCACGCGGCCCCCGTGGACCAACCGGGCCGAGGTCGCGGACCTGGCGGTCGCGGCCGACGCGCCGCTACCGCTGGGGGCGACAGGGCAGATCGCGTGCCTGTACGACCAGGGCACGCGGTTCTCCCGCCCGTACCGGATCGGCTTCCGGGAGCAAGGCGCCTTCCACCTCAGCCAGCAGCTGGCGGGGTACACGTCGCGGCGGATGCTGATGGCCCACCTGATGCTGGGCCTGCACGGGCGGCAGCAGCTGTTCATCCATCCCGATCTGGCGCCGGTCCAGGTGCTCATACTCGTGCGCGCCCAGGCCTCGTCGCCGCGGGCCGGCAGCACCCTGGCCCGCGGTCTGGCCGGCAGTGGGGTCCTCGTCCGGGAGATCGCCTGCGAGAGTGCGGGTGCGTTGACGAAGGCCCGGCGGGGGTGGCAGCCGCGTGGAGTGCCGGTCATGGTCCAACTGTTCGAGCCACGCACAGCGGGCGAGCAGTGGAAGGCGGTGATCAGCCGCGCCGACACCGGCGAGGAGTGCACCGTCCATTGCGCGGATCCGCTGGAGCTTTCGGCAGAGCTGCGGGCGCTGCTCGCGGACCTGGGTTCCGCCTTCACAGCAGGCGCGTGGGAGTTCGCTCGCAGCCGCCTGGTGCCGGCTACGGCGTCCGATCTGCCCGAGGTGCTGGCTCAGCGTCTGGTGGCGGTCTGCGGCTTGTCGGTCAGCGAGGAGGCCGTGCGCGAGGTCGCGGCGCTGCGCCGCGGTGAGGTGCTCGGCTTCTGCCGCACCGGCCGGTCGCAACCGTGCGTCGTGACCGGTAAGCCGGTGGAGACGGTCGCCTTCATCTCCCCTCGGATGTGAGCGCATGAGCGAGATGTCTGGCGAGCGGCCGGAGATGATCGAGTTGCAGCCGCGCGAGGCACTGGACGTCGGGCGGCGTGCACTCCTGCAGATAGGGACACCGGCCGACATCGCGGAGCGGGTGGTGGGCGATCTCGTCGCCAACGAGGTCGGTGGCATGCGCTCGCATGGGATTCTGCGGCTGACGGAATACGTGCAGGACGCTGCGGCCGGCCTGCTCGATGTCGCTGCCCGCCCCACCATCTGCGCGCCCAGCAGCCAGGTGCGGGTCGTCGACGGGCAGGGCGGGTTCGGTGTGCTGGCCGCGGACGCCGTGACGGCGACCCTGTCCGAGCTGCTGGAAGCCCATCCCTTGTGCGCGGTTGCGTTGGCCAACGCCGGGCACATCGGGTGCCTGTCCGGGATCGGCAGGGCGGTGGCCCTGCGCGGGGGCGCGGTGCTGGGCTTCGTGAACTACCTCGGGGCCGGGCAGCGCGTCATGCCCTGGCAGGGCGAGGACGGGCGCTTGTGCACCAACCCCCTGCTGATCGCCGCACCCGCCAAACCGGACCCGTTCGTCCTCGACATGTCGACGAGCACCGTCTCCGAGGGCAGGATCCGGCAGCACTGGCTCGACGGAACCCCGGTGCCCGGCGAGTGGCTCGTCGATGCGGCCGGGTCAGAGGTGACCGACCCGGGGCGGTTGTACAGCGACCCTCCGACCGCGTTCATGACCCCCCTCGGCGGCACCCACGGGTACAAGGGCTTCGCCCTCGGGGTAGCAGTCGAGCTCCTCGCCGGGGTGATCTCCGGGGCTGGCTTCGTACGGGACAACGCCGATAAGCGCGGTAACGGCGGCCTGTTCATCGGCCTCTCGCCCGCTCTCGCGGGCCGCGCCTACGAGGAGGTTCTGCAGGACATGCAAGCCGTCCGCTCCCACGTGGAAGCCTCCTCTCCCACCGTCCATTGGCCCGGTAGTAGTCGCGCCGACAGCGGCGAGACGATCCGCATGAGCCAACGCCAGTGGCTGGCCCTCCTCGACCTTGCCGACGGAAAGGACCTCCTGTGAACCCCCTTGCGCCTGACGCGGCCCGCCTCCTGTACTGGACCAGCCAGGCCATGCGGGGAGACTCGGACGTGCGGCGGCGCCTCGCGCTCCTGGAGCACAGCCAGCGCTGGGAGCCGACCAGGGTCCGCGCGTTCCAGTTCCGCAAGCTCCAGGCACTTGTGGCGCACAGCTACGAGAACGTTCCCTACTACCGGGCGCTGATGGACCGGCACGGCCTGCGCCCGGAGCGGATCCGTGACGCCGAGGACTACCGACGCTTACCCGTCCTGTCGCGGGCAGCCCTGCGTTCCGCGGGCAGGACCCTCATTTCGAGCACCGCAGCCGGCAGCCCGTTGCAACGCAGGCAGAGCAGTGGCTCCACCGGGGAGCGGGTGGAGTTCTGGCAGGACCGCGAGTTCGACCGGTGGTGCCGGGCCCACCAGCTGCGCACCTACGCCTGGTGCGGCAACTGGCGCCTGGGAGAGCCGTTCGCACTCGTGTGGGGAGCGCCCACCTACTTCGAGACCCGAAGCCGGCGCGACCGCCTCGACAATGCCCTGACCAACCGGATCGAGCTCAATGCCTTCCGGCTCGACAACGAATCCCTTTACCGGCTCCTCGAGCGCCTGGTCCGTCACCGGCCGGCGTTGGTCAGCGGCTACACCACCGCCCTGTACCTGCTGGCGCGCCTCGCCCGCGCGCAGGGTGTGCGGCTGCCGGGTCTGCGGGCGGTCCAGCCGAACGCTGAGCCCCTCAACGCGGTGATGCGGGCCGAGATGGAGGAGGCATTCGGCTGCGAGGTCTTCGACAAGTACGGCAGTCGCGAGACCAACATCATCGCCCACGAGGGACGGGACCACGCGGGCCTGCGGATCCAGGCCGAACACAGTTACGTCGAGATCCTGGACGACACCGGGCAGCCATGCCCGCCCGGAACGGCCGGCAGGGTCGTGGTGACCACGCTCAACAACCGCACCATGCCGTTGCTGCGCTACGACACCGGTGACCTCGCCACGCCCCTGGCCACTCCGGCGACCGCCGAGTGCGCACTGCCCTCCATGTCGCAGGTCATCGGGCGCAGCCAGGACCTGCTGTGCACTCCGGAGGGCGGCCTGGTCCACCCGCAGCTGTTCTCGAACGTGCTGCGCCAATTCCCCGACGTCGACTGGTTCCAGGTCGTCCAGCACCGCGAGGACGCGCTGCTGGTCCGCATCGTCGCCCACAGGGCTGTGGACGACTCCGTGACGATGCAGGTCGCCGGCCTGATCCGGGAGCTGGCCGGTTTCCCCTTCCAGGTCACCTTCGAACGGCTCACGCAGATGCCGTCCTCGACGACGGGCAAGTTCCGCCTGTGCATCTGCGACCTGCCCGCCAACAGGCAGGACCGCGGCTTCGGCGCGCTGAACGCCTTGCGGCAGACCGATCCCGATTGAGCGGTGTCAGTCTGCGCTGCCCGACCCTTCGGGCAGCGCCGGTCCGCCGGGCGCGCGAACCGCCGCGAGAGTCTGCTCGATACCCTCGCGCAGGAGCTTGATGTCGTTGCCGACGGCGATCATGTCGAAGCTCTCCGCCCGGTACTCCCGGGCCAAAGGAAGTGAGTAGGCGAACGCCCCTGCGAGCTTGCCGTGCCTGCGGGCGGCCTTCAGGACCTGTGCGCGGGCCTCGTCCATCAGCGGGCCGGTCGTCACCCCTGGCTGGCCGAGGTCCATCGCCAGGTCCCCCATCCCGAGGAACAGGCCGTCAATGCCCGGTACCGCCGCGATCGCCTCGGCGTTCTCCACTGCCGTGCCCGTCTCGATCTGCACAACGCACAGAACCCGTTCGTTGGCCTGCTCGAAGTAGCCGGGCAGGTCACCGAAGTAGCCGGAGGCACGCACCGGGTTGACCCCGCGGTGCCCTGCCGGCGGGAAGCGCGTCGCTGCGGCCACCGCCTCGGCTTCCGCCAACGTACTGACCTTGGGCACCATCACGCCGTCGGCCCCGATGTCCAAGGCGTGCTCGATGGCCTGCTGGTCATGTGAGGGGACTCGCACCAGAACCGACACTGGCCGACCTGCGATGGCCTGCGTCATTCTCAGGACTTCGGGCCTGCCGAGTGCCCCGGCCTCCATGTCGATCACGACGAAGTCGAGCGGGAGCAGGCCGCACAACTCGGCGATGCCGGGCTCGCTCCAGAGCAGGAACAGGCCGAGCAGGCCCGCATTCGCTCCGTCCCCTGGCTGCGGCTGCCGAAGGAGCTGTAGCCGGCTCAGGAGCCCGTTCGGTGCGCTGTGATGTTCAGACAGGCCAGTCACCCGCTGGACGCTACCAGCGGGTGACTGATCATCAATCTTCTTTGACGAAAGGTGCTTCTACTTGGCCGAGTCGATGCCCTTGCGCACGCAGGCGGCGATCTCGTCCAGCGGGATCCGCTGCGTCTCGCCCGAGGCTCGGTCGGTGAGTTCCACGACGCCGTCGGCGAGTCCGCGCTTGCCGACGGTCACCCGCAGCGGGATGCCGACGAGCTCGGCGTCCTTGAACTTCACGCCCACGCGCTCGGTGCGATCGTCGATCACCGTCTCCACGCCCGCGGCGAGGAGCTGCTGATAGACCTGCTCGCCGGCCGAGGCAGTCGCCTCGTCGTCGGGCTGGGCCACGGTGACGACGGCTTCGAACGGCGCGATGGAGACCGGCCAGACGATGCCCTTGTCGTCATGGTGGCACTCGACAGCGGACGCGATCGCACGCTCGACGCCAATGCCGTAGGAGCCCATGATGATCTTCTTGGGCGTGCCGTCAGTGTCCAGGACCGTCACGTCGAAGGCGTCGGTGTACTTCGTGCCGAGCTTGAAGATGTGCCCGACCTCGATAGCCTTCTGCACCTGCAGCGGCTCACCGCACTGCACACACGGCTCCCCGGACGCGACCTCACGCAGGTCGGCCCAGGTGGAAACGGCAATGTCCCGCTCCACGTCCACGCCCCGCAGGTGCACGCCGTCCGCGTTCGCGCCGGTGAACATGTCCGTCCGCCCGCGCAGGGCCTCATCCGCGAGGACGGTGAGCGACGTGACACCGACTGCGCCGAGGCTGCCCGGCAGCGCGCCGAGGGCTTCCTGGATCTCCTCCGGACGTGCGGGCCGCAGTGCGTTCGCCCCGGTGGCATCCGCGAGCTTCTGCTCCGCCAGGGTGTGGTCGCCACGCAGCAGAACCAGCGTCAGCTGCTCGTCCAGCACGTAGACCAGCGTCTTCACCTGCCGGTCCGCCGACGCGTCGAAGCGCGAGACCAGGTCCTCGATGGTCCGCACACCGGGGGTATCGAACCGCTCGGGAGCACCAGGGCCGGCGGCGTCCGCCGCCGAGGCCAGCCGGGAAGTGGCCTTCTCGATGTTGGCCGCGTAGCCGCAGGAGGGACAGTGGACGACGAAGTCCTCGCCGACCTCGGCCGGGCACATGAACTCCGTCGATGCCGACCCGCCCATGCTGCCGCTCGACGCCTCCACCGGAATGGCGGGAATTCCCAGACGGGCGAAGATCCGCACATACGCCTCGCGGTGCAGGTCGAACGAGCGGTCCAACCCGTCCTGGGTGAGATCGAAGCTGTAGGAGTCCTTCATCGTGAACTCCCGGGTTCGCATCAAGCCGCCCTTGGCTCGGGGTTCGTCACGAAACTTCGTCTGGAACTGGTACCACATCTGCGGAAGCTCGCGGTAGGACTTCAGCTCCGCCGCCAACGACGTGAAGATCTCCTCATGGGTCATCCCCAGGGCCAGATCAGCACCCTTGCGGTCCTTGAGGCGGAACATCTCATCGCCCATAACCTCCCACCGGCCACTGCGCCGCCAGATCTCGGCGGGGTGCATGGCTGGCAGGGTGAACTCCTGCGCTCCGATGGCCGCCATCTCCTCGCGGATGATGGTGATGACCTTCGAGCGCACTCGGACGGCGAGCGGCAGCAGAGAGTAGTGGCCCGCCATGAGCTGACGGATGAAGCCCGCGCGAAGCAGCAGCTGGTGGCTTGGCGCGTCAGCTTCCGCCGGGTTCTCACGAAGGGTGGGGATGTGCATCTGAGACCAGCGCATGACCAGCAACTTTCGTTCGAGCAGCCGATGGATTGGGCGACCGTCGCCTAGGGCTCTTGGCAGGACACGGATTGTAGTGCGTTGCGCCTGGGCGCGGCGGCCCATTAGCGGCTGCCGGTCAGCCCCAGCCGGCGCCCACTGCGTGACGACTCGCGAGCCCGACCCACCGGATCAGCTGAGGACCTCCACGGCAACGACCGGACGCACCGGGAGAACTCACGCCGATTCTAACTGCCCATCAGCTGAGAGCCGCTCGCCATAACGGTGCAACGGTTCGACGACCCACCGGCATGTCGAGAGCGGCGTCGTCCGCACGTTTCTCGGCTCGACCTCGCCTTGCCAGCCTCGGAGGGCGAACGATCAGCCCGAAGAAGTTAGCTGGTTTCCCACGGAGCTGGCGCTCCTCGGTGGGAGCCGTTGACTAGCCTGCACCCATGCCCCTCGACCCACGCAACTACCGTCTGGACCTCGGCCGCGTCCTCAGCACCGACGTGCCGCTCGGCCCCTTGGCGGGCATCCCTCTGAGCTGCTTCACGGCTTCTTCCCGGAACGGGAAACTCCACGGGGAGAAGACCTGCGGATCGTTCCGTTCCTCCCGGACTGTCGAAGCAGTAACGGTGAAACTGGGCGAGGCGGTGGAGCGGTTGTGCGGCACCTGCTTCTGGCCGATGCCTTCCGGTGATCCGCTGGTCACATTTACTAACGCGGTCCGGGACGTACTGGGAGTGACGTCGTATACCGGCCCGGATCCTTCGCCGGACGTGGACTTCGACCCCTCCAAGGAGGCTGACGCCGCTGCCGTGCTCGCCCAAGGCGACTACCCCCGAGGAGACGAGCACGACGAGGCGGAGTCGGACCGGTACGCCCGCGCCCGTTTCATCCGCGAGCGTCACCACGGACACTGGCGCCACCTCCACGACTCCATGCTTGAGAGCAACTCCGCCGTGGCGGCCCACCCTTGGCTCGCAACATGGGCGAAGCCGACCCTGGACGCGCTCGCAGCCGTGATCGAATCCGAACGGCATGCCTTCGCCGCGCTACTGCGCCCCGACGCCCTGCTCGATTCCGCAGCCATCACCCGACTTGAGCCACCTCACGACCTCGCGTCGAAAGAAGGCTTCACCGGCTTGGGGGATCAAGCCGCGCCAGTACTGCGGAGGGCCTGGGACGATTGGGCCGCGGACACGGCCCGCTCGTGGCTGGCGCTCGAGGACGACCGTTCCTCAGCGTCACTGGTCCTGCACGGCGCCTTCGGCCAACGCCGCAAGGGCCGCGACGAGGCATACGCTGCGCTCGACGAGCTGGTCGCGTCCTGGTGCGCGCAAGCCCGCTCCGTAGTCGACATGCACAAGGCGGCGCCCCGGCGGCTACTGGCCGTGTCGGTACCGCCCACGTCGTTCGACAGCTACCTCGGCCGCTCCCGGGATCCGCTGAGCCAATGGGAAGCGGGGGTTCTCGCCATGTACCAGGTGGCCACGAACTGGCCGGACGGAACGGTGGCCCTGCTCGTCCCGCAGCTGATCGCCGAGCGGCTCACCTCTGACACCGATATCGCTATGCCAGTCACTGCGCTCGACACCAGAGAGGCAGGGTTTCCAATCGACCGTTTGCTCGTGCAACTGGGCCCTGCGGCAAGCTGGTAGGCCGTGGCCAACGCCCGGCCAAGGTCGGCGCGCAGTCGGCGAAGGAGCGGGCGGTCTGGTGCTTCACGGCGACCTGGCCTGCGATCATCACCGCTCAGGGGTCGAGCCTGCCCAGGAAACGGCGCCCGCGCGTAGATGGTCATCGCCCGCTCTGGCGACCCCCGGACGGCGCCACCGAGGTGTCTGCGGTTGGCGTAGGTCGGCATACCGGACCACTGCTTGAGGGCCGGCCGTGCGCACCCACAGCGGAGCCCCGACGATGATCCGCTGGGTGCCTTCAAGGTTGGTGCCGTCGAAGTCCCACCGCTCGGGGTCGAGCGTGACGTCGCTGTAGATCACCGCGAGCCATTCGACGTCGGTGGCATGACCGAGGGCCCACGGGCGTGTCCACGGTTCTTCCGGCGAGCCGCCCTGGGCCCCTTCCCTGTCCCCGAGTGCGATCTTCAATGCCTCGATGGCGAGTCCTGGCTCGTCCCACTGCGAGGTGGTCCGGGTGCCTCGGCTTTCGAGGAGTTCGGCGACGGCGGACCAGGCGGACGAAGAGCTCCCCTCGACCGCCTCGCCGGCCCGGAAGTCGACTGTGTTGTCCACGCTGCCGAACAAGCACAGGTCGACCCTCCGGCCAGAGCTGCTCTCGGTACGGGCATGGAGCACGACACCCTTCTCCCGGGCGGGTCCGTCCGTGAAGGCCGAGAACGCGACCCTACCCAGCCCGCTGGCAAGCAGCACCTGGGGCTCGTCGTAGGTGACGGCGATCTGATCTCGCAGTGCCCTTACGAGCCGGTCGGCCACGTGCTTCCGACTCCGTTCGCGGCCTTCCGCGTGCTGGAGGCCGACTGCGGGAAGCGAGATGCCGAATAGGGAGGATGGGGTGCTTGCGGTGGAAACCTGCCACGCGGCCTCCAGACGCAGGCCATTGTCCCGCCCAAGGGCGCGGATCTGCCGTTCCGACCAGTACCGGTACCTCGTGACCTCACTGACCCGTCGCACTGACACCTCCTCAGGCCACCGCGAGCCTACCGAGAACTTCCACGGCCACCCCGCCTTCGGCCACCAGCCCATGCACATGGCGCGCCGTTGGGGTCGCCCGCGCTAGTCGGGCCGAGGGGGATTGTGTCGGGCTAGACACAGTCACGCCACCTGAGGGGCGGTCAGGCGTGGCCAACTTTCGCCACACAAGCCTGATTTCCGCCAAGAACGTGACCGAAAATCGACTATTACGACTTGACAACGGTCACTTAGAGTAGCCAGGAAAGCGGGCATTTCGGGCCCGCACGCACCCACCGGAAGGGCTCCAGGCTACGCTGGTCCCAAAGTGGTCCCAAACAGTACGCGAACCAATTCTCTTGGTTGCTGACGGGTCGTCATGCAAAAGGCCGCTGACCTGGGTGTTAACCCGGCCAACGGCCTTTCCGACTCACGTCGGGACGACAGGATTTGAACCTGCGACCCCTTGACCCCCAGTCAAGTGCGCTACCAAGCTGCGCCACGTCCCGTGGTCTCGTACCTCGGGCAGGTGCCTTGCGGCTCTGCTCTTCGG